>Ga0307319_10000137_pt1 | contig 22876 bp, 22 predicted proteins | sample ER_DNA_368_FD_194491 | JGI IMG/M metagenome (GOLD analysis project Ga0307319, IMG submission 194491) | Bulk soil microbial communities from the East River watershed near Crested Butte, Colorado, United States - ER_DNA_368 | ecosystem: Environmental > Terrestrial > Soil > Floodplain | place...
CCGTGTGTTGATGGTGAGTGAGATGAACGGCCCGAACATCAGCGTCTACCCAGATACGAATCAGGTTGGGATCTTCGATTCTGGACAACGAGGCATGCGGCGCTTCGGAGCGCTCTTCAATGTCGCTGACGCAGTAGCTGACTACGGCGGCAAGGCCGAAGTCGTACCCCCTGCGCCCGGCCCGCGGTTACAAGACCGCGCAACGTAGACGGAAGCTTCGCCTGGGCCATCATTCCCGGATGCACTCCGAGCGGCGGCAACCAGGAGGCGTCGCGGTTGTCGTATCAGCCGATCAAGACCAGGGGTACTCGTCGTGCTGAGGAAGGTCATTGAGGATCTCGTACCAGCGAGCCTTCGAGCCGACGAACATGTGCGCGGTCGGCTTGAGCGTTGGTTCGTCGGTGAGTGATCCGTAGGGCACGCGAAGCCACATGCGGTCGTGGTGGTGGACAGTCCAGTAGAGGAGCGACCAGCACTGTCCGCAGCGCATTGCGTGAGCGGCGGCGGCATCGCCGTCCACCAGCAGCGAATCCGTCCCGTTCGTGAGCCTCAGCTTCTCGGGTTCGATCTCCCCCCACGGCAAGAACGCCGAACCCGTCATCGCACGGCAATTCGAGCAATAGCAGTTGTATGCGACGACGAACTCATCCGCGACTTCGTAGCCGACCGCATTGCACGCGCAGCGCCCCCTCAGCACGACCGCACTCTAGAAGAACCCTCTAAACGCCTGCGCCTGCCCTCGGCTGGGCGAGCGTCCTCTCGCCCGAACCCGAGGTCCGCGCTACGCCACCGCTTCCATGACGCGCTCCGGTATGTCGAAGTTCGCGTAGACCTCCTGCACGTCATCGTTCTCCTCGAGCGCGTCGATCAGGCGCAGGGTTTTTTTCGCCGCGCCCTCGTCCTCCAGGTTGACGGTCGTCTTCGGCACCATCGTGAGCTCCGCCGAGTCGACTGGCAAGCCGGCCGCCTCGATCGCCTCGCGCACGGAAGTCAGGTCTTCGGGCGCCGAGGTGACGCGGAAGCTCGAGCCGTCGAGCTCCACGTCCTCCGCCCCGCCCTCGGCGGCGGCCAGCGTCAGCTCGTCCTCGTCCGCACCGTCCGCGTCCACGAGGATCACGCCGCGCCGCTCGAAGAGCCACGCGACCGCGCCGGAGCCTCCGAGGTTGCCGTCGTGCTTCGTGAAGGCGGCGCGTACGTCGGCGGCGGTGCGGTTGCGGTTGTCGGTCAGCGCCTCGACGATCACCGCGACGCCGTTGGGGCCGTAGCCCTCGTAGATCACCTGCTCGAACGCATCGGCGTCCGCGTCTGCCCCGGAGCCGCGGGCGATCGCGCGCTCGATGGTGTCCTTCGGCATGGAATACGAGCGCGCCTTCTCGATGGCATTCGCGAGGGCGAGGTTCGCGGCCGGGTCCGGCCCGCCCTCCCGCGCCGCGACGATCAACGCGCGCGAGAGCTTCGAGAAGAGCTTCCCGCGCTTCGCGTCGGCGGCGCCCTTCTTGTGCTTGATCGAGCTCCACTTGCTATGCCCGGACATTTGCCTCCTCCCGGACGAGGTCGAGGAACCGCTCGTGCACCCGCGTGTCGTCGGTCAGCTCGGGGTGGAACGAGGCGACGATCACGTGACCCTGACGCAGCAGGACGGGCTCGCCGTCGAGCTCGGCCAGCACTTCGACTTCGGGACCAACCTCCGCGACCCGCGGCGCGCGGATGAAGACGCCCCGTAGCGGCCGCTCGTCGCCGTCAAGGTCGAGGTCTGCCTCGAAGCTCGCGACCTGGCGGCCGTAGGCATTGCGTGCGACCTCGAGGTCGAGCACCCCGAGGTGGTTCCGGTCGAGGAGGATCATCCCCGCGCACGTTCCGAGAACAGGCCGCGCGAAGCCGCGGATCGCCTCCTCGAGGCCATAGAGCCGCATGAGCCGCATGATCGCCGTCGACTCCCCCCCGGGGACCACGAGCCCGTCGAGCCCCTGAAGCTGCTCCGGCTTGCGCACCTCGACCGGGTCCGCGCCGAGCCGGCGCAGCATCGCCGCGTGCTCGCGAAAGTTTCCCTGGACGGCCAGGACGCCGATTCTGCGCTGGGTGCTCACGGGCTCGATTGTAGTCCCGGCCCCTGGCCAGAAGTCCCGCTCACACCTAAGATTTCAATGGTTGTGAGAGCCGAGGTCTCGAATCCGATTCGCCCAGCACCTCTTCGCCGTGTCCGGGGACACATGGCGGGGCGGAGACTGTGGCGCAGCCATTCCGGTTGCCGCGCACAGGGAGAACCGCGGTCACGCGGCGAGGGCCACGCGCGGGCCGCCGACGGCACCGGTCGCCGCGTTCTCGTGATCGACGACGAGCGCTCGATTCGCCTGCTCTGCCGGGTCAACCTGGCCGCGTCCGGAATGGAGGTGATCGAGGCGGACAACGGGCGCGCGGGGCTCGAGCTGGCGCGGAAGGAACGCCCCGACCTCGTCCTCCTCGACGTGATGATGCCCGACGTCGACGGCTGGGCCGTCGCGCGTGAGCTTGCGGCGGACGAGACGACCCGCGACATCCCGGTCGTCTTCATCACGGCGCGTGCCGATCCCGCGGACCGGCGCCTCGGGGTGCAGCTCGGCGGCGTCGGCTACCTGGTCAAGCCGTTCGACCCGGTCGCGATCGCCGAGGTGGTGGAAGACGTGCTGGCGCGGATCGAGCGCGGCGAGCGCGAGCAGCTCAGACGAGACATCTCGTCCGACCCGGAGCGATGAGCACATCGGAAGCCCAACAAGCCGCCGATCGCGCACGGCGACTTCAGCGCGTCGCGGAACGACTCGCGGAGGCCGTCACGCCCGAAGAGGTGCTGGACGCCATCCTCACCGAAGGGGTCCAGGCGGCCGAGGCGCGGGCCGGTGCGATCGGCGTGGTGAGCGCCGACGGCAAGAGCGTCGAGCTGCTCGCCCAGCAAGGCTACGACCCGGCGGTGATGAGCGGCTGGGGGTCGTTCCCGCTCGACGCGGACCTACCGATGTCGGAGGTGATTCGCACCGGCGCGGCCCTTTTCATCTCGTCGCTGAGCGAGCGCAACGAGCTCTTCCCCGCGCTCGCTCACCAGGGTCAGGAAGGCCACGCGATCGTGGTCGTCCCGCTCGCGGTCGAGGGCCGCACCTTCGGCGCGATGTCGCTCTCGTTCGACGAGGACATCGAGTTCGAGCTCGAGCGCCGCGAGATGAAGATGACGCTCGCGCGGCAGGCGGCCCAGGCACTCGCGCGCTCGCGGATCTTCGAGGCCGAGCAGAGACTGCGCAAGCGGATGACGTTCCTCGCCGAGGCGAGCGAGCTGCTCGCGTCGTCGCTCGACTACAACCGGACGCTTCGGCAGCTAGCACGGCTCTGCGTCCCTGGGCTGGCGGACTGGTGCGCAATCGACATGCTCGGCCCGAACGGCGAGATCGAGCGGCTCGCGGTGGCACACCAGGATCCGGAGAAGGTGCGCTGGGCCCACGAGCTCCAGGATCGCTACCCGCCCGATCCGGACGCCCCGCACGGCGTGCCACAGGTCCTGCGAAGCGGCGAGCCCGAGTTCTTCCCGGAGATCTCGGAGGAGGTGCTGGACGAGGCGGTCGGGGACGACCTCGAGCTCCGCCGGATCGTCGAGGAGCTCGGGCTGCGATCGTCGATCTGCGTGCCTCTGACGACCCGCGGCCGGACACTCGGTGCGCTCACGCTGATCGCCGCCGAGACGCACCCGCTGTACACGAACGCCGAGCTCGAGCTCGCGACGGAGCTCGCGCGCCGGGCCGGCGTCGCGGTGGACAACGCGCGGCTCTACCGCGAGGCGGAGCGGGGAGCGGACGCCGCTCGCGCCCTCGCGTACGTGGCCGACGGCGTCGTGCTGCTCGACCGCGAGGGGCGCGTCCGTCACTGGAACGCCGCCGCTGCCGCAATCACCGCCGTCACCGAGGAGGAGGCACTCGGCCGGCCGGCTCGCGAGGCCGTGCCAGGGTGGGAGACACTCGCCGCGCTCGTGCCGCTCGTCCCTCCGGGCAGCGCCCCGCGTCCCGTCACGCTGCCGCTGGCAGATACCGGCCGCGAGCGCTGGGTCGCCGTCACGGGAGTCGGCTTCGGGCAGGGCACCGTCTACGCGCTGCAGGACGTGACCGAGGAGTACGCACTCGAGAAGACGCGCAGCGACTTCGTCGCCACGGCCTCGCACGAGTTGCGCACGCCACTCGCCGCGGTCTACGGCGCCGTCCGCACCCTTCGTCGCACCGACGTCGAGCTCAGCGAGGACGAGAGGACGCAGTTCCTCGAGATGATCGAGTCAGAGGCGATGCGGCTCGCGACGATCGTCGACCAGATCCTGCTGACCGGCCAGCTCGACGCTGGCGCGGTGGAGATCGACGCGACCGAGTGCGACCCCGCGGAGATCGCGGCGGGCGTGCTCGAGTCGGCGACGACGCACATTCCGGAGGACATCTCGCTCGCCCTCGACCCCGACGGGTCGCCGCGCATCATGTGCGACGAGAACAAGCTGCGGCAGGTGCTCGTGAACCTCGTCGACAACGCAGTCAAGTACTCCCCGGGTGGGGGCCGGGTCGAGATCCGCCTGCGGCGCGAGCTCAGCAACTGTCTCATCGAGGTGGTCGACGACGGGCTCGGCATCCCGTCGGACGAGCGCGAGCGGATCTTCGAGAAGTTCTATCGGCTCGACCCGCAACAGAGGCACGGCGTCGGCGGGAGCGGGCTCGGCCTCTACATCTGCCGCGAGCTCGTCGAGCGGATGGACGGCCAGCTCACGGTCGAGTCGGAGCCTGGCCGGGGCTCGACGTTCACGGTCGAGCTGCCACTGCGGCGCTAGGCGCGAATCCTGGCGAGCAGGCCGCGCGCGAGCCGAACCTCCGCCGCCGAGAGGCCCGCGCGGGCCGAGGCCGGGGCGCTGAGGGTGAGAGTCACCTCGGTACGGCTGCGTCCGACGAGCACGATGTCCACCACGACGAGGGCGCGCTGCCCCTGCCTTCGGACCGAGATCAGCAGGCGGTAGGCGGCGGCGTACCTCGCGAGTCGGGGGAAGGCGAGCTTCCGGAACAAGACGAGACGCTCCTTCGCGGTGAGCTGCTTCGTCAGCATGTGGCGCAAGCACGTGAAGGCGCGCGGACCGACGACGGTCCGCCGCCAGTCGCGGGCGACCATCGATCGCGTCTTCAAGACCTGGGCGACGCTCCGGAGCGCGAGCCCCCTGTGCCGGAAGTCGGACTGGGCCGCGCCGGTCACGACCAGGTCGGACTGCTTCGGGTTGTAGCCAGGACAGGTCAACGTCGACGAGAGGTCGGGCTTGACTGCTCCGCCCGTCCAGCCGGTCGGACCGAGATCGGCGCGGCGGAGCACCACCGCACGAGCAGCCGCCTGGTCGGCGGGGTTGAAGCGGATCTGCTCCCTGTTGGGCAGAGCGGACTGCGGAGCAGAAGCTGCTGCTGCAGACACGAGGCCAGCGGTCAAAGCGACGAGCTGCTGCGAGGAACGATCGCGGCATTCGTGTCCACCATCGCCCGCCGAGAGGCAGCGATCATGCCTCGAAGGAGGGTGTGTGGGCGGTCCCCCGCACCTGCCCTAGCTCCAGGGCAGATCGGCCCAGGCGTCGGGGCGGCCGAGTTGCCAGTGCAAGAACGGCGCGTACGCCTCGGCCGGGCTGTCTGTCTCGGCCTCCACGCCGGCGTTGCGGGCGCGCGCCGCCTCGGAGCGGGGGTAGAGGATCGTGTCGCCCTCGCGTCGCGCCCCGGTCATGAAGATCACGCACGGCTCGTCGCCGGTGCCGACGAAGGTGTGGCGGGTGCCGTCCGGGCAGTGGACGAAGTCCCAGGCGCGGAGCGGCCGCTCCTGCTCCTCGACCAGCAGCAGGCATGCTCCGGCGAGCACGAGAAAGTCTTCCTGACTGGACTCGGCGTGGTACATGCCCGTCGGCTTTCCGGGCTCGAGCACCGCAAGCGTGAAGCCGGTGTCGGCGAACTGTTGAGGCTCGACGTCAGGCCGCTCGTTGAGCACACGCCGGTTGCTCTCGAACACGCACCGGCCGCCGAACGCGTCGTTTCGCACCCACGCGGCCTCACCGACGTTGACCACGAACCAGCCCGGGCTCACGGGCGCCAGCCCCGAGCCAACCTCTTCCAAGCGTGCCTCCTCGATCGTCATCGCGCTCCCCTCGGATTTCAGGCTCCCGAACGGCGCAAGCATGACGACCACCCGTGTCCGTGGTCAGCGGTTCTGTCGCAGAACCGTTACGCGCCCGTGACTGGGGCGTTGCGGGCACCCGGGACGGTTGCGGCATCCAACCGAAGGAGGCTCTCCGTGAGAACCTTGGCCGCAATCGCATTCATCATCGGAGTTCTAATCGTTCCGGCTACAGCCGCCGCTGCGCGAACGGCGGGGGCTCCCGGGAACGACAACCGCGCGAGCGCGACGCCGGTCGGCGGGTTGCCGGCGGCGCTCTCCGGCACCACCGTCGGAGCAACCGACGACCCGACGGACCCGCGCACCGACTGCGGACGCGCCCACGACACTGTCTGGTACCGGCTCTCGGGCGCGCAGGCGGGGCGGCTCGTGCTGCGTCTCAGCGCCTTCGGCAAGCTCGATGCAGTCGTCTCCGTGTACCGCGCGACCCGGTCACGCCTGACCCCTGTCGCCTGCATGGCGACCGACGAGAACGGTCGCGGCGCCCTCTCGTTCACCAGCAGCGGCGGCGACTACCTGGTGATGATCGGGCGGGAGCGCGCCTCCGACGACGGCAAGTTCAGGCTCACGATGTTCCGCCAGGAGCCTTCGTCGAGGCCGCCCGGACAGCGGCTGCCTCGACAGGGCGTGGGTTCCTGGGTCGAACCGATCAAGGACTTCGACGACGCCTGGTCGCTGCGGATGAAGGCGGGAGTCGAGTACCGCATCAACCTCTCGCCGGCCCGCGGCCGCTGCATCACGCTCGCGCTCTTCAGACCACGGACGCGGTCCTTCGCGAGCGCCGAGCCGGTGCACCTCCTCCCCTGCGGCGGCTACTTCACCTACACCCCGGGCTTTGGCGGAACTGGGCGCTACACGCTGCTGGTGACGGCCTCTGACGAGCGCCCGGGGCGGCAGCGTTACCACCTCCAGGCCGCCGTCGCAGGCCCGGATGACATGGCTCCCGGGCTGCCGCTCCGCAACCTGGAGACGCGAAGGGGCACACTGTCCGGGACCCGGATCGACGTCGTCGATCTCTACCGCTTTCGCGTCGCAGACCGCAGCGACGTAACGCTCACGCTCCGCGGACCGTCGTCGGCGCGATTGATCCTCCTCAGCGAGAACGGCCACCGCCTCTCCGTTTCTGACGGCCCGGGCGAGCTCACGTCCCGTCTCGGCCACGGCACCTACTTCGTCGCGGTTCGAGCGGAGTCCGGAGCTCGCGGCCGGTATCGCCTCTCGCTGCTCGAGCGCGGCATCACGACGACGACGGTTCTGGCAAACGGCTCGCGCAGCGCAACCGTCCGGCCAGGCGCGTCCGTCGCGATCGCCGTGGCAGTCGACTTCAGCTCCGCGGGCGCCGTGAGGCTCGAGGTCGACCGCTTCGACCCGCTGACCGGCTGGCACTTCTACCGGCTCTACCGGCTGCGGCTCGGCGGGAACGGCCGGACCGGCATCTCGTGGCGGCCGCCGACGATCGGACACTGGCGGGCACATGCCTCGTTCGGCGGGACTCGGACCGCGAGCCCCAGCGACGGTGGCACAGCGAGGATCGTCGTGAGCGACTGAAGTAGAAGCGTTTACGGAAGGCCATGTGGCTGTGTCGCCTTGACGGGCGGCACAGCTACGGACCCGCATACGTGTCGACGGGAAGGAGCGAGTCAGGTCGTCGCAGCGTAGAGCCGGCGAGCGCCGATGCCCTTGAGCTCGACTTCGCCGCGGTCCGCGAACGCGAGGCCCGAACCGGCGACGAGGTCGCGGGTCGTCGCCGACACCAGAACGTCGCCCGCGGATCCTGCCGCACCGATCCGTGCACCCGTGTGCACCGAGATCCCGCGCGGCCCTCCGCCGCGGGGGCGCTCCACCTCTCCGGTGTGGACGCCCGCGCGCACCTCGAGGCCGAGCTCTGCCAGGCCGTCACGGATCGCGAGCGCGCAGCGAATTGCTCGGGCGGGCCCGTCGAACAGCGCTAGGAACCCGTCTCCGGCGGTGTCGATCTCTTCGCCGCCGAACCGCGCGAGCTCGCGTCGCACCACCTGATGGTGGCGCTCCAGTAGCTCCGCCCATGCGTGATCGCCGAGCGCGCCCGCGCGCTCAGTCGATCCGACGAGATCGGTGAAGAGGATCGTCGCGAGGACTCGGTCGGCGACGCGCGTGGGACGCACGCCCGTGAGAAACTCCTCGACCTCGTCGACGACGTCGTCGGGCTGCCAGAACGGCACGTGCGTGTCGCCGGGAAGCTCGACGAACCGTGCACCGCCGATGTGCGCCGCGATGTAGCGACCCTCGTCGACCCGCGCGTCGCGGTCGCCGGTGCGATGGATGACCAGCGTCGGTGCCTGAACCGCCGGCAGGACATCGCGGATGTCGACCTGCGAGTTCATCACCACGAGGTCGCGCGCCGAGCCGGGGCTCGCAGCCGCGCGCGCTCGCGCCATCCACCATTTCGCCAACGACTCGTCGGCGCTCGGCGCCATGCGGCTGAGGTCGGCTTCGACGCCCCACTCGCGTTCGACCGCGGCCGCGTAGTCGGCCCGTTCCTCCGCCGACTCGCTCCACGGGTAGTCGTCATCGGGTCCTGTCCGCTTGGCGTAGGTCCCGTACAGCGCGAGCGCCCTTACGCGCTGCGGATACGTCGCCGCAAACAAGATCGCGAGCGGTCCACCCTCCGAGTAACCGAACAGCGCCGCGCGCTCACTGCCGGCGGCGTCCATCACGGCACGCACATCGTCCATCCGTGTCTCCAGGTCGGGCAGTCCGACAGCGCGATCGGAGAGACCGGTCCCACGCTTGTCGAACCGAATCAGGCGCGCGAAGGACCCGAGTCGCTCGAGTAGTCGCGCCGACGACGGATGCTGCCAGTCGTCGTCGAGGTGCGATACGAATCCGGACACGAGCACCAGGTCGAACGCACCCTCGCCGGTCACCTGATAGGCGATGTTGACGTCCGCGCTCCTGGCATACCGGATCGTCGCTTCCACACGAGGGATTCTCGACGCTACGCACACGGTCGCGTGGGCAAACGTCCCGGGATCCACTCGACGGATCGGTGCAAACGTGTCGATCTCGGCCCGGCGCGTTCGTCGTCGATAGGCAAGCTGGACCCAACCACGAGAAGGAGCGACGATGAAATACCTGCTGCTGGTCTGCTGGGACGCCGACAACATGGACGCCCAGGCCGAGCCCGATCCGGCTGACACTCCGGAGGAGGAGAGCTTCCCCTGGCTGGACGACGTCCAGGCACGGGGGATCTGGGTCACCGGCGACCAACTGGCTCCACCGCGGCGGGGCCGCTCCGTCCGCGTCCGCGACGGGAAGGCGATGGTCACCGACGGCCCGTTCGCCGAGACGAAGGAGGCGGTCGGCGGGTTCGACATCATCGAGTGCGGCAGCCTCGAGGAGGCCGTCGAGATCGCGGCCGGGCACCCCGTCGCCCAGACGGGGACAATCGAGGTCCGGCCGTTCTGGGGGAACTAGGTCGCGTTGCCGCTATTCAGAGAACGGCAACTCGGTGGCGCCGGTCGCCACTTCCCACACGTTTCCTTCCGGATCTGCGAAGGAGCCGCTGTACCCGCCCCACGACGTGCGCTCTGGACGCTTCAGGACGCTCCCGCCCGCGTCGTTCGCCTCGGCAAGGACCTCGTCGACGCGAGCTTCGGAGCGGACGTTGTAGGCGAACGTGATCCCGCGGAAGCCCCCTCCCTCGGCAGACACACCGGCGTCGGCAGCAAGCTCGTCCCACGGGTAGAGCGTGAGCGCCGAAGACCCGTCGCCGAGGCTGAAGCAGACCCACTCTCCCTGCTCCCGCAGGATCGGCCAACCGAGTCCCTCGCTGTAGAACCGCTTCGCGCGGTCGAAGTCTCGTACGCCGACTCCGATGATTGCGATGTGAGGTCTCAGAAGGCGTCCGTCTCAGGGCAAGTCTCGAGTCGCATTGTTCAGAAGCTAGCTGCAGAAGGGAACACGTGATGACGTCACCCAAGAGCACGGCGAGCAACCGTGCGCTCGCAGGGAAATGTCGGTGCGGGGCGGTTCGCTACGAGGTCTCGGATGCATTCCTGTACGCGGCGAACTGCCACTGCTCGGAATGCCGCGCGGCGACCGGCTCCGCTTTCAAGGCGTTCGCCGGGATCGAGCGAGAGAAGCTCACGATCACGGAGGGCTTGGACGACCTCGCCGTCTTCGGAGAGGAAGACCTCAACGACACGCGCTGCGCGGCGTGCGGATCCTTCCTCTTCTCGGTGGTGCGGGACGGCGCGTTCGTGCACGTCGCGATGGGGTCGTTGGTGGATGCTCCGACCATCCGTCCGACGCAGCACATCTTCGTCGGCTCCAAGGCATCGTGGTTCGAGATCACCGACGACCTGCCGCAATTCGACGAGCTGTAGGCCGTCCCCGAGGGTAAGAATCGGGGGACCGAGAGAGGAGCGCAATGAGTGCCAAGCCGGCGCAGCGAGTCAACATCGCCGTGCCCGACTCGAACACTTCTCCCACTTTCCGGGCGACCGGCTGATGAGCGACTACGCCATCTACCGCTTGTCACGACGCCGCCTTGGCGACTTACTCGATTAGCTGGTGCGACGCGGATCGTCGCCTGGGCCAGCGTGCGGGAATGTCACTCGAACCCTGGCAACCCTCAGGCGGCTGCGAGCTGCCGGCGGCCACTGGTGCCGACGGCTTCATGAGTAACGTCTCTGCGATGCACCCCTTGGGCTGGATCCGGGCGTCGGCAAATCGCGTCACCGAGCGCTTAACGCTCCTCGGGGCGGATCCCCACGACGACGAGGACCTTCGCGCTCGAAAAGCGCTCCTGGTCTTGATCTCAGTGTTGATCCTCCCGGTCGCGGCGCTGTGGGGGGCGCTGTACCTCTCGTTCGGATCGCCGGTCGGTGTGGTGCCGCTTGTGTACTTCGGCGTCCTGCTCGGTGCGATCGTCGTCTTCTCCCGCACGCGGGACTTCGAGCGGCTGCTCCGCGTGGGCCAGGCCGACATCCTGCTCGCACCGACGCTGTCCATGATCCCGCTCGGTGGTTTCCTCGACTCCGGCGGCGTCGGCCTGTGGGGGATTCTCGCCCCGCTCGGGGCGCTCGTGTTCAGCGAGGTCAGGTCGGCGGCCCGCTGGTACGTCGCGTATGTCGTCGTGTTCCTCGGATCGGGGATCGCGGGCGAGGTGATCGGTCCAATCTGGGAGCCGCTCCCCCGCTGGTTCACGAGCACGATGCTGGCCCTGAACATCGCGGTCGGCGGCACCATCGTGTTCACGCTGCTCGCGGTGTTCGCCAGCCAGCGCCGCGCAGCGCTGGCAGCGCTCCAGGTTGAACAGGCGAAGGCTGAAAACCTCCTGCTCAACATCCTGCCGCGCTCGATCGCGGACAAGCTGAAGGCGCAGACCCAGCCGATCGCGGACCAGTTCGAGTCCGCCTCGATCCTGTTCGCCGACGTTGTCGACTTCACGCCCTGGTCGGAGCGGCTCTCGCCCGTCGAGGTCGTCGGCTATCTCGATCGCCTGTTCAGTCACTTCGACGCGCTCGCGGAGCGGTACGGGCTCGAGAAGATCAAGACAATCGGGGACTGCTACATGGTCGCCGCGGGCGTTCCCACGCCGCGTGCGGACCACGCTCGCGCGCTCGCCCTCATGGCGCTCGACATGCTCGAGGCGATGCGCTCGAACGACGAAGTCGAGCACCTCGGCCTCGAGCTCCGGGTCGGCATCAATTCCGGTCCGGTGGTAGCCGGTGTGATCGGCCGGAAGCGCTTTCTCTACGACCTCTGGGGCGACGCCGTGAACACGGCGAGTCGCATGGAGTCCCACGGGGCGCCGGGGCGGATCCAGATCACGCGCGAAACGTACGAGATGCTCGCCGAAGAGTTCGAGTGCGAGCCGCGGGGAAGGATCGCAGTCAAGGGGAAGGGCGAGCTCGAAGCGTGGTACCTCTTAGGTCGGCGGGGCGACCGCGCGTCAGCTGCCGAGCACGGGCCTGCGGCAGTGGAGGTGGGGGCGTCCGACGCTGGTCGGACGCCCCCGTCGACTAGCGGGCAAGCGTCCTAGCCGACCGAGTGGCTGGTGGTGGCGGTCGAATGAGGCCTGCCTCCGTCCGCGACCGCGATCGCCGAGTAGGTGGCCGGGAATCCCTTGCGCCAACTGGGATATCGCGGCGCCCAGCCGAGCTCTCGCTTGGCCTTGGCGTTGGAAGCGCCACGGGCTTCGGTGCTCATCACCACGGCTGCCTCGCCGGCGAACAGCCGCGCTAGCCAAGTCGGGAAGTGCCGGGGCGGCCTGGCCCCAACGGCCTGCGCGAGCACGGGCAGCCACTCCCGCACGGGCGCCAGCTCGTCGTCGACGATGTTGTAGATCGCCGGGCCGTCATGCTCGAGTGCGAGCACGGTTGCCGCGGCGGCGTCGTCGAGGTGGATCCAGGACGTGATGCCCCCGCCGTCGCCGACGACCGGGTACTGCCGCTTGCGCACCGGCTCGATCAACCCGTCGTTGGCGGCGCCGTAGAAGACGCCGTAGCGCAGCACGGTCCCACCGAACTCGGTGACCATCCGGTCGAGGTAGGCCATCGCGGCCCACGACTGCTTCGCGTTCGCCGGCGGGGTCGGGTCGAGCGGCTCGTCCTCGGTCTTGACCGGCCCGCCCTCCCGCGCGTACCGGTAGGAGGCGAAGCTCTGAGTGACGAATCGCCGCACGCCCGCCTCTCGCGCTGCTGCCAGCAGCGCGTCGGTGCCCTTCGTGCGCAGCTCATTGGTCGTGGAGAACTCCGCGTCGAAGTTGCGGCCGAACTTCGCCTTCGCGAGTGCAGTTGCCTGGTGCACAATCGCCTCGGGCTCGCTGTCGAGCACGGCCTTGCGCACCGCACTCGCGTCGAGCAGGTTGACCAGCACCGGCTTCGCGCCGAGCGTCCTCAGTAGCTTGGCGCTGTCCGACGAGTTGTGGGCACCGATCACCTCGTGGCCTGCATCGATCAACTGGGGGACGAGCCGGCTGCCAATCGCGCCGCTCGCTCCGGTGACGAAGACACGCATCGTGTCCTCCTTTCCTCGGTCACATCCCGCGGCTCTCGCGGGTCTACTCCTGTGACACGCGGGGAAGGAGGAACGTGACGTGGATCAGCAGGAATGGCTCGCCGAGCAATTCGAGGATCAGCGGCCGCATCTCCGCGCGGTCGCTTACCGGATGCTTGGCTCGCTCAGCGAGGCTGACGACGCCGTCCAGGACGCCTGGCTCCGCCTAAGCCGCGCCGACACGAGCGAGGTCGAGAACTTCCGCGCCTGGCTGACCACGATCGTGGCACGCGTGGCGCTGAACATGCTCCGCTCGCGCAGAACGCGGCCCGAGAAGCCGCTCGACGTGCACGTTCCCGACCCGATCGTCGATCCCGCAGACGGGACCGACCCCGAGCACGACGCGCTGCTCGCCGACTCGGTCGGTCTGGCGCTGCTGGTCGTGCTCGAGACGCTGACCCCGGCCGAACGACTTGCCTTCGTCCTGCACGACATGTTCGCCGTCCCGTTCGATGAGATCGCTCCGATCGTCGAGCGCTCCCCCCGAGACGACGCGCCAGCTCGCGAGTCGCGCGCGCCGCCGCGTGCGCGGTGCCCCGGTTCCAGACGCCGACCCAAGCGCCCAATGGGAGGTTGTCGAAGCATTCCTCGCTGCCTCGCGGAACGGTGACTTCGATGCGCTCGTCGCCGTCCTCGATCCCGATGTCGTGCTCCGAGCCGACGGCGGCCTCGCCGGGCCATCGCACGTCCTTCAGGGGGCGGAGGCCGTCGCCGGCCAGGCCCTGCTGTGGGCCCGCGTCGACCTGACCATTCGGCGCGCGCTCGTCAACGGCGCCGTCGGAGCCGTCGCGTTCCGGAAAGGCAAACCCTTCTCCGTCGGCGCCATGACGATCAAGAACGGGAAGATCGTCGAGATCGACTTCCTCGTCGACGCCGAGCGGATCGCCCAGCTCGACCTCGCAGTCCTCGACGAGTAGCAGTCAGCGGCCGATGAGTTCTCACGTCTCGCCCGGTCAGTACGTGTGGAATGACGAGCATGCGCCCGCTGATCTATTCGATGGGGGTCTCGCTCGACGGTACTCGGGTCGTCGACCTGCGCGATCGCCGGATCTAGAAAGGAGACCCGGTGTCCGCAACCGTTCTCTACATGTCCATGTCCCTCGACGGGTTCATCGCCGGCCCGATGAGGGACCAAACAACGGCCTCGATGACGGCGGCCACCGCGTACGCCCAGCCGAGGTGAAGCGCAGGTCGTCGCTAGAGACCGCTGCCGGGGCCTGACGTGGCCTGGCCGGCGACACCCCACATGGTGGCGGCGTCCCGAATCGTCTCTGCTGTGTCCTTCTCGGCCAGCATGCGCTGCCATTCGCGCTCCTGGAGGTAGCGCTCGTGCGCCTTGCGGCGGCGGCGTGCTGCGAACTACCGAGGACCTTCATCCTCGGCACATCGTGCTCGCACGCGATCTCCTTGGCCGAGCACGACGAGGACATGTGGCGCAGGATGGCGGCGGCGGCGACGATGGGCTAGACGGCAGGAACGAGCCTCCGCACGCCGCACCACCCGCTCGTTCTACCTGTGAGCACCAGGGTAACTACCGTGTCACGACTCGGCGGTAGCGCCACGCCGAGAGCGGGGCGAAGACCGCGATGATCCCGAGCGTCCAGACCAGCGCCAGCCAGACGTTGTCGCCGGCCGGAATGCCGAGGAACAGCGCGCGAGCGGCGTTCACCATGTACGTGAACGGGTTGTGCTCCGCGATCGGCTGGAGCCAGCTCGGCATCGAATCGACGGGGACGAACGCCGACGAGACGAACGTGACCGGGAAGAGAATCGTGAACCCGTACGCGTTCGATGCCTCCGGCGAGGAAGACGAGAGGCCGATGAAGGCGAACACCCAGGAGAACGCGTAGCCGATCAGCAAGAGCAGCGCGATCCCGGCGATCACCTCGCCGACGCTGCTCGAGAAGTTGAAGCCGATCAGCAGCCCGACGGTGAACATCACGACCAGCTGGAAGATGTTGGTGGCGACGTCGCCAAGCGTGCGCCCGGTGAGCAGTGCCGAGCGGGTCATCGGCAGGGAGCGGAACCGGTCCATGAGCCCCTTCTTGAGGTCGTCCGCGAGACCGAGCGCCGTCACGAAGCCGCCGAACGCGATCGACTGGACGATGATCCCGGGCATCAGGAAGTCGACGTAGTCGAAACCCGGGGTCTGGATCGCCCCGCCCAAGACGTAGACGAACAGCAGGATGAAGAGGATCGGCTGGATCGTGAAGCCGACGAGCAGGTCCGGCTGTCGCGGGATCCGCAGAAGGCTCCGCTTCGCCAGGACGAGGGTGTCGGAGATCCCGTAGCGAAGCGCCGTCACCGGGCTTGCACCTCCGCCTCCTCGGCCTCCGGCTCGGCAGGCCGCCCGGTCAGGTTCAGGAAGACGTCGTCGAGCGTCGGAGTGCTGACGGAGATGTCGTCGATAGCGATCCCGGCGTCGTCGAGGCGGCGGACCGCGTCGGCGATCGTCCCTCGGCGCTGGGCGACGGGAACGCGCACCGACCCGTCTTCGAGAAACGGGCGGTCGCTGGCGATCGAGGACAGCACACCGAGGGCATCTTCGCCGCGCCCGCCGTCGCAGAGGTGGATGTCGAGCCGTTCGCCCCCGACCTGCGTCTTGAGCTCCTCCGGAGTCCCTTCGGCGATCACCAGGCCCTGGTCGATCACGGCGATGCGATCGGCGAGCCGGTCGGCCTCGTCGAGGTACTGCGTGGTCAGCAGCACCGTCGTCCCCTCAGAAACAAGAGCCTCGATCGCGTCCCACAGGTCGATGCGGCTCCGGATGTCGAGTCCGGTCGTCGGCTCGTCGAGGAACAGGACCGGCGGCCTGGCGACGAGCGCAGCCGCGAGGTCAAGGCGCCGGCGCATCCCGCCCGAGTACGTGCGGACGAGGCGGTCGCCGGCGTCGGAGAGCTCGAAAGAGGACAGCAGCTCTCGCGCGCGGGCGCGCGAGCGCGCCCGGCCCAAGTGGTAGAGACGGCCGACCATCTCGAGGTTCTCGAAGCCGGTCAGGTTCTCGTCCACGGCCGCGTACTGGCCCGCGAGCCCGATCCGCTCGCGGACCTTCGCCGGCTCGCGGACGACATCGAACCCCGCGACGTGCGCGGAGCCTTCGTCGGGAGCCAGCAGCGTGGTCAGGATTCGGACGGCCGTCGTCTTGCCGGCCCCGTTCGGGCCCAGCAGGCCGAAAACGCTCCCTGCCTCTGCGCGGAGGTCCACGCCGCGAAGAGCCTGGACCTTGCCGTATCTCTTGCGCAGGCGGGCGGTCTCGACGGCGGTCGGCACCCTCTCTACGCTAGCGGCTGCGTCCGCCTAGCCGCTCCTATCTATTGCAGAAGGCAAGTCGCTGAGCGGGCGTTCTACAGGGGCGGCGGGACTCGAACCTGCAACCCCGGTTTTGGAGATCTGCCGAGCTAGCGCCGATCCGCCACGGATCGCGCGATTGACCCTTGCTTTGGACCCCCTCGGTGCGCTCAGATGGGCTCAGGTCGGTAAGAACTCCAGTACCAGAGTCTGCGTCCTGGGGTGGCGACAACGGACCCATGCGCGGTTGGCGGTTCGAGTCGAGCTACGGCGCTCTCGTTGGGCGAGCGTGCCCTCGCCCGAAGGCGGCTACCAGCCGCGGGTTTCGAGCAGCTCTTCCGGCGCCAGGCTCGCTGCGGCCAGACCGCTCATCGGGTCGCCGAGGCCGCCGGAGACCCGGGCGAGGATCTCGGGGTCACGGAAGTGCGTCGTGGCCTCGACGATCGCCTTCGCGCGCGGGGAGGGATCGGCGGACTTGAAGATTCCCGAGCCGACGAAGACGCCGTCTGCACCGAGCTGCATGCACAGCGCCGCGTCGGCCGGGGTCGCGATCCCGCCGGCGGTGAACGTCACCACCGGCAGCTTCCCGTTCGCGGCGACCCACTTGACGAGCTCGTACGGCGCGCGCAGCTCCTTCGCCTCGGCGTAGAGCTCCTCCTCGCGCAGGGCGCCGAGCCGGCGGATGTGCCCGAAGACCGCGCGCATGTGCGTGACCGCGTTGACGATGTCGCCGGTGCCGGCCTCGCCCTTCGTGCGGATCATCGCCGCACCCTCAGCGATCCGCCGCAGCGCCTCGCCCAGGTTCGTGCACCCGCAGACGAACGGCACCGTGAACGCCCACTTGTCGACGTGGTGCGCGGTATCGGCGGGCGTAAGGACCTCGCTCTCGTCGATGTAGTCGACCTCGAGCGCTTCGAGCACCTGCGCCTCGACGAAGTGACCGATGCGGCACTTCGCCATCACCGGGATCGAGACCGCCTCCTGGATCTCGCGAATCTTGTCGGGGTCGGCCATGCGGGCCACGCCGCCCTCGGCGCGAATGTCGGCCGGGACACGCTCGAGCGCCATCACGGCGACCGCGCCCGCCTCCTCGGCGATCGTCGCCTGCTCGGCGTCGGTGACGTCCATGATCACCCCGCCCTTGAGCATCTCGGCGAGGCCGCTCTTGACCCTCATCGTCCCGGTCTCGGCCATCGCCGTGATTCTAGCCGCGAGCTTGACAACCGCCAGAGCGATGAGAGCCTTAGTGCGTGGCCGCCGTTCCCACGAAGGAGCTCCGTCTCGCGCTCGTCTGCTACGGAGGCTCCTCGCTCGCGGTCTACATGCACGGAGTGACGAAGGAGCTGCACCGGCTCGTGAAGGGCTCGGCGCTGCTCGAGGCCGCGAACGGCGAGGGCTCGCCCAGCGAGCGCGTGTACGGCCGGCTTCTGGACGAGCTGGCGCGGAAGAACGCCGAGCAGCTGAGGACGCGCGTCGTGGTCGACGTGATCGCCGGCACCTCGGCGGGCGGGATCAACGGCGTCTGCCTCGCCAAGGGGCTCGCGCACAACCGCTCGGTCGACGACTTCCGCGACCTCTGGTTCGACAAAGGCGACATCGACGGCCTCCTCAATGCGCCGCGCTGGCTCCCCGGCCGCAAGCTCAAGGTCGGCTGGGTCGCCCTCGGAGCACTCAAGCGCTCCCCGCTCCGCGGTGACCTGATGGCGCAGTGGATCTACGACGCCTTCCACAAGATGGACGACAAGGACTCGTCTCCCGCCGGGATCGGGACGCTGATGCCCGAGCGCCACAAGCTGGAGCTGTTCGTGACGGCGACGGACTTCTTTGGCTACGGCCGGCAAGTGCCCTACGCCGACCCGAACCCGATCCAGGACCGGCGGCACCGCCACGTGCTCGACTTCCGCTACGGCGGCGACGACGGCCGTGACGACTTCGACCGGAACTCGAACGGTGCGCTAACCTTCGCGGCCCGCGTGACCTCTTCGATCCCCGGCGCGTTCCCGCCGGTGAGCTTCGACGAGCTCCGAGGGTGGCTCGGGGACAAGCGGCCGGTCGACTTCGAGGATCTCGAGCACCGCTTCTTCCGGCTCTACGAGCTGGCCAAGTTCCCGGCCGGCTGGACGTGGTACGTCGACGGCGGCGTCCTCGACAACAAGCCGTTCGGCCCCGCGATCGAGGCGATCCGCGAGCGCCCGGCCGACGTTCAGGTCGACCGGCGCCTGCTCTACCTCGAGCCTGATCCGGGGGTCGGCCTGAGCCCGACGCGCCGTGACAAGCCGACGATGGTGCACGCTGCGCTCGGCGGTCTCACGGGGCTCCCCCGCTCCGAGCCGATCCTCGACGACCTCGTCGAGGTCGGCGCGCTGAACGAGCGCGTCCGGCGCATCCAGGACATCATCGAGACCAGCTGGGACACGATCGAGGCGCGCGTCAGGGAGATCGCCGGCCCTTTCGAGGCGGTGCCGACGGATCCGAACGACCAGAGGCTGACGGAGATCCGGACGAAGACGACCGACGAGGCACGGCGCAATGCCGGCTTCAGCTACGCCACGTACGTCCGCCTCAAGATCAGCGGCGTCGTCGACCGCTACGCCGAGACCGCGTCCCTCGTCTGCGACCTGCCACCCGACTCGACGCACGCGTTGCTGGCCAGGAGCGTCCTCCGATGCTGGGCCGAGCAGCGAGGCCTGTTCGAGCGGGCGATCGAGCCCACCAAAGAGCAGACGGACTTCCTCGTCAGCTTCGACCTCGGGTACTCGGAGCGCCGCCTCCGCTTCGTGATCGACGGGCTCAGCCACCTGTACAAGAAGGCCGGGACCGAAGGCTTTCCGGAGCGGGCGAAGATCGACGAGGCCAAGGGGCGGCTCTGGGAAGCCGTCGGGACGCTGCGCGACGCCGCCGCGGGCAGGAACTTCGACGAGACCCTGCGCGGCCGCTTCGACGAGTGCTTCGCCGTCGACGCGATGCGCAAGTTCATGCAGGACGTGGGGTTCGACGAGGACGAGTACGTCAAGCGACACCGGGCCAATCTCGATGCCCTCGAGACGGCGCTACGCGACTACCTCCAGCAGCAGCTCTCAGGCTTCACGGCCGACCTCTACACCAGCCTGACCACGGTCACCGAGGGCTGGAACGACAAGCACCGCTGGGACCTGCTCGTGCGCTACCTCGGCTTCCCGTTCTGGGACGTGCTCCTCTACCCGATCCAGGCGCTCAGCGACGTCGGCGAGCGCGACTTCGTCCAGATCGTCCGCCTCAGCCCGCGCGACTCGGACCGGATCCCGGTCGAGGATCCGGACCAGAAAAAGCTGATCGGCGCGCAGAAGGGACACTTCGGGGCCTTCCTCAGCCGCCAGGGGCGGGAGCAGGACTACCTCTGGGGCCGCCTCGACGGGGCGGAGCGGTTCATCGGCATGCTGCTCGGGCCGCGCGCCGAGGAGGCGGACCGGAAGCGTTGGTGCGACGAGGCGTTCGCGGCGATCCTCGAGGAGGACGAGCAGGCGGTTCCGAAGGCCTCGGGCCTCGTGAGCCGCGTGCGCGAGGCGATCACGAGGTAGCCGGGTCTTGTCAAAGCCGCCGACTCGCCCTACTCTCGTCGTGCGGCCCAGCCTCTGGGGAGAGGAGGGCTAGATGGAAGCGGCGGCAGTGCCAAGCGAGGCTCGCGCGCGCAGGAGCCTGCGAAGTCGAATCCGGCGCAAGCACACCGCGAGGGCGGTGTCGTTCCCCGAGCTCGTGTGGCTGCACCACCTGCGCCAGCAGGAGCTGAAGCAGGGGCGGCACAAGCCGTACGAGGGACCGGCCGAGGACCGCTACCGCAGGGCCGTGCAGCGCTTCGAGGACGAGCACGGGAGGATCGTCGACGCCTACTGGTGCAGCAGCGACGCCTCGGCCGTCGCCCTCACGGTGAAGCGCCGGCCGCTGATGCTGCCGGACGTCGTCCGGCTCCACTGGGCGACCGACTGGGCGACCAAGGAGAAGCCGAAGCTGATGACGTTGCTCTACCGCTGCGAAAGCCTCGCGGTGCGCGTCCAGGAGGGGTTGCGCGATACCAGCCAGCGCCTGGCCATGCAGTCGCTCTTCACGGTGATCAGGTTCCTGCTGGGCTTCTGCGAGACACAGCGCGCGCACAACGACCGGGCCGTCGCCGAGATCGATCGGAAGTCGCGGGAAGAGTTGAAGAAGGTCGAGAAGTTCTACGAGCACGCCGCCGAGCGCTCGGGGCAGATCGTGTACGTCGCCGGGATGCTCCTCGGGATGGTTCCGGTCGCGCTGCTGATCGTCCTTGCCATCGTGCTGAGACTCGCCGACTCGAACAACCTGGCGGCGCGGCAGGGCTTGCTCTGCTTCGCGGCGGGCGCGGTCGGCGCGCTGATGAGCGTGATGTCGCGCATGAACTCCGGCCGGGTCCGCGTCGACTGGGAGTTCGGCAAGGACACGCTGCGCACCCTCGGGGCGCTGCGGCCGTTCGTCGGCGGCGTGTTCGGGCTGATGACGTTCTTCGCGCTCAAGAGCGGCGTCGTCGCGCTCGACATTGCCGACGCGAAGAGGAGCACCTACTTCTTCCTGCTCTTCGCCTTCGCGGCGGGCTTCAGCGAGCGGCTCGCGCAGGACATGCTGCTCGGCTCGCCGGCACAGGCGATTGGGCGGCTGAGGCGTCCGCGCGACCAGCAACTCGCGGACGAACACGGGGTACCGGACGAACAGCCGACGGTGGTCGACGAATCGCTGGGCGCGGCACCGTCGGCGGGAACGGGGTTGTGATCACATGGCCACGCTGACGAAGGCACAACGGCAGAACTACAACCTCCTCTACCAGTCGCTTCTGATCCGGCCGGCGCGACGGAAGGCAATCGACCAGATGGTCCGCCGCATCACGGCGAGCAAGGCGCGCTACCAGAAGGCGGCCAGGTCGCTCGGGATGCCGTGGCACGTGGTCGGGATCATCCACTCGCTCGAGGCCGGCGGCGACTTCACAAAGCACCTTCACAACGGCGACCCGCTGGCGGCTCGCACCACGCACGTCCCGGCCGGAAGGCCGAAGAAGGGCAAGCCGCCGTTCACGTGGGAGGCGAGCGCGATCGACGCACTCGATCGGTTCCGGAGCTGGAAGGACTGGACCGTGCCGGGGACGCTCTACCAGCTCGAGGGCTACAACGGCTTCGGCTACCGCGACCACCACCCGAACGTCCCCTCGCCGTACCTCTGGAGCTTCTCGAACCACTACACGAAGGGGAAGTACGTCGCCGACGGCAAGTTCTCGGCGAACGCCGTCTCCCAGCAGGTCGGCGCCGCCGTGCTGCTCAAGCGTCTGAGCGCCGCAGACGGAGCCGGACGAGGGAAGCTGCGGGTGGCTGTGCCGACGGGACCGCGCGTGCTCCAGCTCGCGAACCCGTCCCTGAAGGGGTCCGACATCAAGAGGGCGCAGCTGCTGCTGCTGAAGAACAAGTTCGGCTCGTTCAACCCGGGCGCGGCCGACGGTGAGTACGGCCCTCTCACGGCAGGCGCAATCCACCGCGCGAAGTGGGAGCTCGGTTTCCCAGAAACCGCGGTCGGCAGCACCTTCGGGCCCCAGCTGGAGGCGTTCCTCTCCGGCAAGAAGCCGCTGCCGGCGGCGTTCAAGAAGCGCCGGGCACAGCGGCTGAAGCAGGGCGGCTCGGAGAAGGCACTGCGGAAGCGGATCGTGCAGTGGGCCAGCTGGGGCGTGGCGAACAACGGCCGGATCGCCTACTCGCAGGACGGAAGCGTGCGCCTGAGCGGGCTCGGGTCCAAGGGCTCGCTGCCGCTTGCGACGGACTGCTCGGCCTTCGCGACGCTGTGCTACTGCTGGGCGGGAGCGCCGAACCCGAACGCCACGGGAGCCTTCAACGCACGGCAGGCAGCATTCACGGGCTCGATGCTCGCGCACTGCCGGCGCATCCCGAAGAGCGCGGCGCAGCCGGGTGACCTCGTGGTCTGGACGCCTCCGACCACGGGGCAGCACGTCTGCCTCGTCGTCTCGGGCGGAGCGGACCCGATGCTCATCTCGCACGGCGACGACACCGGGCCCAAGCGGCTCCGCTTCTCGGCGGAGGACGCCTACCAGCGCCGCAACGGGCACGGCACCGCTGTTTGGCTAACCGTGTTCTAGGTTCTGCCTTCGACCTCGTACTCGCGGAGGAAGCCCTCGAACAGGCGCCGGTGGCCCTCCTCGTCGCGGAGGATCTCGATCGCCATGTCCTGCGTGGCCCAGTCGACGCCGTCGCTGACCTCGATGATGCGGTTGTAGTGCTCGATCGCGCCGGTCTCGGCCTCGATCACGCCCTTGATCACGTGCACGACGTCGGTCTGCTCGCCCGGCGGCTGTAGGTAGGTCTGC
>Ga0307319_10000138_pt1 | contig 22844 bp, 22 predicted proteins | sample ER_DNA_368_FD_194491 | JGI IMG/M metagenome (GOLD analysis project Ga0307319, IMG submission 194491) | Bulk soil microbial communities from the East River watershed near Crested Butte, Colorado, United States - ER_DNA_368 | ecosystem: Environmental > Terrestrial > Soil > Floodplain | place...
GGCGGCCGGGGAGCTGACATGGACGCGACCCGACTGGCTGGCCGAGGTCCGGGCGTGGATCGATGAGCGGGTCGAGGTCACAGGCGAAGTGGAACAGCCGCATCTCCAGCCGTGGGCGACCGCGCTTCGGCTCCCCACCGCCGACGGCATCCTCTGGTTCAAGGCGGTCTCGCCGATCCACCGGTTCGAGGTCGGGCTGACGCGGCTGTTGGCGGACCTGCGCCCGGACCGCGTCACGAAGCTCGTGGACGCGGACGAGCGCCGCGGCTGGATGCTCATGCACGACGCGGGCACCCGGCTGCGCGATCTGCCGGCAAGAGTCGAGCACTGGGAGCGGGTGCTCCCGCTGTACGCGGAGCTCCAGCTCGCGGCCGCGCCGAGCGCGGACCGGCTGCTCGAGCTCGGCGTCCCAGACATGAGGCTCGCCGGGCTCGTCCGGTCGCTGGAACCGGTCGCCGCCGCCAACCGCGAGCTCGGCGCCTGGCTACCGGAGGTCGAGGCGCTCGTCGAGGAGCTACGTGCGAGCGGCCTGCCGGAGACGATCCAGCACGACGATCTCCACGACGGTCAGGTCTTCGTGCGGGACGGGCATTACCGGGTCCTCGACTGGGGCGACTCCTGCGTCTCCCATCCGTTCCACTCACTGACGGTGATCCTCCGCGCCGCCGCGTGGAAGCTCGAGCTCGAGCCGGGCGGCCCGGAGCTCGAGCGCATGCGGGACGCGTACCTGGAGCCCTGGGGCCCGCCTGCCGAGCTGGCGGGGCTGGCCGAGACCGCCTACAGAACCGGGACGCTCGCCCGGGCCCTGGCCTGGGAGCGCTACCTCGAGACGGGCGAGGCGATCGACTCGGAGGACGACGAGGCAGTGGCGTACGGCGTTCGCCTCTTCGTCGAACACGGGCCCATCGGCACCTGGAAATAGCTCGCGCAGCTCGCGCGGCCGGGCCGGTTAGCATCGGGGCCACCCCGACAGGAAGGACGCCATGACCCTGATCGCCCGGCTCGACGCCGTTCGGGCTCGCCGGAACATCCTCGAGCACCCCTTCTACACACGTTGGGAACGCGGGGACCTGACACGCGAGGAGCTCGCCGCCTACGCCGGCGAGTACCGACACGCGGTGGTTGCCCTGGCCGCCGTCGCCGTCGACGCCGGCCCGCGAGGAGCACGCCCGGGAGGAGCGCGACCACGTCTCGCTGTGGGACGCCTTTGCCGCCGAGCTGGACGCCGACCTCGACCGGGCCCGACCCCCGAGACGCAGCGCTGCGCCTCTGCCTGGACCGCCGCTGCCGACCCGCTCGAGGCGCTCGCGATCCTGTACGCGATCGAGGCCGGGCAGCCGGACGTCTCGGAGACGAAGCTCCGCGGGCTCGTCGACCACTACGGCTTCGAGGAAAGCGGCGCCGGAACTGCCTACTTCCGGCTCCATGCGACGCAAGACCACGAGCACGCCGCCGAGTCGCGCGAGCTGCTGGAGCGTCACGCAACGCCGGCGGACGAAGACCGCCTCGTCGCAGCCGCCGAGGCGGCGCTGGACGGGAGCTGGGACCTGCTCGACGGCGTCTCGAGCTAGGCCGGAACCGAAACCGGGGTCGTCACCGCGTTCTCCGGGAGGCGCCGCTCGAGCCTGAGCGCGCCGGCCGCACCGAGGAGGCAAACCGCAGCCGCGAGCGGCCAAACCGCGTCGGGGGCGGCGCCGAGGACGGCCGCAGCCACGGGCGGCCCGGTGATGAAACCGAGCTGCCACGAGAACCCGTTCAGGGCCATGTAGCGGCCGACGAGACTCTCCGGAGCGAGGTCGGCGACGATCGGCCCCTGCACGGCGTCGTACAGGCACTCGGCCCACGAGAAGAGGCCGATTGCGGCGAGCAAGGCGCCGAGCGCGGCGGCATGGCCGCCGACGAGGCCGGCGGTGAGGACGAGCAGCCACGAGGAGGCGAAGAGTGCACCCATCCGCGCGAGCGCGCTCATCCGGCGGCGGCCTGCCTGCCCCCGGGCGACACGGACCTGGAGCCCGATGATCAGCAGCGAGTTGATCAGGAAGAGGAGCCCGATCTCGTCCTCGCTCACGCCCGCCTCCCCTTTCGCATAGACGGGGAAGACACCGACGAGGAGCGCGACCGCCCCGGCGACGAAGGCGTAGTTCACGCCGAGCAGGCGGACGAACGGCCCATTGCGGAGCGCCGCCCGATACGACCCACGCGCCCGGGCGGCGGCCGGGGCGGGCGGCTCGGGCACGCGGGTCAGGAACGCGCCGTAGAGGAGGAACGTCGTGGCGTTCAGCAGGAACAGGATCGTGAAGGTCTCGGGGCTCGAGGTCGTGACGATCAAGCCGCCGACCGCACCCCCGAGGCCGAGGCCAATGTTCGCCGCTACCCGCTGCTGCGCGAAGGCCAGCGGCCGCTGAGGCGAGTCCACCAGCCGGGCGAGCAAGGTCGACTGCCCGGTGAGCCAGGCCCCGGTGCCCGCGCCGAGGAGGACCGCGAGGCCCACGGCCTGCCATCCCTCCCGGACGAGTGGATAGAGGGCGAAGCCGGTCGCGGACAGTGCCAGGCCGGCCAGCATCGTCGAGCGCCCGCCGATCCGGTCTGCGAGGCTGCCGGAGACGAGGGAGGAGCCGAGGCCCGAGCACGCGGACATGCCCGAGGCGAGCCCGGCGACCGCGAGCGGGATCCCGCGGACGTCGTGCAGGTACAGGAGCAGGAACGGGTTCGCCGCGCCGTTCCCGAACGCGTTCAGCAGGAGGCCGCCCTGCAGGACGTAAACGCCCCGCGGCAGTCCTCGCACATATAGTGAAACCACGGTTTCACTATACTCGGCACATGCAGGAGTGGACCCTGCTCGTTTACCGGCTGCCGCGGAACCCTTCCACGCCGAGGATTGCGCTCTGGCGGCGGCTCAGGCGCCTCGGAGCCCTCCAGCTCCTCGACGGGGTCGCCGCGCTTCCGTTGACGCCCGAGACGCGCGAGCAGCTCGAGTGGCTCGCCGACGAGGTCGAGGAGGCCGGCGGGACGGCCACCGTCTGGCTCGCCCGGCCTGGGACGGCGGCCGAGGACCGGGCGCTGCAGGCGCGGATGCGGGACGCCGCCGACGAGGACTACGCACGGGTGACCATCGCCGCGCAGGGCAAGACGGACGGCCGCACGATCGGACGGCTCCGCCGGGCGCTCCGGGCGATTCGCGGCCGCGACTACTTCGACGCCCCCGGGCGAGCGGACGCCGAGCGCGCCGTAGCCGAGCTCGCGCGAGACGAAGTGCCGGCGTGATCTGGGCGACGCGGCGGAACTGCCATGTCGACCGCACGGCGTGCGCCTGGCTGATCCAGCGCTTCGTCGACCCGGGCGCGCAGTTCGTCTTCGTGTCCGACCCCGACGAGGTGCCGCCGGACGCGACGCCGTTCGACATGCGCGGAGCCGAGCTCGGCCATCGCGAGGGCGGGTGCAGCTTCGAGACATTCCTCACGCACTACGACCTCCGAGCCGACGCGGCGCTCGGTCGCCTCGCGCGGATCGTCCACGAGGCCGATCTCGGCGACGAGCGCTTCGACGCCCCCGAAGCCCCCGGCCTCGACCTCGCGATCCGCGCGCTGGGCCGCGAGCACACCGACGATGAGCTGATCGAGCTCACAATGCCGCTCTACGAAGCGCTTTACTTGCTCTTCGGTGAGCAGGCCGCAAGTTCAAAGGCGTAGCGGCATTCCCCTTGAGAAGCCGGGGCCCGGCGTCCGGGGCCGGGAGGCCTGGTGCGGCATGGCATCCCTGTCCCGGGCGGCCGGCTCCGGCTTCAGCGGTGCGAGGTTGGCGCTCGTGCTTGCGGCCTGGGCGCTCCTGCTGGGGGGCGGCCTAGCGAGCGCCGGCCCGCCGCGGTGGCGAACAGCGTCGCCCGTCCCGGTGGCGCGGACCGAGGTCGCCGCGGCGCTCTTCGGACAGGAGATCGCAGTCGTGGGCGGCTTCCTCGCGAACGGCCAGAACTCCACTCGCAGCGACGCCTACTCACCTCGCCGGAACCGCTGGCGCCGGCTGCCGAACCTTCCGGTCCGCCTCGACCACGCGATGGCCGTCGGCCGCGGGTTCCAGCTGTACGTCGTCGGCGGCTACGGCCCGGGCTCCGTCGCGCAGACTGGCTTCTACCGCCTGGGCGGGCGACGGTGGGTCTCGCTGCCGCCGCTGCCGGCCCCACGTGCAGCCGCGGGTGCAGCCGTACTGAACGGGAAGCTCTACGTCGTGGGCGGCGTGGAGGCGCCCGGCCGCCTCGCGACCGACGCGTTCGCTTACGACTTCTCCCGCAGCCGGTGGACGCTTATCGCCGGCCCGCGGCCGCGCGAGCACCTCGGCGCAGCCGCGCTCGGCACGACGGTCTACGCCGTGGCCGGCCGCACCACCGGGCTGGACTCGAACCTCGACCTCGTCGAGGCCTACGACCCAGGCGGCAACCGGTGGCGAGCGATCCCGCGAGTCCCGGGCACTCGGGGCGGAACGGCGGCCGCGGCGGTCGCCGGACGCCTGCTGTCGGTGGGCGGCGAGGAGCCGGGCGGCACGATCCGCACGGTCTTCGCCTACAACCCGTCGACACGGCGGTGGACGCGACTGCCGGACCTGCCGCGGCCACGCCACGGCCTCGGCCTCGTTGGTTACCGCGGCCGCGCCTACGCGCTCGCCGGTGGCCCGCAGCCGGGGTTGACGGTGTCGAATTCGAATCAGGTGCTACGACTCAGGCCGTAAACCCGTGGCGACCATCCGGCGCCCATCGCGCTTGTAGACGACGTCGACGGAGTCGTGCTTGCGGTAGGTCCCGGCCACGCCGAGGAGCATGCTCGTCCACCGCATGGCGCCGAGCTTGCCCTCCTGCGCGAGCTCCTTGGGGAAGATCAGCGTGCGTCCCTGGACGCGATAGTCGAGCCCCGGTTCCTGCCGCACGCCGTTGATGTAGACCTCGAATTCCTCGGGCACGTCCGGCGGCAGCTCGACCCGCGACTCAGCGCCCATGCCACATGCGTCTCGAAGTGGCTCCCCCGGCGAGCACGCTCATAGAATGCCGGAGCCGTGGGGATTGCCGCTCTGCTCGCAACGTCGGGCCTGACTCCGGTCCAGCCCGATTCGCCGAACACCGAGCGCATCGAAGACCTCTTCTGGTTCGTCAGCTTCTGGGCGGCGCTCGTCCTGCTCTCGGTGGCGATCCCGCTCGTCTATTTCGTGTGGCGCTACCGCAGCCGCGGCCGGGCGAGGACGGTCGAGGGGCCGCAGATCCGCGGCAACACACGCCTGGAGATCTTCTGGACGGCGGTGCCGGTCGTGATCCTCCTCCTGATCACGATCTTCACCTTCTACAAGCTCCCCGGGATCACGCTCGAGGCCAGCGCCGGCGAGCAGGCCATGACGGTGCAGGTCGAGGGCCGCCAGTTCTACTGGCTCTACCGCTACCCGAACGGCGTCGTGGCGATCGACCGCATGCGGGCCCCGCAGGGCCGGCTTGTCAGGCTCGAGATCACCTCGGCGCCCTGGGACGTCATCCACAGCTACTTCGTTCCGGATCTCGTCGCGAAGATGGACGCGATCCCCGGCAAGGTGAACACGGTCTCGTTCCAGGCCGAACGCACCGGCCTCTTCGAGGGGCAGTGCGCCGAGTTCTGCGGCCTGCAGCACGCACACATGTTCAATTCGATCGAGGTCGTCCCGGCCGCGGAGTTCGACGCGTGGCTGACCGAGCAGGCGCAGGCGCAGGAGACCGGTGACTCCGACCTCGGCGAGCAGGAGTTCAACGGCGTGTGCGCCAAGTGCCACGGCCCGCAGGGCGAAGGGCTGATCGGCCCTGCCCTGAGCGCGACCAGCGTCAGCGACCCGAAGGCCGTGGAGCAGATCGTGACCGAGGGCTTCGGGAAGATGCCGCCCGTGGGCCGCGGGTGGGACGAGCGGCAGCTGAACGCGCTGACGGCGTACCTCAAGCAGAAGTTCCCGGCGGGAGGCGCGAGTGGCGGTTAGGACGGAGGTCGAACGGCCCACCTACCCGGTCCCGTGGTATCGCGGACGCTTCTCGAGCTGGGTCACCACCGTCGACCACAAGCGGATCGGGCTGCTGTACATCGGCACCTGCCTGCTCTTCTTCATCGCCGGCGGCGTGATGGCGCTCCTGATCAGGACGCAGCTCGCGACGCCGGACATGCATGTGGTCGAGCGGGACTCGTACAACGAGCTCTTCACGATGCACGGGACGGTGATGATCTTCCTCGTCGTCGTCCCGATCTTCGCGGGCTTCGCCAACTTCCTCATCCCGCTTCAGATCGGGGCGCGCGACATGGCCTTCCCGCGGCTGAACGCGCTCTCCTACTGGCTCTTCCTGCTCGGCGGGATCATCCTGCTCGGCAGCTTCTTCGCGGCCGGCGGAGCCGCGCGGGCCGGCTGGACCGGCTACCCGCCGCTGTCGGAGCAGATCCCCGGTAACGGCCAGGACCTCTGGATCGTCGGCCTCCACGTCCTCACGATGTCGTCGCTCGCCGGCGCGATCAACTTCCTCGCGACGATCCACAACATGCGCACCGCCGGCATGACCTGGATGCGGCTGCCGCTCTTCGTCTGGACGATGGAGATCTACTCGGCGCTGCTCGTCGTGGTGCTGCCGGTGCTCTCCGCGGGGTTGACGATGCTGCTGCTCGACCGCCAGGGCTGGACCCACTTCTTCCTGCCCGACGAAGGCGGCAACGCGCTCCTCTACCAGCACGTCTTCTGGTTCTTCGGGCACCCGGAGGTCTACGTGATGATCCTGCCGGCGATGGGGATCGTCTCCGAGGTCATCCCCGTCTTCGCGCGCAAGCCGATCTTCGGCTACAAGGCAATCGCCTTCTCGACGGTGGCGATCGGGTTCTACTCGCTGCTCGTCTGGGCCCACCACATGTTCGCGGTCGGCTTGCCGTACGGGCTCCAGGCGTGGTTCATGATCGCCTCCCTCACGATCGCCGTCCCGACGGGGGTCAAGATCTTCAACTGGCTCGCGACGACCTGGCGCGGGAACCTGATCTTCGACACGGCGATGCTGTGGGCGCTCGGCTTCATCGCGGTCTTCACGATCGGCGGCCTCTCCGGGATCTTCGTCGCCGTCTTCCCGTTCGACTGGCAAGTGCACGACACCTACTTCGTCGTCGCCCACCTCCACTACGTGCTCTTCGGCGGCTCCGTGTTCGGGATCTTTGCCGGGCTCTACTACTGGTGGCCGAAGTTCTTCGGCCGGTACCTAAACGAGACGCTCGGGAAGTGGCACTTCTGGCTGACGTTCGTCGGCTTCAACGTCGCCTTCTTCCCCCAGCACTTCCTCGGCCTCGACGGGATGCCGCGGCGCGTGTACACGTACCGTCATGACGACCTCTGGGAGGCGTACAACCTGATCTCCACGATCGGCTCCTACGTGATGGGCCTCGGCGTGCTGGTGTTCGTCGCCAACGTGATCTGGTCGCGGCGCAAGAGCCCGCGGGCGGTGAACGACCCGTGGGTCGCGGACACGCTCGAGTGGTACACGACCTCGCCGCCGCCGCCGCACAACTTCGACAAGCTCCCGTACGTGACGAGCGCCAGGCCGCTGCGCGACCTGCGCCGCCGGCTCGCGGAGCGGGGCGTATGAGAGCGGGACCCTGGCTCCGGCTGTGCGGGCTCGGCGCCTCGGCGACGGGTGTACTCGTGATCGCGAGCGGCGAGCTCGGGATCGCGCACCGCGCGCTCGTGGTCGTGGCGGCGCCGCTGCTCGTGGCCATGGTGCTCGGCTCGTGGCTTGCGCACCGCGAGGCCTTCCGCTGGACGGCGGCGGCGCTCGTCCTGTTCCTCGCAGCGATCGGCAGCTGGTGGTACCGGCCGCTGCATCTCGCACTGGCCGCGGCAGCGTTCTCGGCGACGCTCGTCGCGACTGCTCGCCTGTACCGCGGTGAGCGGCCGGCCCCGGTGAGTTGGCGCGACTACGTGACGCTGACGAAGCCGCGCATCATGTCGCTGCTCCTCCTCACCGGCGGCGCGGGCATGTTCGTCGGCGCCGGCGGGGCGCCGCCGCTCGGGCTCTTCGTCGCGACCATGGTCGGGCTCGCCCTCGCCTGCGGCGGGGCGAGCGCGCTCAACCACATGCTCGACGCCGACATCGACCAGTCGATGGGCCGGACCGCCAAGCGGCCGGTCGCGGCAGGTCGCGTGAGCCCGGCGCTCGCGCTCGAGTTCGGGCTGACGCTGTCCGCCCTGTCGTTCGTGCTCCTCGGGTCGCTCGTGAATGTGCTCGCCGCGGTGCTCGCACTCGTCGGGAACCTCTTCTACGTCCTCGTTTACACGCGGCTCCTCAAGCGCTCGACGCCGCAGAACATCGTGATCGGCGGCGCGGCAGGAGCGATCCCGCCGCTCGTCGGCTGGGCGGCCGCGACCGGGAACCTGACCCTGCCCGCCCTCTACCTGTTCCTGATCGTGTTCTTCTGGACGCCGCCCCACTTCTGGGCGCTCGCCCTCCTGATCAAGCGCGACTACGCCGCCGCGAAGATCCCGATGCTGCCGGTCGTGCGGGGCGACCGAGAAACCGCGCGCCAGATCCTCCTCTACACCACCGGGCTCGTCGCGTTGACGCTCGTGCCCGTCGTGACGGGGACATTCGGCCCGGTGTACCTCGCCGCTGCCGCCCTGCTCGGCGGCTGGTTCCTGCGACTCGCGTGGGGGCTGTGGCGGGAGCGGACGCCGAGGCGGGCCGCGATCCTCTTCCACTACTCGCTCGCGTACCTCGCCCTGCTCTTCGTGGCCATGGCCCTCGACCCGATCCTCGCGTGACCGAGCAGGTTCCAGAGCCCCGCCCGCCCGAGTACCACGTGCTGCCGGTCGAGCCGGACGCGGAGCTCGCCCACCGCAACAACGTGGTCGGGCTCGCGCTCTTCGGGCTCTTCCTGCTGCTCTTCGCGGGCACCTGGCTGATCGCGTTCATCTATCTCGCCGTGGATTGAGCGAGGAGGGCATCTTCCTGGCGCGGCCCGAGGCGCCGCGCGAGGGGATCCCGCTGGCGGTCAAAGACCTCTTCGACACGGCCGACCTCGTCACGACGTACGGCTCGATCGTCTTCGCCGACCATGTCCCGGAGCGGACGGCGGAGGTCGTCACCCGGCTCGAGGCGGCGGGCTACGCGAGCGTGGGCAAGACGAACCTGCACGAGTTCGCCTACGGCGTCACCTCGCAGAACCCGCACTACGGCACCGTTCCGAACCCGGCCGCACCCGGACGGACCGCGGGCGGGTCGAGCGGCGGCTCGGCCGCCGGGCTCGCCGCCAGGCTCGCTGACGCAGCGCTCGGAACCGACTCGGGCGGGTCGATCCGGATCCCCGCCGCGTGTTGCGGCCTCGTCGGGCTGAAGCCGACGTACGGGCTCGTGCCGCTCGACGGCTGCTTCCCGCTCGCGCCGACCTTCGACCACGCCGGGCCGATGGCGCGCACCGTCGAGCAGTGCGCGCGGATGATGGAGGCGCTCGTCCCGGGGTTCGAGCGGCGCAGCCCCGGCACGCCGGTGGTGGGCGTCGCCTGGGCGGAGCATGCCGACCCGCTCGTCGCGGAGCGGGCGCGCGAGGTCGCCGCTGCGCTCGACGCCGAGCCCGTCGACTTCCCGTTCGCGCGCGGCACCTATCCCCTCTTCATGAAGGAGGTCGCCGACGTGCACCGGGACCTCTTCGCCGAGCACGCGGAGGCCTACGGCGACAACGTCCGATCCAAGGTTGCGCGCTGCCTCGAGGTCACGGACGCCGAGGTCGAGCCGGCGCGCGAGGCGCGGGAGGCGTACCGCCGGGCCGCCGAGGCCGCGCTCGACGGCGTCGACCTGCTGCTGACGCCGACGCTCCCGATCGTGCCGCCGCCGACCGACGTGGAGGAGCTCGAGTTCCGCGAGACGCTCACGCGTTTCACCTATCCCTTCAACGTCCTCGGGTGGCCCGTCCTGGCCCTTCCGGCCGGAACGGCGGAGCACGGCCTGCCCGCCTCCGTCCAGCTCATCGGGCGCCCGGGCGACGACGCGCTGCTCCTCGCGGTGGGGTCGTCCCTCGAACGAGGGACGCCGTGATCAGACGACCCTGCCGACAACGCTCTTGGCCATGCCTGCGGTCCGTCTTGCTGCCGTTGTCCTTGCGATGCTCGCGTTCGCGCCTGGCGCGAACGCCGCGCTGCCCGCACCAGGCGGCCTGAAGCCGTTCCTGCTTCGAGCCGGCGAGCCCGCGGCCCACAGCTTCTCCCGCACGCCCTCGTTCGCCTGGCGCCCCGTCCACGGCACGAGGCGGTACGAGTTCGAGCTCGCCACGCGCAGCAACTTCGCCGAAGGCACCCTGATCTGGTCCTCGGCAGGGTTGAGGTCGCCGACGACCTCGATCCCGGTCGCACTGCCCTGGATGACCGGGTCGCCCTATGCGCTCTGGGCGCACGTCCGCGCGGTGACGCGGAGGGGAGTGACGCGCTGGAGCGCGCCGTTCGGATTCAACATGCGCTGGACGAACGTGCCCCAGGCGAGCCCGAGCCCCGCCGGCCTCGTCCGCTGGACTCCGGTCGACGGCGCCACCGGCTATCACGTCTGGTTCCTCGGGCCCAACAAGCGCATCGCCACGCGGACGAACGTCGCCGACGAGCGTGAGCACTGGACGTTCCACCAGGATGCGGCCTGGACGGCCGCTGTGCGCTGGCGTGTCCGCGCCGTCCGTGCGAAGAACGGCTCGACCGTCAACGGCATCCCCGTCGTCTCGTATGGCCCTTGGAGCCCGGTCTACGTCCACCTGAACCCGCCGATCGCCAACTCGACCCTGAGGCCGTTCTCGATGGCGTCGGACTCGTACGCCAACCAGGCAACGGCGTTCAAACTGATGCCGGGGCTCTCCTATGCCGGGAACACCGGGAGCGCGGACGCGTTCGACCCCGCGACTCCCCGTGAGCTCTACCGCGTGTACGTCAGCACCGACGTCGACTGCGTGAACATCGTCTACCGCGGCTCGGTCGTCGGCTCCCCTGCCTGGGCGCCGCGGACGACCGCCGGGCTCGTCCTGCCGAAGGACGCAGGCGACCTGGCACTGGCGCGGACGGGCTGGATCGTGAGCGACGGCAAGAACGGCAAGACCTTCGCCGTCGACAACGCGACGGTGACCGAGAACGAGGCCGTCCAGGTCGCCAAGGCCGACACCGGCGGCGGCGGCACGCCCGCTCCCACGGAGGAGGACAAGGTGGAGGCCGCCTCCCTCGCACCGCCGCAGGTTGACCTCTGGGACAACGGCTGGCCCGAGAACCGGTACTACTGGACCGTCGTCCCTGTGCGGACGCACGGCACGGCGTCGGACCCGACGGCCGTCGAGTACCAGGACACGGAGCTGCCGCAGGACGCCTGCGCCTCCGGTCGCGTCTTCACCTTCGGCAAGGTCAGCGAGGCGGTCACCACGACCGCCGGCGCGGCGCCGTACGTCTCCGGGCTGAGCACGAACGGGAAGCTCTTCACTGCGGGCCGGGCCAGGCCGTCCGTGTACGGCACGCCGCTCGTCGCCTGGAAGCCGGCGCTCGGCGCCGACAGCTACGAGGTGCAGTGGAGCAAGAAGGCGTATCCGTGGACGAAGGTCGGTTCGCTCGCGACGCCGTCGACCTCGGCCACCCTCCCGCTCGGCCCCGGCCGCTGGTTCTACCGCGTCCGCGGGATCTCGCTGGCGCTCCCCCTCGGCGGACGGCAGATGTCCTGGTCCGACCCCTCAGCGATCCGGGTCGCCCGGCCGATGTTCAAGATCGTCAGGCACTGAGCTCGAGCCTCGCCGTACTGCCGTAGGCGCAGGGAACGGCCCGGTGAGCAAAGCCCCACGAAAGGCCCACCGGAACGCTCACGAGGCTCGCAGTAGCGTCACAGCCAGGCCCAGCGGAAGCCGAGCCCGATATCCGTGCTCCGAAGGACAGAGACCCGGCCTTCGGTTCGGACGCGGCTTCCGCTGGGAAGTTCGAGTCGCCCCGCGAGCGGCGCGCCTTTCGGGAAGGTGGGCCGCTCGGGCGCGCTTACTCGAGGATCGCGGCGACGCCCTCGGCGAGCGTCCGCTCGATCGGCAGCACCCGATCGAGCCCGGTGAGCTCGAGGGTGCGGAGGATCCGACGGTCACTCGCGACGAGCACAAGCCGGCCGCCGAGCTCTTCGAGGCGTGTGTGCGTGCGCAGGAGCACGCCGAGCGTCGTTGAGTCGATGAAGCTGACGTCGGCGAGGTCGACGACGGCGCAGGTGGCGCCGAGAGCGATCACTCCGTCCAGCGCGCGCTTCAGCTCCGGCGCCGTGTGGAGATCCACCTCGCCGGTGAGACTGACGACGAAGGCGTTGCCGTCCAGCTCCGCCGTCTTGACGCTGAAGTCGACCACCGACACGACGCAGTGACGCTATCCGCCGAACCCTGAGCGTTGGGCCTACGGCTTCGTGGGGGTTCGCTCACACAGGGGCGAGCTTGTACCCGATGCCGCGTACGGTGACGATCCGCTCGGGGTTCGAGGGGTCGCGCTCCAGCTTCTGCCGCAGGTTCGAGATGTGAATGTCGCAGGCGCGCTGGTCGCCGACGTACTCACTGTCCCAGAGGTGCTGCATGATCTCGCGGCGGCTGAAGACACGCTCCGGCTCCTCGGCGAGGAGAAGCAGCAGCTTGAACTCGGACGGCGTCAGCCGCTTGTGCTCGCCGTCGATGCGGGCCTCGTGGCGGCGCGGATCCAGCTCGAGCGACCCGATCCGCAGCGCCTCGCCCCGCCCGCTCCGGTCGAGCTCGCGCCGGCGGAGGATCGCGCGAATCCGGCCGATCAGCTCGGCCATGGAGAACGGCTTCGTGACGTAGTCGTCAGCGCCGATCTCGAGTCCCAGCACCCGATCCAGCTCCGCGCCCCGCGCGGTCAGCATTACGATCGGTACGGCGCTCTCGGCCCGCACGCGCCGACAGACCTCCGAGCCGGACATCCCGGGCAGCATCAGGTCGAGCACCATCACGTCGTGCTCGTTCGTGAGCGCCGCCTCGAGCGCAGTCTCGCCGTCGGCAACGGCTTCGACCTCGAAGCCGTCGTTCCGCAGGGCGTATTCGACGGCGTCGCGGATGGCCGCCTCGTCGTCGACGAGGAGCACGCGGTTCACTGTCGCACCAACCTGGCGGCGCCGGGGATCCTGAGTTTGACCGTCGTTCCCACCCCCACCTCCGAGTCGAGGTCGAGCTCGCCCTCGAGCGCATCCACCACCGCGCGCACGATGGCGAGCCCGAGGCCGAATCCTGCGGTACCGTCGGAGCCAGCGCGGTAGAACCGCTGGAAGACGTTCGAACGCTCGGTCGCGGCGATGCCCGGCCCGGTGTCCGACACGGCGAGCTCCACGACGCGGTCAGGATCTGCCTGCGCGCTCAGAACGACCTTCCCCTCCCTCGTTTGCTTCGCCGCGTTCTCCGCAAGGTTCATCACGGCCTGTTCCACGAGCTCTCGGTTCGTAAGCATCGCAAGGTCCGCCGGGCACTCGATCTCGAGCCCGACGCCCGTTGCGACCTGCAGCCCATCGGCGACCTCCTCGAGCAGCGCGCGCACGGCGACGAGCTCGTCGCGGGGCGCCTCGACGCCCACCTGGCTACGCGCGAGGATCAACAGCGCCCTCGCGAGCCGGGCCAGCCGGTCCGCTGCCTGCTCGATGTGCCCGAGGAAGACATCACGCTCGGGGCCGTCCTTCGCGCCGGCCTGAAGCACCTCGATGGCGCTGACGATCGCGGTCAACGGGCTCTGGAGCTCGTGCGCAGCGTTCGTGACGAAATCGCGCTCCGCCTGCTCCGTTCGCCGCCGTGTCGTGACATCCCGCACCAGGGCGAGGGCCCCCACCCGATCCCCGTAGGGCGACGTGACGGGCGACGTGCTGACTTCGAAGAGCACGTGGCGCCCGCTCACGAGGGTCTCGTAGGCCTCGGCGGTCACCACCTCGCCGTGATTCAGCGTTCGACGGATCGGGCGCTCCTCCGCCGCCACGGGGGTCCCGTCGAGGCGAACGAGCTCGAACCCGGCCCACGCCGAGAAGGCATCGTCCTTGTCCTCTGGCGCGAGGTCGAAGAGGCGCAACGCCGCCTCGTTGACGAGGACCGGACGCATTTTCGCGTCGATCACAAGAAGGCCGGAGGGGATGTTCTCGATCACTGCTTCGAGCAGCGCCCGCTGGTCTTCAAGCTCGGCGGTCCGCTCGAGCACGCGCGTCTCGAGCTCGCTCGCGAAGCGGCGGATCGCCTCGTCCGCGATCGCCCGCTCGGAGATGTCGCGGATCACCCAGCTCAAGTCCTCGAGCGGCAGGCCGGGGCCGGCGACACCGACGGTGATCTCCACGATCACGGCGATCCCGTGGCGCGACACCATCGTCGTCTCCCACCGATGCGCCCCGGGCTCGTTGACCGCGTCGAGGAGCTGGGTGCGGAATTCGCGCCGCTCGTCCGCCGGAACGAAGGCCACGAGCGGCTTGCCGATCAGGAACTTGGGGTCGACGCCGAGCAGATCGGATGCGGCCGCGTTGACGTCTCTCACGACGCCGTTGCGATCCGTGAGCGCGAACCCGATCGGAGCCGAGTCGAAGAGCTCGGCGTAGCGGGCGCGCTCAGCATCGAGCGCCCGGCGTGCGTCGGCGAGCCCCACCCCGGCGTCGGCGGCTTTCACTCGGCCTCGGGACGCGTCTCCAGCTCACGCATGAGCAGGATCACGCCGCGAACCTCACCGTCGGACCCGGTGAGGGGTGTCGCCGTGACCAGGCACGCGATGCGCTGCCCGCGGCGATTGATGGCGTCGAACGTCTCCTGAGCGCTGCCGCCGGCGAGCGTGGACACGCTGCGGAGCAGCGGCATGACCCGGTCGACCGGCAGGCCGATGTCCAGGTTTGTGAAGTGGTGCCCCCGAACCTCGTCGGCAGAAAGCCCCCAGAGGGCGCGCGCCTGCGAGTTCCACGCCTGAACGGCGAACTGCGAGTCGGTCACGATCACGCCGGCGTCCAGGCTCGAGAGGATCGACTCGAGGAAGGAGTTCACCTCGTCCAGCTCCTCCGTCCGCTCGCGGAGCGTGTCGTTGATCGTGTGGAGCTCCTCGTTCGTCGACTGCAACTCCTCGTTCATCGTCTCGAGCTCCTCGTTCGTCGACTGCAGCTCCTCGTTCGTCGTCTCCATCTCCTCGTTCGTCGACTGCAGCTCCTCGTTCGTCGTCTCGAGCTCCTCGGCGGTGGACTGCAGCTCCTCGTAGGCCGTCTCGAGCCGCTCCTTCGAGACCTCCAGGTTCTCCCGCAGGGCGCGGTAGCGCGTCGTCTCGGTGAACGTGATGCCCATGCCGACGCCGGCGCCGTCGACAGCGTGCAGAGCGGCGACGTGGATGTCGAACCAGCGCGTCTCGCCCCCGACTCGCCACTCGATGTCGCGGGCCGCGACCGTGTGATGCGTGGTGTTCGCCTCGTCGATCATCGACCGGAGGTCGACGGGCCGGTACGAGATCTCCAGGTCGTGGAGGGGACGGCCGAGGTCGGCCATGCCGAGGCCGAGGAACGTCCGGGCCTGGATGTTCGCGAGCGTGAGCAGCCCGTCGGCGTCGACGACAAGCTGCGCGAGCGGCGCTGAGTCGAAGATCGCCTCTCGCGCCCGCGTCGTGGCCGTCTCGAGCTTCGGGACGGGGACGGGCGCCCTCGTCATCTGGCGCAGGTTCTCGCGGAAATCTGCCTGAAGGATCTTCGCGAAGACGCGCCGCTTCAGGTCGACGGGCTCGAACAGCGTCGAGCGCGTGACGAGCATCTCGGAGCGGCCGAGGAACAGGAAACCGTCCGAGTTCAGGGCGAAGTGGAAGTTCGAAAGGATCTTGCGCTGCGTCTCGGCCCCGAAGTACATGAGCGTGTTCCGCGCCGCGACCAGGTCGATCCGCGAGATCGGCGGGTCGACGATCAGGTCGTTCCGCCCGAAGATCACGCAGCGGCGGAGATCGGCGTTGAACACGTACCCGCTGTTCGACGGCTCGAAGTACCGCTCGCGCTGCGCCTGCGAGACGTCCTGCAAGGCGCCCTCCGCATAGCGGCCGTGGCGCGCGTTCGCGAGCGCGTCCTCGTCTACGTCCGTGGCGTAGATCTTCACACGATCCTTGAACTCCTCCTCGCCGAGCGCGTCCGCCAGGATGATCGCAAGGCTGTACGCCTCCTCCCCCGTCGCACAGCCCGCCGACCAGATTCTGATCTCCGTGTCCTCCGGCCGGGCCTCCAGGATCCGCGGCACGATCACGTCGGCGAGATAGCGCCAGGCGGCCGGGTCGCGGAAAAACGACGTGACGTTGATCAGGATCGTGTTGAAGAGCTCGACGAACTCAGGCCCGTTCTTGCTCAGGTGATCGGTGTACTCGGCATACGAGGGGATCCCGACGGCCTCCATGCGAAGGTCGATCCGGCGCTTGAGGCTCGGCCGCTTGTAGCCGGTGAAGTCGAAGCCGCGGTTGTCCCGGATGAACCCGAGCAGCGCCTCGAACTCGGCCTCGCGGGCGCGCTCCTCGGCCTGGATTCCGGTCTGGGTCATTCGTCGCGCCCGTCGCCGAGGTCAGGCGTCTGCGTCATGGCTCGCTCGACGAATGGTGTGGAATCTGTGTCGTTCCGGCTCTCTTCACCCTTCGATTGTGCAGCGTCGGGATCAGTCGCGCCATCGAGCGTCGCGAGCAGCTCCGCGATCGCGGAGATCGGCAGGACCTGGTCGGGGGGCGTGGCGTCGATGGCGCTCGCGGGCATGGCCGGATAGGCGGCCTCGTTCGGATCCTGGACGACGACGAGGCCGCCTCGCCTGTGGACCGCCACCACTCCGAGTGCGCCGTCGTGGAGAGAGCCCGAGAGCACGACGGCGATGACGCCGGCGCCGTAGGCCTCCGCGGCCGAACGAAACAGCGGGTTGATCGCCGGCCGGTGCCCGTTCTCCCTCGGGCCGCCGTCGAGGCGGACTCGGCCCGGCTCGAGGAGAAGATGGCTGTCGGGCGGTGCGATCACGACCCTTCCCGGCTCGACTGTGTCGCCGTCGATTGCATGCACCGAAGGTAGCGGGCCCGCTCTGCTGAGGATCTCGGGAAGGAAACTCGTTGTCGGCGGGATGTGCAGCACCACGAAGATCGGGATCCGAAAGCTTTCGGGAAGCCCGGCCACGAGCCGCGCCAACGCCTCGACCCCACCGGCGGACGCACCGATGACGACGATTCGCGATCGCCCGCCGGTTCCTGCTTCGTCCACGGATAGGTCCCTTCCCCTCGGCGCTCTCAACACACCTTACGCTCCCCCCGGCGTCCAGAGGGATAATCGGGACACGGTGGAAGACAGGGGCAAACGGATCGGGCAGAACGAAGTCCTCTTCCGGGAGGTGAACGAGAGGCTGCGCGAGCTCGGCGAGGGGTTCAGCCTCGTGGCCGAGCAGGCCGATTTCATCTGCGAGTGTGGATCGAGCTCGTGCACGGAGCAGATCCGGATGACCCTGGCCGAGTACGAGGGCGTCCGGAACGACCCCAAGCGATTCTTCGTCCGCCGGGGCCACGAGATCCTCGAGTTCGAGAAGATCGTGGAGGACCGGGACGACTACCTGGTGGTCGAGAAGCTCCCGGGCGGCCCGGCCGGGATCGCGATCAGAGACGACCCGCGGTCCTGACCGCCTTTTCGTAGACGAGATCTCCGGCGTAGACGTCGAGCTCCTCGGAGAGCAGGTCGCTCGGAGCACGGTCGTCGCCGACGGGCAGCTCGTCGGCGCGCTCGACCGCGACCTCCACACCTGCGCGCGAGGCGAGCCATCCGGCGACGAGGGTGGTCTCCGCCGGCGGGCCGGTGAGGCGGTCCGGAAGCTTCGGCCAGGCCTGCGCCAGAGCCCGTCGCCACGGAAGCGTTCGGCGCCAGGCGATGTCCGAGACATCCACGCTCGCGAACACCTCCGCGAGCTCCGAGTAGGCCGAGGGGATGTCCTGCCACTCGGCCGAGTCGACCACGAGCCGATCGACCACCTCGACGAGCTGCCGGAAGACCGCGGAGTCGAAGTCCGGACGGCCGCGCCACCGCAGGAAGACCGGCAGGTCCGGGAGGAGCAGCGGGAGGACGATGCTCGCGGGTGCCTCGGCACGCGCGCCCCGGAGGCGGAGCTCGGCGACCTCGTTACAGAGGTGGCGGTCGCTGCCGGGCGTCTCATAGCACTCGAGGAAGGCGCGCGCCGCGAGCCCCGGCTCGGCATCCGGCTCGGGAAAGAGCAGCAGCGTTCGCGACGGGTGCCGCTCCGCGAGGCCGGCCAGGGTCTCGGTCGCTGCCTCCTGCCACTCCTGCGGCACCCACGCCAGATGCGTCAGCACGCTCGTGCGGACGTTGCGCTTGCCCTCGAAGCCGCGCTTGAGCCGCAGGCCGATCAGCGCCTGCTCGACCTCCGAGACGGTGGCGCACTCGTCCTGCCACTCGTCGAGATGGATCAGCGGTGCCACTCGATCAACTCCTGCGCCGCCTTAGGGCCCCACGTCCCGGCGGCGTAGTTGGGGAAGTTCGCCCGCTCGCGTGCCCAGGCCGCCGTTATCACGTCGACGAGCGCCCACTGCTCCTCGATCTCGTCGGCGCGGGTGAACAGGGTGGTGTCGCCGAGCATGGCGTCGAGCAGCAGGCGCTCGTACGCCTCTGGGATGCCGGTCCGGAACGCGCCGCCGTAGAGGAAGTCCATGTGCACAGTTCGCACCCGCATCCCCTCGCCCGGCACCTTGGCGCCGATCGCGAGCGAAACGCCCTCGTTCGGCTGGATGTGGACGACGAGCGCGTTCGGACGGAGATCCGTCTGCTCGAACAGCGGGTGAGGGACGCGCTTGAACTGGATCGCGATGGTCGTCTCCCGGCGCGGGAGACGCTTGCCGGTGCGCACGTAGAAGGGCGTGTCGGCCCAGCGCCAGTTGTCCACCAACAGCCGAGCGGCGACGAAGGTCTCGGTGTTGGAGTCAGGCGCCACCCCTGACTCCTCCCGGTACCCGGGAACCTGCTCCCCGTCGATGAAGCCTTGGCCGTACTGGCCGCGGACGACCAGACGAGGGTCCGGCGTCGCGATCGACATCAGCACCTTGAGCTTCTCGTTGCGGACCGCCTCCGCCGTGAAGTTGATCGGTGGCTCCATCGCCGTGAGCGCGACGAGTTGGAGCATGTGATTCTGGAAAACGTCGCGGATCGCGCCGGCCTTCTCGTAGAACGCGGCGCGCCCCTCGATCCCGAGCGACTCAGCGACGGTGATCTGCACGTGGTCGACGAACTGGCGGTTCCAGATCGGCTCGAAGATGCCGTTCGCGAACCGGAGCGCAATTAGGTTCTGAACGGTGTCCTTCCCGAGGTAGTGGTCGATCCGGAAGATCTCCTCCTCGGTGAAGTGCCGGGCGAGCAGCTCGTTGAGGTCCCGGGCCGAGGCGAGGTCGTAGCCGAACGGCTTCTCGATGATCAGACGCACCCAGCCCTCGGCGCGTCGGCGCTCCCCGAGCTCCTCGACGATGATCGGCATCGCCTCCGGCGGGACGGCGAAGTAGTAGATCCGGTTGCCGCGGGTCCCAAGCTTCTCGTCGAGCCCGCTCAGCGTCTTCGCGACGCGATCCTCGCCACGATCGTCGGCGACATCCGTCGCCACGTACCGAGTCACCTTGGCCAGGCGCTCCCAGACGTCCTCCCGGAACTCATCGCGCCCGAACTCGCGCACGGCTGCCTCCATGGCGCGCACGAACTCCTCCGACGACTGCTCGCTCCGGGCGACCCCCACGATCGCGAACTGCTCCGGGAGCAGGTCGCGGAAGGCGAGCGAGTAGAGCGACGGGAAGATCTTCCGGCGCGTCAGGTCGCCGGAGGCGCCGAAGATCGTCAGGACGCACGGCTCGGGCCGCCGCCGGATCATCAGACCCTCGAGGAGCGGGTTCTGCTGGGTCTCAGGCTCGCTTGACTTGGTGGCCACCGAACTGGTTCCTCAGTGCTGCGTTGACCTTGGCCGCGAAGGACTCGTCTTCGCGCGACGCGAAGCGCGCGTAGAGCGCGGCGGTGATGACGGGGAGCGGGACGGCGTGCTCGATCGCCTCCTCGACCGTCCAGCGGCCCTCGCCGGAGTCCTCCACGTAGCCGCGGATGGTCTCGAGCTCCGGGTCATCCGCGAGCGCCCGCGCCAGGAGGTCGAGCAGCCAGCTGCGGACGACCGAGCCGTGGCGCCAGAGCTCGGCGACCGCGCCGAGGTCGAGGTCGAACTCGGACGCCTCCATCAGGTCGAAGCCCTCGGCGTAGGCCTGCATCAGGCCGTACTCGACGCCGTTGTGGACCATCTTCACGAAGTGCCCCGCGCCGGCCGGGCCGACGTGGAGGTAACCGCCCTCGGGCGCGAGCGCCTCGAACACCGGCTCGAGACGGCCCACCGGCTCCTCCTCGCCGCCGACCATGATCGCAAACCCCTCGCGCAGGCCCCAGATGCCGCCGGAGACGCCGACGTCGAGGAAGAAGAGGCCCTTCTCCCTCGCCTCCGCGGCGCGGCGCTGCGAGTGACGGAAGTTCGAGTTGCCTCCGTCGACGATCGCGTCGCCCGGCTCGAGGATCCCGAGCAGCTCCTGGAAGGTCTGCTCGGTGATTTTGCCGGCCGGCACCATCATCCAGGCGTGGCGCGGCGACTCGAGCTGCCCGGCCAGCTCTTCGAGCGACTCCGCGGTGGACGCGACGTTCGGGTCGTAGGTCATGACGTTGTGCCCCGCCTGCTCGAGCCGTTCGGTCATGCCGGAGCCCATCCGGCCGAGCCCGATCATCCCGAGCTTCACAGCGTCGTCCTCACGATCCGCCGCCCTCGCTCCTTCAGCGCTTCGAAGTCACCCGCTGCCTGTGCAGCGATCAACGTCTTGAAGCCGTACTTGCGGCCCGGGATCCTCAGCTCCTGGCCGAGGTCGTCGACGACCTGGACGAAGAGGCCGTTGTCGGGCCCGCCCTTGTGGAGCTGTCCGGTCGAATGAAGGTAGCGGGGCCCTAAGCCCTTCATGACCGGACACCCTGTGGACGCCGCCCGGTCCAGAAGAGGCCGAAGCTCGTCCTCCCGAGCGGGGTCGATGAAGGCCAGGACGGCGATGTAATCGCCGTCCTGTGCCTGCGCGAGCAGCTCGTCCACAGTCCCCTCGGGCCCTAGCTTCGTGTCTGTCACCGAGCCACGGCCCTGCAGGAGGGCGTTGGTGCGGTCCTTCGCCTCCTGCACGTTCGGCTGGTCGAAGGGGTTGATCCGGAGGATCGAGCCGGCGACGGCCGTCGCGAACTCCCAGCGCAGGAACTCCTGCCCGAGCTCGTACGGATCCGGCAGGCGGACGTCCAGCTCCTCGCCGCCGACCCAGACGGGGATGATCCCCTTCCCCTGCTTGCCGGTCGACTCGGCGACGAGCTGCTCGACCCACAGGCCAAAGTCGCCCGAGAGGTGCAGGAACGGCGTCCGCGCGAGCTCGAGCCCGAGCTCGAGCCCCGGGTTCCCCTCTTCCAGCCGGCACGCCTCGCGCATCTCCTCGGCGCGGTCGAGCAGCCGCTCGACGTCGACGCCCATGAAGATCGCCGGAAGGATCCCGAACACCGACAGCGCCGAGTAGCGACCGCCGATCGTGGGCTCGCCGTAGAAGACGTCGTCGGCGAGCGCGGCGAGCGGCGAACCGGGATCGGTGATCACCGCCCAGCGACCGCCCTTGTCGCGGAAGTAGTCGACGTGGCTCCGGGTCTCGAGCGTCGTCCCCGACTTGGAGGCGGCGATGAACAGCGTCCGGTCGACGTTCAGCGAGTCCTCGAGCCGCCGGATCGCGCTCGGATGGGTCGTATCGAGGACGTGGAAGTGCTGCGCCTGGAAGAGGCGGCGCATCACCTCCGAGGCGAGGCTCGAGCCACCCATGCCGAGCAGAACGACGTCCTCGACCTCGACGCCTGCGGCGTACTCCATCAGCTCGTGGACGCGCTCGCGCATCCGCGCCGGCTCGTCCAGCCAGCCGAGCCACTGCGCCTCGTCGGCGCCGGTCCAGACCGACGGATCGCGCTCCCAGATCCGCTCGACCAACTCGGCCGGAGCGAGCGTGCTCAAGCCGAGACGAGCTGGCCGCGCTTCGCGCGGATGCCCTCGATCAGCTCCTCGAACGAGTCGATGAACTTCTGGACGCCCTCGTCCTCCAGCACTCGGATGACGTCGTCGTAGTCGACGCCGGCCCTGGCGAGCTCGGCGAGGAGGCGCTCGGCCTCGTCCACGCCCTCCCCGAGCGTGATCCCGCGCACCTCGCCGTGGTCCTGGAAGGCCTCGATCGTCTCCTTCGGCATCGTGTTGACCGTCTGCGGGCCGATCAGCTCCTCGATGTACATCACGTCCCGGTACGCCGGATTCTTCGTCGAGGTCGAAGCCCAGAGGCAGCGCTGCGTCGACGCGCCGTCCGCGAGGAGCGCCTCCCAGCGGTCGCCGCTGAAGATCTCCTGGTAACGCTGGTAGGCCAGCTTCGCGTTCGCGATCCCGAGCTTCCCCTTCAGCTCGTCGGGAGCCTCGAGCTCCTCCAGCCTCCGGTCGGCCTCGGTGTCGACCCTTGAGACGAAGAAGCTGGCCACGGAGTGGACGGTCTTGAGGTCGCCGCCCGACGCCCGCAGGCGCTCGAGCCCGCGGATGTAGGCCTCCGCGACCTCCGCGTACCGGTCGAGCCCGAAGATGAGCGTGACGTTGATGCTCTTGCCGCGGGCGATCATCTCCTCGATCGCCGGCAGCCCGGCCGCGGTGGCTGGGATCTTCACGTAGAGGTTGGGCCGGTCGATCTCGTCGTGGAAGCGCTGCGCCTGCTCGATCGTCGCCTCGGCGTCGTGCGCGAGGTTCGGGTCGACCTCCATCGACACATACCCGTCCTGCCCC
>Ga0307319_10000140_pt1 | contig 22749 bp, 29 predicted proteins | sample ER_DNA_368_FD_194491 | JGI IMG/M metagenome (GOLD analysis project Ga0307319, IMG submission 194491) | Bulk soil microbial communities from the East River watershed near Crested Butte, Colorado, United States - ER_DNA_368 | ecosystem: Environmental > Terrestrial > Soil > Floodplain | place...
CGAGGCCGGCCAGCAGGCCCGGGACGACGTCGACGAGCTCTCCGACGAGCTGGAAAAGGGCAGCAACGAGATCCAGCGGGCCGCCGACGGCGTCTCCAGCGCCTCGGACGTCCCGCAGGCGGCCGCGACGGTCGCGGCGACCACGAGGGAGCTGGGCACCGAGCTCGCCTCCACCCTCACGAAGCTGGAGCAGCTCGACCCGCAGGGAGAGCTGGCGAGCGCGCTCGAGCAGAGCCCCGCGTGCAAGGGCCTCAAGACCGCCGGCCGGTGAACCGGAGGTAGGCGGCGCGCCCGACGCGCCCCGCCAGGACGTCGGAGGAGATCCCGACGCCGCGCTCGTTCCAGGTCAGCACGACGACGAGGAAGACTCCGCCCCGCCAGTAGACGAGGCCCATGTCGTGCCGGGCTTTCGTGATCCAGCCTGCCTTCTGGAGCACAACCGCCTCCTCCTCGTGGAGGAATCGGTCGACACGGCTCACCTGCGTGTGCGCCAGCAGGTAGAGGAGGAAGCGCGCCTTGGTCGGCGTGAAGCTTCCGCGCCTCGCCAGCCTCCCCCGCCCCTCGGCGGCGAAATGGAGCTCCCGCATCAGCAGGGCGAGGTCGCGGGCGGTAGACCGCTTCCCCACGAACCGCGGCGTCACCCCGGTGATCAGGTAGCCGCCATACATGTCCGTCTGGGACATGCCGACCGCGTGCATGGTCGCGTTGACGCGGGCGGCGCCGCCGCTCGTCGAACCGCCCAGCCAGATGAGGAGCTCGTTCGCGGCGCGGTCGCTCGACGGAATGATCGCGGCGCGCATCGTCCGGTCGAGCCAGCTTCCGGGGGTCGGCTTCCCGCGCAGCGCGCGGAGCACCTCGATCGCGATGGCCACCTTCAGCGTCGACGCCGCGGGGAACTCCACCCGCGAGCTCACCTCTGCCCGCCGGCCGCTCAGCAGATCCTCGACGAAGACGCCCGACGCGCCGGCGAAATCGCGGTTGACGCCGGCGACGGCGCGGGCGAGGGCGCCGTCGACGCGGCCGCGCCGCGGCGGCGCGCGGGGCCTCGCCGCCCGAGGCAGCCCGAAGACCGGCCCGACCGCAGTCGTGCGCCGCTGTCCGTGCTCGTCGATCGCAGTGATACGGATCGTGACGTCGCGCGACGGCAGGTCGACCGTGAGGTCGAACGACCGGCCGCCGACACGCTTGTCCGCGAGCACGCGCCGCCCGATGCTGACCACGATCCGCTCCGTCTCGGGGCTGACACGGCCCGCGACCCGACCGAACGAGACCTCGTAGGCGGCCGGTGTGACCGCCACCGGAGCGAGGAACGCCATCGGCTAGGCCCCGCCGGGGCGCGATAGCGTCTCCGCGTGCCGCTTCACCTGGGCCTCATCTTGCCGAACTACGGCGACGGACTCGACGCAGAGCGCCTCGCCGGAGCCGCGGTCGCGGCGGAGGACGCGGGCTTCGACTCGGGCTGGGTCACCGACCACGTAATCGTCCCGCCGGAGCACGCGCCCATCTACGGGACGATCGCCGAGGCGCTCGTCTCGCTCGGCTTCCTCACCGGCCGCACCACACGGCTCGAGCTCGGCGTCTCCGCGCTCGTCGTGCCTCAGCGCAACCCGCTGGTCGTCGTCAAGCAGCTGGCGAGCCTGGACTTCCTCTCCGGCGGCCGGATCGTGACGGCCGTCGCGGCCGGCTGGATGGAGGGCGAGTTCGAGCTGCTCGGCGCCGACTTCGAGCACCGCGGCCGGAGCCTGAATCGGTGGCTCGAGCTCGCGCAGGAGGCGTTCGAGCAGCTACCGGGGCCGGTCCGCTTCGACCGGGGCGAGGGCTGGCTCGCGCCGGCGCTCCGCCGCCCCGGCGGGCCCGAGCTCTGGGTCGCCGGCGTCTCGCGCGCAACGGTCCGGCGCGCCGCGATCACTGGTGTCTGGCATCCCGTCGCCCTCGCACCGGACGACTTGCGGCCGATGGCCCAGGAGCTGCGCGAGCGCCGTCCGGACGGCCGCGTAATGCTCCGTATCGGCGTCTACCAGCGGGACGAGTCCGCGCCCGGAACCGACGAGCGCGGGCGGCACGCGATCGCCGGCCCACCCGAGTGGATCGCCGAGCGCCTGGCCGAGTACGTCGAGGCCGGCTGCGACGGCTTCGTCCTCAACCTCGACCACGAGGCGCCCGGGCTCGAGGAGCGGGTCGCCTGGTTCGCGGGAGAAGTCCTGCCGCTTATTCGGCGCTCGACGACGCCCAGAGGTTGATCCCCGACTCCGTCGCGTGGCGGTCGATCTCGGCGAGCTCCTCGTCCGAGAAGTCGAGGTTGTCGAGCGCGGCGAGATTGTCCTCGAGCTGCGCGACGCTACTCGCGCCGATCAGGGCGGAGGTCACGCGCGGGTCGCGGAGCGTCCACGCGAGCGCCAGCTGCGCGAGCGTCTGACCTCGCCCCCGGGCCAGGTCGTTCAACCCGCGAATCTTCTCGAGCGCCTGGTCGGAGAGCAGCTCCGGCGACAGCGAGCTCGGGCGTGAGGCCCGGGAGCCCTCCGGGATGCCGTCCAGATACTTGTCCGTGAGCATCCCCTGCGCGAGCGGCGAGAAGACGATGCAGCCGAGACCGAGCTCGTCGAGCGTGTCGAGCAGGTCCTCCTCGATCCAGCGGTTCAGCATCGAGTACGACGGCTGGTGGATCACGAACGGCGTCCGCAGCTCGCGGAGGATCGCCGCCGCTTCCGCCGTCTTCGCGGCCGAGTACGACGAGACCCCAACGTAGAGCGCCTTCCCCTGCCGCACCGCGGTGTCGAGCGCCCCCATCGTCTCCTCGAGCGGCGTCTCGGGGTCGAACCGGTGCGAGTAGAAGATATCCACGTAGTCGAGCCCCATCCGGCCGAGGCTCTGGTCGAGGCTCGCGAGCAGGTACTTCCGCGAGCCCCATTCGCCGTAGGGCCCGGGCCACATGTCGTAGCCCGCCTTGCTCGAGATGATCAACTCGTCCCGATGCGGCGCGAGGTCGGCGCGGAAGTGCCGCCCGAAGTTCTCCTCAGCTAAGCCGTACGGTGGCCCATAGTTGTTCGCGAGGTCGAAGTGCGTGATCCCGAGGTCGAAGGCCCGCCTGAGGACCGCGCGCTGCGTCTCGGGCGGCCGGTCGTCGCCGAAGTTCCACCAGAGGCCGAGCGAGATCGCCGGCAGGAGGAGGCCGCTGCGGCCGGAGCGCCGGTACGGCATCCGCTCGTAGCGCTCCTCTGCCGGGACGTACGTCATGCGGCCGAACCGTAGAGCGCTTCGATCGTTTTCGCCTGGCCCACGGCGTCCTCGCGGCCGAGGAGCAGCGGCGAATCGCCGCGGATCGCGCCGCTTACATTGTCGAGCTCCAGGAGGTACGAATCCTCGTCCTCGACCGCGACCTGCTCGACGTCGCCGTCGCGACGGAGCTCGATGCCCGGCTCGGTGACGACGAAGGGGGTAGGAACGAACAGGCTCGCGTCCTCGCCGAGAACCTCGAGCCCCGCGCGGCGCGGGACGACGAACCCGCAGTCGAACTGCGAGACGACGTCCGCGGCGTGGCGCATCGTCCCGGCGAAGACGACGTCGACGCCGCTCGGGCCGACCGACTGCATGCCGGCAAGGCTCTCGGGCTCTCCTGCCAGCAGGCGGATCGCACTTACGCAGTAACAGCCGACGTCCATCATCGCGCCGCCGTCGAGGTCGGGGTCGAAGCGGGCGTCGTTCGGGCCGCGCTCGATCGCGAGCGGGAAGCTGAACGCCGCCCGCACCAGCCGGAGCGCTCCGATCGCGCCGTCGCTGACGAGCCGGACGAGCTGGGAGGTCTGCGGGTGGTGGCGCCACATGAAGCCCTCGGACAGGACCAGACCGCGCGACTCCGCCAGGTCGAACGCACGCTCGACCTCGTCGAGGTGACGGGACATCGGCTTTTCGCACAGCACATGTTTCCCCGCCTCCAACGCCCGGATCGTCCACTCGACGTGCAGGCCGTTCGGCAGCGAGATGTAGACGGCGTCCACCTCATCGTCCTCGAGCAGCGTCTCGTAGCGCCCGTAGCCGCGGTCGATGCCATGCTCGCGGGCGTACGACTCCGCGCGCGCCGTGTCCCGGCTTCCAACCGCGATCACCTGCGCCAGCTCCGAGCGCTCGGCGGCCGCGATGATCTTGAGGTTGATGGGCGCCGTCGAGACGAGGCCCCAGCTGACGGTCATTCGGCCGGCTCGTCCTTCGTCATCGCCTGCTCGAGCTCGCTCTGGGTGGCGCCGGTCATGATCGCCACGGCCTCCGACATCGTGTGGCTCTGCGGCGTGACGACCGCGACGCGCTTGCCGAGCCGCATGATCAGGATTCGGTCGGCGAGCTCGAAGACGTGCGGCATGTCGTGGCTGATGATGATCACCGGCAGCCCGCGCTCTCGGACGCGCAGGATCAGGTCCAGCACCTGGCGGGTCTCCCTCACGCCGAGCGCCGCCGTCGGCTCGTCCATGATCGCGAGCCGCCGAGCCCACTTCGCGGCCCTCGCGACCGCCACGCCCTGGCGCTGGCCGCCCGAGAGGCTCTCGACCGCAACCCGGATCGACTGGATCCCGATCTTGAGCTCCTCGAGGTGCGTCGCGGCCTCCCGTCGCATCCGGCGCTTGTCGAGCAGCCGTAGGCCGAGGCCGAGCGGCCCGCGGTATCGGGCCTCGCGGCCGAGGAAGATGTTCGAGGCGATGTCGAGCGAAGGGGCCACCGCCAGGTCCTGGTAGACCGTCTCGATCCCCGCGCGGCGCGCGTCGCCGGGCGTGCGGAAGCGGACATGCGCGCCGTCGAGGCGCAGCTCACCGTCGTCGGGTTGCAGGGCACCCGAGAGCGCCTTGATCAGGGTCGACTTCCCCGCGCCGTTGTCGCCGATGATCGCGACGATCTCGTTCGGATACAGCTCGAAGTCGGCGCCGTTCAGCGCGACCACCTGCCCGTAGCGCTTGACGAGCCCGCGCGCCTCGAGGATCGGAGTCTCCTCCGTCATGCCCGGCCTCTGTGGGTCAGCTGGTCGACCGAGACCGCGAGGATCACGAGCACGCCGGTGACGAAGTACTGCCAGACCACCTCAACGCCGATCAGCGTCAGGCCATTACGGAAGACCCCGACGACGACCGCGCCGATCAGCGTCCCGATCACGGTGCCGCGCCCGCCGAACAGGCTCGTGCCGCCGAGCACCACCGCCGTGATCGCGTCGAGGTTCTCCGTCGTCTGCCCGGCGTTCGGGTCGCCCAGCTCCGTCCGCCCGACGAGGAGGAGCGCCGCGATGCCGTACGTGAGCCCGGCGAGCGTGTACACGCTGAGCAGCACGCGGTTCACCTTGATTCCCATCAGGCGCGCCGCCTCGATGTTGTCCCCGACCGTGTACACGTGCCTCCCCCACGCCGTCTGGGTGAGCGCGTACCACGCGATCCCGAAGAGGATGAACATCAGGACGACGCCGTAGGTGATCGACGTCCCGTGGATCGTGAAGGTGCGGCCGAAGAAGAGGAGCTGGCTCGGGAGCTCCGAGTACGTCTCGTCGTTGGAGTAGATGTGCGTGAAGGCGAACGCGATGTTCAGCGTCCCGAGCGTCACGATGAACGCCGGCAGTTTCACCGCCGCCACGAGGCCGCCGTTCAGGAGCCCGAAACCCACACAGGCCAGGATGCCCAGCGAGATGGCGACGAGCGGATCGACCCCCTTCGCCACGGCGAGCTTCGTCATCACGATCTGACCGAAGGCCATCACCGTCGCGCAGGAAAGGTCGATTCCGGCGGTCAGGATCACGAAGGTCTCGCCGATCGCGAGCACCCCGACGACCATCACCTGCTGCAGGACGAGCGAGAGGTTCTGCCCCTGGAGGAAGCTCTCCGACTTCACGGCGAAGAACGCCATCGCCAGGATCAGGGCGATCAGCGGCCCGACCGTCGGGGCCCCGAGCACGCGGCGGGTGAGCTGAAAGGCGGGGTGAGCCAGCGTCACGTGGAGTATCCGTCAGTAAACGGAGACCGGGGCGCTTGTCGCGCCCCGGTCCGTGATGGAGGGGAGGTTCGTTAGCCCCAGCAGTTCTTGAGACCGTAGGCGACGGTCTTCGAGCGAACGCCGGCCTTCGCGGTCTTCGCAATCAGGTTCACGCCGGTGTCCGTGTACCCGTGAACCTTCTTCCCGGTCTTCGCATACCGGACGACGGCGGTGACGCCCATCGACGCCATGCGCAGCGGATACTGCTGCGAGGTGGCGTCGATCACTCCGGCCCTGACGTTGCGGACGCCGGCACAGCCGCCGTCCACCGACACGATCACCGTGCCGGCCTTCGTCTTCCCGGCGTTCTTGAGCGCGTTCCAGGCGCCGGCCGCGCTCGGCTCGTTGATCGTGTAGACGACGTCGATCGCGGAGTTCTTCTGGATGCAGTTCTCCATCGCCGTCTGGGACGGAGCCGTCTGGCCCTGGCCGTTCCCGACACATGCGATCTGCGGATCGCTGCCCTTGATCCCGAAGCCCTTGAGGAAGCCGTTATGCCGCAGCGCCCCTACCGAGGAGCCGGCGTGCTCGTCGAGCATCGCGATCGTGACCTTCTTGCCCTTCGTCGCTGCGCGCGCGTACTTGCCGATCAGCACACCGGCGTTGAAGTTGTTCGTGGCGAAGAGAGCGTCGACGACCGTCGGCGGGCTGGTCGGCGAGTCGAGCGCGATCACCAGGACGCCGGCCTTCCTCGCCTTCTTGATCGCGGCGTTCTCGGCCTTCGCGTCGGCGACGGTGATCAGGATGCCCTTGTAGCCGGCGGTGGTCATGTTCTCGATCGCCGCAATCTGGCTCGCGTTGTCCGAGCTCGACTTGCCCGCGGCGTACTTCAGCTCGGCACCGAGCTTCTTCGCCTGAGCAGTCGCCCCGGCCCTCATCTTCACGAAGAACGGGTTCGTGACGTCCTTCGTGATCAGGCCGACCTTGACCTTGGCGGCCGAGTTCGACGTCCTCGCGCCTGCCATGGTGGCCATGACGGCGCTGGCGACGAGGACGAGAGCGAACGCCAGAACGAGTGGCCGTGTCGCCAGGCGCCTCTTTCCCCCAGTGATTCGGTGACCCATCCGTGCCTTCCTTTCCTAGGGTTGTGATACCGATAACACAATTCAAGGCAGGCAGTCAAGCCACACGGCATTGCAGAACCGCGGATTGCGTGTTACTGATCACAAGGAGCGACCATGGCGGGAACGGCGGCGACGGTGACGATCAAGGACGTGGCGAGGCTCGCGGGGGTCTCCCCGATGACGGTGTCGCGCGTGATCAACGGCGGCACCCGCGTCAGTCCCGCGACCCGGCGGCGCGTCGAGGACTCCATCAGCGAGCTCGGGTATGTCCCGAGCCGTCTGGCACGCGGCCTGATCCGCCAGAAGACCGGCACGCTGGCGCTGATCGTCCCGGACGTGGCGAACCCATTCTTCACGCTCGTCGTGCGCGGAGCCGAGGACGTCGCGCGACGAGCCGGCTACCGGATCATCCTGTGCGACACGCGCGCCGACCTCGAGCTCGAGCGCGAGGTGATCGAGGAGATGATCGCCCACCGCGTCGAGGGGATCGCGATCGCGCCCGTCAGCGACCAGTCCCGCCCCCACCTCGAGCGCCTGCGCAACTTCGGCATCGAGTTCGTGCTCGTCGACCGGAGCGTGCAGGGGATCGACTCCGACGTGGTGTTCGGTGACAACGCCGACGGTGCGCGGCGCCTCGTAAAGCACCTCCTCGACCTCGGCCATCGCCGAATCGGCTTCATCGTCGAGTCGGACGACGTCTCGACCGCCCGGGACCGCCACCAGGGCTACCGCGACGCACTCCACGCCGCGGGTCTCGAGGTCGACGAGACGTTGATCGAACGCGCCCCGGCCGATCCTGAGGGTGGCTCAACCGCGATGCGGCGCTTCTTGGAACACGAGCACACGCCGACGGCGGTGTTCGCCGTCAACAACCTCGTTGCGCTCGGGGCGATCGAAGCCGTCCGCGCCGCCGGGCTCGACGTGCCGGACGACGTCGCCTTCGTGTGCTTCGACGACATCGAGCACGCGTCCCGGCTCTACCCCTTCCTCACCGTGATGTCGCAGCCCGCCGAGACGCTCGGAACGATCGGCACGCAGCTGTTGCTGGACCGGATCGAGGGCCGCGCAGCCGGCCCACCGCGGATCGTCGTCCTCCCGGCGCAGTTCCTGATCCGACGCTCGTGCGGCGCTCTCGCAGCGTGAGCGTCTACGGCGGCATCGAGACGGGCGGCTCGAAGTGGGAGCTGGCGATCGGCACTGGACCGGACGACCTCCGGGCGACGGCCACGATCCCGACCACCGGGCCGGAAGAGACCATCGACCGCGCGATCGCCTTCTTCGAACAAGGGGGGCCCGTCGACGCGATCGGGATCGGATCGTTCGGCCCCGTCGACAAGAAGCCTGGATCGCCGACGTGGGGCTTCATCACCTCGACGCCGAAACCGGGCTGGGCGCACACGGACGTGGGTCAGAAGGTGCGCCGCCGGCTGGCCGCTCCAGTCGTCTTCGACACCGACGTGAACGCGGCGGCCCTCGGGGAGCACCGCTGGGGCGCCGCCCGGGGTCTCGCGACCTTCTGCTACGTCACGATCGGGACCGGGATCGGCGGCGGTGGCATGGCCCACAGCCAGCTCCTCGACGGGCTCGTCCACCCGGAAATCGGCCACATGCGCATCCCCCACGACCTCGACCGCGATCCATTCGGCGGCGTCTGTCCGTTTCACGGAGACTGCTGGGAGGGGCTGGCGTCCGGACGTGCGATCGAGGCGCGGGACGGCGAGGCGGACTGGGAGCTGGAGGCGCACTACCTGGCACTCGGCCTCGTGTCCGTGATCCTCGTGCTCTCGCCCGAGCGGATCGTGATCGGCGGCGGCGTGATGAGACAGCCCGGCCTCATCGAGCTCGTCCGGCACGAGATCACTGCGTTGCTGAACGGGTATCTCCCCGGGTTCGACGGCCGGCGCGGCTACCTCACCCTGCCGGGGCTCGGCTCGCGCTCGGGCGTGCTCGGAGCGATTGCGCTCGCCGAGAGCGCCTGACCTCACGGGAGCCGGCCGGGCGCCGTTTTCACTCCCGATGGCGAAGCTCTACCAGCTGATCGGGCCGGACGGCCGCGAGGTGCTCTCGGAGACGCCCGGCACCCTCGGCGGCCACCGGCGGACGAAGGGCTACGGCCGGCTCGATTGCCGCGTCGCGCTCAGCTGGATCGCCAGGGGCCACTACGTGAAGCACCGCGTCTTCTTCGCCGACGAGGAGACCGCGATCGCCGCCGGCTACCGGCCTTGCGCGGTCTGCATGCCGGAGGAGTACCGGCGCTGGAAGGAGCAGCAGGCGACGTAGGCTGGCGGCGCGTGGGCTCGCCGTCGCAGATCTCCGACCACGTCTGGTGGTTGCCGAAGGCACCGCCGGACCGGCCGTCGCTCTGCGTCGTCGTCGGCGGGCGGCGGACGCTTTGGCTCGACGCCGGCTCGTCCGAGCGGCACACGCGGGAGCTGCTCGCCGCGGCGCCGGCGCCGGACCTCGTGGCACTCACCCACTCGGACTGGGATCACGTTCTCGGAGCCTCGGTCCTCGGCTGCCCGGTGATCGCACACGAGCTGACCGCCGACGCCCTCGTGCGCCTCGCGGCCGCCGACTGGAGCGACGAGGGTCTGGACGAGCGCGTCGCGTCCGGCGAGCTGCTGCAGTGGCACGTGGACGACATCCGCGGGGAGCTCCCGGCCCCGCGCAAGGTCACGATCGCGCCGGCGGACATCGTCTTCCGCGACCGCCTCGACCTCGACCTCGGCGGTTCCCGTGTCCACGTGCGCCACGTCGGGGGCGACCACGCGCCGGACTCGACCGTGATGTTCGCCGAACCGGACCGGCTGCTCTTCCTCGGCGATGCCCTCTACGAGATTCCCTCGGGCGGGTACACGAAGGCAAAGCTGGAGCCGCTCGTCGCGGACGTGCGGTCGTTCGAGGCCGAGGCGTTCATCCTCGGCCACGGCGAGACGGTGCTCTCTCGCGACGAGCTCGAGACCTTCGTCGCGGAAGCCCTCGAACTGGCGGCGTAAACCGCCGAACCGGACTGCGGAGCCGTGCGAATCAGTCGGGAAGCAACCACCGACAAAGGAGCTCCCCGATGCGCTTCATCCCGACGAAGTTCCACGCGCCGCTCGACTACATCGTCGGCGTCGCCCTCATCGCCGCTCCCTGGATCCTCCAGTTCTCCGACGTGACGGCCGCGACCGTCGTCTCCATCGTCCTCGGAATCGGCCTGATCGCGTACAGCCTGTTCACGAACTACGAGCTCGGCGTCTGGAAGGTCGCTCCGATGGCGGTCCACAACCTGATCGACATTGCCGCCGGCGCGCTCCTGACGGCCTCGCCCTGGCTCTTCGGCTTCGCGGACGAGTCCGCGAACGTCTGGCTGCCCTTCGTGGTCATCGGCCTGGCTGCGATCTTCCTCGGCCTGACGACGAAGCAGCAGGGCGGCTACAGCTACCGCAAGCCGAGCACGGCGACTGGCTAGCGCGACAGCGGAACGATGAATCGGCGGTAGGCCGCGCGACTGCGCGGCTTCCCGCCGAGGTCGTAGGCGCCGCCGGCGGGCCGTTGAAGAAGCTGATGAAGCGAACGCGCGAATGCCGCCGCACGAACCGCGCGAACGCGCAGTAGGGGTTCCGCTCGTTGTTCATCTCGGCGAGCGGGCGGATGATCGTCGGCTTCCCCGACCGGGCAATCGCAGTCGCGAGACCGATCAGGTGCGGGTCGCCTTTGCCCTGCGCGATTCCCTGCGGCGTGATGCCGCCGTTGCGTGCCGTCTTCAGCGCGATGTGCGGGCGGTCGCGCAGGTTGGTGAGGAAGTAGCTGTACGGCGACCCCCAGGTTCGCCCTTGATCCCACCCCAGGTAGGTGAGCCCAGAGTCCGTTCGCTGGCCGGTAAGCGCGTCGAAGCGGGCGGTGTTGCCGTAGGCGCCGACGAAGATCCGCGCCTGCGCCGTCGAAGGCACGACTGCCGCGAGGACGGCCACGAAGAGCAGCCGGCGCATGGCGGAACGCTAGCGTGGTGACGATGGATCTGGAAGTCCTGGAGCGGGCGCTCGCGGAGCGCGGCGAGCCTCCGTTCCGCGCGCGGCAAGTATGGGAGTGGACGGCGCGCGGCGTCTCCGGCTACGACGAGATGACGAACGTCCCGCGCGCCCTCCGGGCGGAGCTCGAAGAGGCGGTGCCGTTCTCCTCGCTCTCCGTCGACGACCAGGCCGTCGCGTCGGACGGGACGTTGAAGGCCCTCTTCCGGACGGCGGACGGCCATCCGGTCGAGGCCGTGCTGATGCGCTACCGCGACGGCCGGCGCTCGGTCTGCGTCTCGTCGCAGTCCGGCTGCCCGCTCACGTGCACGTTCTGCGCCACCGGCCAGATGCGCTTCGGCAGAAACCTCACAACGTGGGAGCTCATCGACCAGGTGCTCCACTTCCGGCGGATCGAGCCGGTGAACCATCTCGTCTTCATGGGCATGGGCGAGCCGTTCCTCAACTACGACGCGGTGGTCGCAGCAGCCCGGCGACTGCCGGAGCTCGGGATCACGCACCGCCGGACCACGATCTCCACCGTCGGCTGGATGCCCGGGCTGACGAGATTCGTGGACGAGGTCGAGGAGCCGATCCGGCTCGCGATCTCGATCCATGCGGCCGAGAGCGGCCTTCGGTCGGAGCTGATGCCCGTGAACGACCGGTACCCGCTCCCGAGCGTCGTCGAGGAGTGCCGGCGGTACTTCGAGCTCCGGCGCCGCAGGGTCTTCGTCGAGTACGTGATGCTGGGCGGCGTCAACGATTCGCCCGGCCACGCCCAGGAGCTCGCGGCGCTCCTCGACCCGACGGTCTTCAAGGTCAACTTGATCCCCTACAACCCGACCGGGATGTACGACGGCTCCTCGCGCGCAGCGATCGGCGCGTTCAAGGCGGTGCTCGACCGGGCGCGGATCCCCGCGACCGTGCGGCTCACGCGCGGCCGCGACATCGCCGCCGCCTGCGGGCAGCTCGCCGCGACCCGCTAACGGTGCGAGCCCGCGAGGCAGGGTGACGACTCGAGCCACGTTTGCGAAGGCGGTCGTGCTCGTCGAAGGGCTCAGCGACAAGGTGGCCGTCGAGACGCTTGCCGCCCGCGATGGCCGGAATCTCAAGGCGGAGGGCGCCGCCGTGCTCGCGATCGGAGGCGCGCAGGCGATCCGGCGTTCCCTCGCCGGCTACGGCGACGTGCGGCTCGCCGGCCTCTGTGACGCGGGCGAGGAGGATGACTTCCGGCGCGCGCTCGAGGAGGCCGGTCTCGGCTCGAACCTGACGCGCGAGGGAATGGAGCAACTCGGGTTCTACGTCTGCGTGCAAGACCTCGAGGACGAGCTGATCCGTGCGCTCGGCGCGGCGGGGATCGAGCGAATCGTCGAGGCGCAGGGAGATCTGCGCGCCTTCCGGACGCTCCAGAAGCAGCCTGAATGGCGAGGCCGTCCGGCCGAAGAGCAGTTGCATCGCTTCCTGGGCAGCGGCGGCCGGCGGAAGATCCGCTACGCACGTCTCCTCGTCGAGGCCCTGGAACGGGACCGCATCCCATGGCCCCTCGCGGGCGTCCTCCCGCCACGACGTCAGGCTAGGCTTCCGCGCTCACCGCGGCGCGGCAGGATTGCGCCGTTCAGGTGCGCGATAGACGCATGAGCGGCCGGTGAGGAGTGCATGAGCGCGGAGCGGGAAAGTTCACTGCATGCCTAGGAAGCTCGTGCGCTCCGCGGTAGCCTCTGGAGAGAAGGGCATCGGTCTGACACGCGACAGGGTTCGTCCGTCTGCGGGCCGGCTCGCGGCGATCACAGCCGCGGTTCTCATCTCCGCGGCCGCATTCCTCGGCTTCGGCGCATCGCCGGCGGCGGCCCGCACTCCCTGTTGGGAGCGCGTGATGAACGACTGGGTGGTCGACTCCCGGCTCGATCGCGCCTACTCGCTCGCCTGTCTCGAGAGCGCCCTCGACCATGCGCCCGAGGACGTGCTCGCGTACAGCGACTTCGAGGAGCAGATCGGTGCAGCGCGGCAGCGGATGCTCCGCGAGCCACAGGCGGCCCGGCAGCTCCGCGCCGACGCGAGTCAGGCGCCGGGCGAGGGCGCGCGCACGATCCCGGTCCCGCTGATCGTCCTCAGTGTCTTCGCAGCGGCGCTGCTGCTCGCTGGGGGCGCCGATCTCGGTGCGCGCAAGCTCGGCAAGCTGCGCGGACCGCGTCGGCCTAGCTGAGCTCCGCCGCTCGTCGGCGCAAGTAAGAAAAGCGCCTCGGCCGACACCTATATGGGCGACACCAAGAAGGAGGAGGAATGACCTTCATGAGATCGCCACGGGCCTCGCGGCCCATCCAGCTTGCGCTGGTAACGCTCGTCGCTCTCTTTGGCGCCATCATCGCCCTCGCCGTCGCCGACGCCCGCGACGCTTCTGCGCACGGCAACCCTCAGCACGTCACGGGCGCATCGACCGTCCATGGCCACGGGCCGATCGTCACTCCAAGGACGGTCGCATTCCATGACGAGATGCGCCGCGTGTGGGAGGACCATGTCACGTGGACGCGACTGGCCATCATCAGCCTGACGACCGGCGCTCCCGATACCGACGCGACCGTCGGGAGGCTCCTCAAGAACCAGGCCGACATCGGCGATGCGATCAAGCCCTTTTACGGGGACGCCGCTGGCCAGGAGTTGACGCGGCTGCTGCGCGAGCACATCCTGATCGCCGCCGATCTGATCGCGGCCGCCAAGGCCGGAAACCAGACCGCGGTCGCCGAGGCTCAGGCCCGCTGGACGGCGAACGCTGACGAGATCGCCGGCTTCCTGGCCGCCGCCAATCCTCGCTCGTGGCAGCTCGACGAGATGAAGGAGATGCTCCACGAGCACCTGCGTCTGACGACGAGCGAAGTCCTCGCTCGGCTGCACGCTGACTGGGCCGCCGACGTCGCCGCCTACGACGAGATTCATCTCCAGGCGCTCGGCATGGCGGACATGCTCTCGAACGGGATCATCAAGCAGTTCCCATCGCGGTTCCACTAGCCTCCGCGGCAGATGGCCCCGGAGCGCGTCCGACGCGCTCCGGGGCTCACTCCGCGGTCGCTACGTCCCCGGCTTCACGACCATCAGGAACACGACCGGGGTCAGGATCCCGAGCAGCACCCGGGAGAGCCAGACGAGATTGCGCAGAGCCAGAACTCGTACCAGCTCACCCGCCGAGGATTACGCTCCGAGGATGCCGACGCTGACCGAGCTGAGCTGCGTCGCCTGCCGGCGCGACGCCCCCACTGTCACGGACGAAGAGATCGCCGAGCTCCAGCCGCAGGTGCCCGACTGGGAGCTCCACGAAGTCGGCGGGATCAAGCGTCTGACGCGGGCTTTCGAGTTCGCGAACTTCGCCCAGGCGCTGGAGTTCACGAACCGCGTCGGCGAGCTCGCGGAGCAGGAGGGCCACCACCCCGCCCTGCTGACGGAGTGGGGCCGGACAACCGTGAGTTGGTGGACGCACAAGATCAACGGGCTCCACCGCAACGACTTCATCATGGCCGCGAAGACCGACCAGCTCGGTGGCGTGGACTGAGTTCACGACGAGCGACGACGGGCCGCTGATCGCGGGCCGCCGCGCCGGCAGCGGACCGCCGGTTCTCCTGCTGCACGGCGGGCCGGGGATCGGCTTCGAGTACCTACGGGATCTCGCCGACGAGCTCGCGACCGAGAACGACGTCGCGTGGTACCAGCAGCGCGGGCAGGAGCCGTCGGCGGCGGAAGGGCCTCACACGGTGGCGACGGACGTCGAGGATGTCCGCCGCGTCCTCGACGCGCTCGGCTGGGAGCAGGCATACGTCGTCGGCCATTCGTGGGGCGGGCACCTCGCCCTCCACGTCGCGGAGGCGATGCCGGAGCGGCTCCTCGGCGTGCTTGCCGTCGACCCCCTCGGCGCGATCGGCGACGGACGCTGGCCGGAGTTCGACGAGGAGATGTTCCGCCGGACGCCGGAGGCCGTGCGCGACCGCGCGCGCGAGCTCGACGAGCTTGCCACGGCCGGCGAGGCGGACGACGAGCTGGCGCTCGAGGGCTTTCGCCTCGTCTGGCCGGCGTATTTCGCTGATCCCGAACACGCACCGCCGATGCCGGAGCTGCGGATTGCGAGCGCGCGCTCGGCCGAGATGGTGCCCTCGATCCTGGCCGAGCTGCCGGCGCTCGAGGCGGGTCTGCCGGGAATTGGCGTCCCCGTCGGCTTCGTCCACGGCTCACGGAGCCCGATGCCGCTGGGCGCCTCGACCGACGCCGCCGAGCGGATTCCAGGCGCGTGGGTCGAGGTGGTCGAGGACGCCGGTCACTTCATCTGGGTCGAGGCACCCGGGTCCGTTCGCACGGCGCTCCGACGGCTGACGGTCCTCAGCAATGATGGGTCCCGTGAAGACCTTTGAAGTGGTCGTTCAAGGGACGAACTGGGAGGACCGTGAGCGGCTCGAGCTCCCGGTCGCCCCAAAGGAAGGCGAAACCATCGAAACTCGGTACGGAACGTGTGTCGTGATCGGCGTCGACCTGGCAGAAGACGGGCAGGGCGGCCGCATCATCTGCCGGCTTCCTTAGTCGGGAGAAGCCGCGTAGGGGCCTAGCCGCCCTCGATTAGCCGGACCTGCGTAATCACGCCCTGTCCGGCATGAAACAGCGGCGACAACGGATGCCTCCCCTCCGCGAGGTCCGGTTCCGGCGCGACGGTGCTTCGGACTCCGTCACGTGTGACCCCCACGAACTGCGTCAGACCCTCCTCGGGAGGCGACGGGTCCGTGACCGCCGGCAGCTGCGGCAGAAAGTGATGTGCAACCTCGGGCCAACGCCGGCTCGCCGCCGCAACGGAAGCGTGTTCACCGGCGCCGATGATGCCGCCCCCGTTGCTGAAGTACAGGCTCGATGAGCCGTCGGCGACGGCGACCAACGTCGCGACGGCCTCCGGATAACCGGTCTCCATCAACAGCGCGAGGATCGGCTCATCTGCTGGTAGGGCGTCATCGAGCTGCTCCGGCGTCAGGGTGAGAACCTGCTGACGAAGCTCCAGGTAGATCTCGGCCGGCGGCTCCGCTTCGCCCCGCGCTCGGCGAAAGAACCTCACCGGTGCGAGGCTAGCCGACCGATCACCGGCGCCGATGCCGGCTTGGCCCGGTGAGGGCCGATCCGCGGTCACGGTACGACGACGAGCTTTGCTCCGGCGCCCTCCACCTGCCGACGCCACGCGTCCGCGACGCCGTCGAGCGGTACGCGCTCGACGGCGAGTCGAATCTCCCCGTTGACGGCACGTTTGACAAGCCGGCGATAGTGCTCCTCCAGCACGTCGAACGGGACGGCGTACACCGAGAAGCCGAGGATCGCCAGGCTCTTGAACCGCACCGCCTCGGAAGACAGTGCGGCCGTCGGGCCGGCCGACTGTCCGAGGTTGACGATCGTCGCGTTCGGCGCGGCAGCCAGAACTGCGGCCGCGGCCGGCTCGCCCCACAGCGCATCGAAGACGTATCCGGGACCGTCGCCGTCGAACGCCTCCTTGAAGCCCGCGACGAGGTCTGTGTGGTCGCCGAGACGGAGGGACGCATCCGCTCCGTGATCGACGGCGCGGTCGAGGCCGGCGGCGCTACGCCCGACCGCGACGACTCGGGCCGCACCAAGCAGTTTGGCGGTCTGAACGGCGACGAGCCCGACGGAGCCGGTCGCTCCGAGCACGAGCACGTCCTCGCCTCCGGTGAGTGGCGCTCGCCACGCGAACGGCAACCAGCCCGCGAGCCCGGCGATTCCAAACGCGGCAGCAAGGGCGGGGTCGGCGCCGTCCGGCCCCTCGATGGCATTTGCGTCGCCGACCGAAGCGCGCTCGGCCATCGCGCCGTTTGACGTTCGTCCCAGCGATCCACCGAAGATCCAGACGGTCCTGCCGTCGTCGGTGCGCGCTACAGCCTCGCATCCCGGCACATACGGGAGCGCCGGATGACCCGCCGCGAGCACCCCGCGCGAAACTGTGACGTCGATCGGGTTGAGCGGAGCCGCGAGCACCTCGACGGTTTCCCCGGCGGGCTCCGCGACGTCGTCGACCTCGGCAAGTGCGCCGAGCTCCCTGATGACAGCTGCCTTCATAAGCGCATCTAACAACGCCGCGTCGCCAATGCCGGCAGCGCCGGCGTCGGCTCGATTCCCCTGACGGTGCTGGCCGTCCGACCTAAGTAGGAAGGATCAGCAGACCCCACGGCGGGCCGAGCGTCCGAAAACCCCCATCTCCTGTCGCAGGGCTCTCGGTGCTAGGGGGTAAACAGCTTCCAGTGCCCCTCGGAGACGACTTCGACGGTGCCGTCGGTCACCTTGATGGCGGTCTGATCGTCAATCGCATACCCCGGCACCGGCAGCCCGGCGGCCCACTCTTCTGCGTCGGCCATGGTGTTCTCGGGCAGGTCCTCGTGATCCAGGTGCGGAAATATCGCAAACTCAACCAGTCCCAGCGCGCTGTCGCCACCGGTGGGCGGCTTCCAGCGGACGAAGTCCTCCCCGATGTTGGGGGCCATCACAATGCTCCCGGCGCTCAGTCCCACGTAGACCGCCTCGCGCAGCGACGGCAAGAGGTCTGCCAGTCCGGACTGCCGCATCCAATAGCACAGATACAGAGGATCGCCGCCTCCCACCAGCAGGGCGTCAGTCTCCTTAACCATGGGGACCCACTGCGCTTCATCGATGCTGGGCAGCGCGGTGAGCTCCAGCACTCCCAGGGACTTCCAACCCAATTCGCACATGGGGGTGCGGCCTTCTCGTCCGCTGATGAACCGCCACGCCAAGCCAGCACCGCCGGGATTGGCGTAGATCGCAGTGGGAATGCAGAGGGCGCTGGACTCGGCAATCGGTTTGCCCAGGAGGTCGACCAGCGCGTCGTGGATGCTCGTGTTCTTGATGCCAGCGGAGGTGAGAAGAAACCTCATGCTGCCTCCCGGAGTAATTACTGCAGGCGAGAACGGCACCCGAGCCTAGACAACCAAGCCTGATTCAGGGGTCACTCCCGCACGCTCGTCCAGCCGAGGGCAGTTGGGGTCATGCATCGAGTCGGAGCACGACCTCGTCCGTTTCCTCGTTGCGCCCATGAGCGAATCCGCGCCCCTCGCCCACGATACGGAAACCGCACTTCGTCAACACACGAAGCGACGCGGCGTTGTCGCTCGCGGCGCCAGCGTAAAGCGGACGGGTTGCCTCCAGCTGCAGGAACTCCTGTAGGGCACGCGTGGCGAGGCCGCGGCCCCAATCTTCACGGCCGATCCAATAGGTGACCTCGCGGTGACCCTCCAAGTCGAAGCTCGCAATGTGACCCACGACTCGACCGTCGATCTCGATGACCCTGTTCGTGGTAGAGACGTCGCTCCTCAGCCGCGCCCACCGTCGGTCGAAGCTAGGTCGATCATCGGCCTCCGGCGAAGTGAACGCGGCCATCCGGATCGCCTCGGGATCCGTCGCGTGCTGGAACAGCACGCCGAGATCACGATCTTCGATCTCGCGAAGGACAAGCTGTCCCGAGCCCTCCCGCACGGCCGCTAACGCTAACTGCCGCAAACTCCGGGTGACATTCCCGAAGCTGGCGCACACCTGAGACCGTCCCTGGTTGCGAGAATCGCGTTCCGTGCCCAGAGCACAGCTCGAGGACTTCGGATCGGGGCTCACGCCCGTGACCGAGGGCTGGTTCGTCGTCAACGTGCGCGACGCCGAGTGGTGGTTCTCGGAAAAGAGGGGCGCGAGGTGCGCCTTCGAGAGCGAGTACGGCGATCCGCCGGTCGAGTTCGCCCAGTTCGGGATCAACGTCACCGTCCTGGAGCCGGGACAGACGGGCCTCTACCACGCCGAGTCGAACCAGGAGGCGTTCCTCGTCCTTTCAGGGGAGTGCGCGCTACTCGTCGAGGACGAGGAGCGACGCCTGCGGCCCTGGGACTTCTTCCACTCTTCCCCGTGGACCGAGCACGCCTTCGTGGGCGCGGGCGAGGGGCCCTGTGTGATCCTGATGGTCGGTTCGCGCTCGGGCACGGGAGTGCACTACCCGGTGTCGGAGCTCGCGGCGCGCTACGGCGCGAGCGTGGCGGAGGAGACCTCCGACTGGAGGCAGGCGTACGCGTCGGTCGAGCGCTTCCGGCGAGAGCAGCCGCCGAACTGGGCTCGTCTGCCCTGGGCGTAATTCCTTCAGGCGTCATTCGCGATCACTCGCACAGGTTGCGGTCCTAGTTCGTTTCGTATTCCAGATCCTCAGGCTCGATTCGGCCGGACGGACTCTGCTGCGACCGATGAGCTCCGCGCCTCGGTGCGGTCATAACGAGAAGACCACCCAAGAGAGAAAGGACGAACCCATGAAACGGACGACCACGACGCTCGTCTCCGTCGATGGAGCTGCACCGTGACCAAGGTGGTCGCAATCATGTCGATGTCTCTCGACGGGTACGTCGCCGACGCGAACGACGGGGTCGCCGAAGTTTTCGACTGGTACTTCTCGGGCGACGTCGAGGTCCCCACAGCGAGCACGACATCCGGCATGACGTTCCACGTCTCGGCGCCGAGCGCCGACCACCTGAGGGGCTTGACGGCTGAGGTCGGCGCCATGCTCACCGGTCGGCGCACCTTCGAGCGCGCCGACGGCTGGGGCGGCCAGCACCCGTGGGATATTCCCGCTTTCGTCGCCACCCACCACGTGCCCGACGGCTGGCCACGGCCCGGCTCGACCGTCCAGTTCGTCACCGACGGCATCGAAAGCGCCGTTGCTCGAGCGAAATCGGCTGCCGGCCCGAAGTCCGTGGGAGTGCACGGCGCCCAAACGATCCAGCAGTGCCTGGACGCCGGGCTGCTCGACGAGATCCACATCGATCTGGCTGCCGTGTTGCTAGGCGCAGGAGTGCGGCTGTTCGATCACCTCGCGAACACACCGGTCGTCCTCGGGAATCCGACAGTCGTCACCGGTGTGGGTGTCACGCATCTGCGCTATCCCGTGCACACGTCGTAGACCAAGTGGGTGACCCGGTCGCCCGGCACGATCCTGGTCGGGTTCTCTAGCCGCAGCGGCTCTGCCAGGCCGCCGGCGGCGAAGAACGGGCGACCGGAGTCGAAGACCACCGGCCGCACGTCCGCGACTGTGTCCGCGGGTGTTCGTCTTGCGCGGCTGCCGTGGTGGAGCGCTACGAGGACAGCTACCGGCTCTGCTACGTCAGCGGCCCGGAGGGAATCATCATCGAGCCAGCGGAGCAGATCGGCTAACGCGTCGCGTCCGTTGCCGCGGAGGTGGGCGTCGAACGATGATGGGAGACAGGGGGAAATCGAACCTCCGCAAGCTTTCAATCGCGGGCCGAAAGGCCAGCCATCCGCGCGGTAGGCGGTCCGAGCCAGGTGGTGAGAGCCTCAGGGAGCCCCGAATTGCTTCGGTCGCCGACCCAGGCGACATATCCGTCGGGCCGAATCAGCACGGCAGCGGGAGCAGCAACGGCACCGAGCGCCGGAAGCTCCCACGTACCAACGTACTCGGCGTCGATCAACTGAACCCGATCTGCCCATGGAGTGATGTCGAAGTCGCCGGGCTCACCGAGGTTGAGGAGCAGCGGCCGAGCATCGTGCAGGAGGGTGAAGACCGGCAGCGGGCCGTCGGCCGTGACCAGGTCGAGATCGGGCATGCGACGTCCGAGCAGGGGATGCCCCTCGCCGAGGTCGTAGTGGATGTCCAGGCCAGACATCCTCGCGGCGAATCGCCTGCGCGGCTCGTCCAGCGCGAGGAGCTCGACAATCGTGTCGCCCAGGGTCTTGACCCGCTCGTCGGGCCGGAACAGCGAGACCTGCGCGATCGTGTCGCGCAACACGCGGGCGGCGACCGGGTGGCGCTCGGCGTGGTACGTGTCCAGGAGACTGTCCGGCGACGTCCGCTTGACCACCTGGGCGAGCTTCCAGCCGAGGTTCACCGCATCCTGCACGCCGATGTTGAGGCCCTGGCCGCCCACCGGGTTGTGGACGTGCGCGGCGTCGCCGGCGAGCAGCACCCGCCGGTCGCGATAGGCCTTCGCCTGACGGGCCGCATCGGTGAACCTGGAGATCCACGTCGGGCTGTGAACCCCGTAGTCGGTTCCCCAGACGGCCACGAGCGCCTCGCTGAGATCGCGCAGGGTGGGCTCGCCGATGGCTCCGACGTGCGCTTCGGTCACCAAGACGCCTACCGGTCCCGCGTCCGAGTAGACCACCTCGCCGTCGCGGACCGCGTACTCCACCTTGCCGAATGCATGGCGGCCAAGGGCGTCGTGGTGGACACCCCATTCCGGCTCCTCGGCCAACTCGACCTGGGCGATCAGGAAGCTCTTCGTCGCATCCCATCCGGAGAACTCGATGCCGGCCGCCGTGCGAACCACGCTGGGCCCGCCGTCGCACCCGACGAGGTATTCCGCCCGCAGCGGCCGGCCGTCAGCCACCTCGACGTCGACCCGGCGTCGTCCTGTACGAACCCCGTCACGTCACGTCCGCGCTGGATCGGCATCCCAACTCGTCGACCCATTCGGCGAGCAGGCGCTCGATGTGGTTCTGCCACAACCCGAGCCCGTATGGGTGTCGCGTGGGAAAGTCGCTGATGTCCAACGGCGTCCCGGCGAACGCTGCGACCTGGGCCTCCTGCCCCTCCGCCAGGAACCGGTCAGCGATCCCGCGCTGATCGAGCACCTCGATCGTGCGTGAGTGCAGGCCGCCGGCCCTCGAGCCGGCCAGCTCCTGGCTGTCACGTCGCTCGACGATGGCAACGTCCACCCCAGCCAACGCCAACTCCGCCGCCAGCATCAACCCCGTCGGCCCCGCGCCAGCAACGACCACCGCATGCTCGGTCATACGGCAACCCCCTTAACCCGCCATGCGGCAGCTTCCGCGATGGAGGCGGGAATCGAACCCGCGCAAGATTCCGAACGGGCTGAGCTGACGCGGCTGGCGGCACAGATCAATCGAACGAATCGAGGGCGAGCGCGACAGCCTCGTCGGCGGTCAGCGTCCGACCCTGCTCCCACGCGTCCGCGAAAGCAGCTTCGTCGAGCTGCGCGCGGATGGCGCTCAGCGTCTGGTCGGTGATCCTTGTGAGCCAAGGGGGCCTCGCACCGATCTCCTCGAGCAGCACTGCAGCGCTGGAGAGGACGAGGGCGGCCGGTCGTGGTCTCCCGGCGAGGGCAAGCACGCGGGCGGTGCGACATACGCCTGCGACGCTCATGAGCAGATCGCCGGCATCTCGAAGAATCCGAAGGCCCTCCTTCATGAGCTTGGCGGCTTCCTCGAATCGATCCTCCTCGACGGCGCAGTCTGCGATCGACACGAGAGCCACGCCCTCGAGCAGCTTGTCGTCGATCGCCCGTGCGTGCCGGAGGTTTTCCTCGTTGACGGCGCGAGCCCCTTCGAGGTCGCCGGCCTCGTAGTGCGCCCAGGCGAGGGATCGAGTCGCGCGCCCGGCGTAATGCTCGTCGCCGAGCGCGCGGAAGCGCTGTGCGCTCTCGTCGTAGAGCTGCTGCGCTCTCACCCAGTCGCCTCGCTGACCAACCGCGTAGGCGAACATGAGCAGCGAAAAGGCGATGCCCCAGGCGTCTCCGAGCGTTCGGTGGAGTTCGAGTGCCTCCTCGGCCCAGACCCCTCCCGTCGCCACGTCTCCATTCGTAAGGGCAATGTCGGCGGCCCCGCCGAGAGCTTTGGCGCGGGCCGCCGTCGGGCGCTGATCGGCGCGGAGC
>Ga0307319_10000145_pt1 | contig 22180 bp, 19 predicted proteins | sample ER_DNA_368_FD_194491 | JGI IMG/M metagenome (GOLD analysis project Ga0307319, IMG submission 194491) | Bulk soil microbial communities from the East River watershed near Crested Butte, Colorado, United States - ER_DNA_368 | ecosystem: Environmental > Terrestrial > Soil > Floodplain | place...
GCGGCTATCACGGAATCCACCGATTCCCTTTCCGCAGATCTGGAACGAAGCGAACGGGCTGACGGAGCGAGATGCTCACCGACCGACTGTCCGGTCCGGGGATGACGCTGTTGATCGCGGTCGGTGGTGGGTCCGTGCTGAGTCGGAGGACCGTTCGACCTGGAAAGTCCACCGGGAAGCGCACGAAATCGCCGTTTCCGATACGCCCGGTAAACAGCGTCTGGCCATGTTCGTCGTCGATCGTCAGCATTCGAGCCCCCGCGAACGCAGCGGCAGGAAACGTCAGCGTGCCTACACACGGACGGCACCGTCCGATGAGCTCCAGCTCCGCCCCGTTCTCGGCCACCCAGCGCGTGCCGGGTGCCGGCCCCTCGGTCACGTGGAACCCGCGCACCCCGTAGGACGTGAAGCGCGACGGACGAGCCACGACGCGATAAAGCGTCGAGTCCGTGTCGTCTCCGATCCGGCTGAGGCCCCGAATCGCCTGGCCTGGCAGCGGGGGCTTCATCGGGTCAGGGTGATGGACGAGCACGTAGTCGACGCCGTAGCCGGCCAGATCGGGCACCGTCCTCTTGGCGAGCAGGAACTGCAGCTCGAGTTTCCGGCTCTCAGACTCTGTTCGTGTGGGTGCGCCGGCAAAAAGAGGATGCCCGTGCGCCTCTTGGTAGAAGGACTCGAGGCTTCCGACGACCGGCCCCGAGTTGAGTGGATACACGGCAACGATCCCTGGGGGCTGACGCTTCAGAAGGCCGTAGATCGACGGATACTCGACCTTCGTCGTCGACGGCGACGGCTGTGCTCGTAGATCGACCGCGAACACGACTGCAACCGCGGCTAGCACGGCAGCTTGCAGAGCGACCGGCCGGCGGCGGAGCATCGCAACAAGGCCGAGCGCGGCCAGGATGCAGGCCGCGAGCATCACGAGGACGGCGAAACGATGCGCGACGCGAAAAACGGTCGTTGCGTGCTGGACGAGCGTGTACGGCATTGGGATCAGGACGCCGAAGAGCGAGACCTTCGGGGGTGCGGAGAACGCCAACGCAACGACACCGAGGACGAGCGCGCTCACGCCGGCCACCTCCGGACCCGAGCACAGCGCCGCCCGTCGGCGCAGCCAAATTGAGGCGATGGTCCAGATGGCTCCGACCATGGCAAGGATGAGCAGAGGGACGCCTAAGTAGATGTCCGCGTAGATCGCCGTATGGGTCGGCTCGGGCAGCGTCGGTGAGAAGTGCCGGTAGAGCCAGGGCGCCGTCTTGTCGCCGAGCAGCGGCTGGCGCGGCCCGGGGACGACGTACATCGCTGGTCTGGCACTGTTCGCGACGGCGTCGGCCTGCGTGCGCGTAGGCACGCCCGCGTAGTCGCCCAACCGGCCAGCCGCTAGAACGCCGATAACGACGAGCAGGACGATCGCCGCCGCGAGCGCTTGCGCGATCAGCTGCTGCCGGGTGCGTCGCAAGGCCGCGCTCCGCGCGAAGCCGACGACCCCGAGCGTTGCGAAGGCGACTCCGGCGATCAAGAGGTTGTACTGGATCCACGTCATGGCGAACGCAGCGGCAGCGCCCGCGAGCAGACCGTTGCGCGGCGTGGGAGACTCGGCCACGACGAGCATTCGCCAAACGAGAAGAACGAGGACCCAGAGGTGGATGTAGTGCGGCCATGTCCACCCGGTGCCGTACATGTACGGCCAGTAGCCGAACGCGAGGCCGACGACGAACGCCACGCCAGCATGGCCGATGATCCATCGCGCGAGCAAGAACATCGAGGAGGCCGAGAACGTGAAGCCCAACACAGCCATCAGGCCGTGTGCCGCGATCGACCCGAACGCGATGCTCAGCAACCAGAGTGTCAGCGAACTGCCTAGGCCGGCGAAATGGACCGCCCAGTCGACGGGCACCCCTTCGGGCGCGTTTAGCCGCATCACCGTACCCGGAAGAAACGGCGGCTGGCGCTCCGCCGCGAGCTGCTCGAAGCCCGCCACGCTTGCCGTCAGGTCGCCGCCGATGATGCCGTAGAGAATTCCGCCCGGATCCGTCACCCACGGCCACGTGTTGAAGACAGCGAACGTCAGGTACGCAGCGAACGCCGCTGCGGCGGCTGGAATCCGCACGGCCGCCTTGCGCACCCAGCGAGCGGTGCGCTGACCGTTGTCAGTGACGTGCACCTCTAGCGGTGACGCCTGCCGAACAGTGAGCGCAGCAGACGGCGGCCCGCCGGATCGCGGACCAGCGCCTCCACGTAGGTCACGGTCTGGAGGAAGGACGCGGCGGGATGGTAGAGCCAGTGGCGCGAGCCGGTGGCGAATGCCCGCCGCAACGCATCCCCGAGCGAGATGATCGGCACGAGGCTGTAGACGAGCCACAGACCCATTCGCAATCGGAATCCCCGCACCGCCACCCAGTCGAGATTCCGGTCGCCGGCCTGGGCGAAGAGGTGCCCCCGACTGTTCCGGATCCACTTTCGGCGCATGTCGCCGAGCGTTGCAACTTGGTGGTGGTAGCAAAAGGCCTGCGGGTAGTAGACGACACGTGCATGGCCCGCACGAACCATCGCGTGAAACGCATCGACGTCAGCGACGTACCCATTGCGGCTCCAGTGCGGCCGAGCCCAGTCGGCGCGGAGGACGAGTCCGTTCGCGCCCCAGATGACGGGTCGGCCCGGATCGACCTCGAACACGACGCCGCCGTCCGACCCCTCGGTTCCGGTGGCCAAGTAGTCGTCGAGATTGCGGTTGAGAAACCAGTTCAGCGGATCACTCTGAATGAGCTCGACGTACTTGTTGAGGGCGGGATCCTCGTCGCCTGAAACCAGCCGGCCATACACCGCGGCAAGTCTCTCGTCGCCCTCGAAGCGGTTAGCGATTCGATCGAGCCACTTGTCTCCTACGAGCTCATTGTCCGCAGCGAAAATCACGACCAGGTCAGCTCGCGAGGCGAGCATCGCTTCCTTGACGCCGAACTCAGCAAGTCGGTTCGGGTTCTCGACGACTCGAGCCTCGAACAGGCTGCGAGCGAGAGCTCGTGTGTCATCGTCCGAACCGCCGTCAGCGACGATGATCTCGACACGATCCTGGGGATAGGCCTGACGCCGAATCGAAGCGAGGGCCTGCGGGAGAAGCGCGGCGGCATTCAGCGTCGGCACGAGGAAGCTGACACGCGGTCTCTCTGTGGTCATCGACAGATCAACTAGACGGAGGTCGGCCGGAACCGGCGGCCTCGAAGACGAGCGAATCTAGCGAAGGTGCCCGCCGTCCGCGTCGTCTGGTTGGCGATGGCTCCTCTAGGCTGTCCCGCTGTGACACGGCTGGCGCTCATCGGCCTCGGATACTGGGGCCCGAACTACGCGCGGGTGCTCAACGAGCTCGAACAGGCCGAGCTCGTTTGGGCCTGCGATATCAACGAGGACGCCCTCGAGCTCGTCAAAGGTCGCTATGCCGCGGTTCACACGACGACCGACCTCAGCGAGGTCCTCTCCGACCCGTCGGTCGACGCGGTCATCGTCTCGACGCCGACATCAACGCATGCCGGCGTATCCCTCGCCGCACTTTCGGCGGGCAAGCACGTTCTCTGTGAAAAGCCGCTCGCCGCGAACACGAGCGAGTGCGACGAGGTGATCGCGACCGCAGAAGAAAAGGGCCGCATCGTCATGGTCGGGCACACGTTCATCTTTAATCCAGCCGTTCGTCGGATGCGGGAGCTGGTCGCGAACGAAACGATAGGCCGCGTCCTCTACTGTCATGCCGCCCGCACGGCCCTCGGGCCCATCCGCAAGGATGTGAACGCACTTTGGGATCTGGCTTCGCACGATGTCTCGATCCTGCTCTACCTCTTGGAGCGGGAGCCAGTGGAGGTTGCCGCACACGGCGAGTCATACATTCGTGAGAACACCGAGGACGTCGTGTTTCTGTCCCTCCGCTTCGAAGGCTCGATCCTCGCCAACGTTCATGTCTCCTGGCTCGACCCATACAAGGTGCGGAAGGTGACCCTCATCGGCGACCGCCGGATGGTCGTCTTCGACGACGTTTCGCCGGACGAGAAGCTCCGCCTCTTCGACAAGAGCGCAAGCTACGAAGCCCCCGCGGTTGAGGCGCGCGGCGCGGACTTCGGTGAATACAAGGCGATCGTCCGGGACGGAGACATCCTGATCCCGAAGGTCGCCGCAACCGAGCCGCTCAAGGAACAGGTGCGCCATTTCCTCGATTGCTGCCGCGACGGCTCACAGCCGCTCACCGATGCCGCGTTCGCCCGGAGGGTCGTTGCCGTGCTGGAAGCGGGCTCCGAATCGCTTCGGCAGCGAGGTGGGGTGATCGACCTCTCATGGCTCGAATCTACGACGGCGTAGTCCTCGGCGACGGCGCCTACGTGGACGAGACGGCCATCATCGGCATCCCGCCGATCGGCGCCGAGCCTGGCGACTTGGAGACGCACATTGGTCCCGGGGCCGTCATCCGATCTCATACAGTGATTTATGCGGGCGTGAAGATCGGTGCCCGGCTGAACACCGGGCACGGCGGAATGATCCGCGAGGACAACATCCTCGGCGACGACGTGTCAGTTGGGACCAATGCCGTCCTCGAGTACGGGAACCGGCTCGGAAATCGCATTCGAGTGCACTCGGGCTGCTTTCTCGAGAATGGTGTCGTGGAGGACGACGTCTTCTTCGGACCGCACGTGGTCTTTACCGACGATCCGCATCCGATGTGCCCTCGCTATCGCGATTGCGTGGGCGGGCCGATCGTGCGGCGCCAAGCGAGCGTCGGTGCCAATGTGACGCTCCTTCCGGGTGTCGAGGTTGGTGAGGGCGCGCTGATCGGCGCGGGGAGCGTCGTCGCCGACACCATAGAGCCGGGAGTCGTTGCGGCCGGCAACCCAGCCCGGGTTGTGAAACGGATCGAAGATCTGACCTGCTGGCCGGGCCACTTCGAGCGACCCTACGTGTGGCGTGAGCAGCGTTAGGGCGACCAAGATCCCATTCGTCGACCTCGGGCGTCAGCACGCGCGGATTCGGGACGAAATCGATGCTGCGGTGGCGCGTGTCCTCGACGCCGGCGCCTTCATCCTCGGTCCGGACGTCGAGCTCTTCGAGTCAGAATGGGCGTCCTTCTGTGAGGCCGACCACGCTGTCGGCGTCGCTTCCGGGACTGCTGCGATCGAGCTCGTGCTTGAAGCGCTGGGTGTAGGCCCCGGTGACGAGGTGATTGTTCCTGCGAATACCTTCGTTGCCTCGGTCCTTCCGGTCGTCGATCGAGGCGCCACGCCGGTGCTGGTGGACTGTGATCCGGTCACGGCAGCGATCGACGTCGGTGCAGTCGAAGATGCGCTGACGCCTCGGACTCGGGCGGTGATCGCCGTTCACCTCTACGGCCAGCCTGCCGACATGGATCCGCTCCTCGAGCTTGGAGAGCAGCATCGCTTCGACGTTCTCGAAGATGCCTGCCAAGCGCACGGAGCGAGGTACCGCGGACGGAGGGTCGGTGCGCTCGGTCGCGCAGGCTGCTTCAGCTTCTACCCGAGCAAGAACCTAGGAGCACTCGGTGACGCAGGAGCGGTCGTGACCAACGACGCCGAGCTCGCGGATCGGCTTCGGAAGCTCCGCGACCTTGGCCAGGCGCGGAAGTACGAGCACGTCGTGCGAGGACATAACGAGCGACTCGACACGCTTCACGCCTCCGTGCTCCGCGTCAAGCTTCGCTACCTCGACCAGTGGAACGACGCGAGACGGCATCACGCGCAGGAGTACGCTGACTTGCTAGGGGGTACCGACGTTGTCCTTCCGGTCGCGATGAAGGACCGAGAGCACGTCTGGCACCTCTACGTCATCAGGAGCTCCGAGCGGGACAACCTTCGCGAGGCGCTCGATGCCGAAGGTATCCAGACGGGGTTGCACTACCCGGTCCCGGTTCACCTTCAGCGGGCGTTTGAACCTCTCGGGTATGCCGAGGGTGCGTTCCCCGTCGCCGAGCAGTGGTCCCGCGAGGGGCTTTCCCTACCGATGTTCGCCGAACTGACTTCAGCCGAGGTCGCCGCGGTAGCCGGCGGGCTCGACTAAGCCGTACGACGCTTCGCGGACAAGGCACAGACGATCTTTTCCAACTCCAGTTCGGCCACGTGCGATATGTCATATCGCTCGATGACCTTCAGGCCACGGTCAGTCATCGCTTGCGCCTTCGGTTTGTCGCTCATGACCCTTGCGGCGGCTGCAGCGAGCCCTTGGACGTCCCCCGGTTCGACGGAGACATAGGCGGAAGGAAAGAGCTCGTCGAGCTCGGGTAGCCGGTAGCCGACGACGGGCAGCTCGGTCGCGAGGGCCTCGGCGATCGATATTCCCCAGCCCTCCTCGTAGCTCGGGGCCAGGAGCAGGGTGCTTTCCCCGAGGAGGCGCCTCTTCAGCTCCTCCGACACGAAGCCAGGCCACTCGATCGCATCCGACACGCCAAGCCGCCTGGCTCGCTGTATTCCTGCTTCCCGGAGCGGCCCGTCACCCGCCATGACCAGTTTCGCATTGGGCGCAAATTTTTGAACCCGAGCCCAAGCGTCGACTGCGTCGAGAACCCCCTTCGACTCGACCATCCGCGCAAGGAACAGGGCGGTCGATGCGCGGCGGTTGCGGGGAGCGCCCCGAAACTGATCGAGATCAACGCCCACATCCGTGCGATGGGGCGCGAAGCCCCGCGCCGAAAGCGCTGCCTCCGTCCGTCGGTTCGATACGAAGACGAGGTCAGCGCAGCTGCGGAGGAGTCGCAGCCCGATCTGCTCATCCGCCTTGGACCAGATCGTACGGAGGTCGTTTCGCTCGCGCCCGGCGACGAGGTGGTAGACGTACCCGACGCCTATTGCCCCTCGTCGCCCAAGTGCCCATAGAGCGGACGCGTCCGGGAAGAAATGGCTTGCTGCGACGACCACGTCCGGTGTGGACGGAGGCCGAACTGAAACACCGACCGCGCGCCGAATGTACTCGAGCGCCAGGAGCGGTCCTCGAGTCGCCACTCGAGGGCCGGCGGAGCCTCGCGGGTGGAATCGAACCTCCCCGAGAAACGACCGGATCATGGGGGCGGCCTCGGGCGGCGCGATCACCGCGACCTCGACGTGATCCTTCCAATGCGACGCGGCCTCGAGCAGGTGACGATCACCACCCGCCAGCCCCCCGGCCCAGGCGAGGAACGTCAGGAGAAAGCGTGGCTGCGTCGCCCCTTTCGACCTCCCGGTCATGAAGAGGCGCCAACGCCAATGATCCGCGTCACGAAGACTTCGTGCGAGATCAGAAGGCCGAAGGCCACCGCAATGTCGATAGCGAGCAGCTGCTCGGGTGATCCATGAAACGCAGCAAAGAGCACGAGTTGGGCCACCGCGCCGGCCAGCAGAAGAAAGGACAACGCGTTTTCGCCACGGCCGAGGTGATAGGCGAGTAACACATTCAGAACGGCAAAGCCGCTCATCGCCACCGCGAACATCCAGAGAAGTCCGGCCGCGTCCTCGAAGCTGGAGCCGAATGCGACGAAGACGAGCAGCTTCGGCGCGACCGTGTAGACGAGGGTGGCAATCGCGCAGAACCCGCCCGTGACCAGCAGGCTCTTCGTCAACACGTCGCGGCTTTCACGGCCGGCGGCCTGGCGGGCGGCAACCTTGGGGAGAAGCACGAGAACGATCGCGGCCGGCAGGTAGAGGATCACCCGGCCGATCAGTGACGCGCTCCCGTAGAGACCGGCATCGTGGTCGGAGAAGACAGCCTTCGCCACGATTACGTCCGTCGTCGTCAAGGACGTGATCGACAACACGCCGACCATCGCGGGGATCAGGTAGCGCGCGACCTCTCCGCCCGGAATGGGGCTCGGTCGTCGGGTGTCCGTGGTTACCCACTGCCGTAGGACGACGAGCGGCACGACCAGCGCGGCGACCGCCGCGATGAGCGTCGCACCCATCGCCCCCGCGACGCCGAATCCCACCGCGAGAAAAATGACGGCCAGGACGGGCCGCAGCGCCGGCCCGAGGCCGATCGAGACGGCGAAGAGCGTGAATCGCTGGAGGCCCTGGGCCAGCCCCCAGACGACGGGCCCACCGACGGACGGTGCCGCGACGAGCGCGGTCAGGAGGACCGCTAGCAGGCTCTCGATCCCGAGGAAGCTCCGCATGGGGACAGCGAGTGCGCACAGCGCGGCCGTCAAGAAAAGCCCGCCTGCCAGCGCCAGCCGAAGACCTTTCGTGAAGAACAACGTGATCGAGCGATCCTCCCGCGCTTCGGCAAACCCCGCGATGTACCGCGCGACAGCGACCTGGACGCCCACGAGCGGGAGGCTGACCAACCCGATCACCGCGACGAGCGACGCGACGTCGCCGTAGGACGCGGGACCGAGCATGCGCGCGGATGCGAAGTGAAAGAGGTAGTTACCGAGGTTTCCTGCGGCGATCCCTAGGAAGACGATCGAGCCGGCGCGGAGGCCTCGCATCTCCTCTGCCACCGCAGGGGTCGCGGCGACCGGCGTTGCTTCTGCGGCGGGCGTCGGTGTCTTCATCGAGAGCTCATGGTGCCGGTTCGGGGCGCGGCACGATCGCGCGGCGCGGGGATGCCGCGTTGGCCCTGGAGAGCCGCCAGTTGGACAGATAGACGCTGGCCTGCCGCCCATCCGGGAGCGGTTGAGCGCCGGGTTCGGCGGTCAGTCGCACCGAGGACCGGCCACGCGGGAGAGAAAGCAGAATGGAAGCGGGCGCCTGGCGCAGCGGCGCTGCGAGAACGCGCGTGCCCCTTCGGCCTTCGACGCGAACCCGCCGCGGTTGTGCGTATGACACGACAGTGAACGCCGCTCGGTAGAGGCCGGGACTTCGTGTGTACAGCTCGACCTCCCCGGCCGACCCCATCCACCGCATCGTCGATCCAGGGACGATCGTCTCGGGCGCATAGAATCCGGACGAGAAGGCGGCGATCGCCGGCGCGGGGCGTGCTGTCACGCGCCAGACGGCGGCGCCGGAGGGGATCCGGGCGAGGCTTCGGTAGCCGTCAGGAACGACGGTGGTCTTCACGGCCGGCCCTCCCGTGAACGCGTAGAGACTGGGGCGAACGACGAGTACGGAAGCTCCGAGGGCGGCGAGCGCCTCGGCCGTGCCGGGGGTTCGCGGATCGACCAACGTCTGCCTCACGGCATCGGCAAAGGTTCCTTGCGGCGCGCCGTTCACGAGGCGTCTCCCGTGCACGCGCTGCCAGAACAAGTAGTCGGAGTTCGTGCCCTGGTCGGCCGGCGCGAGGGGGTACTCCGCGAGCAGGCCTCGCGGCGCCGCACGAACGGCCGCGTACTCGGGCGGCGCGCTGTGCAGGTTCGTCAGCGTGACGGAAGAGATCGAGAGCTCCAAGAAGCTCAGGACGCCCGCGAGCACGCAAACGAGGCTGGCAGCGACCGCAGCAATCGGAGTCGAACGTTGGCGTTCCCTGACGGAGAGAGCCAGACGGCGTAGCCCGAGCGCTGCGAGCGGGATCAGCGCCGCCATCACGAGCGCGACAAAGCGCGCAGGAACGCGGAACTGGGGCGCAACTTCCCAGATCAGCTCCACGGGGGTCGGGATGTCGGCCCGGAAGAAGGGTGTCGGCAGAGAGAACACGAGCCCGGCGGCAACGGTCGCCGTCAGTCCGAGCGTCGCAAAGCGGAGGTCACGGGAGAGCCGCGATCTGTAGGCGAGAGCCCACAGGAGCCAACCGGCGGCGAGGATGATCGTGAGCCAGCCCACATAGAGGGACGTCTCGGAGAAGTTGCTCCCATGGAGGTGCCGCACCAACCAGGGCGCCACCTCGTCGCCGAAGAGCGGATTGCGGTACGACGGCACGAGGTATTCCCACGGGCGCGCTCCGTAGAAGACGAGCTCGTGAAGGTTCCTCGCGGTCGCGATCCCGTCGTCCGCGGCCCCCTGCGAGGCGATGCCGTAGACGAGCACCGGCACGGCGAGCGAGGCGCCGACAGGCGCGATCAGTCGCCTCACCGCTTGGCCGAAACCCACCTCGCGCAGCAGAAGGAACGCTGCAAGGAGGAAGAGCGCCCCCAGAGCCACCAGCCCCATGAACCCGAAATAGCCGGACGTCGTCCAGAGAACCGCCGAGGCGGCCGCGATCAGCAGGGCCCGCGCGAACGTCGGCTTCCGGTACCAGGCGAGGACAGCCAGCAGCAAAAGCGGGAACCCCTCGAGGTGGGCGAGCGAGGGATGACCCTGCGCCTTCTCCAGGTGCCACGGAAAAACCACGAACACAAGCCCCGCCCAGGCGGCGACCAGGCGACCGCACCCGAGCCAACGGACGAGCCAGTACATGGCAGCGCCGGACAGCGCCAACCCGGCGAGGACGGTCACGTTGTACGCGACGACTTCGCCGGCCGCCTCCGTGATCACGTAGGCCGGCAGGAACACGAATGCCGATTGAAGGTTGACGCCGTTCCCCTCGTCGTAGCCGAACGGCGCCCCAGCCGAACCGACGTGACTTGTGCCGGTGATGTGGAACCCGAGCCCGTCTGCCCAAGTGCGTAAGCTGGCCATAGTTCCCGTCGAGTCGCCGCCGAGGCCGTAGATGTGATCCTCGAACTCGGTCAGCAGGGGCCACGTCAACAAGACGGACAGACAGAAGGTGGCGAGCAGGACCAACACGCCTTCGAGCACCAGATTCAGACGCGACAGTGGCAGCGTCAGTCGCTCGCGCGAGGCGGCGGCTGGCAGGTCCGCCGGGAGGTCGGCGCTCGACAGCCGCCTCATGAGCCCGCGCGGGAGCTGTTTCGCGAAATCGTCGAGAGGAGCGAGCGTTCGAAGCTCTCCGCCGTCAGATCCCAACTGATGTGGCGCCAGCGCTCCCACGCCGCCTTCCGAAGGGCGTCGTAGCTGGGGCGATCGTCGAGCAGGCGTCGAAGGCCGTCGGCGAGTGCTGCGGGCGTGGGCTCAGTGAGCAGTCCGGTCTGACCGTCGATCACCGAATCGCGAAGGCCCGGCACGTCGTAGGTGACGGCCGGGGTGCCGAGCCTGGCAGCCTCGGTGATCGTCAGCCCCCATCCCTCACGAACGGCGCAGGCCACGAGGACATCGGCTTCCCGGAGCAGCCGGACCTTCGCGTCTTCGCTGACGCGCCCGGTCAGTTGGACGGCGTCGGCGAGACCGAGCCGCTGCGCGAGACGCTCGAGCGAGCTGCGCTCCCGCCCCTCGCCGACGATCGTAAGCCGCGCCGACGAGTGTGACTTGCGAAGCTCCGCCAAGGCCCGAATCGCGTGGTCGAACCTCTTCGAGGGGACGAGTCGCCCGACCGACACGAGCGAGCTGCCCAGCTCCTTCGCCTTGAGCTCGGAAAGAGCAGGCGTCGAGACGCCGATCGGAACCACGTCGATCGAGGCCCGCAAGCCGAGGCGGCGCAGGTCCGCGCAGGTCGAGTCCGAGATCGTGATGCCTCTGACACGGCGGTAGGCGGACAGGTAGAGCGGCTCCGCCGCCCAACCCGCCCACGCGACCGGCTTCGGGGCCTCGTACCACCAAATCTCGCGCGCAAGCTGCGGAATGAACAGGACGGACGGAGAAGAGCCCCACGCGTGCGCAAAGTACGGAAGGGTGTTGATCTCTTCGACCACCACGTCCCACTTCGCGCGGCGGGCGAACCTCGGGGCGAAGAAGCGGGTCGTGAGCTCGGAGCCGCGGCGGACGACGCGCACGCCGTCGATCTCTTCCTCCCGAGGCTGTCCTCCCGGATGGGAGGTGAACCAGGTCACCTGATGGATCTCGGCCAGCCGCTTCGCGATCTCGTGCGTCAGCACCTCGGCTCCCCCCGCTCGAGGGCTCCGGATGTCTCGCCAGTTCAGCAGCAGGATCCGCACTACGGACGTTGCCGACTCCCACGCAGGAAGCCGGCAAGGAACGACCCGCCGTACGTGAGGTGCGTTGCCACGGACCCGACCGCCGTCAGACCGCCCACGCGGGCGGAGCGGAATCGCAGCCCGGCGGCCGCCGCTCCCACGCCGACAGCCGCGCCATAGAGCGCCCAGCCGGTCGCTGCGAAGCGCCGTCCCGCCGGCCCTGATGCGGCAAGCGGAATGGATGCCGCTGCAAACGTCAGCAGCGCCAGCGGAGCCAGGGTCAGCGGCCTCAAGGTGCGAGGTCCACCGAGGCGCACATCCCGCCCGCGGCCGCTCCCGAACGCTGCGGCCTTCGCGAGGTGGGGACCGAACAGCGGCGGCTCGCGTCGAACGACGACGGTGTCCGGCGTGTAGACGACCTTCTTGCCGCGTTCGTTGAGGGCACGAATGAGCTCGTGCTCCGAGCAGGACTCGGGGGCAAGGCCAAGGTAGTCGGCTCGACGCACCACAACCGTGTGTGCCGGAAAGAGCTTGACGAATCGGAGGTTTCCGGGGGTGAAGCGGAAATGGAGCGAGCCGCCGCCGAGACGTGACTCCCAGACCGCTCCGGCCGCGAGCTCACGGGTCGGCCCGTCGGCAGGGGTCATCGTCGGGACGACGACCGCAGCCACCTCGGGGCGCGCGAGAAACGGGATCGTGCTGTCCAGCCAGTTCCCCGCGGCGACGGCGCCGGGGCCGAGGATTGCCAGCACGTCGCTGTCGGCCTGCTCCGCCACGGTGCGAAGGGCGTCCGGCGACGGATCAGTCACCGAGACGGTTTTGAGGCCGGGATACTCGAGCCGCGCCGCCGCATCCTCGTCCGTGCTGACCACGGTCACGCTCGGCCGATGCTCCGCGTACCGCCGAGCCGCGTCCCGCAGCAGCGCGCGCTTGCGCTGGTAATACCGCAGGATCCGCAAGCGGTAGAAGATCGCCGCGGTGTCGACGAGCGCAAAGAGCACGGCGACGGACCGCACGCCGGATCCAGTGAAGCGGTACCGCAACGTGACCGGCATCTCGTGCAGCCGATCGAATCCGAGAGCGCCTGCAACCGCGAGCAGCTCGAGGTCGAACGCGTATTGCTTGACGAGCAGCAACGGCATGACCTCGTCCGCCACCTCGCGCCGAAACACCTTGAGCCCCACCTGGGTGTCACTGACATCGAGCCGAAAGAGGAGCCGAACCAACTGCTGGTAGAGCCAGCTGGAGGCGCGCCTGGCGGCCGGATAGTGGACGATCGAGTCGGGATGGCGTTTCGAGCCGATGACGAAATCGAGCCTCTCCTGCCGGGCGACCTCGACGAAGGCCGGAATCCCTGCGGGGTCCAAGTCGAGATCGGCGTCGACGTACGAGATGTATTCGCCCGTGGCTGCGAGGGCTCCGGCCTTCACCGCGAAGCCCTTACCGAGGTTGCGGTCGTAATGGATGATGCGCGCGACGTCCGACGCGTCCTCGAGCAGGCGTTCCTCGCTTCGATCGATCGACCCGTCGGAGACGACGATCAGCTCGAGCGGACCGCCCAACTCGCGCTCGACCCGTTCGCGGATCGTCCGCACGTTCTCGACGATCGTCGACGCCTGGTTGTAGACCGGGACGACGACGCTGACCAAGGGGCGCATCGCTGGTGATCGTTCGTGGGGAGCCTGAGCCGACAGCGCGGCTTTCGCAGGCCGGAACGGCACGTCGGGCAGGCTAACAACGCTCGTCTGCCTCCCAGGACGACGTCTGGTCACGGCTACGGGAGGTCTCGCAGCTCGATCTGCGCGCCGAGCTGCCTTCCATCGACCCCGCCGAAGCTGGACGGCGAGAACGTCGGATCGACGTGGAGCTCGAGCCGGTACGGGACCCCTGGCGTCGGAAGGACGAACTGCCGCGCCTCGCCGCTTCGGATCGTCCACGTTCGCGAGACGGCCGGTTTGCCGACCGCCGGTCCGCCGGCGTTCGTGACCAGCGGGCCGAGCTTGATCGTTGCCCGTCCCGGCGGGCTTTGTCCGCGCCACGCTTCGCGCGAGAGCCGAACACGAATGCGTGCCGGGCCGCTCGGTTTCGCGTAGTGCGTGAGTGCGGCGAATCCGCCCATCCAGCCGTCGGCGAATACACCGCCGAGGAGCGAGGCAAAGCGCATCGGCGGCTCGATCCGGTAGAGCACGAGGCGGCCCTCCTGATCGAGCCGTTCTCCCGCCAGCTGCACCGTCGACGGAGCGACCGCGTACCTGATTCCGGTCAGCTGGGTTCCCCCGGTGATCCTTCCCGTCAGCGCGTCGAAGTTCGCGGCGCGAGTCGGCAGGGAGGCCGGGTCCGGGAATCCCGTCGGGTAGACGATCGTCCCGACGCTGCGATTCCAGAATTCGGTCTGCCACATGATCTGGGCATCGCCGATGAAATCCGCTGACGTGCCGTACACGAAGGCGGCCTCGGAGTGGTGGCCGATCCGGTTGTCGATCCAGCTTGGATTGGCCGGGCTCGTCAGGGCGAGGGTCGCGCGGGAATGATCCCGGATGGAGCGGAAGACGGCGTAAGACGAGACGACCAGGAACAACCCGAGCGCGAGCGGGAGGGCAGCGGTCGCAACGCGCCTCGGAAGAAGCGCGAAGGCGAGTGCGGCCGCACATCCGCCGGCCAGGAGGAGGGGCCTCACCGTGTCGACTCCGCCGTCGACCTCGCCGGAAAGGCGCAACAGCGGTACCAGCCCGAATGTGTCGGAGAGGACGCCGATGTTGAGCAGACTCTTCAGGTTCAGCGTGAGGAGCAATGCAGCCGGAATGACTGCCGCAACGGCAGTAAGGACGATCGGACGGGGCAGCCCTCGCGCCAGCCAGAGGGCGAAGGCGAGAAAGAAGAGCGGAGCGACGGCGAACATGTTGCGCTCCTCGATGCGCAGCGAGAACCGAGACGCGTAGATCCCGACCTCGATGACGAGCAGGACGAACGCCGGCGCAGCAATGGCGAGGAACGCACGCTCCGCTTCGGTCGTGCGCCAGCCTCGGACGGCGCCCCCGAGCAGGACGATGAGCGCGCTGACCGGGATCAAGCCGACGGACACGCCAAGCTCGGCGAAGTGGTCGACGACCCAACTTGATGCGTAGCCGAGGTCGTAGTGAACCTTGACGACTCCGGCATAGGGCCCGAGGCCAGACTCCAGGCCAAGGCCCTGCAGCGCCTTGTAGAGGACGTAGCCGCCGCCTAGAACAACGCCCGCCAGTGCCGTCGGCCAGTAACGAAGGAGCTCTCCGCCGACGTACCGCCAACCGCGCGGGCCTGCCGGGGCACGAAGATCCAAAACCAGCTTGAGCGCGAGCGCCGTGACGTAGATGAGCACGACCACGAGCGCCTGCGGCCGCACCGCCACCGTCACCCCGATTGCCACCAGGACCAACACTTGCCGCAGAACCGTTGGGCGCTCGAGGGTCAGCGCGATCGCGAAACACGCGGTGACGAACGCCGGGAAGAAGGCGTTCTCCGTCATGAGCATCCCCGTGTAGTTCAGCGACGGCATCAGCAGCACCAGGACCGCCGCCAGCAACGCATAGCCCTGCGACATCAGCCGCCTGCCCCAGAGATAGACCGGGACCGCGGTCGCCACCATCAAGAAGACGTTGATTGCGCGCGCGACGTCGTACACCCGCCCCATCGGGTCCGTCAGCCATGCCGGTGAGATCAGCGCTGGATAGAGGACGTTGTGGAAAGGCGAGGTCGTCTCCCGAATCAGGAACTGCCCGTTCTCGGCGAAGCTCTTGGCGAGCTCCGAGTAGATGAACTCGTCGACCATGATCCACGGGGTCGCGATTCGATAGGCGAGCACGAGCCGGACGACGAAGGCCGCCAACAAGAGCCCAGCGAGCACGAGCGGAATCTCGAGCGAGCCGCTCCTGACGAGCGATTCCGAGCGCGAGAGGGGCAGCTCGCCCTTCCGCACCGGCGTCTCAGTCGCCAATGCCGACCTCGCGGGAGCGGACGCCGACCTCTGCCAGGTCCGGCTCGCCGCTGCTCATGCCGACCTCATGCGCCGCTCTGGCGACATCGCCGAGGATCGCGTCCTTGACAGCCTCACCGCCGGCGACCTGTTCGAGTGCGGCGACGTAGCCGTCGGCAACCCGGCCGAGGCTGTGCTCACGACGGGCGTATTCCGCCGCCGCGGCGCCCATTTGCCGCCGAAGCCCTTCGTCCCCGGCGAGGCGCTCGAGCGTCGCGGCGAGCGTGGCAACCTCATATTCGTCAACGGGCACCCTCGCCGCGACCGAGTCGGGCAGTTCCTGGAACCAGCCCGCGTCGCTGACCACGAGCGGCTTCCCGAGGGACAACGCGCGGATCACCATGCCCGATGTCTCCCCCATCGTCGGCCAACGGAGGCTTACGCTCACGTCGCAGTCGCGGAGCAGTCGCCAGAGGTCCGCTTCGTCCTGGTACTCGAGGCGGAGGACGCCCTCCTCGCGCCCGACAGTCTCGAGGCGCAGGCTCGGCGCAGCGCTTCCCGCCAGCACGAGCAGCGCGTCTGGGAAGGGTCGGCGAACGGCCTCGAAGGCAGCGAGGAGCTGCGGGATCCGCTTCGCGGCGTTCAGGTGGCCGCAGCAGACGATGGTCGGGGTCGATCCTTCCGGGAGCAGTCGATCGCCGGCCTCGACCGAAGGCCACGCAGGCATCGGAATCACGCGGATCGGGCCTTCGTAGCCGTAGGCCCGGGCGAGCCCTTCGACGTAGCTCGAGTGGCAGATCACACCGCCGGCGTGCTGCAGCACCTCCCACGCGAGCGGGAAGTCCTGCGCACGCTCCTCCCAGATCGGGGGCAGTACGTGGTCGACGACCCCGTGTGCGAGCAGCCGGCCGATCACGCCGGCATCTCGCTGCATCGCGTCCAGGTACCGGTCCGTGTCGCCGCGACCAAGGGTCATGCCCGCGACGAGGTGGTGGAGGACGAAATCGTGCAGGACCACCAGACCGGGTTGCCGCTGAAGCGCGTCCACGATCCAGGCGTGGGCTTCCGGGCTGTTTCCGACGTGGTAGAGGGCGACGTCGGTTCCGCGCGGGGCTCGCTTGGCGCCTCGCGGCACGACGACGACCTCGACGCGCTCTCGAAGAGCCGGAAGCAGAAGTGCGCTGTAGTCCGCGATCCCCGACCGTTCAGGGGGCAGAGGCGAGAAGTACGCGACCTTCACGGACTCAGAAGTCGCTCGACCACGGCGTCCCAGGTGAGACCTTCGGCCGCTTGCTTCCCGGCGCGACCCCAGTTCCGCGCGAGCTCGGGGTTCTCGGCAAGCCGGGCGCACGCCGAGGCAACTGCGGCAGGCGACGGCTCGCAGACGATTCCGTTGTGGCCGTCGACGACGACCTCCAACGGCCCACCGGCGTCGGTCGTCGTCACCACCGGCTTCTCCGCGAGAAAGGCTTCATAGGGCACGAGGCCGAGGTCCTCGTCGATCGGCGCGTAGAAGACGGCGAGGCATCGGGCGTAGAGGTCGACGAGCTCCTCGTCCGCAACCTTTCCAACGAACCGAACACGACCGTCCAGCTCGTGCCGGGCGGTCACCTGTTCGAGCCGTCCGCGGTCGGGACCTTCGCCGGCGACGATCACCTCAAGGCTGTTGTCGAGCGCGGCCCCTTCCAGGAGGAGGTCGATGCGCTTGGCGCGGTCGAGCCTGCCGACGGAAAGGATGAAGTCGCCGCCTTCCTCCGGGCGCCGAAAATCGAGCGCCTGCGGCGGCGGCCGAAGTACCTCGGCCGTCAGGCCGGCCGAGTCATGAAGCCTCCTCGAGACGTTCTCAGAGATGGCAAAGAGTCGCTGGGCCTCCCCGAGCATCCGGCGATCGAGCTCGTGGATCGCCCGCACCGTCGCTCGGTCGACCGGCTCCTCTCCGAACTGCGCGAGCTCGGTGCGGTCGAGGTCGTAGGCCTGACGAAACTGGTGCACGAGCCAAACGACCTTGTTCGGGTGGCGGACGGCGTAGGACGGGAACTTCGTCGCGACGACGAGGTCGATGGGACGGCCCTGCGCCTCCTCAAGATCGAGCAACCGCCAGACGAGCGCCTCACGCAGTGGGCGCGGGCCTGGATACCACTTGAACGGGATCTTCACCAGCTCGACGTCGTGGTCGCGGCGTCGAAGCTCCTCCGTGAGTGTCTCCACGAGGATCTCGGTCCCGCCGCGCTCGAACGGAACCTGCGGAGCGCAGACCGCGATCCTCATGGCTTCGGTCCGGCGTTTGCTCCCGAGCTCTCCTCGATCGCCTCGATCCGCCGCTCGAGCCGCTTCACGTCGTGTTCGATCCGCCCCGCTAGATCGTCGACGAGCGTCAGAACCGCCAGGTTGAACGACCGTTGTTCGGCCGCGAGAGGCTCGACATACCAGCGCATCAACTTGCGAAGGAGACGTTTGGTGGGATCGGCGAGCGCCCGCCGAACGAGTCCCTGCTCGGGCGGGCTCTGGAAGGGCCGCTCCGCCGACACCGACCAGGTGCGTTCGGCGCGGAGCCGCACCTCCGGGCTCAGGTAGTCCGACGAACGAAGTCCACCCGCGGTTCTGCCGGGAGAACCGCTTCTGATCTCCTGCTTCAGGCGCGCGAAGATCGCCGCGACATCGCCTTCTCCTGCGTCAGCCATGCGGCCAGTGTAGGGGCCGTCTAACGGCCCTCAGCCGCCTCCCGTTCTTCCCGGCGTTCGTGCAGCCGGAGCCGCTCCTCGACGAGCGCGATGTCCTGCGCCAGGCGCACGTTCTTCTCGGCCAGCTCGGAGAGCACCGTCGAGTAGTGGAGCAGCACGACGAGGATGAAAAGGAAGCCGACGATGAAGAGCGCCGAGGGCGGATAAGCGATGCCGATCTGCTCCGAGACCAACCTCAGCGCGTCTCGCCACAGGGCCAGGATCAGGATCACACCGCCCGTGATCAGCCACAACAGGGCGTAGCGTTCCTGGAGCCTACGGCTGCGGATCAGCTCGAAGATCACGAGCAGGAAGATGGCCGCGGCGATGGACGCGAAGACTGCGACGCGAAACGGGATCATGGTTCCTCCTCGAGGCGAATGGCCGGCCGGCGGAACAGGCTGACGAAGACGGCCAGCAGGACCTTGGCCGAATAGAAGAGCGAGAGCGGGATCGTGAGCGAGGAGCGGCCGAGCTCGCGCTCGCGCATCGTCACCGGGACCTCTTTCAGCCGGAGGTGGTACTTGCCGGCGAGCACGGTGGCCTCGACGGTCTCGAGGAAGCCGTGCGGGTAGTCGGCGGCGAAGAGGGAAAGGCTCCGGCGGTTGAGCGCGCGAAAGGACGAGCTGGTGTCGGTCAGCGGCTGACGCACGATCGCCGAGACGATCGCCGCCCAGACGCGCTGGCCCATCCGGCGATGGATCGTCGCCTTGTACTCGCCAGCTCCGGCGAAGCGCGAGCCGATCACGATGTCGGCCTCACCGTCGACGAGCGGCACGAGGATGTGCGGCAGCTGGCGGGGGTCGTGCTGCCCGTCGCCGTCGATCTGCACGGCGATGTCGAACCCGTTGGCCAGGGCGTAGCGGTAGCCCGTCTGAACGGCGCCGCCGATCCCGAGGTTGAAGGGCAGGCGGAGCATCCGTGCTCCCGCAGCTTCGGCAAGCTCGCCGGTGCCGTCGTCGGAGCCGTCGTCCACGACGACGATCTCGAATCCCGGATCGACCTCGCGGATCTCGCGGATCACCCGCCCGATCGTCTCTGCCTCGTTGAGCGCCGGGACGATCGCGATCCGTTTCCTCGACCCGAGCCGCCGCTCGAGCTGGCTCGGCTGCACGGGATCAGTCACGGCGCGAGCATTGTAGGGAGGTAGGCTGCCGTCCCGGTCGCCCGAGCCCTTTGCACATCTGTCTCGTCTACGACTGTCTGTACCCCTACACCGTCGGCGGCGGTGAGCGCTGGTACCGCGCGCTGGCCGAGCGACTGGCGGCCGAGGGATTCGAGGTCACGTATCTGACGCTGCGACAGTGGGAGCCGGGCGAGGAGCCTGAGATCCCGGGCGTTCAGGTCGAGGTCGTCGGGCCGAGGATGGAGCTCTACGTCGACGGTCGGCGGCGGATCGGCCCTGCGATCCGCTTCGGCTGGGGCGTCACCCGCCATCTGCTGTGGAACGGCCGGCGGTACCACGTCGTGCATTGCGCTTCGACGCCGTTCTTCGCGCTCATCGGCGCCGGACTGGCACGGCGAGGGCGCTACCGCCTGCTCGTCGACTGGATCGAGGTGTGGACGCGGTCGTACTGGCGCGAGTACCTCGGCCGGCTGAAAGGGACGGTCGCCTGGGGCATCCAGCGCTTCTCGACTCGCTTCGGCGAGCGCGCGTTCACCTTCGCCCATTTGCACGAGCGGCGGTTGCACGCGGAGGGCTTCCGCGGCCCGATCGAGGTGATCGGCGTCTACGCCGGGCCGCTCGCGCGGCCCGAGCCGGCGGAGGTCGAGCCGGCGGTCGTCTTCGTCGGGCGGCACATACCCGAGAAGGGCGTGCTGGCTCTGCCCGAGGCCCTGCGGCTCGCGCGGGACGAGCTCCCGGAGCTCCGCGGCCAGATCCTCGGCGACGGGCCGCTGCGCGCGGAGGTCGAGCAGCGGGTGCGGGAGACGGGGCTCGGCGATGCAGTCTCGGTGCCCGGATTCGTCGGCGAGGACGAGGTCCGGACGGCGGTGCGCCGCGCGCTCTGCCTTGCGCTCCCCTCGACGCGCGAGGGATACGGCCTGGTCGTGATCGAGGCTGCCTCCCTCGGGACTCCGAGCGTGGTCGTCGATCATCCCGACAACGCCGCCCTCGAACTGGTGGAGGACGGGGTGAACGGCGTCGTCGCCGCGTCCGCCGAGCCGGTCGAGCTCTCGGCAGCTTTCCTGCGCGTCAACCGCGCCGGCCGCGCGATGCGGGAATCGACGGCCGAGTGGTTCGAGCGGAACGGACGCAGGCTCTCGTTGCAGGCATCGCTCGAAAAAGTCGTGGCCGCGTACCGGGGCGGCTGATGCACGTCGCCTACAACTTGATGCACCTGGTGCCCGGCGAGACCGGCGGTGCCGAGGTCTACGCCCGGCGCCTCCTACCCGCGCTGCGGGAGACCGAGCCCAACCTGCGGATGACCCTCTTCGTCGGCGGCGTGGCTGCGCACGAGGACTGGGGCGAGGGGATCGACGTCGAGCCGCTCCGGTTCGACCCGCGGAGCAGGGTCCGGCGGGTGCTGGCCGAGCAGACGCTCCTGCCGGCGGTCGTGCGGCGGTTGGAGCCGGATCTCCTACACAACGTCTTCAACACGGCGCCGGTGCTTCCGCAAGTCCCACAGGTGACGACGATCCACGACGTCGTCTTCAAGCGCTACCCGGAGACCCACGGGGTGCTGGCGAAGGGCGTCGAGGTGCTTGTCCCGCTGGCGGCGCGCCGGTCGGCGCGAATTCTGACCGACTCGGAGGCATCGAAGAGCGACCTCGTCCGCTACCTCGAGCTGCCCGCGGACCGGGTGGACGTGGCCCCGCTTGGACCCGGTCTCCCGGAGGAGGCGAAAGGGCCGCCGCCCGACGAGGTGCGAGAGCGGTTCGACCTCGGCGACGCGCCGCTCGTTCTCAGCGTCCTCGCCAAGCGCCCGCACAAGAACGCCGGACGCCTGATCGAGGCGCTGGCGCGGGTGCCACGGGCGGTGCTCGTGATGCCCGGCTACTCGACCGGCTACGAACAGAAGCTCGAGGAACAGGTTGCCGCGGCGGGGGTGGCGGATCGCGTGCGACTGCTCGGCTGGGTCGACGATGCGACGCTCGACGGGCTCTACCGCGCGGCCGAATGCTTCGTGTTCCCGTCACTGGCGGAGGGGTTCGGGCTTCCAGTGCTCGAGGCGATGCTGCGCGGCACACCGGTCGCGTGCTCGAACGCCACCTCCCTTCCGGAGGTCGCCGGCGATGCTGCACTCCTCTTCGACCCGCTCGACGTCGAGGCCATCGCGGTGGCCATCAGGCGGGTCCTCGAAGACGACGCGCTTGCCGATCGGTTGCGCAGCGCGGGCCTGGAGCGGGCCAAGCGCTTCACCTGGGAGGAGACGGCTCGGAAAACGCTCGAGTGCTACCGGAAGGTGTTGGCTAGAACTGCGACATGAGGGGCTCGCTGGTCCTCTCGATCGTCGCGCTCAGCACGCTCGTGAGCGGAGCCGCCGGAGCGCCGACGCAACAGGCGCCTCGCGTCCTGGTCTTCACCAAGACGACCGGATTCCGGCACTCCTCGATTCCGGTCGCCCTCCGCGCAGTTCGTCAGCTTGCCGGGCAAAGCGGGTTGGCCGTCGACGCGACCGAGGATGCCCGCCAGTTCACCCCGCGCAACCTGGCGCGCTACCGCGCCGTGGTCTTCCTCCTCACGAGTGGCGATGTACTCGACGCTGC
>Ga0307319_10000146_pt1 | contig 22124 bp, 17 predicted proteins | sample ER_DNA_368_FD_194491 | JGI IMG/M metagenome (GOLD analysis project Ga0307319, IMG submission 194491) | Bulk soil microbial communities from the East River watershed near Crested Butte, Colorado, United States - ER_DNA_368 | ecosystem: Environmental > Terrestrial > Soil > Floodplain | place...
GCGGTATACCGCCGCCCGAGCCGAAGCAGGCCGCGGCGGTGCTGCCACGCGCTCGCGAGCTTCCGCGGGAGCCCCTCGCCGTAGAGCAGCTCCAGGACGCCCTCGAAGCCGTCGAGCAGACGCTCGTCGTACGGGTACCACCACGGCACCGGCACGCGGCCTGGGTCGAGGTCGGCGAACTTCACGCGCGAGAGCTCGTAGAGCCCGTGCTTCGAGTGGGTGCGCCCGAACCCCGACTCCTTGGTCCCGCCCCACGAGGCCTGGCCCGTGCCGTACGAGTACGAGACGTCGTTCGACCAGACCGAGCCGGCCTCGAGCCGCCTCGCGAGCCGCCGGGCGCGGGCGCCGTCCGTGGTCCAGACGCTCGCGCCGAGGCCGAAGGAGGAGCCGTTCGCGAGCCGCACCGCCTCGTCCTCGTCTCGGAACGAGCCGACCGTGACCACCGGCCCGAAGATCTCCTCGCGCTCGATCCGCGCCTCACGCTCGACCCCGGTCAGGACGGTGGGCTCGTAGAACCACCCCGGAAGGCCTGTCTCGCCGCGTCGACCGCCGGTGCGCAGCTCCGCCCCGCGCTCGAGCGCGTCGTCGACCAGCTCCTCGACGTGCGCGCGCCGCTCCTCGGCGATCAGCGGTCCCAGCTCCGTCGCCAGGTCCTCGCCGCGGCCGAGCCGCAAGGCCCGGGCTCGCCGCACCAGCTCCTCGACGAACGCCTCCTGCAGCGGCAGCGCGACGTAGATCCGCTCGACGGCCGAGCAGACCTGGCCGGAGTTCGAGAACGAGCCCCAGAGCGCCCCGGCGACCGCGCGGTCGAGATCCGCGTCCTCGAAGACGAGCATCGGGTCCTTGCCGCCGAGCTCGAGCGTGACGGGCCGCAAGCGCTCGCCCGCCGCGGCGGCCACAAGCCGGCCCACGGCGCCCGAGCCCGTGAAGACGACCTTCGCTACGCCCGGCGACCGAACCAGGGCCTCCCCGGTCGAGCCCGGCCCCTGCACCACGCGCACGAGGCCCTCCGGGGCGCCCGCCGCCCGGAAGAGCCGCTCGACCCAGGCGCCCGAGAGCGGGGCCCGCTCGGACGGTTTCACGACCACCGCGTTACCGGCCGCGATCGCGAAGGCTGCCTGGGTCAGCGGAATCCCGAGCGGGAAGTTCCACGGGGAGATCACCGCGATCACGCCGAGCGGCTCGTACAGGAGCCAGCCCCGCTTGTGCCTCAGGTGCCGCTGCGGAAAGGGGAGGCCCTCGGGCTGGAGCACCCGCCCCGCGTTCGACCCCGCCCAGACGATGTTGTCGAGCCCCACGAAGAGCTCGGCGGTGTACGACTCGACGAGCGGCTTGCCGGTCTCCGCGGTCACAGTTGCCGCGAGCTCGTCGGCCTGCGCGAGCGCCTCCTGCGCCACCGCGCCGAGCAGCGCGCGCCGTTCCGCGAACGAGGACCGCGCCCAGCGCTCCGCGGCCATCCGGGCCTCGGCTACCGCCTCCGCCACTTCCTCGGGCGGCGATACCGGAACCGAGCCGACCTCCTCGAGCGTCGCCGGGTTGACCGAACGCACACCCGCGCCGGCCTGCGTCTGCCGGGCCATCAGCCGACCCCGGCGGCGCAGCGGTCGAGATCGGCCAGCTGCGCATCGATCCACGCGACGACGTCGTGCTCCCGCACGTGGTCCCTGATCGCCTCGATCCGCTCACGGCGCTCCTCGGCGGGCAGCGTCAGCGCGCGATGGATCGCCTCCGCCTGCCCGGCGACGTCGAACGGGTTCACGGTCAACGCCCACTCGCCCAGCTCGGCGTGCGCGCCCGCGTTCTCGGAGAGGATGAGGACGCCGTCGCGCCCATTCACGAGCGGCGCCTCCTTTGCGACGAGATTCATGCCGTCGAAGATCGCGTTCACGAAGAGCGCGTCGAACTGCTTGTACGCCGCGACCGACCCCACGAAATCGTCCTGGACTACGAGCTCGACCGGCGTCCAGCCCTCGCGCTGAAAGCGGTCGTTCACGCGGCGCGCCTCGCGCTGGATCGCGCCGAGGTACTCCGCGTACTCCGGGATGTCCTGCCGCGAGGGATCGAGCAGGGCCAGCATCGAGACACGGCTGTGCATCTCGGGGTGCGCCTCGAGGTAGAGCTCGAAGGCGCGGAACCCTCGGACGATGTTCTTCGACGGGTCGGTGCGATCGACGCGCAGGATGAGCTTCTCCGGCCTTCGCTCCGACAGAACGCGCTCGGCCTCCAGCACCGGCGGGCTCGAGGCGAGGTCGTCGAACTCGCCCGGGTCGACGGAGATCGGGTGCACGACCGCCAGTGAGCGGCGCCCGCCGTCGCGGGCGGAGAACTCTTCGAAGTCGGTCTCGGCACCCGCGAGGTCGCTCGCGGCGCGCAGGAAGTTCAGGCGCCACTGGTGCGTGTGGAACCCGATCACGTCGTTCGCGAGCAGGCCCTCGTGGATCGCGCGCCGGATCGTATCCGGGAGCACGTGCCAGTAGTCCGTCTGCGGCCAGGGAATGTGGACGAAGTGCGCGAGCAGCGCGTCCGGAGCCTCCTCGCGCACGAGCCGGGGCGCGAGATAGAGGTGGTAGTCGTGGAAGAAGACCGCGGCCTCGGGCTCGGCCTCGAGCTCCTCGATGACCGCCTCCGCGAAGCCTTCGTTCACGCGCGCGTAGCCCCCGTGCCACGCGTTCTGGAGAGCGATGTCGATCGACGGCGTGTACGCGAGCTCCCAGAGGTAGTGCTGCAGGAACCACAGCATCGGGTTCGCGACGACGTTGTAGAACCAGTCGTACGCGGTCTCGTCGTGGGCGACGAGACGCAGCCGGAAGCGCGAGCCGTCGCGCGACCGCTCCTCGACCGCCGCGCCGCCGGCCTCGGCCGCGACCCTTCGATCCTCGTCGCTCATCGCGCTCGCGATCCAGGTGACGTCGTGGTGCGAGACGAGGCTCCGAAGCGCCGTGACGAGCCCGCCGCCGCCACGGCGGGCGATCCGCTCGCCTCCACCGTCGCGCCCGAAGGTCACGAGACGACGATCAGCTTCCGGCGGGGAGCCATGGCGCTGCCACCCTACCGGCCTCGGCCATGGCGACCGGTCCGCGCGGGCTCAGGAAGCGACGACGGCCGCGGTCACCTCCGCGCCCGCGGTGTCGTTGCCGTCGAGCTTGTTCAGGAGAACCAGCCAGTCGCGCAGGAGCCGCGGCATGAGGAAGTTCCTGCGCACGAACTCCTTGCCGCGCAGCGCGCGCTGCCTCGCCCCCGCGGGATCGCCGAGGATCTCGAGACAGGCCTGAGCGCACTCGTCCGGCACGTTCGGGTCAACGAGCCAGCCGGTCTCGCCGTTCTGGATCTGCGCCACGATCCCGCCGACCCGGCTCGCCACCGTCGGGCGCGTCTTCCAGAGCGCCTCGGTCACCGTCAGGCCGAAGCCCTCCTTGGTCGACTTCTGGATCACCGCCGCAGAGTGCACCTGGAATGCGTTCACCTCCACCGAGCCGATGTTGTTGAGGTTCGAGAGGATGTAGACGTCCGGGTCGCCCTCGGCGTAGGTGACCGTCCGGTTGTAGTAGTCCCAGCCCTCGGGATCGTCGTGGGCCATCGAGCCGACGAGCGCAAGCTGCACCTCGGGGTGCTTCGCCTTCACGATCCGGTAGGCGTCGATCACGCCCAGCGGGTCCTTCCACGGGTCGAAGCGCGAGACCTGCGTCAACAGCGGCCGGTCTACGTCGATCCCGAACTGGTCGACGATGTAGGCCGCGTCCTCCGCCGAGAGCGCCATGTTCTTCGGGGTCAGCGGGTCGATCGCGGGCGGCCAGATGAAGGCCGGCGGCATCTCCTCGGCACGCGGCACGTACTCCTGCATGTGGAAGATCGCCGCGTCGTACCGGGCGAGCCACGGCAGCAGGAAGCGGAGAACCTCGCGGTTCGGCTGGGACAGGTCGATGTGGCAGCGCCAGATCCAGTGCCCCGGGCTGTCGGGGAAATGCTCGATCAGCCCGGCCGGCTGCGGGTCGTGGACGAGGACGAAGTCGTAGTCGTCGGCGAACTGCTCGGCGTTCAGCGCCTGGAAGCGGCGGTAGACCTCCTGCTGCGTCGCGGTCAGGCCGAGCGCATCGCCCTGAAGCGCGTTGTGGATCGTCTTCGTGGCGGCGAAGAACTCCTCGGCGCCGGCGACGATCCGCCATTCCGCGTCGAGGCCCGCGTCCTTCATCAGGGGCACGAGCGCGTAGTTGATCTCCGCGACTCCGCCACCGAACGCCGTTGCGGAAAGGTGCACGAGCCGCTTTCCACGGAGCGGCTCCGCGAGCCGGCGGATCTCCTCCATGAGACCGCGGGTCGCGATCGTCGCGTAGTCCGCGAGCGACTTCTGTCCGACGTTGACGAGCTGGAGCATCAGCGGCCGCCGAGGATAACTTGCGTGACCGCTGGCCTAAAGGGTTCTACCGGTCGGTGAGGAGCTTGACGAAGCGCAGCCGCGAGCCGCCGCCCTCGCGCTCGGCGATCTCGACCTCGTCGGTGACCGCCCGGATGATGGCGATGCCGAGGCCGCCCTCCTCGAGCTCGTCGGCCTCCTCGGCCGCGAGCTGCGGGTCGAACCCGGCGCCCGCGTCGCCGACCTCGACCGCGAGGCTGTCGCCCCGAAGCTCGTAGACGATGTCGACCCGGCCGTGCCCGCGCTCGTCGTAGGCGTGCTTCACCGAGTTCGTGCACGCCTCGGTGAAGGCGAGCTTCAGATCGTGCAGCGTCTCGTCCGAGAGCGGCCGCACGCCCGCAATCGCGGTCAGCGCGAGGCGGCCAAGGCTGATGTACTCCGGCCGAGCCGGGATGGTCAGGCGGACGGAGCGGCCCTCATCGCTCATCGGGCCACCTTTCCCGTTGTGCGCCGGCCGCTAACCAGGAGGAAGCCCTCGGGCTCGTCGTCGTAGAACATAGGTTCGGATCCTAGTGGGGATCCGAGCGCTGGCTCAGCCTGACCGAAAGCTGGAGCCGGGAATGGCCACGCTCGACGGTGAAGCGGGCGAGCTGTCCGGGGCTAAGGTTCGTGACAATCCGCGCAATGTCCTCGGAGCCGGCGACCGGATGGCCGTCGATCGCGACGATCACGTCCCCGCTGCGCGGAAAATCGACGCCCAGTGCGCTCGCCGTGCTCGAACCGGCCCGCAGGCCCGCGGAGTCGGCGGGACCGCCGGGCACGATGTTCGTCACGACCGCGCCGCGGGAGACCGCGTAGCCGAACCGGTGCGCCAGGGCCGGCGTCAGGTCGGTCGTCTCGACACCGACGAACGCGTACGAGACGGAACCGCTCGCGATCAGCTGTTGCATCGAGCGTTTCGCAGAGTTGATCGGCACGGCGAAGCCGACACCCTCAGCCGTCCCGCTCGTGCTACGGATCTGCGCGTTGATCCCGATCACGCGGCCGCGCGCGTCGAAGAGCGGCCCGCCCGAGTTGCCGTGGTTGATCGGCGCGTCGGTCTGGATCGCGTCGACGAGGTTGAAGCTCGAGGTCAGCGAGTCGATCGACCGCCGCGTTGCCGAGACGACGCCGACGGCGAGCGAGTTCTCGTTGCCGAACGGGCTCCCGATGGCGGCGACGGGCTCGCCGACGGCGACCGCGGCGGAGTTCCCGAGCGGCACCGGCGCGAGCGCGTGCGCCGAAGGGTCGACCTTGATCAGGCCGACGTCGTCGAACACGTCCCAGCCGACGATCCTCGCCTGGGCGCGGTCACGGTCCTGAAACTCGACGAAGACCCCGTCTGCCGGTTTCGCCCGTGTGCCCCCGCCTGCATCCGTGATTACGTGCGAGCTCGTGAGGATGTACCCCTGCGGCGACACGACGAAGCCGGAGCCCTGGCTGCGCTGCGCGCTCTCGGGGTCGGTGCCGTATACGGAGACGATCGTCACGACGCCCGGCGAGCGGCGAGCGTAGATCGTGCTCGGGCTGAAGCCGTTGCCGGGGATCGGCTTCGCAGCCGGCCCGACTGCGGCCGTGACCGCTCTCCCCGTGGACTGGCCGAGCGGCGCAGCCCGGAAGACGGTGGTCGTCGAGCTCGAGTCGGTCCAGCCGGCCAGCTTGCCGACGCCGAGCGCGGCGACGCCCCCCAACAGGGCGCACGCGACGGCGACAGCAGCAAACGGCCCGGATCGCAAAGTTCTCGCACTGTAGCTGGGGATCCGCCGACCGCTAGAGGCGCGTTTTCACGGCAAAACGGGCTCGGGCATCGCAGCACGTACCTCCGCCGCCGGCAGGATCAGCGAGAAGACGGTGCGGCCGGGCTCGGACTCGAGCTCGATCGCACCGTCCATCAGGCCCGCGAGCTCCCTGGCGATCGCGAGGCCGAGGCCGCTCCCCGAGGCCCGCGTGCCATCCAGGCGGAAGAACCGCTCGAACAACTGCTCGCGCTGCCCGGCCGGGATGCCGGGGCCCCTGTCCTCGACCTCGAGCGCGACCCCGCCGTCGCGCTCGACCGCGCGCACCGTCACAGGAGTGCCGGGGGGCGTGTGCAGCAGGGCGTTCTCGACCAGGATCCGGCCGAGCTGGAGCGCCCGGAGCTCGTCGGCCTCGGCGATCACAGAGCCGACCACGCGGGCCGTGAGCGCGTGCTCCGCCGAGGCGGCAAGCGGCCCGAACTCCTCCACGAGGTCGGCGGCGAGCGCGGCCAGGTCGACGGGCTCACGCTCGACCGTGAGCCGTCCCGCGTCGAGGCGCGTCAGGTCGAGCAGATCCGAGGCGAGCTTCGTCAGTCGGTCGACCTGCTCGCGCATGGAGGTCAGGAACTCACGGCGGGTCGGCTCGTCCAGCTCCTCGTCGTCCAGGAGCTCGAGGAATCCCGCGAGCGAGAAGAGCGGCGTGCGCAGCTCGTGCGAGGCGTTGGCGACGAACGCGCGCCGCGCGTCGTCGAGCTGTGCGAGGCGGACGCGCATGCGCTCGAACGCGGCGGCGAGCGCGCCGAGCTCGCCGCCCCCCGCGTCGGCCACCGGCTCGTCGAAGCGACCGCTCGCGATCCGATCGGCCGCGCGCTCGAGCCGCCGGATCCGCCGGGCGAACATCCTCGCGCCGAGGTACCCCAGCAGCAGCGCAACCAGCAGCGCGCCGCCGGCCGCAAACAGCACGCGCCGCTCGACCAGGCGAATGCTGCCGAGCTCGACCGGGGACCTGACGAGGAGCGCATACCGCCCGTTCAACACGGGAACGGCCGCCTCCGCGTACGTGGCGTCCCCCTTCTTCACCGTTCCGTGCCGGGCCTCGCCGCTGTCCAGGGCGCTCGTGGCCACGGGATCCCCCTCCAGGCTTCCGCTGCCGACCGGGCTCGAGTCCCGCTGCGGCTCTACCAGCGCTTGCGAGTTGAGCCGGTTGAGCAAAGCAATCCGGGCGTTGCCATTCTCCTCGGAGGCCGCCGCCACGAAGTCGGGGTCCAGCACCGTCGCTTCGTTCCGCAGCTTCGCTGCGACCCTTTCTACCTGCACGATCTGCGTGTTCACCACACGATTGCGAAGAGACGGAACGACCGTGAGGTACACGATCCCGAGCGCGATCGCGACGACCAGAAGCAGCGCGAGGCTGAGCTGCGCGCCGACGCTCTGGAAGAAGCGGCTCACGGTCTGAAGCGGTAGCCGACGCCCCGGACGGTGAGGATGAACTGGGGCTCACTCGGATCGTGCTCGAGCTTCTCGCGCAGGTGCCGGACGTGCACGTCGATCGTGCGCGGCTCGCGGTAGTCCGAGCCGCCCCAAAGCGCCTGCAACAAGAGCTCGCGCGTGTAGACCCTCCCGGGATTCGTGGCGAGCGTCCGCAGCAGCTCGAACTCGACGTAGGTCAGCTGTACCGGCCTACCGCTCACCTCGACGTCGCGGCGGGCCACGTCGATGCGCAGGCCGTCTCTCTCGATCGTCTCCTCGTTGCCGTCCGCGGAGGCGGGAATCGCCGCCCGCCGCAGCAGGGCGCGAACCCGGCTGCGGAACTCCCGGATCGAGAACGGCTTCGTGATGTAGTCGTCCGCCCCGAGCTCGAGCCCGAGCACCTTGTCGAGCTCGTCGTCGCGGGCCGTGAGCATGATGATCGGCACGCTGCTCGACGCGCGGAGGCGCTTGCAGACCTCGAGCCCGTCGAGCTTCGGCAGCATCAGGTCGAGCACGACGAGGTCGACGTGCTCCTCGGCGAACCTCGCCAGCGCCTCCTCGCCGTCGCGGGCCTGGACGACACGGAAGCCGTCGCGTTCGAGCGGATAGGCGAGGAGCTTCTGAACCGCGTCCTCGTCGTCGACGAGCAGGATGGTTGAGGAGTCGGGCATCGCAGCGCCTGCCGTCGAACGTGGTTCTGCGTCCTACTATAGCCAGGCATGGCGGCGCTTCCGCCCCGTTCCTCGCGGCGCCGAGCGCGCCGCGGCTCACTCGAACGCCCGGTCAGCGGACGCCTGTACCGCGGCACCTGGCTCCTCGTGGGCATTCCGCTTCTGGTGGCGGCGTTCAGCGTGCACAAGCCCACGCCGCTGCCAACGCCCCAGCCGGCGCTCCCAGCGTCGTTCGAGCGTTTCGACGCGGTCGAGCTCGCCTCGGAGCTCGCCCGGCTCTATCCCGACCGCGTGCCCGGCACCGCCGGCGCCGCGGGCGCAGCGGCATGGATCCGCGAGCAGTTGAGCCCGTACAACCTGAAGGTCGTCTCCGACCGCTTCCGCGCGAACGTCCCGGGAATCGGCGAGAGGACGCTCGAGAACCAGCTCGTGACGGTGCCCGGGCGCTCGCCGGACGAGATCGTCGTCATGTCGCACCGGGACGACGACGGAACGGGGCCCGGCGCGAACAACAACGCGTCGGGAATCGCGGCGCTGATCCAGCTCGCGCGCTCCTACGGCTCCCCGATCGGTGCGCGGGCGGTGAGCCCGCAGCACACGCTCGTCTTCGTCGCGACGGACGGCGGCGCCTTCGGCGCTCTCGGCGCGCGAAGGTTCGCGGAGACCCACCGCGGGCACGTAGTAGCGGCGATCGACCTCGCCGCGCTCGCGGGCAGCGGGCCGCCCCGGATCGTGGTCGCGGGCACAGAGCCACGCCTCGCGTCGCCCGGGTTCGTCGAGACGGCGGCGCAGCGGGTGCTCGAGCAGGCGGGCACGCGGCCGGCGCATCCGGGTCCGTTGGCGCAGCTCGTCGACCTCGCCTTCCCGTACACGCTCAACGAGCAGGGGCCGCTGCTCGCGCAAGGGATCCCCGCGCTGACGCTGACGAGCGGCGGTGAGCGGCCCCCGGCCGCGTTCGTCGACCGGCCGGACCAGCTCGACGGCCTGAGGCTCGTGCAGCTCGGCCGCTCCGCACAGCAGCTCTTGCGCTGGCTGGATTTCGGTGCGGAGCTCGCCCCGGGAACCGCCAGGTACGTCTACTTCGGCCCGCGCATTCTGCCCGGTTGGGCGATCGAGCTCGTGCTGCTCGCCGCGCTCCTCCCGTTCCTGCTCGCGGCTGTGGATCTCTTTGCGCGGTGCCGCCGGCGCCACATTCCGCTCGCACCCGCGCTCCGCAGCTACCGGAGCCGCGCAGGCTTCTGGCTCTGGGTCGCGGCGATCTTCGAGCTCTTCGCGCTGCTGGGCGTGTGGCCCGACGCGCCGTCGGTCCCCTTGCCGCCCGACACGCCGCCCGCGACCAACTGGCCGATCGGCGGGTTGCTGGGCCTGTTCGTCCTCGCCGGGCTCGGCTGGATCGTCGCCCGCGCCAGCCTCGTGCCCCGACGGCCGGTGGCGGCGACGGAGGAGCTGGCGGGGACGACGGCCGCCCTGCTCGCGCTCGCGGTTGTCGGGCTGCTCGTCGTGGCGACGAACCCGTTCGCGCTCGTCTTCCTGCTCCCCTCGCTCCACGCGTGGCTGTGGCTGCCCCACGTCCGAGCGCAGCCGGTGTGGGCGCGCACCGCAGTCCTCGCCGCCGGCTTCCTCGGGCCGCTCCTGCTCGGTGTGTCGATGGCAGTGCGCTACCACCTGGGCCTCGACGCTCCGTGGTACCTCGCCGAGCTGACGGCTGTGGGCTACGTGAAGCTCCCCGCGCTCGTGATCGCGGCCGGCTGGATGGCCGCGGCCGGCCAGATGACAGCGCTCGCGACTGGACGCTACGCGCCGTACCCGAGCGCAAAGGAGCGCCCTCCGCGCGGCCCGCTACGAGAGACCGTTCGGCGGACCGTGCGTACAGTGAGAGCGGCGAGGAAACGCGCATCGACCGCGGAACGAAAGGCGTTGGAAGGCTGAAATGCGAAGGATCCTGCGGATCGTCGGAACGGCGATGGCCGTCGGCGGTGTCGGCCTGCTGGTGTGGGTCGTCGTCGTCTGGCGCTGGCAGGACCCGTTCACCGCGCTCTACACGACCTGGAAGCAGCATCAGCTCTCGAACAGCTACGAGCATCGGGCGGAGGCGTTCCCGGACCCGGTCCTGAAGCCCGGCGCCTCGCTCGCGGTGACGACCGGGGAGCTCCGGAGGCAGGCCCGCCGCTACCGGCTGAGCTCCAAGAGGGGTCAGGCCGTGGGCCAGATCCGCGTCCCGCGGCTGGGCCTGAGCATGGTCGTCGTCGACGGCACCGACCACGACTCGCTCACGAAGGGTCCCGGTCTCGACCGCCGGACGTACATGCCGGGCGAGGGCCAGCTGATCTACATCGCGGGCCACCGGACGACGTACCTGGCGCCGTTTGCGCACATCGAGCGGATGCGCAACGGCGACCCCGTCAGCCTCGAGGTGCCGTACGCAACCTTTCGCTACCGCGTCTACAGACACCGGATCGTGCGGGCTGACAACCTCGCGGTGCTCCGCTCGAGCGGGCGGGAGATCGTCGAGCTCCAGGCCTGCCACCCGCGCTTCTTCGCCTCGGAGCGCTACATCGTCTACGCACGCCTCGTGCGCATCGAGCCTCGCGGCGCTCCCGCGTTCCGGCCGCCTGCGGAGTCGCTCGCCGCGGCGCCGCTCGCCTCGTCGCAGGGTTGAGCGGCCTCAGCCGAGCCTGAGGTAGCGCACCGGAGATCCGGGGTCGAGCTCGCCCTCCCCACGCGGGATGAGAACGAGCGCGTCGGCTCCGGCCGCAGTCGCGATCATGTGCGATTCCTGTCCGGCCAGCGGCTCGAGCTCGACGGCCTCGGCGTCATCGGTCCGCGTTCTCGCGCGCACGAGCTGGTCGCGATTCGGGTTCCGCCTCGCGACCGTCGTGAGCCTGCCGGGCTCGAACCGCGGCATCGGCTCTGCGTGCCCCTGGAGCGCGAGAAGGGCGGGCCGCACGAAGAGCTCGAAGCCGACGAGGGACGAGACCGGGTTCCCGGGCAGCCCGAAGACCAGGGTTCGTTCCCGCACGCCGAACGAGACCGGCTTGCCCGGCTTTACCGCCACGCGCCAGAAGACCTCCTCGACGCCGAGCTCCGACTCGACGCGGCGGACGAGGTCGTGGGGGCCCACGGAGACGCCACCTGAGGTCACGAGCACGTCGTGCTCGAGTCCCCGGGCGAGCGCCTCACGATGAGCATCCTCGTCGTCGGCGACCGCCGGCAGCCGCTCGACCGAAGCGCCTGCCGACGTGAGCTGTGCAGCGAGGATCAGCCCGTTGGCCTCGTAGACCTCGCCCGGCCCGAGCGGCTCGCCGGGCCGGCGAAGCTCGGTTCCCGTTGCCAGCACGGCGGCGCGCGGCACGCCGCCGCACACGACCTCCGCCACACCGGCTGCGGCCAGAGCTCCGAGGTGTGCGGGGCCGAGCTGGGCCCCGGCCTGCACGACCTGGGCGCCTGCCTGCAGATCACCGCCGCGTGGGCGGACGTTCGCGCCCGGCTCGACGGCGCTGCCGATCTCCACCTCGTTGTCATGATCGACAACATACTCGAAGGGGATGACGGCATCCGCTCCGTCGGGCACGACCCCGCCCGTCGCGATCCCCATCGACTCCCCCGGCCGCAGAGCACCGGGCGCCGGCTGCCCCGCGGCGACGCGGAAGACGACCGGCAACGTTCCGGGCGTGTCCGCGGCGCGGACCGCGAAGCCGTCCATGGCGGAGCTCGGAAACGGCGGCAGGTCGACCACTGCGTGTGCCGCCTCGGCGAGAACGCGGCTCGCCGCCAGCTCGAGGGCGACCCGCTCCGGCTGAAGCGGCCGCACATGCTCGAGGACAAGGCGCTGGGCCTCCTCGATCGTCAGGAGCTCGGCCACGACCGCCCCATACCGTACGCGCGGCGGATAGGCTCAGCCGCCATGATCTCGGTCGTCGTCCCCGTTCACGACGAGGAGCGGACGGTGGCGCTCCTCTACGACGAGCTGGAGTCCGCACTGCAGCCGCTCGACCGGCCGTGGGAAGCGGTCTTCGTGGACGACGGCTCGACCGACGGCTCGTTCGCCTCGCTGACCCGGTTGCACAACGCGCACGACAACGTCCGGGTGATCCGCCTGAGGCGCAACTTCGGCAAGGCCGCCGCGCTCGCCGCGGGCTTCGCGCACGCCGAAGGGGAGGTCGTCGTCACGATCGATGCCGACCTGCAGGACGACCCGTCAGAGATCCCGCGCCTGCTGGCGAAGCTGGACGAGGGCTTCGACCTGGTCAGCGGCTGGAAGGCCCACCGGCGGGACCCGGTGACGAGGCGCGTGCTCTCGAAGATCTTCAACTGGGTCACGGGCCGCGTCTCGGGACTCCGGCTGCACGACCTCAACTGCGGGCTGAAGGCCTACCGGGCGGAGGTCGTCCGCGGACTGCGTCTCTACGGCGAGCTGCACCGCTTCATCCCCGTGCTCGCGCACTACCGCGGCCATCGAATCGCCGAGCTGCCCGTGAACCACAGGCCTCGCGAGCACGGCCGCTCGCGATACGGGGTCGAGCGCTACGTCCGCGGGTTTCTTGATCTTCTGACCGTCTCGTTCATCGGGCGCTACCGCTACCGCCCTCTGCATCTCTTCGGCGGCCTCGGCCTCCTCCTCGGAGCGGCCGGCTTCGGCGTGCTGCTGTACCTGACGCTGCTGAAGATCGAAGGGCATGCGATCGGGCAGCGGCCGCTCCTCACTCTCGGCGTGCTGCTGATGGTTGTGGGCCTCCAGTTCTTCTCGCTCGGACTGATCAGCGAGCTGATCACGAGCCAGCACGAGGAGCGCGCGGACACACGCGAGCGGACGGAGCTGCACATCGACGAAGTTCTCTCCTAGGAGGAGGCCGAGCGCGCCTGAACTACGGGGCGAAGGGCCGATCGCGAGCCTCTGATGCGCGTTCTCTACTTCGGCACCTACGAGCGCGCCTACCCGCGCAACGCCCAGGTGGTCTCGTGCCTGCGGCGCGTGGGGGTGGAGGTGCACGAGCGACACGTCGCCGTCTGGGACGGCCGGCGCGACAACTGGCGCGCCGGACCAATCGCCGCGTCCCGACTCGCGCTCGCGGAGCTCAAGCTCCTGCACCGCCCGCGTGAGCTGTTCGACGCCCTCATCGTCGGTTACCCCGGGCACTTCGACCTCCCAGCCGCCCGCCGGGCCGCACGTGGCCGTCCGGTGGTCTTCAACCCGCTCGTCTCGCTGGCCGACACCTTCGTCGCCGACCGGGGCCGTTTCCGCATCGGCTCCTCCGCGGCGCGAGCCCTGACCGCCGTCGACCGGCGCGCCCTGCACGCGGCCGACCTCGTCGTCGCCGACACGCGTGCGAACGCCGACCACTTCGTGCGGCTTGCCGGCCTTCCCTCCGGGCGAGTCGGGGTCGCCTTTGTCGGCGCCGAGGAGCGCGTCTTCGGCCCGGGCCGGTCGCCCGTAGAGCCGTTCACGGTTCTGTTCGTGGGCAAGCTGATTCCGCTGCACGGGCTCGAGACGGTGCTCGCCGCGGCTCGGGCCGCGCCCGAGCTGAGCTTCCGCGTGGTCGGGAGCGGCCAGCTCGAGCACCTCGTGCGCGAGCACCCCGAGAACGTCCACTGGCTCCCGTGGGTCGAGTACGAGCGGCTCCCGGGCGAGCTTCACCGCGCCGGCTGCGCGCTCGGAATCTTCGGCACTTCCGACAAGGCTCAGCGGGTGATCCCGAACAAGGCGTTCCAGGCGCTCGCGTGCGGAACGCCGCTAATCACCGCCGACACCCCCGCCGCACGCGAGCTGCTGCTCGACGGCGAGAGCGCGCTGCTCGTCCCTCCGGGCGACGCCCAGGCGCTCGCCAACGCGCTGCGTACCCTGGCCGGCGACCCCGAGCAGGCCCGGCGTCTCGGCGCGGGAGGTCGGGCGGCCTACGAGAGACACGCGAGCGAAGAGGTGCTGGGCCGGCGCTGGCGCGAGCTGCTGGAGCGGGAGCTCGAGCGCCGATGACCCTGCGCGCCCCGAGCACGCGCGCCCTGCTCTGGAGCGCGATCGCCGCCTACGCCTCCGGATTCTCGGCCCTTTCGATCCTGCGGCACCGCGCCTTCGCCACTGGCCGCTTCGACCTCGGGAACATGGTGCAGGCCGTCTGGTCGACGGCGCACGGACACCCGCTGCAGATCACGAGCCTGCGGGGTGACCAGATCTCCCGGTTGGGCTCGCACTTCGACCCGATCCTCGCCGCCTTCGCGCCACTCTGGCTCCTGTGGCCGAGCCCGGACATGCTCCTCGTCGTCCAGGCGATCGCGGTCGCGCTCGGCGCGCTCCCGGTGTTCTGGCTCGCACGCAAGCACCTCGTCTCCGAGCGCGCGGGCGTCGGCTTCGCGCTCGCGTACCTGATCTACCCGCCGACCGAGTGGCTGACACTGAACGAGTTCCACCCGGTCGCGCTCGCCTGTCCGCTGCTCCTGTTCGCGATCTGGTTCCTCGACGAAGGGCGACTGCTCCCCTTCGCGGCCTGCGCGGCGGGGGCCGCGACGACGAAGGAGGAGATCGCGCTCGTCGTGGCCGGGCTCGGCGTCTGGTACGGGTTCGCGCATGCGCGCCGCCTCACGGGCGCGGTCGTCGCGGCCGCCGGGATCGCGGTCGCGCTCGTCGCGATCGAGGTCGTGATCCCGCATTTCAACCGCGCCGGCACATCGAGCTTCTTCACCCGCTACAGCGAGGTCGGCAGCACTCCGGGCGGAGTCGTCCACACGGCGCTGACGAACCCCTGGAAGATCGTCACGACGGCACTCACAGGCCGGGGCCTCGGCTACCTCGCGCGGCTCGTCCTGCCGCTCGGGCTGCTGGTCGTGCTCGCACCGCTCGTGCTGATCGCGGCGCTCCCGGAGCTGGCCGCCAACCTGCTCTCCGCCGCAACCACGCAGACCTCGATTCGCTTCCACTACACGGCGGGACTGATCCCGGTGCTGGTCGTGGCGGCGGTCTTCGGGGCCAAGCGGCTCGAGCGCCTGCGCCCGGGCCTACCCGTGGCGACCTGCGCGGTCGTGCTCGGGCTCGTCTCCAGCTACCTCCTCGGCCCGATCCCCGTGTGGCGCTACTTCCCGGGCGGGCAGCAGCACCAGGCCCAGGCGGCCGAGGTGAGCGAGCACGACCGGATCGCCGCGCGCGCCCTGCGCTTGATCCCACCTGACGTCGCGGTGAGCGCGACGAACTCGCTCGGCGCCCACCTCTCGGCACGCCGTCGCGTGCTCAGCTTCCCCTACCTTCAGGATGCCCGGTGGATCGCGGCCGACGAGACCGCGCCGGGCTACGCGGACCGGCTAGCGCCGTTGCCGACGGCGGTCCAGCTCTCCTGGTTGCGCCGCAACCCCGAATGGCGCCTCGTCTTCGAGCGCGACGGGATCCTGATCTTCCAGCGGACGAGCCCGGCGGCGAGCACCGCGTAGAGGGCGACCATCACGAGGTTGCGGGCGAGCAGGAGCCAAACCGGCCACTCGAGTCGAAAGAGCGCGCCGTAGTGGAAGAACCAGACCTGCGCGAGCACGACGGCGACGGCCGCCAGCGCGACCGCGAGCGGGCCCCCAGCCGCCACCACCAACGGCAGCAGCCAGACGAGGTACTGCGGCGAGAAGACCTTCGTGAAGGCGAGGAAGCCGGCGACCGCTGCCGCAAACGCAAGAGGCAACCGCTCGCGCGGGTCGCGCGCGCGGGCGTAGAGAGCCCACACCGTGGCGACCGCAAGCGCCTCGAGCACGAGCAGCCCGACCGCAACGGCGTCCGCCGCGCCGCCGGCGAGGTTCCGCCCGGCAACCCCCGTCGTCCGAACGACATCCGCGTGGTAGAGGCCGAGCCGGTCGAGCACGAGCAGCAGCGACGCGCCGAAGCTCTCGACCTGCAGCCCGCGCGCCGCCTGGGAGCGGAAGCTCTCGAACACGCCGTGCGGCGCGTAGGCCGCGAACGGAGCCACGACCGCAGCGGCGACGACAACCAGGACGCCGAGCGCGAGCGCCACACGCCGCGTCCCGGCACGTCTCCAGACGAACCACGCGGCGAGCGGAACCAGCACGAGCGGGTAGACCTTCGCGCTCACGGCGAGGCCGAGGACCCCGAACCCGAGCAGGTCGTGCCTGCGCAGGAGCAGCCAGAGCGCGAGCACGGTCAGCAGCGCCGGCCAGGCGTCGTAGGTGTTGAGCGAGATCGGCCCCAGCGCGACCGGCGCCAGCGCGAGCAGCGCGACCGCAACGACCACCCGCCGCCGAGAAGCGCCGAGCTCCGCAAGCACGAGCGCGACGAGCACGATCGTCGCCGCCCCGCACAGCGCCATCAGCGCCTTGAAGGCGGCGTTGTAATGGCCCGCTCCGAACGCAGTCGGCGGCAGGAACACCGCGAACGCGCCGGGTGGGTACTCGACGAAGACGTCGCGGTAGGGCAGCGCGCCGTGGAGCAGCTTCTCCGCGTACCCCTGGTAGATATGAACGTCGCGGAACCGATCCGCGCGGAAGAGCCCGCCGTCGGGAACGGCGCACGAGGCGACGTAGACGGGGATCGCGACAAGCGCGGCGCGCAGCGCCGGCCGCACGTTACGGCCCCGGATGCGGTGGGGGCGGCGGAGGCGGAGCGGGCGGGGGCGGCGGCTCGGGTGGAGGCGGGGGCTCCGGCGGGGGCGGAGGAGGCGGAGGCGTCGTCGTGACCGTCCTACCGGTCGCCGTGGGCGTCGTGCGGGTCGGCGTCGTCCGGGTCGTCGTCGTCGTGCCCCCCGGGGTCGTGGGCGAGTAGTAGTACGTCGACGAGGGCCTTAGGCTCGAGCCGTACTGGCCTTGCGTGAACGCCCGCCAGACGACGGGATCGCGCGGGGACTGCCACGTCATCGCCGGCGCGTTCTCCATCGCGGTCTCCATGAACAGCTTCCAGATCGTGGCCGGAAAAGTGCCACCCGCGACGGAGATCCCGTGCACGTTCTCCATCGGGATCTCGCCCTGCGGGTAGCCGACCCAGACCGTCGTCTCGAGCTGTGGCACGTACCCGGAGAACCAGGCGTCCGCATGGTTGTCCGTCGTGCCGGTCTTGCCCGCCGCCGACCGGCCGAAGTATGCGCCGACGCCGGTGCCTCCGAGGATGTTCTGCTCGAGGATCTTCGTCACCTCGTAGGCGACGCCGTCGGAGATCACGCGCCTCCGCTGAGGCTGACCCCAGCCCGCGTCGGTGTCCACCTTGCCGCCCGCGAGCACGACCTTGCGGATTGCCATCGGCTTCGAGTAGACCCCGCCGGCGGCGATGGTCGCGTAGGCGGAGGCCTCCTCGAGCGGCGAGATCGCGTCCGCGCCGAGCCCCATCGCCGGCACGACGTCGAGATGCGACAGGACGCCCAGCTTGTGCGCCATCTCGGCGACCTTGTCCGGCCCCACGTCGAGCGTAAGCTGCGCGTAGACCGTGTTGTCCGAGGCGAGCGTCGCGCTCGTCACCGAGACCGAGCCCGAGTACGAGTGGTCGTAGGTCTGCACGTCCCAGGCAGCCGTGTATGGGTCGGGCTGGTAGTGGAACGGCGCCGAGACGTAGTAGGTCGAGCTCGGGTTCATGCCCTGCTCGATCGCCGCCGCGAGCACGAAGGTCTTGAACGTCGATCCCGGCTGCCGCCGTGCCTGCGCCACGAGGTTGAACTGGTTGCCCGCTCGGCCGGGCGTGACCGCCGTCATCGCGCGAATGGCGCCGTTCGCCGGGTTGATCGAGACAACCGCGGCCGCCGGGTCGTTGCGCAGGTAGAGCGTGTCCCTGATCGCCTTGCGGGCCGCCACCTGGAGCCGGGGGTTGATCGTCGTGTAGACCCGCAGACCGCCGGTGCGAACCGTGCTCGCCCCGTATTCGGCGATCAGCTGGTCGCGCACGTAGCTGAAGAAGTAGGGCTCGCGGATCCGCGTGTAGAGCCGGCCCGGCTTCAGGCTCAGGTTTTGCAGCGCGACGGCCTTCGCGTACCGAGCCTGGCTGATGTTGCCGTAGACGCGCATCGCGCGGAGCACCTGGTCGCGCCGCCCGATCGCCGCCGCCGGGCGGTGCAGCGGGTCGTAGGAGGACGGCGCCTGAGGAAGGCCGGCGAGGAGCGCCGCCTGAGCGAGCGTGAGGTCGCGCGCGTGCTTGGAGAAGTACGTCTGGGCGGCAGCCTCGATCCCGTAGGCGTGGTTGCCGTAGTAGACCTGGTTCATGTACTGCGCCAGGATCCAGTCCTTGGTCCGCGCTCTCGAGAGCTTGATCGCGAGGCAGGCCTCCTTCAGCTTCCGCTTCAGCGTCCGCTCCTTCGAGATGTAGAGGTTGCGAACGAGCTGCTGCGTGATCGTCGAGCCGCCCTGGACGACGTGCCCGGCTCGGAGGTCCTTCCAGGCCGCGCGGGCGATGCCCTCGTAGTCGACGCCTCCGTGCTCGTAGAAGCGGTGGTCCTCGATCGCGACCGACGCCTCGCGCATCCACGGGCTCACATTCCAGAGCGCCACGGGGGTGCGGTTTCGCTCCGCCGGGATCGAGCCGAGCAGCGAGCCGTTCGCGGCGAAGACGAACGAGTTCGCACCGATCTTCACTGGGTTCAGGTCTTTGAGGCTGCAGTCGGAGCGGAACTTCGCGACCGCGCCCACCCCGGTCGCGATCAGCGCGAGGACGACGACGAGGAGGGTCGCGAAGATCAGCGCCACCCGCCGCTTCCGCTTGCCCTTGCCGCGCTCGCGACGGCGGCGGCTCCTGCGCAGGACGTGCTCGAGATCGTCGTCGGACGGGCGACGTCCCCTGGGCGGAGGAGGAGGCGTCACGCGAAGACCCCGGCCTCGCGCAGGCGCGCGTGTGAGCGAAGCCGGAGCTCGTGCTCGAGCCGCTCGGCGCTCGGCTCGTCGGCGGCCCAGACGCTCACGCTGAGGCTCGCGCGATCGGCGAGGTCGGTGATGACGACCTCCGCGCGCTCGTCGCCGGCCGCTTCGCGCAGAAGGGTCGTGGCGGCCTCGAGATCGGTGTCGAGAGGAACCTGTACTGTCACGTGCGCGAGCTTCTTTCGGCTGCGGATGGAGGAGTTTCGGATGGTATCCGAGGCGATCTTCTCGTTCGGGACGACGAGCCGGTCGTTGTCCTCGATCCGGATGAACGTGTAGGTCAGGCCGATCTCCTCTACGACGCCGGTGAAGCCCTCGGTCTCGACGTAGTCACCGAGCCGGATCGGCTGCGCGAACGCGATCAGCAGGCCCGCGATGAAGTTCCCGATCGTCCGCTGCGCGGCGAAGCCGACGACGATTCCGACCACCGCCGAGGAAGCGAGGATGCCCGTCGCCACCGCGCGGACCTGCGGGATCACGAGCAGCCCCGAGAGCAGGCCGACGAAGACGATCAGCGTGAGGACGCTGCGGCGCAGGACGCGGTAGCGCGTCACCGTGGCCGCGGGCAGGTCGCGGCGGCCGAGCCTGCGGTCGACGATCCGCGCGACGACCAGGGTGACGAGCAGGACCGCGCCGAACACGATTGCCCGGTGCCAGAGCGGCATGGCTTCGGATTAGTCGGCTTGCAGAGGTTTCCTGCCCGCGAAGCCTTCCTCGACGCCGTGCCAGTAGGCGATTTCCTCCTCGCCCACCTGCCAGCAAAGGAGCACCTCCTCGCCGTCGCGCATGGAAGGGAAGTCGACCAGCCCGCGGTCGAGGTCCTTGACGAGCACGCCCAGCCCCTCCAGCTCCTCCACCGCGCGCGCGACCGCTTCCGCCTCGCGCTCGAGCTGCTCGTCCAGGACACGCGGCTCCTGCGGGTCGAAGTCGCCGCCGTTCCCGGAGATCCGGGCCGTCAGCCGCGCCCGCCGCGCGGCCGCGACGGTGAACGCGCGCCGGTGCTCGACCAGGGCCTCGGCGACGGGGCGAACGTGCTCGAGCAGCGCGTTCGCTTCCTCGAGCGTGAAGTGCCGCTCGGCCATCCGAGTATCATCGCGCGCCGTGTCCGCTGGTCAACGTGTTCGTGAACCGAAGCGGACGGTGCGCCGCGAGCTGCGGCTGCCGCGCGCAGGTAATCCCGCGCCCGAGATCTTCCTCTGGACGCGGGCGGCGATCTGGGCCGCGGCGCTCTTCTCGTTCTTCGTCTTCGTCCCGAACCGGCACCCGCGGGCGGGCGTCTGGGACGACCCGTCCCTGACGCACGACCTCGGCGCGGTCACCGACGTCTGGGCGCGCTGGGACAGCGTCTGGTTCCTGCGCATCGCGGAGCACGGGTACGACTCGGCCGCCGGCGCGGCCGCGGCGTTCTACCCGCTCTACCCGGGAGCCGTGAGCCTCGTCGGCTGGGCGCTCTTCGGCCACTACGTCCTCGCCGGGATCCTCGTCTCGCTCGCGGCGGCGTTCGCTGCCTTCCTGCTCCTGCACCGGGTGGCGGAGGAACGACTCGGGGCCGACGGCGCACGCCGGGCCGTGCTGTACCTCGCGGTCTTCCCGTTCACGTTCTTTCTGCAGGCCGTCTACAGCGAGTCGCTCTACCTGCTGTTGACGCTCGCCGCGTTCGTGCTCGCGGAGCACAGGCGCTTCCTCGCGGCGGGCACCGTCACCGGGCTCGCGCTGCTGACGAGGCCGACCGCGGCTGCCCTGCTGCCGGCACTCGCCCTGCTCGCGTGGCGGGAGCGGGAGCGCATCCGGGCCCTGGCCTCACTGGCCGTCGCGCCGCTGCTCTTCGCCGCCTATCCGGTCTACCTCTGGCGGGCCGAGGGCGACCCGTGGGCGTTCCTGCACGCGCAGCGGCTCTGGAGCCGGCACCTCTCGCCGGCAGGACCGCTCGGCGGGATCTGGGACGGCCTTCGTGCGGGCTGGGCCGGAATCCAGCAATTCGCCTCCGGCTCGCACACGCATGCGTACTGGAAGCCGGTGCAGGACGCCGACCCGATCCGGGTTGCGACGCTGAACCTCGAGATGCTCGCGTTCCTCGTCCTCTTCGTGGTGCTGACGGTGATCGCCTGGCGCCGCTTCGGCGCGCCGTACGGATTGTTCGCGGCGCTCAGCCTCGCGATTCCGCTGAGCGTCCCGAGTGAGCGCTGGCCGCTCCTCTCGTTGCCGCGCTTCGGCCTGACGATCTTCCCGCTCTTCCTGGCGCTCGCCTCGATCGGCGGCCGCCCGCGCGCGCACACCGCCATCGTCGCGGTGAGCTCGCTCCTCCTCGGTGTCTCGGTCGCGCAATGGGCCCTCTGGCAGTGGGTCGCATGAGGGCCGCCCTCGTCGGGGCAGCGGCGCTGCTGCTACTCGCGGGCACCGCCTGCGGCGAGCGGATGGAGCCTACCCGCCGCCTCGTGCAGGTCTTTCCGGTGACGGTGCAGGGCGCAGGGGAGCGGCCGACGGTCGTCAGGTCGGCGCCGCGGCGGATCGTGCCGGTCGGTGCGGGACCGCGGCAGATCCTCGAGGGCCTGGGGCTTAAGCGGCGTACGGTGACCGTCAACGACACGCTCGTCGGGCTCCCGCTCGTCGGCGCGATCCGCCAGGCGAAGCCGGACCTGATCGTCGCGTCGGGCGATACCGACCCGCTCGATCTCGCCCGCGCGCGCACCGCGACCCACGCGGCCGTGTACGTCGAGCCGAGCAGCTCGCTCGACGACGTGGTCGAGGCGATCGGCGACATCGGCCTCGCGACGGGCCAACCGCTCGAGGCACGAAGACTGACGGCGGCGATCGAGGCGAAGCGGCGGGCCGTCGCGGCCGAGCTCTCGAAGACGAAGGTCGTGACGGTGTTCGTCGACGACGGCGACTTCTCCACGATCTCGACGCGCAGCCTGCTCGGCGGCCTGATCGGCGAGGCGCGAGGAAGGAGCGTGGCGGGTCCCAGTCCGGAGCAGGGGCCGTTCCCGCTGCGCCGGCTGCGGCAGCTCGACCCCGACGTCTACCTCGCAACCGTCGAGAGCGGGC
>Ga0307319_10000150_pt1 | contig 21956 bp, 22 predicted proteins | sample ER_DNA_368_FD_194491 | JGI IMG/M metagenome (GOLD analysis project Ga0307319, IMG submission 194491) | Bulk soil microbial communities from the East River watershed near Crested Butte, Colorado, United States - ER_DNA_368 | ecosystem: Environmental > Terrestrial > Soil > Floodplain | place...
ACGCGGCGTCGCTGCGTCAGGCTTTCGCCCATTGCGCAAGATTCCCCACTGCTGCCTCCCGTAGGAGTCTGGGCCGTGTCTCAGTCCCAGTGTGGCTGATCGTCCTCTCAGACCAGCTACGGATCGTGGCCTTGGTGGGCCATTACCCCACCAACAAGCTAATCCGCCGCGGGCTCATCCTCAGCCGGAAGCCGAAGCCACCTTTTCTGACGAGCCCGAAGGCTCGAAAGGCTATCCGGTATTAATCCGGGTTTCCCCGGGCTATCCCAGTGCCGAGGGCAGATTACCCACGTGTTACTCACCCGTTCGCCGCTTTCCCCAGTCCCGAAGGACTGGTTCTCGCTCGACTTGCATGTGTTAAGCGCGCCGCCAGCGTTCGTCCTGAGCCAGGATCAAACTCTCCGTGAAGGTATTTGCGTCGCCGGCCGAAGCCGGAGACAACTTTCACTTCGAGCCTGAGCTCAAAGTATGTCTCTCGGACCGAAGTCTTCGAGACAGACAGGTTTCGAGCCTGAGCTCAACGAGCTCAGGTCTCGGCCATTCAAACGTACGCTGTTGAGTTTTCAAAGACCGTCGCTGTCTTCTGACGACGTAAAAAAGCCTCCGACTCGCGCCAGAGGCCCCGACTGATCCGAACTGCTGAGTTCGTATCCGTCCTTCTCGGGGCTCTCCGATCGTCGAGGACAAGGAACTTTCTTGCGCCGCCCGTCCGAGCAGCCCGAGTATGGTAGCAACGCTTAGGTCGCTGTCAAGCGGACGAAACGCCGTTTTCCCGCTTGGACAAGCGCGTTTTCCAGGGAGGCGCGGGAGATGTCGAGGTCGTTCACGGCTTCCCCGTCGACCCGGACCGCACCCTGGCCGATCAGGCGCCGGGCCTCGCTTGTCGTCAGGCCGAATGCGGATGCGAGCACCGCCGGCAGGTGCACCGGGTCGCCCTCGGGAAGCGGAGCCTGGGAAACTTCGTCCGGCGCCTGTCCCTCGCGGACGACGCGCGTGAAGTGCCCCTCGGCCTCCCGCGCGGCCTCCTCCCCGTGCGCCCGCGCCACGACGAAGCGCGCCAGGCGGAGCTTCGCCTCCATCGGGTCGCCCGTCAGTGGGTCCTCGTCGGACTCCATCACGAGGCGGTAGTAGTCGGGCAGCATCGAGTCCGGGAGGCGCATCGTCTTCCCGAACTGCTCCGCCGGCTCCTCGACGAGCGCGATGTAGTTGCCTAGCGAGCCGCTCATCTTCCGGCCGTCCCAGCTCGAGATCAGCGGCGTCGTCAGCGCCACCTGCGGCTCGAGCCCGTACGCCGCCATCACCTCGCGCCCCGCCAGCAGGTTGTAGGTCTGGTCCGTGCCGCCGAGCTCCACGTCGGCCTCGACCGCCACCGAGTCGTACGCCTGCATCAGCGGGTAGAGGAGCTCCGAGACCGAGATCGGCTCCCTGGCCGCGAACCGCTTCGCGAAGTCGTCACGCTCGAGGATGCGCGCGACCGTGATCGTCCGGGCCAGCCCGACGACATCCGCGTACGAGAGCTTCGAGAGCCACTCGCCGTTGAAGCGAACCTCGGTGCGGTCGGGATCCAGGATCGTGTACGCCGATTCGAAGAAGCGCTCGGCCATCCGGTCGATCTCGGCGTCGTCGATCACCGGGCGTTCCGCTGACCGGCCCGACGGATCGCCGATCCGGGTCGTGTAGTCGCCCACGATCAGGACGCCGGTATGCCCCTCGTCCTGGAACCCACGCATGCGCTGGAGCGGGATCCCATTGCCGAGCGTGATGTGCGGCGCGGTGACGTCGATCCCGAGCTTCACGCGCAAGGGCCGGCCGAGCTTCAGCTTCGCCTCGAGACCGCCCTCCGGCAGGACGTCGACGGCGTTCCGGGTCAGGTCGGCGACCGTCACGCGGCGACACTACACTCCGCGAATCTTGCGTATTCGCCGCCGCCGAGAATCGCCGGCGCCGAAGAGGGGGCGCAGGATCAGAAAGCGTCGCCTGCTGATCCTCACACTCGCGCTCCTCGTGCTGGCGTTCGCGTCGTTCACCTTCGGCCTCGTCACGGCTATCGCCGGCGAGATCCCGAAACTCGACCCGTCCCGCCAGCGGCACCAGGCCAACACGAAGATCTACGACTCGACCGGGAACCGCGTCCTCGCCGTCCTCCGCGGCACCGAGAACCGCGTGCTCGTCGACTACAACGACATCTCGCCGGTGATGAAGCAGGCGATCGTGTCCGTCGAGGACCGCCGGTTCTTCGAGCACCGCGGTGTCGACCTCCGGGCGATCGGCCGCGCTGTCTGGCAGGACGTGACGCAGAAGGGCGTCGTGCAGGGCGGCTCGACGATCACGCAGCAGTTCATCAAGAACACGTACGTGCGCAACCAGCGCTCGATCGGCCGGAAGCTCCGCGAGGCGGCGCTCGCCTGGCAGCTCGAGCAGCAGTGGTCGAAGAAGAAGATCCTGACCGCCTACCTGAACACGATCTACTTCGGGAACGGCGCCTACGGAGTCGACCAGGCGTCGCTGACCTACTTCGGCCACCATGCGAAGCGGATGACCCTGGCCGAGGCCGCGCTCCTCGCCGGCCTCCCCTCCGACCCGAGCCGCTACGACCCCGTGACGAACCCGAGGGCCGCGCGCGCCCGCCGCAAGGTCGTGCTGCGGACGATGCTCGACCAGGGCTCGATCTCGCAGGCTCAGTACAGGGCCGCGAACAAGGACCCGCTCCCCCACGACGTGCATGCGCCCGACACGCGCGGGCCCGGCGGCTACTTCACGAACTACGTGATCCAGCAGCTCGTCGACAAGTACCGGACGCGCGGCGTCTTCGGCGGCGGGCTCGAGGTGAAGACGACGCTCGACCTCGAGCTCCAGAAGATCGGGCACCACGCGATCGCGCGCTGGCTCAAGAACCCGGACGGCCCGGCCGCGGCGCTTGTCGCCGTCGAGCCCCGCACTGGCGCGATCAAGGCGATGATCGGCGGCTCGAACTTCCGGGAGAGCCAGTTCAACCTCGCTGTCCAGGGCGAGCGGCAGGCGGGGTCGTCGTTCAAGCCGTTCGTGCTCGCGGCGGCACTGAAGGCAGGAATCTCGCCGGAGAGCACGTTCGTCTCGAGGCCGACGACGATCCCGCTCGGCGACAAGCTCTGGTCGGTCTCGAACTACGAGGACGAGTACCTCGGCCCGATCGACCTGACGAACGCCACGGTCCACTCCGACAACTCGGTCTATGCGCAGCTGACCGCCGTCGTCGGCCCGAGGAACGTCCGGATGATGGCGCAGCGGCTCGGGATCAAGAGCCGCCTCGACGACTACTTCGCGATCGGGCTCGGCGCGGAGGCGGTCAACCCGTTGGAGATGGCGCGCGCCTTCTCGACCTTCGCCAACGGCGGGCGCCGCGTCGACGGCTCGATCTTCGGGAACCGGCCGCGCGCGGTCGTCTCCGTCGCCAAGGACGGCCAGCGCCCGAAGCAGAACAAGGTCGTCGAGTACCAGGCGCTGAACGAGGAGCGCGCGAAACTCGTCAACCAGATCCTCCAGAAGGTCGTCACGTCGGGCACCGGCACCAACGCGGCTCTCCCCGACCGCCCGGTGGCCGGCAAGACCGGGACGACCGAGAACTACGGCGACGCGTGGTTCGTCGGCTACACGCCTCAGCTCGCCGTCGCCGTGTGGGTCGGCTATCCGAACAAGCTCCAGCCGATGCTGACCGAATACAAGGGCGACGCCGTCGCGGGCGGAACCTTCCCCGCGTTGATCTGGAAGACGTTCATGCAGCAGGCGCTCCCTTACATGAAGGCCGAGCCCGCCTACTTCGACTCGCCGAGTCTCCCCTACCCCGTCCCGGTCAGCGTCGTCCAGCGGCAGGGCAAGGTGATGATCGACAACGGCCTCTGCCGCGGGTCGCGCCACCTCTGGGTGTTCTCGGGCGAGGGACCGAAGAAGACCGCCGATTGCAAGCCGAACGAGGTCGAGGTGCCGCGCCTGATCGGCTCGACCCTGGACGACGCGAAGGAACGCCTCGCCGCGCAGCCGCTCCGGTACAACGTGATCTACAAGCCGGCCGCGAAGGGGCAGCGCCTCGACGTCGTGCTCGGCCAGATCCCGAAGCGAGGGACCTTGTCCGCCTACGGCAGGGTGATCCTCGTGCTCGCGAAGCCGCGCTTCGGAGTCGTGCCGAGGGTGGTCGGGATGCCGGTGGAAACGGCGATCCGGCGGCTCGAGCGGCTGAAGCTCCAGCCGGCCGTGGTCGGCGGCCTCGTTCGGGGCCGCGTCGTGCGGCAGCTCCCGCGTGGACGCATCGCCGCCGCCCCCGGCATGCCTATCCGCCTGGTCGTATCGGCCGACTGAGGAACCGCGAGCCGGCGAGCCCGTAGCGCCAGGGGCGGTCAGCGGCCTTCGTGACCCCCACCCTCGGGCCGACCGCGAGCTCCGGCTCCTCCTCCCGTGGGAGCAGCTCGAACGGCGGTCGATCGAGCGGGAGCCCGTCGTGCTCGCCGGTGATCCCGAGTGCCTGGCAGACGCGGCCCGGCCCCGAGGCCAGCAGCCTGCGGTCCTCGACGCCGCGGCGGCGGATCATCTCCCCCGCCCCGTGCGTCGGCTCGAGCGCCCGGACCAGCACGGCGCTCGCGACCCCCTCGGGCTCGCACACGAAGTTGAGACACCAGTGGATCCCGTAGGAGCGGTAGACGTAAGCGTGCCCCGCCGGCCCGAACATCGAGCGGTTTCGCTCGCTCGGGCCGCGGAATCCGTGCGCGGCCGGATCCTCGTGGTCGTAGGCTTCGACCTCGACGATCGGCCCGCCGACGCCGTCGACGAGCAGCGTCACGCCGATCAGGCCCGGCGCGACCTCGTGGACCGAGCGGTCGAAGAAGTCGCGGCCGAGGGTCATTCCTGCTGCGGCCTGCGCGCGTCGTAGCGCCCGAAGGCCGGGAGCAGGAGCGCGATCACGAACGTGCCGGCGACGGTGAGGACGCCACCCGAGACGATCGACGTCCGCACGCTCGCCAGCGAGGCGACGATCCCGGCCTCCAGGTTGCCGAGCTCCGGCGCTCCCGCGACCTGCGCGAGCTCGATCCCGGAGAGGCGTCCCCGCATGGCGTCGGGCGTCGCGGCGAGGAGGATGTTCCCCCGGAGGACGGCGCTGACGAAGTCGGCTGCGCCGGCGACGGCGAGGAAGGCGACCGCCATCCAGATCGAGTCGGCGAGGCCGACGAAGATGATCGCGACGCCCCAAGCGGCGGCAGCAACGAGGACACCGAGGCCCTGGCGGCGGACGGTCATCATCCAGCCCGACGTCACGGACGCAGCGAGCGCCCCGGCCGACGTCCCCGAGTAGAGCAGCCCGAGCGCGCCCGGGCCGCCGCCGAGGTTGTCGGCGAGCGCCGGGAAGAGCGAGCGCGGCATGCCGAAGATCATCGCGTTCGTGTCGACGAGGAAGATCCCGAGCAGCGCCTTGCGCTTCTTGATCAGGCGGAAACCGTCGAGGATCGATTGGAGGCTCGGCCGGTCGGCGTCGGGTGCAGGCGGGACGGCGGGAAGCAGCCAGATCGCGATCAGCGAGGCGCCGAAGGTGCCGATGTCGATCGCGAAGGCGCCGGACAGCCCCACGATCCCGATCAGGACACCCGCCAGCGACGGGCCCACGACACGGGCGAGCGTGGAGACGACGTCCTCGACGGCGATCGCCGGGAGCAGCAGGTCGTCGCCGACGAGGCGCGGCGTGAGAGCGTTCCGCGCGGGCCGCTGGAAGCCGTATGCCGCAGTCCCCAGTGCCTCGGCGGCGAACAGGAACCAGACGGCCGGATTCGGCAGCAGCGCGTTCACGAGCAGGCCGCCGGTGACGAGCAGCAGCGCGACGTCCGAGATCAGCAGCATCCGCCGACGGTCGACGGCGTCGGCGAGGGCGCCGCCGTAGATCGGGACGATCAGGAGCGGGACGAGCGCGGCCAGGCCGAGGAGGCCGACATAGAGCGTGGAGCCCGTGAGCTCGTAGAGCTGGAACGGGATCGCGACCGTCGTGATCTGGCTGCCGATCGCGGAGATGCCCGTACCGAACCAGAGACGGCGGAAGTCGCGCGAGGCGCGCAGCGGGCGGATGTCCACCGTGACCTTCGAGAGCAGGCCGCGTTCCGGCGGCTCCGGGCGGCCGTAGTCCGTCACTCAGGGCCGGTCAGAAGAGCTTGCTGTCGTCGTCCTGCGGCGAGGCCGTCGACTCGAGCAGCCGGCGCGACCGGCGGCCGAGGTCGGCGAGGTCGACGCGGCCGCTCTCGACGCCGGCTGAGATCCGCTGGGCGAGGTCGATCGCCTGGTCGATGAGCTGGGTGTGCGCGGCGGCCTCTTGGCCCATCTCGCGGAGGATCGTGTGCTCGGTGCGGCCGGCGATGATCGGGTCAGGCACGCCCTCGATCCAGACCCGCGTACGGCGGCCGCCGCCACGCTCGTCGCCGGTCAGCGGCTCCAGTGCGTAGATCTTGTCGGCCCGGGCGTACTTCCCGAAGCCGAGGAAGACCATCCGGTTCGCGCCGTTTGCCACCGCGCGATTATGACGGCGTCGGGTCGGGCTCCGGTTCCGGCTCCGGCTCCGGCGCGCGCGGCGCCAGGGTCCGCCAGGCGGTGAAGATCGCCAGGCCGGCCCAGAGGAGGTCGATCCAGTCGAAGACGAAGTCCAGGTCGTCCTTGAAGTCGGCGAATGTGTCCCGCGAGACGAGGGGGATGTCGACCGCGCCGTCCGTCTGCTCGGCGACGAAGTCCTGCAGCGTCCAGACGTAGGACAGGTACTTGCCGAGCAGGATCCCCAGGAGCGAGAGCACGATCGCGACCAGCTGGAACGGCAGACCGCGCCGCTGCCCGGCCCCGAGCAGGATCGCCATCGAGACGAGGAAGCCGATCGCCCAGGCGACGACGCCGATCTCGTAGTCGCTCCACTTCACGATCAGGGCCCAGGCGACCCCGCCTGCTGCCGCGGCGACCACCCCGGCGCCGATCGCCCGGAAGTAGATCGCCTGCCGGCCGTCGAGGATCACGTTCCAAGGACCGTCTCGAGCGTCTCGACGACGTACTCCTGGTCGGCGGGATCGATCGCCGGGAAGAACGGCAGGGCGAGCGTCCGGCTCGAGATCTCCTCGGCGACGGGACAGTGCCCCTCGGAGAACCCGTAGCGCTCGCGCATGTACGCCAGCAGGTGGATGACCGGGACGTACTCGGCCACGTCGACGCCGCGCTCGCGCATCTCCACCATCACGCGCGCCCGGTCGACCGCCGGGTCGAGCTGGGCGACGTAGACGAACCACGAGCGCATATGCAGGTCGTCGTCCGCCGGCGCCAGGGTCACGCCGTCGATTCGCTCGAGCAGGCGGTTGTACCGCTCGGCCGCCGCGCGCCGGAGCTCGAGCATCCGGTCCAGCTTCGCGAGCTGCGCCAGCCCCACGGCCGCCTGGAGGTCGGTCCACCGGTAGTTGAAGCCGAGCCGCACGTGGTTGAACCAGCCGCCGCCCTCATACGAGCGGCCCTGGTTGCGCAGGCTGCAGAGCAGCTTCCACTGCTCCTCGTCGTGGGTCGTGACCACCCCGCCCTCGCCGGTCGCAATCTGCTTGTTCGGATAGAAGCCGAAGACGCACGGCGGGCCGTGCGAGCCGATCGGCCGGCCACTGTACTCGGCGCCGAGCGCCTCGGCGGAGTCCTCGATCAGCGTGATCCCGCGCCGCTCGCACAGGTCCCGGAGCGGCGCGATCTCGCAGGGATAGCCGAACATGTCGACGGCCACGACCGCCTTCGTGCGCTCGGTGATCGCCGCGTCCACGGCGTCCACATCCAGGTTCCACGTGGCCCGGTCGACGTCGGCGAAGACGGGCGTCGCGCCCTCATAGAGGAAGCAGTTCGCCGAGGCCGCAAAGGAGAGCGGTGACGTGATCACCTCGTCGCCGGGGCCAATGCCCGCGACGTGGACGAGCAGGTGCAGCCCGGCCGTGCCGCTCGAGACCGCCGCCGCGTACGGCGCGCCGACGCGGTTGGCGATCGCCTCCTCGAAGCGGTCGATCGTCGGCCCGAGCGAGAGCCGTCCGGACCGCAGCACCTCGAGGACGAGCTCCTCCTCCTTTTCGTCCAGGAACGGCTTTGCGAGTGGGATCCGCCGCGTCGCGGCTTCGCTCACGCCTGGGCCGGCGTCGGCGAGGGGATCGTCGTGTAGTCGAGCCAGTGCGACCACCGCTCGCCACCACCGCGCACCGTGTCGAGGTACGCCTTCTGCAGCTCGAGCGTGATCTCGCCGGGAGGCCCGATCTCCTGGTCGTCGACCGAGCGGATCGGCGTGACCTCCGCGGCGGTGCCGCACATGAAGACCTCGTCGGCGAGGTAGAGATCGGTGCGGATCAGGTTCCGCTCCTCGACCGTGTGCCCGAGATCCTGTGCGATCTCGATGATCGTCTCGCGCGTGATCCCCGGCAGGATCGAGGTCGAGAGCGGCGGTGTGTAGATCGCGCCGTTCTTGATCACGAACACGTTCTCGCCGGACCCGTCCGCGATGTAGCCGTCGTCCGTGAGGAGGATCGCCTCCTGGTACCCCGCGCGGTTCGCCTCGGTCACCGCGAGCATCGAGTTCAGGTAGATGCCGGTCGCCTTTGCTGCATGCGGGATCGTGTTCGCGCCCACGCGCTTCCAGCTGGAGATCTTCGCGCGGATCCCGTTCTTCATCCCCTCGTCGCCGAGGTAGGCGCCCCAGGGCCAGCTCATGATCACGACCTCGACGGGGTTCCCCTCGGTGGAGACGCCGAGCTCGCCGTAGCCGTAGAAGGCGATCGGCCGGAGGTAGCACTCCGGGAGCCCGTTGACGCCGATCAGCTCGAGACACGCCTCACGCAGCTCGCCGACGGTGTACGGCAGGTCCATGTAGAGGAGGCGCGCGGAGGCCTCGAGCCGCTTGAGGTGATCCTGGAGCCGGAAGACGGCCGGGCCCTGCGGAGTCTCGTAGCAGCGAATGCCCTCGAAGACGCCGGTGCCGTAATGGAGGCCGTGTGAGCCGACGTGGATCTTGGCGTCCGCCCAATCCACGAGCCCCCCGCTCATCCAGATCTTCTCGGTCTCGCGCATTTTTCTCCGCAGCCCTCCTAACGGATGTTATGTGGCCTCTGCGACGGCGTCCACGGGCTCGGCCTTCGCGAGCCGCACCAGATCGGACGGCGAAAGCGTAGCCACATGGTGCGGCGAGCCCGCCCCGATCCAGACCCTGTCGTGGACGAGTACCTGCCGGTCGACGAGCACGCGCTCGACCTTCGGCAGCGGAAACGGCGCGACCGCGCCGGGCTCGAATCCCGTCACCGCCCGCACGCGGTCCGGCCCCGCGACCTTCGCCTTGCGGGCGCCGGCGGCCCGTGCGACCTTGCGCGAATCCGCACGGCGGTCGCCTGGGATCATCACGACGAGCGGCCGGCCGTCGGCGTCGAACACGAGCGACTTCACGATCTGCGCGAGCTTGGACCCCACGGCCCGGGCTGCGTCCTCGGCAGTCAGCGTCCCAGCGCCGAACTCCTCGATCCGCGCCTCCACCCCACCCTCGCGAAGGAACGCCGCGACGCGCTCGACGTCCTCCGGCCAGCTCGCCTGCATCGCCGGAAGCGTATCCAGCGAAACCTTCCGAACTGCACATCCGTTAAGGCACCGATGGTTGAACTCAGTCAAGAACAAGCGCGCATCGCCCGGACCGAATCTGTGTTCAGGCACGTGAACGAGCGCATCGCCGAGATGGCGGAGCGGTTCGGCTCCGAGGAGACCGAATTCGTCTGCGAATGCGCTGCCGCGGACTGCAACCACCGCGTCGAGGTGCCGCTCGAGAAGTACGACGAGGTGCGTCAGGACGCGACGAAGTTCGTCGTCACGGACGGTCACGAGGTGCCGGCGCACGAGAAGATCGTCGAGCGCCATGCCCCGTACCTGGTGGTGCGGAAGTTCGGGCGTGCGCTGAAGGCCGCGGTCCGCCGCACGGACCCGCGCGCCGAAACCGCCTAGAGAATCGTCCGGCGCCGGTACTCGCCGTACTCGGGAAAGCGCGCTTCGAGGTGGCGCTCCTCGACGCGCGCCTTGAAGAACCAGAAGACGGCGACGAGCGCCGTGAGCGCGAGCGCGTACACCGAGAAGACGAGCGAGAGGCCGGCCAGGAACAGCGTCCCGCCGACGTAGATCGGATGCCGGAGGTAGCGGAACGGCCCGGTCTGGACGAGGTGCGCGCGGCGAGGCGGCCGCGGGAACGGCGAGAGCGAGTCGCGCATCGTCCGCGCCGCCCACACCGCGAGCACGAGGCCGACGGCCGCGACGATCCAGCCGAGGGGCGTGACGCCGTCGCCAAAGAAGAGGCTGGCGAAGATGAGCGCGAGGAGGACGAACTGGGCGACGACCCAGCCGGTGCCCCGACTAGGCGAGCGAGATGAACCGGGCGTCGTCGAAGCCCTCGGCCCTCACTCGCTCGACGAGATCCTCCGGCGCCCGGCTGTCCACCGACAGCGCCATCAGGGCCTTGCCGCCGCGGCGGGTGCGGGAAACCGCCATGTTCGCGATGTTGACGCCGGCCTCTCCAAAGAGCGTCCCGACCCGGCCGATCACGCCCGGGATGTCGTCGTAGCGGAAGAAGACGAGCAGCGGCGCGAGCTCCATCTCGAGCTCGAACCCGAGGGCGCTCACCAGCCATTGGCGGTTGTCGCGGCCGATCGTCGTTCCGGAGACGCGCACGTCGCCGACCTCGACACGCACGAGGTTGGTGAAGTCGCGGCAGGTCCGGCGGCGCTGCTCGACGACCTCGATCCCGAGCTCCTCCGCGAAGACGGGTGCGTTGACGTAGTTGACCGGCTGTTCGAAGCGGCCCTCGAAGACGCCGTTCAGGGCGGCCGCCGTCAGCAGGCGTGTGTCGTAGTCGGCGAGGTTTCCGTAGAACGTGACCTCGATGTGCTCTGCGCGGCCGCCCGCGAGCTCCATCGCGAGCCGTCCGAGCTTCGCGGCGAGCGGCACGTACGGGCCGAGCACCTCGAGATCCTCCGGGCGGATCGAGGGGATGTTGACGGCGTTCGAGACGAGCTCGCCCGCCAGCGCGGCCGCGACCTGCTCGGCGACGATCATCCCCGCCCGGTCCTGCGCCTCCTCGGTCGAGGCGGCCAGGTGCGGCGTGACGACCACGTTGTCGAGCTCGAGCAGTGGCCCCGCGTACGGCTCGTCGGAGAACACGTCGAGCGCGGCGCCGGCGAGCTTGCCGGAGCGGAGCGAGTCGACCAGCGCGCCCTCGTCGATCAGCTCGCCGCGGGCGGCGTTGACGACTCGCGCGCCGTCGGGCATGCGCGCGATCGCCTTCGCGTTCAGGAACCCCTTCGTCTCCGGTGTTAGCGGGAGGTGAAGCGTGAGGAATTCCGCGACGTCGAGCACGTCGTCGGCGGTCTCGGCCTTCTCCGCGCCCAGCTCGCGGAACCGGTCGCGCGAGACGAACGGGTCGTAGGCGACGACGCGCATGCCGAGGCCGATCGCGCGCCGGGCGACCTGCTGTCCGATCCGGCCGAAGCCGAGGACGCCCAGCGTCTTGCCCTCCAGCTCGATCCCTCCGTGCGCGGAGCGCTCCCAGCGTCCCTCCTTCAGTGCGGCATGCGCCTGCGGGATGTTCCGGACGAGCGCCACGAGGAGCCCGATCGCATGCTCGGCGGCCGAGACGACGGTGGATTCCGGCGCGTTCGCGACGACGATCCCGCGCCGGGTCGCGGCCTCGACGTCGACGTTGTCGACGCCCACTCCCGCGCGCCCGATCACCTTCAGGCGGTCGGCGCGCTCGATCAGATCGCCGGTGAGCTGCGTCCCGGAACGGATCACGATCGCGTCGTAGTCGCCGATCCGTTCCTCGAGCGGGAGCTTGCCGTTCACGTCCACGTCGAACCGCTCCCGCAGAAGCTCGATCCCGGCCTCGGCGATCGGCTCGCGGACGAGGACGCGCGGCTTGTCAGTCATTTGACGGTGACCTGGGCCGTCGCTGGTGGTGCGAGGCCGGAGGGCACAGTGTTGCCAACACGGGCCTGGAGAGCCTCGCGCCGCCCAGCGGCGGCAGGCAGCGGCGGAGCCGGGCTACGCCCGGCGGGAGCCGTTGCCGGCCAGGGCGCCGTCACACTCGCGTGTGTTCGAACGCTTCCAGCGCCGCGGTGATGGCGACGCCGCGCTCGATGTCGGCGCCCAGCTCGGCGAGGACGAGCTCGACGCCGGCGAGGGCCGTCGTGATGTCGAAGACGTCGTAGTAGCCGATGTGGCCGATGCGGAAGATCTTCCCCTTGAGCGGGCCCTGGCCAGGCGCAAGCACGATGCCGTGGCGGTCGCGCAGGGTCTGGACGAGCTCGCCTGAGTCGATCCCGTCGGGGGCGTTGATCGCGGTGACGACGGCGGAGCGGTCGTCGTCCGGGGAGAAGAGCTCCAGCCCCATCGCCTTGACCCCGGCGCGGCAGGCCCGGCCGAGACGAGCATGGCGCTCGAACGCAGCCTCGAGCCCCTCCTCGAGCAGAAGGCCGAGCGCCACCTCGAGGCCGACCACCACCGAGACGGCCGGCGTGAAGGCGGGATCGAACTGGTTCTGCCGGTCGCGGGTCTGCGTCCAGTCGAAGTAGTAGCGCGAGGCCGCGCCTCGCTCCACCGCTGCCCATGCGTCGGCCGAGACCGAGACGGTCGCGAGGCCCGGCGGCGTCATCAGCGCCTTCTGCGAGCCCGAAATCACGGCGTCGAGCCCCCAGGCGTCGGTCTCGACCGGCACGGCGCCGAGGCTGGAGACCGCGTCGACGACGACGAGCGCGCCGGCGTCCTTGGCGACCGCGGCGAGCGCCTGCACGTCGGCGACGACGCCCGTCGACGTCTCCGAGTGGGTCGCGAAGACGACCTTCGCGCCGCCCAGCTCGCCGAGGCGCGACGCCAGATCCTCCGGCAGCGGCGCCTCGCCCCAGTCGTAGGCGACGGCGTCGACCTCGCAGCCGAAGTTCCGGGCCATTTCGATCCAGCGCTCGCCGAAGTGCCCGGCCGAGACGACGACGGCTCGGTCGCCGGGTCTCGTCAGGTTCGAGATCGCCGACTCCATGCCGCCGGTTCCCGACGCCGTGTAGACGAGGACGTCGCCGTCGGTGCGGTAGACCTCGTGTAAGCGGTCGAGGCAGCGCTCGAAGATCGCGCGGAAATCGGAGCTGCGGTGGTGGAGGATCGGGCGGCTCACCGCTTCGAGCACCTCCGGCGGCACCGGCGTCGGCCCCGGGGTGAAGAGGTACCGCTTCTCCGCCACTGCCTCGGAGGCTAGCGCCTGGTGCTCCTTCAAGTGATGCCGCCGAGTCTCTGGGTCGTGAGCACCAAGCCAGGGTGTGCACTCCGACGAGTCCAGGCTAATCAGCCTGAGCGAGGAGGAGGGCGCAGCCTGGCGCCGCGTGATCACGGGCCAGAGTCCGGCATGCATTGCCTGGAGGGGCACTAGGGTCGATGGCGTGGAAACGCTGACCGCGTTCGGGGCCGCGCTGCTCGCGCTCCGGCTCTCCGGACTGCTCTTCGGCCGCTGGCGGGCACGGCGGGCGCCGGAGCTCGCCGCCTGGGGCGCGTCGCTCCTCTGCTACGCGGCGGCGTCGGGCGCGCTCGCCTACGGCGCGGCGGCCGGCTGGAACGACGACGCGTTCCGCGTCTATTACCTCTTCGGCGGCCTCCTGACCGCTCCGCTGCTCGGTGCGGGGTCGCTGCTGCTCGAGCGAAGGCGGTGGGTCGTGCCCGTCGTGCTCCTCTACGTCGGGCTCGCCGTCGGCGTGATGCTCTCGGAGCCGCTGACGGCGCAGGTCGCGGGAGACGCGATTCCGAAGGCGCAAGAGCACCTCGACTACGTGCCGGCCCGGGTGCTCGCCATCGTCGCGAACGTCGCGGGCACGTTTGCGGTCGTCTTCGTGGCAATCCGCTCGATCCGGCGCCGACCGCTCGGAATGGGGCTGATTCTGGCCGGTGTCGCCGTTGCCGCCCTGGGCAGCGCGCTCGCCGGTCTGGGAACGGCTCAAACAGCGGCTTTCTCAGCGCTTGGTGTGGTTTTTCTTTACGGAGGTTTTACGGTTTCCAGCGGAAAATCGCGGCGCATGTTGCCTTCGTAGACGCGGTCCTCTGATAAGAAGTGCCGGCGCAAGGGCGTCGGACACGCCCGGAAGCGGATAAACGGAGCCTCGGGGCTCAGGAAGCGCGGACTGCGGCACCGCTCCCGCGCTTTGGGCCCAGGCGCTGAACCAAGGGGGAGAACCTCGTGCGTCACGTCATCCGGGCGGCTGTCGTCGCGGCCGCGCTCATAGGGCTTTTCGCCGCCGCCGAGCCGACGGCCGACGCCGGTTCGCAGACCCGCGCGATGCCCGACGGCACGAAGATCGTCCGGAAGATCCGTCGCTACCAGCGGGCGACGTGGCGCTGGCAGCGCCTGATGGGTGTCCCGAAGACACCGAGCCGCGCCCGCTTTCTCCAAACACGGGATTTCGAGTACCGCGTGCACGTGATGCACCAGTGGCGCCGCCGCGCGATCCGCGCGAGAGCCCGCGCGCACAACCCGCCGCATGAGCTCGCCTGGCGCTGCATCCAGCGCTACGAGGGAGCGTGGAAGGACGAGTCGGATCCGTACTGGGGCGGGCTGCAGATGGACCGCTCATTCATGCGGCACTACGCGCCGCGCCACCTCCTGCGGCGTGGCTGGGCGAACCGCTGGTCGCCGATCGAGCAGATGTGGGTCGCGGAGCGGGCGCTCCGCGCCGGCCGGAGCTTCTACCCATGGCCGCACACCGCTCGGATCTGCGGCCTGCTCTAGGTAGTCTGCGCGGCCGATGGGACGCGGAGACAGACCGAGGGTGCGGTGGGCGCGCGACCGCCAGCGGAAGAAGAAGGCCCGCCTGAAGGCAGCCAACTCGCCGCAGGAGCAGCCGAAGGCTGCAGCGCCGCGCCGGCGCCGCTCCACGAAGTCCTCTAGCTCGAGCTGAGCTTCGCCCGCACGAGCTCGCTCACGACCCGCGGGTCGGCCTTGCCACGGGTCTCCTTCATCACCTGGCCGACGAAGAAGCCGAGCAGGCCCTCCTTGCCGCCGCGGTAGGCCTCGACCTGACCCGGATTGGCGGCCAGGATCCGCTCGACGATCGGCTCGAGCTCCGAGGTGTCGGCGACCATTCCGTCGCCGAGGTACCGCTCGGCCGAGAAGCCGGGGTCGCCGCTCGCCGCGAGCGCCTCGAGGAACCGGTCGCGCGGGATCTGCGAGCGCGCCTCGATCAGCTTCGCGAGCTCTCCGGCGTTCGCGGCCGCGGGATCGACGCCTGATGCTGCGAACTGGTTCATGAGTACGTTCGCGACGCCGCGCCGATTCTCCCCGGGGACCGCCTCGTAGAGCCGGTCGCGCCCGCTCGTGACGAGGTCGGTCGCGAGCTCGTGATCGAGGTCGGCGGCCAACCGGCTGATCCGCGCCCCCGGCGACTCCGGCAGCTCGCCGCGAAGCTGCTCGACGAGCTCCCGGGACGGCTCGATCGGAACGAGGTCCGGCTCGGGCAGGTAGCGGTAGTCCTGCGCCTCCTCCTTCGAGCGCAGCGGCGGCGCCGACTCGGCACCCGGATCGAAGTGCAGCGTCTCCTGCTCGACCTCGCCGCCCGCCTCGTAGACCGAGATCTGCCGCTCGACCTCCCGCTGGATCGCCTTCGCCGCGAACGCAAACGAGTTCAGGTTCTTGAGCTCGGTTCGGGTCCGCAGCTCGTCCGAGCCCTCCGGTCGCACCGAGACGTTCACGTCGAACCGCAGCGAGCCCTTCTCCATCTCGGCGTCGGAGATGCCGAGCTCCACGATCGTCTGCCGGAGCAGCTGGAGGAACCGCCGCGCCTCGTCGGCCGAGTGAAGATCCGGCTGCGTGACGATCTCGACGAGCGGCGTCCCGGCGCGGTTGAAGTCGACGAGCGTCGCTGTCGCTCCCCCGATCCGTCCCGCCGCGCTGCCGAGGTGCACGTTCTTCGCCGCGTCCTCCTCGAGGTGTGCGCGGACGATCCCCACCGCACCGTCGCCGTCCGGCCCCGGCACGACCAGCCGGCCGTTCAGGCAGAGCGGCTCGTCGTACTGGGAGATCTGGTAGCCCTTCGGGTTGTCCGGATAGAAGTAGTTCTTCCGGTGGAAGACGGCGTGCTCGGCGATCTCGCACTCGAGCGCGAGGCCGAGCTTGATCGTCCACTCGATCGCCTTCTCGTTCGGCACCGGGAGCGTCCCCGGATGCGCGAGGCAGACGGGACACGTCTGCGAGTTCTCCGGCTCGAAGTAGGCGACCTCGCAGCGGCAGAACATCTTCGTCCGCGTCTTCAGGTGGATGTGGATCTCCAGCCCGATCACCGATTCCCACCTCACGTCCCTGGCCGCTTGAGGAAAGCTCATGCGAGCCTCGCGGGGACGTAGTCGAAGCCGATCGCACGCTCCAGCGCGTGCCCCACGTGGAAGAGCATGTTCTCGGCGAACTGCGGCCCGATCAGCTGGAAGCCCGCCGGGAGGCCGTCCGACAAACCCGACGGGATCGACAGCCCCGGGAGCCCGGCCATGTTGGACGGGATCGTCAGCACGTCCGAGAGGTACATCGCGAGCGGGTTCTCGGCCTTCTCGCCGATCTTGAACGCCACCGTCGGCGAGGTCGGCGAGACGAGAACGTCGAAGTCGCGGAAGGCGGCGGCGTGCTCCTGCGCGATCACGGTCCTCACCTTCTGGGCCTGCCCGTAGTAGGCCTCGTAGTAGCCGGCCGACAGCGCGTACGTTCCGAGCATGATCCGCCGCTTGGGCTCGTCACCGAACCCGGCGTCGCGTGTCCTGTCGTACATCTCGCGGACGCCGGCGCCGGGGACGCGCAGGCCGTAGCGCACGCCGTCGTAGCGCGCGAGGTTCGACGACGCCTCCGACGGCGCCACGAGGTAGTAGCAGGCGAGCCCGTACTCGACCGACCTCGGCAGGGTCGTCTCCCCCACCTCCGCGCCGAGCTCGCGGCAGAGCTCGATCGTCCGCTCCGTCAGCTCCTTTACGCCCCGTTCGATCCCCTCGGCCTCGTTCAGCTCGCGCGGCACGCCGATGCGGACGCCGTTCAGGTCCTCGCGCTCGGGGAGCTCGACCGGCTGGGGAAGCTCGACGGTGGTCGTGTCAGCGGGATCGCGCCCCGCCACGACCCTGTAGAGAAGGGCGTTGTCCCGAACCGTCTTGGTCATCGGTCCGATCTGGTCGAGGCTCGAGGCGAAGGCGACGATGCCGGAGCGCGAGACCGTGCCGTAGGTCGGCCGGAGCCCGACGATCCCGCAGAGCGAGGCAGGCTGCTTGACCGAGCCGCCGGTGTCGGAGCCGAGCGCCCAGGGCGCGAGGCCCGCGGCGACCGCGGCGGCCGAGCCGCCCGACGAGCCGCCGGGCACGCACTCGGGATCCCATGGGTTGCGGGTCGGCCCGAACGCCGAGTTCGACCCCATGGCGAACTCGTCCATGTTCGTCTTGCCGAGGAGCGACATCCCGGCCTCGCGGCAACGGGTCGCGACGGTCGCGTCGGCGACGGGGACGTAGCCGGAGAGGATCTTCGAGCCGGCGGTCGTCTCCACGCCGCGGGTGGAGATCAGGTCCTTGAACGCGATCGGGACGCCCTCGCCGTCCGCCTCCTCGACGGTACGTAGGTACGCGTTCAGCTCGCCGTCACGCTCGGCGATCGCGTCGAGGTAGGCGCGGTGCAGCTCGGCCGCAGAGAGCTCCTTCCGCTCGAGCAGCGCAGCGGCCTCCTCGGCCGTCAGGCGCAGCGTGTCGACCGTCATGCCGGCGGCACCTTGAAGAAGTTGCCCTCGCGATCCGGCGCGTTCGCCAGCGCTTCCTCGACCGGCAGCGACGGGCGCGGCTCGTCGTCGGCCCAGACGTTGACGAGGTCGAGCGGGTGCGCCGTCGGCTCGACGTCGGAGAGGTCGAGCTCGGAGACCTTGTCGACCGCCTCCAGGATCGCGCTCAGCTGCTCGGTAAAGCGCTCGACCTCCTGGTCGGTCAGCTCGAGCCGCGCCAGCCGCGCGACGTGCAGCACCTCATCTCGCGTGATCGCCATGGAAAAGATCCTCCCAAAACGAAACGCGGGCCTTGCGGCCCGCGTCTCGATTCGAAGCTTGTCGGGCCTTAGACCGGCTGGACGTTCGAGGCCTGCAGGCCCTTATCGCCCTGCACGACCTCGAACTGCACCCGCTGACCCTCGGTCAGCGAGCGGTAGCCCTCCGACTGGATCGCGGTGTGATGGACGAAGACGTCGTCGCCGTCCTCACGCTCGATGAATCCGTAGCCCTTCTCGTTCGAAAACCACTTCACGGTGCCCTCAGGCAATCGTTCCTCCTTCAAACAACGAACGACGGCCCGGGCACCGAGCCGCCGAACAACTTCACTAACGGGCGGGACCTTAGCAGCGTCTGGCGCGGGCGGCCTTGACCGTGTTCCGGAGCAGCGACGCGATCGTCATCGGACCGACGCCGCCCGGAACCGGCGTGATCAGGCCGGCGCGCTCGGCGACCGCGGGATCCACGTCGCCGCGAAGGCCTTCGTCGGTGCGGTTGATCCCGACGTCGACGACGGTCGCGCCCTCCTTGACCATCTCCGGGCTGATCAACCCGGCCTCGCCGACGGCGACGACGAGAACGTCGGCCTGTCGGGTCTCCGCCGCCAGGTCGGCGGTGCGGGAGTGGCAGATCGTGACGGTGGCATTTCGAGCCAGGAGCAGGAGCGCGACGGGTTTCCCGACGATGTTGCTGCGCCCGACCACCACGGCGTGCGCGCCCTCCAGTGGGACGCCGTATTCGTCGAGCAGCGTGATGATCCCGGTTGGCGTCCCGGCCACCAGGCCGTCGAGGCCGAGCCAGAGCCGGCCTGCGTTCAGCGGGTGGAAGCCGTCGACATCCTTCGCGGGGTCGACCGCCTCGATCGCCCGCTGCTCGTCGATCTGGTCCGGGAGCGGGAGCTGGAGGAGGATCCCGTCGACCTTGTCGTCAGCGTTCAGCTGCGTGATCACGTCGAGGAGCTCCTCCTCGGTCGTCTCCTCCGCGAGGCGGTAGTCGTGCGCAAGGATCCCGACCTCCTTCGCCGCCTCCTGCTTGCGGCGGATGTAGATCTCGGAGGCCGGGTCGTCGCCGACGAGGATCGTCGTCAGCCCGACCTCGCCGAGCTGCTCGACCTCCTCGGCGACCTCGCGGCGGATCCGCTCAGCGAGCGCCTTTCCGTCCATCAGCTGGGCGGGCATGGACGGTGACAGTACTTATGGTTCCGGCCATGGAGCTCCGGCGCTGGCCGCGGAAGAACGACGTGCGTTCGATCAAGGCGCGCCAGGAGGCGCTCGACGGGCGCCTCGACCGGGAGGTCTTCGGCGATGACCTCACGCCCTGGGCGAAGGCGCAGGAGGCGCTGACGGGGCTGACCGTGATCCCGACGGCCGTGATTGGCCCGCTGACGATCTCGCTCGGCGACTACGAGCTCGAGGAGCCGGAGGGGACGCTCGTCGAGCGCGGGCGGTCGACGGATGAGGTCTTCGTGCCGCTCGCCCATACCGAGGGCTCGATGTCGGACTCGCTCTACCGTGGCGCCCGGGCGGCGACGGAGTCGGGCGGCTTCCGCACTGAGGTGCTGCGCGACCGGATCACGCGCGCGTCCTGCTTCATCTGCCGCTCGGCCGCGGAGGCCGCCGGGCTGGCGCGTTGGATCGAGGACCAGGCGCCCGCGACGCGGCGGTGGCTGGCGGAGAAGGACGAGTCCTGGGTGTCCCGGTTCGCGAAGCTCCGCGAGGTCGAGACGCACGTCGTCGGGCCGATGTGCCACGTGATGTGGGCGTTCACGACCGGGGACGCCGTCGGCGCGAACATGATGACCCGGAACGCCTACGCGCTGAACATGGGGTTCGTGATGGAGCACGCGCCGGTCAAGCCGGAGCGGGCCATGCTCGAGGGGAACATGGGCGGCGACAAGAAGCTCTCCCACCGCTACTTCGAGCGCGGCGGGCACGGCAAGACGGTGATCGCCGAGACGACGCTGACCGAGGACGCGGTGCGGCGGGTCCTGCGGACGACCGTCGAGGACCTGTTGGAGCTCTCGTGGGCGGGGACGCATGGAGCCGTCGCCTCGGGGATGTTGGGCGTCGCGTTCACGCCGGCGACGGCGATCGCCGCGATCTTCGCGGCGACCGGCCAGGACCTCGGCATGGTCGGGACGAGCTCGATGGCGCAGGGGACCGGCCGGAAAGTCGAGGGCGGGCTCAACGCCGCGATCCGCCTCCCGGGGCTCGAGGTCGCCACGGTGGGCGGCGGGACCACCCTGCCTTACGCGCGCTCCTGGCTCTCGTTGATGGACTGCGCCGGCCCGGGGAAGGTCTACCGCTTCGCGCAGATCGTGGCCGCGGCGACGCTGGCGTTGGAGATCTCGGCGTCGGCGGCCATGGCCACTTCGGGCTCGGAGAACTTCTTCAAGGCGCACTTCGAACGCGGCGGTCTCCGCTGAACCGGGACCAGGTCCCGTTAAGAAGCACCGGGGCCGTCCCGCATTTCTCCACGAGCCGCCGTCGTGCCGGACCGTTTACAGGACCAGGTCCGGCTCCAAAAGCGTGAACATTCCTCCACACCACGATCCGGCCTGCTGGGGATGTGGCGACAACCCCACGGGAATCCGGCTGCCGACTCCCGACCGCGAGGGACTGACCGAGTACGAGGCGACGTTCTCGTTTCGCGACGAGCACCAGGCCGGCCCCGGCTTCGCGCACGGAGGCCTCGTCGCGGCGGCGCTGGACGAGGCCTGCGGTCTGCTCGCGACCTGGTACCGGTTCCCCTCCGTCACGGCCCGCTTCGCGATCCGCTACCGCCGGCCGGTGCACATCAACCGGCCGCTGGCGGTCTCGGCCCGCCTCCGGGAGGACACCGGCCGCCGGATCGAGATCGGGGGCGAGCTGCGCGACGACACGAAGCTGCTCGCCACCGCGAGCGGATCGTTCGTCCACGTCTCGCTCGAACATTTCCTCGCCACGCCAGAAGGCCGCGCGGCCGGCGAGGCCTGGGCCGAGCGCCTCGGGCGCTAATCCCCGAACGTGCGGCTCGGCTTGACGCTCATCCGACCGGGCTCTACCCTGCGTCGCGGGTGCCGAAGCACCCCGAGCCCGCGAGGAAGGGAGGCGTCTTGAAAACAGAGCTTGACCGCCTTACGCCTCGCAGGGCGCTGCGCACCAACTAGTCGCTTCGTCCTGTGAGACGCATCTTCAACGTCCCTCGCAGGAAAGGAGCCAGCTTGCAGTTCCCCAATCTCGAGCGCGTCGGCTGGAACGACGACGTGGCTCGGAGCTACGACGAGCACACCGCCGCCGGCCTCGAGCCGGGGCGCGTCAGCGTGCAGCATCGAGGCGCCTGGGAGGTCGCCACCGAGACGGGTGAGCGAACGACCGAGATCACCGGCCGGCTACGCCACGACGCCGCGCCCGGCGAGCTCCCCGTCGTCGGCGACTGGGTCGCCCTGCGCGACGGACTGATCGAGGTCGTCCTCCCACGGACGAGCAAGTTCTCCCGGAAGACCCCGTGGACCGCGGTCGCGGAGCAGGTGCTCGTTGCAAACGTGGACGTCGCCTTCCTCGTCATGGGTCTGGACGAGCGCGACTTCAACGTGCGACGGCTCGAGCGTTACCTCACGACCGCCTGGGAGGGCGGCGCTCTCCCCGTGATCGTGCTGAACAAGCTCGACCTCGCAGCCGACCTCGAAGCGCAGCTCGCGGAGACCGAGACCGTTGCGTTCGGTGTGCCGATCCACGCGGTCAGCGCGCGGTCCGGCGAGGGGGTCGACGAGCTCCGCCGGCACCTCGCCGGGGGTCGGACCGTCGTCCTGCTCGGATCCTCGGGCGTCGGGAAGTCGTCGATCATCAACCGGCTCCTGGGTGAGGAGCGCTTCCCCACCGGCGATCTCCGCTCCGACGGCCGCGGCCGCCATACGACGAGCCA
>Ga0307319_10000151_pt1 | contig 21921 bp, 21 predicted proteins | sample ER_DNA_368_FD_194491 | JGI IMG/M metagenome (GOLD analysis project Ga0307319, IMG submission 194491) | Bulk soil microbial communities from the East River watershed near Crested Butte, Colorado, United States - ER_DNA_368 | ecosystem: Environmental > Terrestrial > Soil > Floodplain | place...
CGGCGCACTTCCCGCCGGCTCGGAGATTCAGGTCGGCTATTCGGAAGCCAGCGTGCAGGCGAGCGTCGCGCCGCCGCCGAAGCCGGTCGTCCCCGGCCCCGTGAAGAAGCAGCCGAGCACGAAGACTGCGAAGAAGACGCCGAAGGCTCCCGAGCCGACGAAGCGCGGCCGAACATCAGCGCCGCTGCTGCCGACTCCGACCGGCCTGCAGCCGCAGCTGACCGGCGGTGGGTACGTCTTCCCGGTCTACGGCCCCTCGTCCTTCGGCGACACCTTCGGCGCCTTCCGCGGCGACGTCCCGGGCAACTGGCACCACGGTGACGACATCTTCGCGGCGCTCGGCGCGCCGATCCTCGCCTGCGCTGACGGGATCGTTTTCTCGGTCGGCTGGAACGACGTCGGCGGCAACCGCCTCTGGCTCCGCGACGAGCAGGGCAACGAGTTCTACTACGCGCACCTGTCCGCCTTCACGCCGCTGGCCAAGAACGGGCGGCTCGTGAAGGCGGGCGAGGTCCTCGGCTTCGTCGGTAACACCGGTGACGCCCAGGGGACGCCGACGCACCTGCACTTCGAGGTTCACCCGTTCTCGCTGCTCTTCATGGGCTATGACGGCGCCGTGAACCCGACGCCCTACCTGAACGCCTGGAAGCACCTGCAGGACGTGCGCTTCGGCAACGTGGCCAGCTGGCTCGCGCAGACGGGAATCTCCGACCCGGCGCCCAAGCCGGCGGCGATCCTGCTCCAGGTGTCGGACATCTCCGAGGCGAGTGGCCTCGATCCCGGATCGCTCCAGCGCGCGATGGCCCGGGGGAGCAGCACCCCGGACGGACAGCTGATCAGGACGCTCGGCCTGCGGCCGCGGTCCGGTCGGCCCTAACTTCCGTTAGAGCCGCCGCCGTAGCCGAACTCCTCGTCCTCGCCGAAGATCCTGTCCTTCAGCCAGCGCCGGGTCTCGGGCCCGGTCACCGGGTTGAAGAGGATCCCGAGGGCGATGCCGGCCAAGAGCAGAGAGCTTTTCCGTCCCTTGTGGGTTCCCTGCCCCTGAATCCGGTTTGCGGCGCTGCGGAGGTCCTCGATCGCGGAGCGCAGCTGGTCCTGGATCTCCTTGTCGCTGGCGACCTTCGTCGCGACGCCGGAGACGCCCCGGTTGCCGATCAGCTCGTCGTAGACCTCACGGGCGGTGGCAAAGGCGCTGCGCAGGTTGTCCCGCAGCTCCTCGTCCTGGATCGCCCGCTTCACGTAGGGCTTGACATCGGAAACCCTGTCCTTCGTCTTGGCCATCAGCTAGGCCGTCCTTTCGCTCGAGAGATCGCGCGGTCCACCCGCGCAGCCGTTTCTTACAAGCGGGGATTCTCTACCCTCGACGAGCGCGGCGCTAAACAGGTGCTGCGGCCTGAGGCTCCGAAGAGGGCGCGGCCTGCGGCCGGGAGCGGACGGGCGCGCCGAACGCGACGGCGAAGACATCCTCGATCGAGTCCGCCAGGATGAACTCCAGCTCCTTCCGGGCCTCGGGCGGCAGCTCCTCGAGATCGGGCTCGTTGTCGCGTGGCACCACGATGCGCTTCAGCCCGTAGCGCTGGGCCGCGAGCACCTTCTCGCGGAGCCCGCCGATCGGGAGCACCTGGCCCGTGAGCGTGAGCTCGCCGGTCATGCCGACGTCCTCGGCCACCGGCTCGCCGCGGACGAGAGACGCGATCGCGGTCGCGATCGTGACTCCGGCCGAGGGCCCGTCCTTCGGCACCGCGCCGGCGGGCACGTGGATGTGGACGTCGTGCTCGGCGAACCAGGTCTCGGGGAGACCGAGCTCCCGCGTGTGTGAGCGGACCCACGAGAGCGCAGCCTGCGCCGACTCCTGCATGACCTCACCGAGCTGTCCGGTGATGGTCAGCTTCCCCTGGCCGGGGTAGGCGGTTGCCTCGATGAAGAGCACGTCGCCGCCGACCGGCGTGTAGGCGAGCCCTGTGGCGACGCCGGGGTCGGCGGTCCGCTTCTTCGGGTCGGCCGGGAAGCGCCGCGGGCCGAGCCACGCACGCGCCTTGCGGGTGTCGACCGCGATCTTCTCGGTCCTGCCCTCGGCGATCTCGCGAGCCGCCTTGCGCAGCAGGTCGGCGATCCGACGCTCGAGGTTGCGCACGCCGGCCTCCCGCGTGTACTCGCGGATGATCACCCGCAGCGTGTTCTCGCTGATCGTCACCTGCTCTGCGCTCAGGCCGTGCGCCTCGAGCTGCTTCGGAACGAGGTACTTGCGGGCGATGCCGAGCTTCTCGTCCTCGGTGTAGCCGGAGAGCTGGATCACGTCCATCCGGTCGAGCAGCGGGCCCGGGATCGTCTCGAGCTGGTTGGCGGTGCAGATGAAGAGCACCTTCGAGAGGTCGAACGGCAGGTCGAGGTAGTGGTCGCGGAAGTGCGAGTTTTGCTCGGGGTCGAGCACCTCGAGCATCGCGCTCGCGGGGTCGCCCCGGAAGTCGGCGCCCATCTTGTCGATCTCGTCGATCAGCAGCACCGGGTTCTTCGACTCGGCGTCGCGCAGGGCGCGGATGATGGTCCCCGGCATCGCGCCGATGTAGGTACGGCGGTGGCCGCGGATCTCGGCCTCGTCGCGCACGCCGCCGACGGAGAGGCGCATGAACTTGCGGTCGAGCGTCCGTGCGACCGACTGCCCGAGCGAGGTCTTGCCCACCCCGGGCGGCCCGACGAAGCACAGGATCGGGCCCGAAAGATCGTTCTTCAGCTTCGAGACCGCGAGGTACTCCAGGATCCGCTCCTTCACCTTCTCGAGGTCGTAGTGGTCCTCGTCGAGGATCTCGCGCGCGCGGACGAGGTCGAGGTTGTCCTCGGTGGTCTCGGTCCACGGCAGCGAGAGGATCCAGTCGACGTAGGTGCGGATGACGCCGTACTCGGCCGCGGCAGGCGGCAGCTTCTCGAGGCGCGAGAGCTCGCGGTCGACCGCCTTCCTGATCTCCTCCGGCAGGTTCTTGGCGGCGACCTGCTCGCGCAGCTCCGCCAGCTCGGCCTGCTGCTCGTCGCCCTCGCCGAGCTCGTCCTGGATCGCCTTCAGCTGCTGGCGCAGGAAGTACTCCCGCTGCCCCTTCTCGAGCTCGGACTGGACCTGCGACTGGATCTTCGTGCCGAGCTCGACGACCTCGAGCTCGCGCTTGAGGATCCTGAGGACGTCGCGCAGCCGCTCGGACACGTCACTCCGCTCGAGCAGCGACTGCTTCTCCTCGGTCTTCAGCCGCAGCGTCGAGGCGACGAGGTGCGAGAGCGCACCGGGATCGTCGACGTTCGCGGCGGCGAGCTCCAGCTCCGAGGGCAGGTACGGGACGAGGGAGATCAGTCGCCCGAACTCGTTCTGGACGCTGCGGGTCAGCGCCTCGAGCTCCGGGGTCTCCTCGACCTGGTCCTCGACGACCTCGAACTCGCCCACGAGGTACGGCTCCTCCTGGATGCGGCGCTGCAGGCCGATTCGGGCCACTCCCTGGATGAGGATCCGTAGCGTCCCGTCGGGAACGCGGATCATCTTGTGCACGACGGCCGCCGTCCCGGTCTCGTAGAGGTCGTCCCAGCCGGGCTCCTCGGCGTCCGGGTTCTTGACGGTGACCAGGGCCAGCATCCGCTCACCCTCCAGCACGTCGTCGACCAGCCGGATGGAGCGCTCCTGGCCGACTGCCAGAGGCGAGACGGATTGCGGGAAGATGACGGTCTCCTTCAGCGGCAGGACCGGCAGCGTCGAGGGGATCTCGACGTCGCTCGTCTCGAGCGGCTCTTCGAAGGTGAGTTCACTCATGCTCTACCTCTGATCGTGATCAGGACGCGGTCGGCCGTCTGTGGCCTGGGCGCGATCGGGAGCTCGACGGTCAGCATCCCCCGCTCGTAACGCGCGCTCGCAGCGTCGGGGTCGATTGGCTCGCCGAGCTGGATGCGGCGCTGGAAGGGGCCGTACTCGATCTCCAGCTGCCGGTACCGGCCGCTGAGCGGCGGGCGGCAGCGCTCGCCGGAGACGAAGAGCACCCGGTCGGCCGCAACGACCTTGATCGACCCAGGGTCGATTCCCGGCAGCTCCACGACGACGTGCAGCGCCGGCGGGTCCTCACTCCGCACGCAGTCGGCCTGGGGACGGAACCCCCGGCGCCCGCCGGCGAAGCGAGGGAGATGCCAGAGCTCGTCGACGAGCTCCCGGATCTCTCCGTGCAGGCGGTCGATGTCGTCGCGTCTCTTCATTCGTCCTCTCGGTAAACGGTAGTCGGGTCCGCGTAGGTGCCGCTTGACGGCTCCCGGACCGCTGGTAAGTTAGCAAACACTAGCTTCGCCGCCGTTGCTCGCGACCGGGAGGGGAAGGCCGCCAAATGGAGCGCTGGACGCGCTTGATGATTCGCCACCGCTGGGCCGTGGTCGCACTCTGGCTCGTGATTCTCATCGCCGGCGGCTGGTCGTCCTCGAAGCTCTCCGCGCTGCTCTCGAACACGTTCACGATGCCGGGCACCGACTCCGAGCGCGCGCGCACGATCCTCAAGGACAACTACGGCGACCGCAGCGACGGCGCCTTCACGGTGGTCTACCGCGTGCCGAATGCGTCCGACCCGACTCTGAAAGAGCGACTCCAGGGCGAGCTGGCCCGCGCGGCGACGGAGGTCCCGACCGGGCAGCCGCGGCCGCTCACGCCGGGAGGGAAGCACGTCCTCTACGGCGACATCGTCTCGACGCTCAGCATCGCCGACGCGAAGAACTACACCGACGACGTCCTGCACGCGCTGCCGCAGGGAGGCGGGGTCCAGTCCTTCGTCACCGGGCAGGCGGCGATTCAGCACGACCTCGACCCGATCTTCAACGAGGACCTGAAGAAGGGCGAGCTGCTGATCGCGCTCCCTGTGGCGATCGCGATCCTGCTCGTCGTCTTCGGCCTCTCGGCCGCGGTGACGATTCCGCTCCTGTTCGCGGCCTGCACGATCATGGGCACGCTCGGAGCGGTGTACCTGTTCGCCCACCAGGTCACGATGGCGACCTACGTCACGAACCTCGTCCAGCTGATCGGGCTCGGGATCGCGATCGACTACTCGTTGCTGATCGTCTACCGCTTCCGCGAAGAGCTCGCGCGCCCGCGGGGTAGCGGAGGGGCGTTGGACGACGCGATCGTCCGGACCATGGAGACAGCGGGCCGCGCGGTGATCTTCTCCGGCGCGACGGTCGCGATCGGGCTCGCGCTGCTGTTGTTCATGCCCTCGCCGTTCATGCGCTCGATGGGGATCGGCGGCTTCCTGATCCCGCTCGTCTCGGTCCTCGCCGCCTCGACGCTGCAGCCGGCGCTGCTCTCGCTCTACGGGCGGGGCGGGATCAAGCGCGCCGGGGTCGCAGAGTTCCTTCGCCGACGGCTACGCCTGCCGGTGCCGCGGCTCGCGGGGACGGCGGACATCGACCGCGGGATGTGGGCGCGGCTCGCGCACGCGATCATGCGGCGGCCGAGCGTCTTCCTGGCCTGCGGGGCGGCGCTGCTTATTGCCGTCGCGATTCCCGCCTTCGCGCTGAAGCTGACGCCGGGATCGGCGTTCGGGATCCCGCAGCATCCGCAGGCGGTTCGCGGCTTCAACCTCCTCCGCCACACCGTCGGTCCGGGCGCGCTCTCTCCGACCCAGATCGTCGTGGATGCCGGCTCGCCCGGCCACGCGCAGGACCGCGCCGTGCAGCGGTCGGTCGAGACGCTCGTCGCGAGGTTGCGGCATGACCCCGAGGTCGTCGCGGTTCGCTACCGGCCGTCCGCGCCCTACGTCGACGCGAGCGGCCGCTACGCGCAGGTGATCGTGGCCGGCAAGCACGAGTACGGCGAGGGTCCGGCGCAGTCGTTCGTCCACCGCCTCCGCGGCGAGATCGTCCCGTCCGTCCCGTGGCCGCAGGACGTGAGCGTGCTCGCAGGGGGCGGGCCGCCGCAGGGCGTGGACTTCATCGACCGCTCGTACCAGGTCTTCCCGTGGCTCGTGGTCGGTGTGCTAGTCCTGACCTACCTGCTGCTGATGCGCGCGTTCCGCTCGCTGCTCCTGCCGCTGAAGGCGGTGATCCTGAACCTGCTTTCGGTGGGCGCGAGCTACGGCGCGCTCGTGATCGTGTTCAAGTGGGGCCTCGGACACGACCTCTGGGGCCTCTACCGCTTCGAGCAGATCGAGGCGTGGATCCCGATCTTCCTCTTCGCGATGCTCTTCGGCCTCTCGATGGACTACGAGGTCTTCCTGGTCACGCGCATGCGCGAGGCCTGGGACGAGACGAGGGACAACGCACGTGCCGTCGCCGAGGGGCTGGAGCGAACAGGCCGGATCGTGACCGCCGCCGCGATCGTGATGGTGGCCGCGTTCTCCGGGTTCGTCGCCGGCCGCGTCGTCGGCCTGCAGGAATTCGGCTTCGGGCTCGCGATCGCGATCTTCGTCGACGCGACGATCGTGCGCGCGCTGCTCGTGCCCTCGCTGATGGCCCTCTTCGGCCGCTGGAACTGGTGGCTGCCCCCGCGTGTCGCCCGCGTCGTTCGCGTGCCACCGTCGCCTCTCGAAGCGCCGACCTCGTAGCATCCCGCCCGATGGCGAGCGGGCTGAAGGGCGTGATTCTGGCCGGGGGCACCGGCTCGCGGCTGCACCCCTTGACGCAGATCACGAACAAGCACCTGCTACCGATCTTCGACCGGCCGATGATCAGCTGGGGGATCGAGGCGCTGGTGAAGGCGGGCGTCACCGACCTGATGCTCGTCACCGGCGGCACGCACGCGGGTGAGTTCTTCCGGCTGCTCGGAAACGGCCACGAGCACGGCGTCGAGCGGCTCTTCTACGCCTACCAGGACAAGCCCGGCGGGATCGCGGAGGCGCTCGGGCTCGCCGAGCGCTTCGGCCGCGGAGGGCGCATCGTGGTGATGCTCGCCGACAACGTGGTCGAGCGCTCGATCGCCCCGGCGGTCGAGAACTTCTGCACCCAGGAACGGGGCGCGAGGATCCTGCTCGCGCAGGTCGACGAGCCGGAGCACCTGCGTCACCTCGGCGTGCCGGAGCTTCGGGACGGCCGCGTGACGACGATCGTCGAGAAACCGGCCGACCCGCCGAGCGAGTACGCCGTGACCGGGATCTACTTCTACGACGAGCAGGTCTGGGACGTGCTGCCCACGCTCGAGCCCTCCGGCCGCGGCGAGCTCGAGATCACCGACGTGAACAACTGGTACGTCGGCCGGGGCGAGATGGAGTACGACGTGCTGGACGGCTTCTGGGGCGACGCGGGCGAGTCGATCGACGCCTACTACGAGGTGAACGACTTCGTGCGCGCCAACGGCGCGAACAAGGACTTGTCCCCCTCCCGGCAATGAACGCCCGGCATCACCGGAAGGGGGACTAGCGTGGTCGACGGCGTCAGGCTGATCCCGCTGCGGCGGTTCGAGGACGAGCGCGGCTGGTTCTCGGAGCTGATGCGCGCGTCGGCGCTGCCCAAGCGCGTGCGGCAGTCGAACCTCGTCTTCTCGCGCCGGGGCGTGATCCGCGGCCTGCACTACCACGAGCGCGGGCAGGACGATCTCTTCGCCTGCCTGAGCGGGATGGTGCGCGTTGTCGTGCTCGACCGCGAGAGCGGGGAGACGTTCACGGAGGACATCGGCGACGACAACCCGGCCGCGGTCTACGTCCCGGGGCGGCACGGGCACGGGTACGAGGCTCTCACCGACTGCCTCTTCCTCTACCACGTGACCGAGGAGTACGACCCCGCCGACCCGGACGAGCACGGGCTCTGCTGGGCCGACCCACGGGTGAAGCACCTCTGGAGCACCGAGTCGCCGATCCTCTCCGAGCGCGACCTCGCCGCGTGCTCCTAACGGGCGCCGGCGGGCAGTTGGGTGCCGCGCTGCGCGAGGCCTTTCCGGAGGCGGACGCGCGGACGCGGGAGGAGCTCGACGTCACGCAACCCATCTCGCTCGAGCCGGACCTCGTCCTGCACGCGGCGGCCTGGACCGACGTCGACGGCGCCGAGGCCGATCCGGCGGGGGCGGAGGCGGTGAACGTGGCCGGGACACGCAACGTCGCCGCGCTCGGGGCACCCGTCGTCTACTTCTCGTCCGACTACGTCTTCGACGGGACGAAGCGGGCGCCGTACCTCGAGTCCGACGAGCCGCGGCCGCTCTCGGCGTACGGGCGCTCCAAGCTCGCCGGCGAGCGGGAGGTGCACGAGGGCTGGATCGTGCGCAGCTCGTGGCTGTTCGGCTGGACCGGGAAGAACTTCGTGCGGACGATGCTCGAGCTCGGCCGTGAGCGGGACGAGGTGAGCGTGGTCGCCGACCAGGTCGGCTGCCCGACGTACGTCGGGCACCTCGCGGAGGCGACGCGGGAGCTGCTCTCGCTCCCGGGTGGCGTCTGGCACGTCGCGGCCGAAGGCGAGTGCACGTGGGCCGAGCTCGCGCGAGCGATCTTCGAGGAGGCCGGACTCGATTGCCGGGTGCGCGAGATCGGGGCCGAGGAGCTCGGCCGACCCGCGCCGCGGCCGGCCTATTCGGTCCTCCGCAGCGAGCGCGAGGGCGCCCCGCGGCTCCCGCACTGGCGCGAGGGCCTGCGCGCCTGCCTCGAGCGGCTGGCTTAGCCAGGCTCCTCGTCGAGCTCGTTCAGGCTCGGCGCCGCCCTGATCGCCGGGCTTGCCATCCCCCAGGCCAGGAGCGCGGCGCTCCAGCCGAAGAACGCCGCCACGGTCACGCGTGGCGAGGTGACGCTGAGCAGCACGCCCGCCGCGAGGGGGCCGAGCGGATCGATCAGTCGCGCGAGGTTGCTCCGGACGCTTTCGACCCGGCCGAGCAGCCGGTCGGGAGTCACGGCCATGCGGTAGCCGACGACGACGGAGTCGGTCGCCGGGATCACGATCGCCTGGGGCAGCATCCCGGCAACCAGCACCCAAACGCTCGGCCAGACGAGGAACAGGCCGCTGCCGAGAGCCGTGCAGAGCTCGAGCAGGATGATCGCCCGCACCGAGAGCCGTCTTCGTAGAAGCGGCGAGAGCAGGGCACCGGCGAGCAGAACCGCTCCGAACGCGGCCACGAGCCCGCCGATCTCGCTGCTGGAGAGTCCCTCCCGCCTGCCGACGACGATCACGACCAGGAGCAGGGCGGGAATCGTCACGTTCAAGAGCGCGTAGAGAAACGTCGTGGCGCGGATGAACGGATGCCGCCACAGGAAGCGGAAGCCTTCTGCGACCTGGGATCGCAGGCGTGCGGGCCCGAGCTCGCGCTCTTCCTGGAACGGCGTTCGGATCGCCGCCAGTGAGGCGATCGAGAAGGCGTAGGACGCGCTGTCGGCGGCGAAGGGCAGCGCCCGGCCGACGGCGAAGAGTGCGCCGCCGAGCGGCGGTCCGGCGAGGTCGACCACGGCCGAGCGGGCACGCTGAGCCCCCACCGCGGCCGGAAGCTGGCGTCTCGGCACGATCGCGCGCAGCGCGCCGGCCTGGGCGACGCCGAACACGACCGCGCCGGCGCCCTCCGCGAAAGCGATCGCCGCGATCAGCGGCCAGCCGGCGTGGTCGAGCTGGATTGCCAGCGCGAGGACGCCGAGCACGAGCGCCCGCACGACGTCGGCGCCGATCATCAGCGACTTGCGGTTCCAGCGATCGGCCGCGACGCCCGCCGGAAGGGCGAGGAGCGCATACGGCGCAAGCCGCGCGAAGCCGACCAGGCCGGCCTTCGCCGGTGACCCTGTCAGAGCGAGAACGAGCAGCGGATAAGCGATCGCCGTGGACGCCGTCCCGGCGGTGGAGAGGAGCCGGCCGCTCTCGAGCAGCACGAACTCGCGGTTCCGCCACAGCCGGGCGCGCTCGCGCGTGTCTAGCGCCAGGCCGCCTCGTCAACCGGGGCCCGGTCGCGGAGGGGCTCCCACCAGTCGCGGTGGTCGGCGTACCAGGCGACGGTCTCCGCGATCCCGTCCTCCCAGGTGACCTCGTCGCGCCAGCCGAGCTCTTCGCGGATCTTCGTCGAGTCGAGCAGGTAGCGCCGGTCGTGCCCGGGCCGGTCGGGGACGATCGTCTTCAGCGACTCGGGCTTGCCGGTGTGCTCGAGCACCGCGTCGGCGATCTCCTCGATCGACTTCTCGATCCCGGAGCCGAGGTTGTAGGTCTCGCCGGGCCGGCCTCGCTCGAGCACGAGCTCGATCGCGCGGCAGTGGTCGAGCACGTGCAGCCACTCGCGCTGGTTTGCCGTCGAGGCGTAGAGCGGTAGCGGCTTGTCGTCGAGCGCGTTCGTGGCGAAGAGCGGGATCACCTTCTCCGGGAACTGGTATGGCCCGTAGTTGTTCGAGCAGTTGCTGATCGTGACCGGCAGGCCGTAGGTCTCGAAGTAGGCCCGGACGGCGTGGTCGGCGCCGGCCTTCGAGGCGTTGTACGGCGTGCGCGGGCGGTACGGCGACTCCTCGGTGAACGTCTCGTCCGAGTCCAGCGGCAGGTCGCCGTAGACCTCGCAGGTCGAGACGTGGTGAAAACGCTCGAGCTCGCAACGGCGCGCGGCCTCCAGGAGCGTCTGCGTTCCGATCACGTTGGTGTGGAAGAACCGGCCGGGGTCGACGACCGCGAGCGAGTTGTGCGACTCGGCGGCGAAGTTGACGACGACCTCGATCTCCTCGTCACGCAGGGTCCGCTCGGCGAGCTCCGCGTCGGCGATGTCGCCCTGGACGAAGGCGATGCGGTCGTCGACGTCGCCGAGGCTCTCCCGGTTTCCGGCGTAGGTGAGCAGGTCGAAGGCCACGACATGGTCGTCCGGGTGCCGCCCGAGCCAGTGGCGGACGAAATTCGAGCCGATGAAGCCGGCCGCGCCGGTGACGAGGATCCGCATGCGGGCTGAGTCTACGGCTGCCGTGCGACTAGCAATGTTGGGCCTGCTTGCGAATGTCTCGGGGCTCGCTGCGGTCGGGCTCGAGTCTCTCGGCGCGTTTCAGGTACACGACCGCCTCGCTGCAGCGCCCGAGGCGGTAGAGCGTGTAGCCGAGGTTGTAGTTCGCGTAGCCCTCGTACGGGTCGCTCGGGCCCGTGCCGGCGAGCTTCTGGACGGCCTGTTGCAGCAGGGGCAAGGCGCTCGCGTAGGCGCCCTGCTTCATCAGCGTGAAGCCCTGGTCGTTCAGTGCGTGCCCGCCGAGTCCCGTGGCCACGGGCGGAGGCGGAGGCGGCGGTGGTGGCGGCGGCGGCGGTGGTGGCGGCGGCGGGGGCGGCGCCGTCGTCTGCTCGGTGACGGTCTGCTGGATCGTGGTCGTCCCACCGGGGCCGGCGACGGTGCGAGTCAAGACCCTGGGCTTCGAGTCGCCGCCGGAGACGATCGCGGCGACGATCGCGCCGATGGCTGCGGCCGCGAGCAGCAGCGCGACGGGAAGCAGGTACGGCAGCGGCCCGCGCCGCCTTCGAGCACCAGGTGTGGGTGCGAGCACGGCCGTCGGGGCCGTCGTGCGTGAGAGCGCGCTACGCAGCTCGGTGACGAACTCGCGCGCCGACCCGTACCGCGCTCGCGGCCCTTTCGCGAGCGCACGTTGGAAGACGCGGTCGACGTCCCACGGCAGTCCCTCGCACAGCTCTGTGATCGACGGCACCGGAGCGTTCACGTGCGCGGCCGCCTCCGCGGTCGCAGACTCGTTTTCGAAGGGACGGCGGCCGCTGAGCAGCTCGAAGGCGACCACTGCCAGCGCGTACAGGTCGCTCGGCGGTCCGGCACGCTCCCCCGCAGCCTGCTCGGGCGAGAGGTAGCCCGCGGTCCCGAGCACCGTGCCGGTCAGCGTCATCGACTCGAGGCCCGCGGCGCTGGCGATCCCGAAGTCGGCCACCCGCAGCTCCCCGCGGTCGTCCAGGAGCAGGTTCGCCGGTTTGACGTCGCGGTGGACGATCCCATGCCGGTGCGCGGCGTCGAGCGCTTCGGCGGCCTGCTCGAGCCACGCGAGCGCGCGCTCGGGCGGTTGTGCGCCCTCGCGCCGGAGACGGTCCTCGAGCGAGCCGCCGCCGAGATGCTCCATGACGATGAACGGGCGCTCCCGCCATTCGCCGACGTCGAAGATCGTGACCGCCCCGGGCTCACCGGAGAGCCGTGCAGCGGCGAGTGCCTCGCGCTTGAACCGCTCCCTGATGCCGTCGTCGGCGGCGTAGCGGTCCGCGAGCACCTTGACCGCCACCTCGCGGCCGAGCACCTGGTCGGTGGCCACGTAGATATCGCCCATCGCACCCCGGCCGATCCGGCGTGGCAGGCGATAGCGCGGCGGCAGCAGCTCGGTCTCGACAGCCATCCCGCGGGGGTTCCCCACTCGAGGCTCGTGGAAACAGCCCTTCTCGCCCGGAGGAAGCCGAAAAGCGCCTGAGCGTGCGCTACGCTACGGAGTGTCCGGCCGAGGCGTTCGGCCAGGATTGCTTGCGCCAGACCGGCGATCGGGGATCACTTAGACGATGGTCAGCACACTCGCAGCAGCCCTTCTCGCGGCGCTGGGTCTCTCGGGACCACCGGCGCAGCCTCCCGCGCCGCCACCGTCTGGACCGGCGTTCTTCGTCGCCGGCCACGGATGGGGCCACGGGATCGGGCTCGCGCAGTACGGCGCCTACGGCTACGCCCTTCACGGCTGGACCTACGACCGGATCGTGGCCCACTACTACCCCGGCACGACCCTCGGCCAGGCGCCGGTCAAGCGCGTGCGCGTCCTGCTCGTTCCGAGCGCCAAGCGGGTTGTGATCTCCTCGCGCTCGCCGTTCACGGTCCGCGACGGAGCGGGTAAGACGCACCGGTTGTCTGCGGGGAAGCACCAGCTCGGGCCGGGCCTGCGGCTGAAGCTGCCGACCTCGGCGGGGGCCAAGGCGCTCCCAGGGCCGCTTGTGTTCTCGCCCGGCGACGCTTCGCTCGCGCTCGGGGGGCGCGGCTACCGCGGCACGTTCCGCGTGATGGGCGGCAAGGCGGTACGAGTGGTGAACGTCGTCGGCCTCGAGCCGTACCTCCGGGGCGTCGTCCCGAGCGAGATGCCCGACCGCTGGCCGGCCCAGGCCCTGGCGGCGCAGGCGGTGGTGGCGCGGACCTACGCGCTCACGCACCTGCAGAAGGGCGGCGACTTCGACCTCTACCCGGACACGCGCAGCCAGGTCTACGGCGGGATCTCCGCGGAGTCCGACCCCGCGCGTGAGGCCGTCGATGCGACTCCCGGCGAGGTCGTGCTCTACAAGGGCGAGCTCGCGCAGACCTTCTTCTTCTCGAGCTCGGGCGGCCGGACGGCGAACGTGCAAGACGTCTGGTTCGGCTCGAAGCCCACTCCGTACCTGGTTTCGGTTCCCGATCCCTACGACACGCTCTCGCCGTACCACGACTGGGGCCCGCTGCGGTTCAGCGCGGCCCGCCTGGGCCGTAAGCTCGGTGCGCGCGGGACCCTGCTAGACGTTCGCAGCGACGCCGCGGCCTCCGGCCGCGTTCGCTCGCTGACGCTGGTCGGGTCGAAGGGCGAGCGCACCGTCAGCGGCTCCAAGGTCCGCATTGCCCTGGGCCTGCGGTCGACGTGGTTCACGATCGGGATGCTGAGCCTGACGCCCAGGTCGAAGCCCGTGCCCTACGGCACGCAGGTGCGCCTCGGCGGAGTCGCCCGCGGCGTCCCCCGCGTCACGCTCGAGTCGCGGCCGTACGGAGGCGTGTGGAAGCAGCTCGCGCCGCTCAAGTCGCGCGGCGGGCGGGTCGCTGCCACCCTCTCGCCGAAGGTGACGACCGACTACCGCATCTCCGCGGGCCTGATCCGCAGCGGCGTCGTCCGTCTCTCCGTCGCGCCCTCTGTTCGCATCTCCGCCGCAGCCAACCGGGCCTCCGTGAGCGGGCTCGTGAAGCCGCTGCTTCCGGGCGCGTCGGTCCAGGTGCAGCGACAGGCCGGCGCTGTCTGGACCACGGTCGCCCGCACGACGGTCGGGTCGGACGGCAGCTTCGGCGCCTCGGTGAACCTCGCGCCCGGCACGTACCGCGCCCGCGTCGTCGCCGGCAGGGGCTTCGCGGTCGGCGTCTCGACGATCCTGCAGGTCGTCTCCGCGTGAAGCGATCGCTCTTCCTGGTCGCGCTCGCCGCCGGTCTGGCGGTGCCAGTAGCCGCAGTTGCCTCGGCCCCCAACGATCCGCTCGCGCCGCGGCAGTGGTACCTCGCGCGGGACCGGGCCCTCGACGTCTTCGACGCGGCCCAGCAGCTGTTCGCAATCCGCGTTGCGGTGATCGACTCCGGCATCGACCGAGATCATCCGGAGCTGAGAGGACGCATCGCCGCCTCGCGCAGCTTCGTCGGCGGCTCGGTGGCCGACCAGCAGGGACACGGCACCTTCGTCGCCGGTGAGATCGCGGCCATTGCCGACAACGGCACGGGCATCGCCGGAATCGCCCCGTCGGCCCGGCTTCTCGTGGCGAAGGTCGTTCGCGACGACGGCGCGATCCCGCCCCGCGCGGAGGCGCGGGCGATCCGCTGGGCTGTGCGCTCCGGCGCGCGCGTGATCAACCTCAGCTTCGGCAGCGTCCGCGACCCGGCCGACCCGGGCCGGGACGGCTTCTCGAGCCCGGAACGCCGCGCGATCCAGCGCGCGGTCCGCCGCGGCGTCCTGGTCGTGGCCGCCGTCGGCAACGGCAACAACGCACCCCAGAAGCCGTGGCCCTACGCCAGCTACCCGGCCGCCTTCCCGCACGTGCTCGGCGTCGGCGCGTACGGGCGCTCCGGCGGCGTGCCGAGCTTCTCGAACCGAGACGACCAGTACGTCGACCTCGCCGCGCCCGGGATGGACATGGTGTCGCTTTTCCCACGCTCCTTGACCTCGCGCAACACGGGCTGCGCCGAGCAGGGGTACTCGATCTGTGGCCCGAAGGAGTACCGGCACGCCGACGGGACGTCGTTCGCCTCGCCGCAGATCGCCGGCGCCGCCGCGGTGCTGCTCGGCCAGATGCCGCTCCTGCGGCCCGACCAGGTGGGGGCGATCCTGAAGACCACCGCCGCCGACGCGACTCCGGCGAACGGCTGTGACGCCTGCACTCCGGGCCCGGACGCCCTCACGGGCTTCGGGCGGCTGGACGTCGGCGCGGCGCTCAACGCTTTGAACGGCACTCTCCCCGCGCCGGACCGGCTCGAGCCGAACGACGACGTCGGCGCCGCGGCTGCGACCGTCTACGACAGGCTCAACACGCGGGCGACGCTCGATTGGTGGGACGACCCGAGCGACGTCTACCGCGTCTACCTGCGCCGCGGTCAGGGCATCTCGGCGGCGGTCCGCTCTTCCAAGGTCGACCCGTCGATCATCCTCTGGAAGCCCGGGCTCCACGCGCTCGCCGATGCACGCTCCGATCTGCGTGCCCGCCGCTCGATCCACGGGCCAGGGGTGGTCGAGCGCCTCGCCTACCGCGCGCGCCGGAGCGGCTGGTTCTCGCTGCAGGTGAAGCTGGCGCGGCCGGGCTTCGGGCCCTACCGGATCCGCCTGGCCTTCTAGCTTCCCAGAAGCTCCTCGTCCGGCACGTCCCGGATCTGGCGTGCGGGGCTGCCGACCATGACGGCGCGTGGGGGCACGTCACGAAGAACGACCGCGCCGGCGCCGACGAAGGCCTCCTCGCCGACCTCGATTCCCGGCAGCAACACCGCACCGCCGCCGACGCGCGCGCCGCGCCGGATCGTCGGGCCCTTCACGAGCTCGTGCCGCTTCTCGGTGCGACCCATGAAGTTGTCGTTGGTCGTGATCACGCACGGCGCGATGAAGACGTTCTCCTCCAGCAGCGAGTAGGCCGTGATGTACGCGTGCGCCTGGATCTTGGTCAGCGCACCCACCGAGGTGTCGTTCTCGACGAGCGAGCCACGGCCGATCACGACGTCGTCGCCGATCGTGCAGCGCTCGCGCACGCAGGCCTGGTCGCCGACGACCACGCGCTCGCCGACCGTCGTGCCTGCGAAGACGACCGCCCCCGTCGAGACGATCGTCCCCGCACCGAGCTCGAGCGGCCGCAGCTCCTCGCGTCTGGCGGTAGAGCGCGGCGAGAGGGTCGGCTGCTTCCCGACGACCGCGTAATCGAGGATCTGGCACCCCTCGCCGATCACCGTGCCCGGATAGACGACCGCGGTGTCGGCGATCTGGGTCAAGCGGGTGTGGCGATCAGGGAGGCCTGCAGCTGCTCGAGCACGCGCACTACTGCGAGCCCGTCCTGTGCGACCTTCGCGGCCTCGCCCTCGCCATGCACGAGCGAAATGAAGTGGCGGCACTCAAGTCGCAACGGTTCGTCGGTCGGGACCTTCGGGCTGAAGATGTCGCCCGTGCGGGTCTGCCATTCACCATAGGTCTGGGTCGGCTGCCACGGTGCTTTGTCGTAGATCGTCACCTTACGCTCGAGCTCCATGTCGTCAAAGACGACCATCCTTTCGTTGCCGACCACAGTCAGCTTTCTCATCTTGTGCGGGTCGAGCCACGAGAGGTGCATGTGCGCGATCTTGCCGCTTGGAAAGCGGAGGTAGCAGAAGACGACGTCTTCGACGCCCTCCGTCAAGAACGCGTTGCCGTGCGCCCAAGTCTCCGACGGCTCCTCATCGAGGAGGTAGAGGATGACCGAGAGGTCGTGGACGCCCAGTGATAGGAGCGCGTTTTCGTCCTTGCGGATCTTGCCGAGGTTCTGGCGGTTCGAGTAGACGTAGAGGACATCACCGAGCTCCCCCGCGTCGATGAGCTCCTTCATTTTCTGCACCGCCGGGTGGTAGAGCAGCAAGTGACCCGGCATCAGCACGAGTCCGGCTGCCTCGGCCGTTGCGACTAGGTCCTCCGCCTCAGCCGCGTTCATCGCGGGTGGCTTCTCGACGAGCACGTGCTTCCCCGCCTCGAGCGCCCGCTTCGAGAGCTCGTAGTGCGTCACGGCCGGGGTCGCCACGACGACGGCGTCGAGGTCGGGGTCGGCGAGCAGTTCGTCGAAGTCGGTCGTCGACTGCGCTCGCGGGTAGCGTGCGGCAAAGCGCTCGAGCGCGTCGGGAGACGCATCGCAGAGCCAGCGCAGGTCGGCAAGGTCGTCGAAGTTGCGCGCGAGATTCGGCCCCCAGTAGCCCAATCCGACGAGCGCGACCCGCATCACAGCTTCCAGACTTTCCCGCCCGGGTTGCCGTTCCTGCCGGTCGCGTTGCGGAGGTCGACCACGAGCTTCGCGTCCTCCACCAGCTGCTCGTAGTCGATCGAGGAGTGGGCGGTCACGATCGTGACACAGTCGTACGCGCCTGCATCGAGCGGTTGCGAAGAGAGCCCGTGCTTGGGCAGCTCGGCGACGTGCGGGTCGTGGTAGGCGACCTCCGCGCCTGCTGTGCGCAGCAGCTCGATCAGCTTCAGTGCCGGCGACTCCCGGGTGTCCGGGATGTCGGCCTTGTAGCTCACGCCGAGCACGAGCAACTTCGAGCCGCTGAGCGAGCGCTGGGCGCCGTGGTTCAAGGCCTGCGAGATCAGCGAGCGGCAGAAGTACGGCATGTTCTGGTTGACCTTGCCCGCGAGCTCGATGAACTCCGTGTAGAAGTCGAACTGGCGCGCCTTCCAGGAAAGGTAGAACGGGTCGACCGGCAGGCAGTGGCCGCCGAGCCCGGGTCCCGGCTCGAAGCGCATGAAGCCGAAAGGCTTGGTCGAGGCTGCATCGACGATCTCCCACACGTCGAGGTCCATCCGCTCGCAGAGCTGTGCGAGCTCGTTGACGAGCGCGATGTTCACCGAGCGGAAGATGTTCTCGAGCAGCTTCGTCAGCTCCGCGGTCTCGGGAGACGAGACGGGCACGACCTCGTCCACTGCGCTCGCGTAGAGGTCGACCGCGCGCTGCGTGCATTCGTCTGTGAGGCCGCCCACCACTTTCGGCGTCGTCTTCGTCGTCCAATCCTCGCGTCCGGGGTCGACGCGCTCCGGCGAGAAGGCGAGGTGGAAGTCTTCGCCGGCCGTGAGCCCGCTCGCCTCGAGCAACGGCTTGATCCGCTCGCGGGTGGTGCCCGGGTAGGTCGTCGACTCGAGCACGACCAGCTGCCCCTTTTGCAGTCGCGGCGCGATGCCCTCGGTCGCGTCGAGCAGGATCGTCAGGTCGGGCTCTCGCTGGTCGGAGAGCGGCGTGGGCAGGGCGACGAGGATGGCGTCGGCTTGCCGGAGCGCGTCGTAGTCGGTCGTCGCCGTGATCCGGCCCTCGTCGACGTGCGGCTTCATGGCCTCGGAGGGGACGTCCTCGATGTAGCTCTCGCCGCGGTTGAGCTGCTCGACACGATCGGCCTGGACGTCGACGAGGACGACGGAATGGCCCGCATCGGCGAACACCTGCGCGAGCGGGACGCCGACGTAACCGGCCCCGACGATGGCGATCGTGCTCATGATCGCCGAAGCGTATAGAGCGACTCAGCGATCCTCGCGGCTGCCTCGCCGTCGCCGTAGAGCTGCGGCCGCTCGTTTGGCATCCGGGCGGACGCGACCGCCGCGACGAGCCGGTCCGGGTCGTCGTCCACGAGCACGTTCGCGCCCACCTCGATCGTGTCGACCCACTCCGTCGACGGACGCAGCGTCACGCACGGGACGCCGTGCCAGTAGGCCTCCTTCTGGAGCCCTCCCGAGTCGGTGAGGATCACGCGCGCCTGCGAGGCGAGCGCGGTCAGGTCGAGGTAGCCGACCGGCGGCCGTCGCAGCACGCGCGGGCCGAGGTCGATCGACTCCGCGTCGAGCGCGGCTCGGGTGCGCGGATGGACGGGGAAGACGACCGTCTCCTCGAGCCGGCGGATGCCCTCGGCGATGCGCCCGAGCCGCGGCTGCCGGGCGTTCGCCTCGCGGTGGAGCGTCAGCAGGAAGTAGCCGCCGGGCTCGAGGCCGAGCTCCTCGAGTGCCCGCGAACGCTCGCGCGCAACCGGGGTGAGGCGGAAGCAGGCGTCGGCCATGACGTCGCCCACGACCTCGGCGTGACCGGCAACGCCTTCGGCGGCGAGTTGGTCTTTCGAACGTTCGTCTGGACAGAAGAGAAGCTGCGCACGGCGATCCGTCTCGATCCGGTTGCGTTCCTCCGGCATCGAGAGGTCACCGCTGCGCAGGCCCGCTTCCACGTGCGCGAGCGGCAGACTCGAGAAGGTGGCCGCCATGGCACCGGCGAGCGTTGAGTTCGTGTCGCCGTAGACGATCACCCAGTCCGGTTGCTCGTGGTTGAGGCACTCCAGGATCGCCGGCGTCATCGCCCGTGGGTCGGCGGTTCGTAGATCGAGCGCGTAGCGCGGCTCGTCCAGCCCCAGCTCCTCGAAGAAGACCTGCGAGAGCTCGGGGTCGTAGTGCTGCCCGGTGTGCAGCACGACCTCCTCGATCCCGCGCTCGCGCAGAGCCACCGAGGTGGGCGCCGCCTTGATGAACTGAGGCCGGTTTCCGACCACCGAGAAGGCCTTCATGCCGCGGCTACACTATTCGCCGCCTCGGGCCGTTAGCTCAGCTGGTAGAGCAGGGGACTCTTAATCCCAAGGTCGTAGGTTCGATCCCTACACGGCCCATCGAGATCAGCTTGGCGTCGCACAACCCGCTTGGTTGTGTGGGTCATGTGTGCAAGCTACGCCGGGAATGTGCGTGTGGTGCCTACCTGGGTGCCTACCTGGGTGCCTAGCTGGGATCTTGCCAGGGTGGACAACCGCTTAGCTGCTCGAGCTCCGCCCGCGCCTCAGCAAGCCCTTTCGAGATCAAGCCAGGCGAGGTCCTGAACTCGAGCGCGATCTCGCTCTTCGTATAGCCGTCGGCAAGCCTCGTCCCAAACTGCCGCAGGGTCGCCGTCGTCCGTGGCGAGAGTCGCTCCCCGATCTCTGCGCTGATCACGTCGTGCCGACGAGTCGAGGCGGAAGGAACACGCTCGAGAACTACGAGGTGAGATGCAGAGCGTGCAACAACGCGCGGATGAGTCGGAACGCGAGACCGCAACCGCGACCGAGGTTCTCGCGGAGCGAGTTGACATGAACGGCGGCTTTTTAGGTGGCTGCACGGTGACCCGCTATCTAGTCATCCGCGAAAGAAACGCTCACGCGAAAGACACCCGATGATCCCGCAGCAGAAGCATAAGCGCTGCACCAACTGCTGTGAATGGCTGCCCTTTTCGGCTTTCCCGAAGAACAAAGGGATGCACAACCGCCTTAGTTCTCACTGTCGGAAATGTCACCGCGCAGCGACGCAGGATTGGCGCGAGCGCAATCGGGACGAGATCAACGCCGCTCGACGCGCAGCCTACGGCTCGAGCAAGCCGCACCGCTACCCGAAGACACGGGCCTCACCGCGAAACGTCGCCTGAGTGGGTCTCGGCGGCCGATTCTCTTCGGTCACCGCGGCCGAGCGAGAGCGTTGCCCCCGAATCTTCGAGGCCGGAAAACCCGACGGCTCATCAAGATGCTCCCTGAAGCATCACGAGAAGCTCTCCCATCTCGCGACTGACCTCGCCGAGCTCATCGAACCAGGTCGTCAGGACGCTCACGGCCGCGGCCGTCTGGTGGTCGGCGATGACAACGGTCGCATTGTCGTCGATCGCCAGTTGGATCTGCCGTTTGAGGGGACGACCGCCGGGAGCCTGCGAGAGTCGCTCCTGAAACGCCTTGGCTTCTCTGAAACGAAGGTCGACGGAACCGCGCGAGGTCTCGAACTCAATCGTTCCTCGGTGCGCCACAGTCCGACCCTAATCCTTGGCTGGCTCCACCGCAGCGTTTGATTTCGCCACGCCTTAGGTGCCGTCTGACCGCGCGGCCGCATAGGCGTGGACTGCTTTCGTCAGGTCGAGGATCTGGTGTGAGAGGTCAAGTAGCTGCTGGTTCTGCCTGTCCTCCTCCTGCACTGTCTGCCACTGATGGTCGGCGACGACCTGACGCTTTGCGTCCGCTCGGTTCTGGCTGATCATCACGAAGGTCGAGAGGAAGATCGCCTCGAGCGAGACGATCATCGTCAAGAGTCCGTACGGGTATTTCTCGACGCCGAACCCGATCCAGCACCCGAACCAGACGACATGGATGTAAACGAATGCCATCGAGCCCGAGAAGGCTGTGATCCTGTCGGCGATGCGGTTCTGCACGCTCTCGGCCCGCTTCCGGGCGTGCTCGAGGAGAGCCGGGTTCTGCTGCTGCGATAGGCGTTGAACGAGGGCCGTATGAGCCACCATAGAGAAGGCCTCCTTTCGAAAAACTCGCCCTCACAATCGTCCGATCCGCGCGAGTCGGTTGGGTAAATGCCACCTTCGAATGTCTCAGTAGTGCTCGAGCACTCCGCGCGCGGCGCACGGGTTCGGTGACCCGACGCGCCGCGCGCGTCCGGCTTGCTTCTCGACCACGAACCAGCCGAGCAGCGTCACGAATGCTGCTCGCGCTTCGGGTGATGCTCGGTTAGGTTCTAGAGCTTGTTGACGCAGTGGCGAGTTCGTCAGCGTGCGTTCTCGCGAGTGAGGCGTCTAGGACTGCATACTCGGCCTCCTCGATCGCCGCGTATGCGTAGTCGACCGCGAACGCGGCATCGTCTTCCGCGTTGTCGGCGTTCGTCTGCGCTCGTTCCAGGTCGTGCTCAGCCCGCCTGGTCTCGATGTCAGAACGGATGCTCTCGATGTGCTCGTCCCACGAACGCTGGACGTCGTACCACCACGCTGACAGCTTGCCCTTCTTTGCCTCGGCCGTTGCGCGGAGCTTGTCGGCCTGCTTCTGAGCAGATGTCCGCGCGGCCTCGACGTCCTTCTCAAGATCTGCGCTGGCCTTTCCTTGTGCGGCTGCGGCGCGGTCTTCCGCCTCTTTGGCGCGGGCAGCCAGTTTCGTCAACTGATCCGATACGGCCATTTCAACCTCCTCGGCTTGCGCCTCGTCATCGAACAGATTTAGGAGCTGCACTTCAGAACGCTCCTGCTTGCGCTCGCAGAGGTATGCGCTAAAGGCGCCTCCTCTCCCAGTCACGCTGGGTCAGCGCCTGCTGCGTGCCCCACGCGACCGAACAGTGGGTAGGTGGAGCCTCT
>Ga0307319_10000154_pt1 | contig 21738 bp, 24 predicted proteins | sample ER_DNA_368_FD_194491 | JGI IMG/M metagenome (GOLD analysis project Ga0307319, IMG submission 194491) | Bulk soil microbial communities from the East River watershed near Crested Butte, Colorado, United States - ER_DNA_368 | ecosystem: Environmental > Terrestrial > Soil > Floodplain | place...
GTGGAGGCGGCCGATCGCTTCCCTCAACTACCTGCTCAGCTCGCACGTCTGGAGGCAGGACCACAACGGCTTCACGCACCAGGATCCGGGCTTCATCGACCACGTCGTGAACAAGAAGGCCGAGATCATCCGCGTCTATCTCCCGCCCGACGCGAACTGCCTGCTCTCGGTCGCCGACCACTGCCTGCGCAGCCGCGACTACGTGAACGTCGTGGTGGCCGGCAAGCAGCCCGCGTTGGACTACCTCTCGATGGACGACGCGATCGTCCACTGCACGCGCGGGATCGGAATCTGGGAGTGGGCCTCGAACGACGAGGGCGCCGCGCCGGACGTCGTGCTCGGCTGCTGCGGCGACATCCCGACGCTCGAGACGCTGGCGGCGGCCGCGCTGCTGCGAGAGCGGCTGCCCGACCTGAGGGTGCGGGTCGTCAACGTCGTCGACCTGATGCGCCTCCAGCCCGAGAGCGAGCACCCGCACGGCCTCCCCGACAGCGAGTTCGACTCGATCTTCACGACGAACAGGCCGATCGTCTTCGCCTACCACGGCTACCCGTCGCTGATCCACCGGCTCACGTACCGCCGCGGCAACCACGAGAACCTGCACGTGCGCGGATACAAGGAGGAAGGGACGACGACGACGCCGTTCGACATGGTCATGCTGAACGACCTCGACCGCTTCCACCTGGCGATCGACGTGATCGACCGCGTGCCGGGGCTCACCGGCTCGGCCGGGCCGCTGCGCCAGGAGCTCGAGGACCGCCGCCTCCGCGCCCGCGCCTACACGCGCGAGCACGGCGAAGACGATCCCGAGATCAGCGGCTGGACGTGGCCGGGCTGACGATCCTCGTCGTCAACGCCGGCTCGACGAGCCTGAAGCTGTCCGCGGTGGAGGCCGACGATTCCGCCGTGGCCGTGGCCTCGCTCGCGTCCGCGCCCGAGGGCGTGGCCGCGGTGGCGCACCGGCTGGTCCACGGCGGCGCGCGGTTTCTCGAGCCGGTCGTGATCGACGACGCCGTGCGGCGGGAGCTCGAGGCGCTCTCGGAGCTCGCCCCGCTGCACAACGTGCCCGCGCTGGCCGCGATCGACGAGGCGCGGCGCGCGCTGCCGTCGGTCCCCCACGTGGCCGTCTTCGACACGGCCTTCCACGCGACGATTCCGGACGAGGCTCGGACGTACGCGCTGCCTCCGCGCTGGCGCGAGGAGTGGGGGATCCGGCGCTTCGGCTTCCACGGCCTCTCGGTCGCCTGGGCGGCCGAGCGCGTCCCGGTGTCACGGCTCGTCGTCTGCCACCTCGGCGGCGGCTGCTCGGTGACCGCCGTGCTGGACGGCCGCTCTGTCGACACGACGATGGGCTTCAGTCCGCTCGAGGGCGTCCCGATGGCGACGCGCGCCGGCTCGATCGATCCCGAGGTCCTGCTCTACCTGCTTCGGCACGAGCTCGCCTCCGCGGACGACCTCGAGCACGCGTTGGAGCACGAGTCCGGTTTGCTCGGGCTGGGCGGCTCGAGCCGGGTCGAGGAGCTCGAGGCCTCGGACGACCCGGGGGCGGAGCTTGCGCTCTCGGTCTTCTGCTACCGCGTTGCGGCGGCGGTCGGGTCGCTGGCAACCGTCCTCGGCGGGATCGACGCGCTTGTGTTCACTGCCGGGATCGGTGAAGGGTCGGCGCTCGTGCGCGAACGCGTCTGCGAGCGGCTCGGCTTCTTCGGCGTCGAGCTCGACCGGGACGCGAACCGTGAGGTGCAGCCGGACGCGGACGTCGCGACGGACGGCTCGCCGGCGCGCGTGTGGGTCGTCCACGCACGCGAGGACATGATCGCAGCCCGAGCCACGCGCGGCGTGCTCTAGGCTCGCGCGAGGTCAGCTGCGGTCCCGATCGCGATCCGGGCCGCCGACGGCCGCAGCCAGCGCAGCGTCGTGACGAGGCGCGAGAGCGGGAGGCTGACGCAGCCGAGCGTGGGCCTGCCGGTGCTCGCGTGGAGGAAGATGCCCGAGCCGCGACCGGGAACGACGGGGCTCGTGTTGTAGGCGATCACCGCGAGATGGCGGTAGGCGGTCGGCGAGCGCGACATGTCCTCGCTCTTCACCCGGAAGGGCGGCTTCGCGCCGCAGCGGACGTGGCGAAACCGGTTGTAGTGCGGCGAGGCCGGGTCCTCGACCCACCAGTCGCCGCACACGAGCCGTCGGTACGGGAAGCGGACGCCCGGGTTGGCAGCGATGCCGTACATCACGCGCCCGAAGCCGAAGACGCCGGTCGGCGTGCGGCGGTCGCCCTCGCGCTTCGCGGGCGAGGTTCCGCGCTGGCCCAGCCACGCCGTCCAGGGACCCCCGGCGGCGCGCCAGCAGCCTCGGCGCCTGCGCCAGAGCCGGAACGTTCCTTGCGTCGAAGCCCGGGTGCGGGCGATCACCGTCACGAGCTGCGTTGCCGAGCCCGTCTCGAGCCGGTTCGCGAGCCCGGGCGGGCAGGCGGCGCGCTCACCGTGTGCGGCAGGCGAGACCGTGACAGCGAGTGCGGCAAGAGGCAGCGCGACCCACTTCATCGACCTGCAGACTACGGGCCATGGCCGCGCTGTTGCTCGTCGCGCTCGCACTTCAGGCGCCTCCGTTCGAGCACTCGGCCTCGCGGGTGACCGCGGGGCAGCTGCCACGTTCGTGGCACCGCGGGTGTCCGGTCGCTCCCGCCCAGCTGCGGCGGCTGCGTCTCACCTACTGGGGCTTCGACCGGCGCGCACACACCGGTGCGCTGATCGTGAACGCGGGTGCCGTGCGGCCGCTGACCCGCGTCTTCTCACGGCTCTACGCGACGCGATTCCCGATCCGGCGCATGCGACCGATCGACGCCTACGGCGGGAACGACGAGCGCTCGCTCAACGCCGACAACACGGCAGCCTTCAACTGCCGCTATGCGATCGCGCCCGGGCCGAAGCGCTGGTCGGTGCACGCGTATGGCCTCGCAGTCGACGTGAACCCGGTTGAGAACCCGTACCTCGTGGGTGGCCGCGTGCACCCGCGCGCCGGCCGCGCGTACCTCGAGCGCTCGCGCTACCGGCGCGGGATGGCCGTGCGCGGCGGCGTGCTCGTCCGGGCGTTCGCGTCGGTCGGCTGGCAGTGGGGCGGACGCTGGACCGGCTCGCCCGACTACCAGCACTTCTCTGCCACGGGCGGCTAGCGGGCAGCGCGCCCGAGCACGGCGCCGAAGAGGAGGTGCCGCCAGGTCGCCTGCACGTACGCGCGTCTGTTCCAGACGAGGCGCGGGATGCCGGGCTCACCGCGGGCCGGATGCCGGCGGTCGACGAAGGCGCCGAGCGGATAGAGCGCGAGGTGCTCTGCGAGGGCCATCGCGATCGCCAGACGCCGAGGCTCGACGCGGACGCGCCTGCGGAGCTCCTCGTAGGCGAGCCCGAAGATGGCGCCGTTGGCGGCGTGCAGCGCGAACCCGGCGAGACGCCAGCGCGGTCCGCGCGTCACCGCCTTGCCGAGCAGGGCGATGTCCGAGTAGTCGCAGCGGAGGAGCCGCTGGTCAAGCGGCTCGGCAAGGCCCCAGACCGTCGCAGCAACGGCTCCGGCCGCGGCGGCGCGCAGTCGACCGCCGTGACGGTCGAGGCCGAATGCCCGGTCGATCATTGGGCGCGTATCCCCGCTGTCGCCGCTCTCAATCGTCCAAGTTGCTCAGGAATGCGCCACCGCCGACCAGGCGAGAGGCCTCGGTTCCTGCAGCCTCGCGAAGGGCGCGGTCGGAGGTCACGAGCCAGCCGCCCGGGTAGGACGGCGCCTCGCGGATCAGCCATTCGTCCGCGCTCTCGCCGCCGGTGCCGACCACCGTCGTGAGCTCGTCGAAGCGCTCGGTTCCGACGATCCCGCCCGGAGCCTTGGCGTCGAAGACGAGCACGATCTGGTGCCCGTGCCGCTTCGCCCAGGCGGCGGCTCGCTCGACGAGCTCCTCATCCGGCACGTTCGGCCACTGGGAGCGCTGGACGTTGCGCGCGTCCACGAGAACGGTCGTTGGCGCGTTCACTCCCGCTCGTCGAGCGCGCGCCGCAACAAGGCGACGTAGTGGCCTAGCTCGGCCGCGCCGCGCTCGGCCACTTCGATCGCGCGAGAGCCGACCACGATCCCGTCGGCAAGGGCGGCCGCGGCGCGGGCGTGGCCGGGTGTGCTGATGCCGAAGCCGGCGTAGAGCGGGAGGCCCGTTACGGCGCGGGCGCGGACGACGAGCCCGGCGAGGGCGGGGGAGAGGTCGTCGCGCGCGCCGGTTGTGCCCGTGAGGGTCACGAGGTACAGCCAGCCGTCGGTGTGCTCTGCGGCGAGCGCGAGACGCTCGTCGGTGGACGTCGGTGCGACGAGCTGCACGCGCCGGATCCCCGGCCGCTCGCCGGCGGGGAGGTCGGCGACGATCAGGCTCGTCGCGCCGGCCGTCTGGGCGTCGGCGGCGAAGCGCTCCCAGCCGTAGGCCTCGAGCAGCGATGCGTACGTCATCGGCACGAGCGGCGTGTGGGGGAGCCGGGCGCGTGTCGCGGCGAGGCAGTCGAGGCACGCGCCGGTGCGCATTCCCTGCGCAAGGGCCCGCTCGGCCGCGCGTCTGATCACTGGCCCGTCGGCGAGCGGGTCGGAGAACGGGAACCCGAGCTCGACGAGGTCGGCCCCGCCCTCGACGGCGGCCTCCGCGAGCTCCGGCGTCTCGGGGCCGCACATGAGGTAGATCGCGAGCGCCTTGGAACGAACCGGCGCAGATTCGTCACGCCCCCGTGACACACCCGCGCGCCTTTCAGCGCTACGTTGATCTTCCCCGGGTGGGAGGGGGTTAGGGAAGGGTCCCGCGGCTTCGCGCTGCGCGCTCACCGTTCGGCGACCTCCGCAAGGTCCTTGTCCCCGCGGCCGGAGAGGCACACCAGCACCAGCTCCTCGTCGAGCTCCGCGACCCGCGCGAGGGCGTGGGAGGGCTCCAGCGCCGGCAGGATGCCCTCCGTCCGCGCGAGGCGGTCGAACGCAGCCAGCGCCTCCTCGTCCGTCGCCCCCACGTACTCCGCACGGCCGCTGTCGCGCAGGAATGCGTGCTCGGGCCCCACGCCCGGGTAGTCGAGGCCCGCGGAGATCGACGCGGCGTCGAGCACCTGGCCGTCCTCGTCCGCGAGCACCGACGAGCGTGACCCGTGGAGCACCGCCGGCCGCCCCGAGCCGAGGCTCGCCGCGCCCCCGGCCTCGACGCCGACGAGCCTCACCTCGGCGTCGTCCACGAAGCCGGCGAAGAGCCCGATCGCGTTCGAGCCGCCGCCGACGCAGGCGAGCGCGACCTCGGGAAGCCGCCCTTCCGCCGCAAGGATCTGCTCGCGCGCCTCGCGGCCGATCACCGACTGCAGCTCGCGCACGATCTCCGGATACGGCGCCGGCCCCACGCACGAGCCGATCAGGTAGTGCGTGTCCTCAACGTTCGTGATCCAGTCGCGGATCGCCTCGCTGGTCGCCTCCTTCAGCGTTCGCGTCCCGAACTCGACCGGCCGCACCTCCGCTCCGAGGAGCGCCATCCGCTCGAGGTTCGGCCGCTGCCGGCGCATGTCCTCGGCGCCCATGTACACGACGCAGTCGAGCCCGAAGCGCGCGCAGACCGTTGCGGTCGCGACGCCGTGCTGGCCCGCCCCCGTCTCGGCGACGATGCGCCGCTTGCCCAGTCGCAGCGCGAGCAGCGCCTGTCCGAGCGCGTTGTTCAGCTTGTGCGCTCCCGTGTGGAGGAGGTCCTCGCGCTTCAGGTAGAGCCGCTTGCCTGGCGCAACGCGCTCGGCGAGCGTGAGCGGCGTCGGCCGGCCGGCGTAGCTCCGCCCGAGCTCGTCGAGCTCCGCGTGGAAGCGCGGATCGTCCCTCGCCTCGCGCCAGCCAGCCTCGAGCTCGTCCAGCGCCGGGATCAGCGTCTCCGGCACGAAGCGACCGCCGTACGCGCCGTACGTCAGCTCCACCGCGCCGCCTCCACGTACGCGCGCACGCGCGCGTGATCCTTGGTCCCGGGCGCGGTCTCGAGACTCGAGCTCGCGTCCACTGCCCACGGCCGCACGAGCTCGATCGCCTCGCGCACGTTCTCAGGCGAGAGGCCGCCGGCGAGCACGACGCGGCCCGTCGCAGCACGCGCCCGGTCGAGGTGACCGGTGTCGTCCTCCAGCCACGCACGGTCGATCACGCGTGCGACCTCGTGCCCGCGCCGCAGGAGCGACCCCTCGCGCGAGCGGTGCCCGTTCTCGCGGCCGTAGAGCTGCACGAGGTCGGCGCCCTCGTCGGTGACCTCGCCAACGTGAACGGCGACCGAGAGCATCGTCTCGGGCACGGGAAGCACGCCGGCTGCGCGCCGCGGCGTCTCCTCCGCCAGCACGAAACCGGCAAGGTCGGCTCCCGCGTCAGCCGCCGCGGCGACGTCCTCCGCGCGCGTCAGCCCGCAGACCTTCACGAGCGGCCGCGCGATCAGCTCCGCGAGCTTCGCCGCGGGATCGGCGGCCCGCATCAGCGCCGAACCGACGAGCACGGCGTCGGCGCCCGCGAGCTCGGCCTCCGCTCCCTGCACCCGGGCCGAGATCGCGCTCTCGGCGACGACGACACGGTCGCGCGGCGCCGACTCGACCAGGTCGAGCTGCACGCCACGGTCGACGGCAAACGTCATCAGGTGGCGGGCGTTGATCCCGATCGGGTCCGCGCCGAGCGCAACTGCGCGCCGCAGCTCCTCGGCGTCGTGGGCCTCCACGAGCGTGTCCAGCCCGAACGCCTCGGCGGCGCGCATCAGCGCCAGTGCTCGAGCGTCGTCGAGGTCGCGCAGCAGCAGCAGCACGGCATCGGCCCCGAGTCGTCGGAGCTCGCCAAGCTCCTCCTCCGAGGAGAAGAACCCCTTCGCGAGCAACGGCACGCGGCTGGCGGCTCTCGCGGCTGCGAGATCCGCTGGAGTTCCTCCGAACCGTTCGTCCACCAGGATCGAGACCGCGGCGGCGCCTGCGCGCTCGAACTCGGCCGCCAGCGCCGCGGCGTCGGCGTCGGGCCGCAGGTCGCCGGCCGAGGGCGAGCGGCGCTTCACCTCGGCGATCGCGGCGAGGCCCTCACCGGCGAGCGCGTCGCGGAAACCGCCCATCAGGCGCGCACCTCCGCCGCCTGCGAGAACTCGACCAGCGCGTCGAGCCGGACCGCGGCGGCGCCCGAGTCGACGGCCTCGCGGGCGAGCTCGAGCCCCTCGCGCAGGTCCGCCGCCTGGCCGGCCGCAGCGATCGCCCCGGCCGCGTTCAAAAGGATGGCCGAGCGCCGGCCTCCGGCCTCGCCCTCGAAGACCGAGCGGATCGCGGCCGCGTTCTCGGCCGGCGAGCCTCCACGCAGCTCGTCCGGGTCGCACCGCGCGAGACCCAGCTCGAGCCCGTCGATCTCGCGCTCGCGCACGTCTCCGTCCACCACCTCGCAGACCAGGTTGGGCCCGGCCGGGGAGAGCTCGTCGATCCCGCCGGCGCCGTGGACGACGAACGCGCGCCGTGCGCCGAGCTGCGCGAGCACCTCCGCGATCGTGTGAACGAGGGACGGGGCATACACGCCCACGACCTGAGCGCGCGCCCCCGCGGGGTTGGTCAGCGGGCCGAGCACGTTGAAGACCGTCCGCGTCGCCAGCTCCCGTCGCACCGGCGCCGCGTGACGCATCGCCGGGTGGTGCGTCGGCGCGAAGAGGAAGCCGAAGCCGAGCTCGTCGATCGAGCGCTCGATCCGCGCGGGGGGCAGCTCGAGCCGCAAGCCGAGCGCCTCTAGCACGTCCGCCGAGCCCGAGGCCGACGAGACCGCGCGGTTGCCGTGCTTGGCCACACCCGCTCCCGCGGCCGCAGCGACGAGCGCCGCCGCGGTGGAAATGTTGATCGTCCGCGCCCCGTCGCCGCCGGTGCCCGCGGTGTCGACGAGGTCGTCGCGCTGCGGCCTCACCGTGAGGACGTGCGCGCGCATCGCTTCCGCGCACCCGGCGATCTCGTCGGCCGTCTCGCCCTTGAGCCGCAGTGCCACGAGCAGGCCGCCGATCTGCGCCGGGGTGGCCTCGCCCTCCATCACCACGTTCATCACCGCACGGGCCTCGGTGCGCGTGAGGTCGTGTCCGTCGAGGAGCCGGGCCAGGGCCTGTTGCACCGTCATCGAACGGCCTCCTTCGCCTGCGGCTCACCCGCGCGGGGGAAACCATGTTTCCCCCGCGAGCCCCCTTCTTCTCCGGGGCTCGCCTCAGCCCGCGCGCCGCGCAGGTTGGCGCACGTGCTGACGATCCCTATGCGGTGAACCTCCCGGTTCCCCATAGCCCCCTCCCCAGGGCCGCTCACGCGGCCCCCTCCAGGAAGTTGCGCGCGAGCTCGGGGCCGAGCGGGGTCAGCACGGACTCGGGGTGGAACTGTACGCCGTCGACGGGCAGCTCGCGGTGGCGCACGGCCATCACCTCGCCGTCACTGCACGTGGCAGAGACCTCGAGGCACGCGGGCAGGCTCGTCGCCGCGAGCGAGTGGTAGCGGCCGGCCTCGAACGGCTCGGGGAGCCCTCGAAAGAGGCCGCGTCCGTCGTGGTCGATCGCGCTCGGCTTCCCGTGCACGATCCGGCGCGCCTGGCCGACCTCGCCCCCGAAGGCCTCGACGATCGCCTGGTGGCCGAGGCAGACCCCGAGCGTCGGCACCCGAGGCGCGAGCCGGCGGACGATCTCGAGGCAGGCGCCCGCGTCCGCCGGCCGGCCCGGCCCCGGGGAGACGACGAGGTGCGAGGGAGCGATCCGCTCCGCCGCGTCCGCGTCGAGCGCGTCGTTTCGCCGCACGACGACGTCGGCGCCGAGCTCCCCGAAGAGGTGCGCAAGGTTGTAGGTGAACGAGTCGTAGTTGTCGACGAGCAAGATCACCCGCGCGCCTCCGCGAGCTCGATCGCCGTCTCGAGCGCCGCCAGCTTGCGCAGGCACTCGTCGTGCTCGGAGGCGGGATCGGAGTCGGCCACGATCCCCGCGCCGGCCTGCAGCAGCGCGACGCCGTCGTCGAGCACGACCGTCCGGATGGCGATGCACGCGTCGAGCGCCTCGCCGGGAAGCGCGTACAGGACGGCGCCTGCGTAGGGCCCGCGGCGGTAGCGCTCGAGCTCCGAGATCAGCTGCATTGCCCGCACCTTCGGCGCGCCCGAGACGGTGCCCGCGGGGAAGCAGGCCCGCAGCAGGTCGAAGTGGGAGACGCCGGGCACCAGCTCCCCGACGACCTCCGACACGAGGTGTGTCACGTGCGAGAAGCGCTCCGGCTCAAGGAAGCGGGCGAGCCGGACGCTGCCCGGGTGGCAGACACGCGAGAGGTCGTTGCGGCCGAGATCGACCAGCATCACGTGCTCGGCGCGGTCCTTCTCGGAGCCGAGCAGCCGCTCCGCGTCGCCGTCTCCCGGCCGCGTGGTTCCGGCGATCGGGTTGAGCGAGACGTGCCGGCCCTCGGCCTTCACCAACGTCTCGGGCGACGAGCCGACGAGGGCGAGGCCGTCGAGCTCCAGCAGGAACAGGTACGGCGAGGGATTCACCCGGCGGAGCGAGCGGTAGAGCTCGAGCGCGCTAGCCGAGGTCGGGCGCTCGGCGCGCTGTGAGAGCACGATCTGGAACGCATCCCCCGCGCGGATGTGCGCCTTGGCCCGGACGACGGCCCGCTCGTAGTCGTGGCGCGACGGAAGACGCCTCATTGAGCCGGCCCGCGAGCGCGCGCCCGGCTCCGGCGAGGGCTGTGGCCCCTCGAGCAGCCCGGCCACCTCGCCTGGGTCGCCGCAGAGCACCTCCGCCATCCCGAGCCCGTGGTCGAAGCGGACGAGCATCTCGGCGACGACGAACCGACTCTCGGGCAGCCCGCGTCCGTCGTCCGGCAGCGGCACGGTCGGTTCGAGCCGCGCCGCGTGGTCGTAGCCGAGGTAGCCGACCACCGGCAGGCCGCAGTCCTCGGACTCCTCGACGTCCACGATCCGAGAGCCGCAGCCGACGAACGAGTGCCGGCCGAGCCGGCCCTTCTCGACCGACTCGAGCAGGAAGCTCGCACCGCGGCTCTCGCGCAGCCGGAGGTACGCCCCGAGCGGGGTGAGCAGGTCGGTTGAGATGACGGTGAGTGCGTTCATGGCAAACAAAAAGACCCTCCGAACGGAAGGTCTGCGAGCGGAACGGTGATGCGTCTAGGTCAGGTCAGCCGACGCTCCCGCCCCGCTCGAGGCGCCAGGCCCAGCCCCAGGTGTGCGAGACGGAAGTCATCTCCTGCAGGGTAGGCGCAGCCGGGGCCGGGCGTCAAGCATGATTGGTGCCAGCTTCTATGTCTGCTCTGCTCTGACGGGCCGCTCCTCCAGGAGCTCGCTGAAGAGCTCGCGGTAGTGCACCATCGCCGTGCGCAGGTCCTCGGTCGAGGCCTTTCCGCGCTCGTTCGCGATCGAGATGCCGTGCGCGGCGCGGTAGTTGGAGATCACCTCGGGGTGGTCGACCGAGAGGTCGGCGGCACGCTGCTCGAAGTCGTCGACCGGGTAGCCGCGCTCGCGCATGACCTGCTGGATCAGCCGGTCGGCCTCGCCCACGGCCTCCTCGGGATCGTCGACGAACTGCGCCTGCGTGTTGTGCCACTGGCTCGCGTAGCGGTCGCGCGCCTCCGGCTCGAGCGGCCGGATCTCCAGCTCCTGGCGCCGCTTCTCCCGCTCTGAGAGATCCGACTCGGCCTCGCGACGGCTCGGCGCGTCGGCGACCGTGTGGTCGTACTCGCTGCCGAAGCGCTCCTGCAGTCCCTTGCGGCGTCGCGCGGCGGCTGCATTCCACACCAGCCCGGCCAGCACTACCACCGCCGCGATCACGATCAGAACCCATCCCCATGTAGGCACGTCTGCTCCTTTCGTAGTCTGCCGAGTGAAGTTCCCGCATCCCGATCGGGCAAAACCGGACTAGGCTGCCGCGGTGCCCGCTCCCCCCGAGCTCCTCCGCCGCCTGCTGACTGCGCCCGGCCCGTCCGGGTACGAGACCGCAGCCGCGACGATTTGGCGCGAAGCAGCGGCCGCCTTCGCCGAGGTGTCGAGCGACGCGCTGGGCTCGTCGGTCGCGCGCGTGCCCGGCACGCGCGGAGGCCCGCTGCTCGTGGTCCTCGGCCACATCGACGAGATCGGACTCATCGTCACCCACGTGGACGAGCATGGGTTCCTCTTCTTCAGGACCGTCGGCGGGCAGCGGCCGGAGGTGCTGCTCGGGCAGCGTGTGGAGCTGCTCGCGCGTGAGGGAGCGGTGCCGGGGGTGATCGGGCGCAAGGGCCGCAAGCGCCCGAAACGGGACGAGAAGGACGAGCCCCTCGCGCTGGACGACCTGCACGTCGACGTCGGCGCCCGCGACCGGAAGGACGCGCTTCGCCTCGTCCGCCTCGGCGACGTGGCCGTGGCCGCCGGCGAGCCGCTCGAGCTTGCAAACGGCCGCCTTGTCTCGCGCGCGCTCGACAACCGGCTCGGCGCCTACGTCGCGCTCGAGGCGGCGAGGCTCGTCGCCGAGGCAGGCGGAGCGCCGGGCGACGTGGCCGCGGTCGCCGCGGTGCAGGAGGAGGTGGGCGACTTCGGCGGCGCGCGCACGAGCGTCTTCGCGCTCCAGCCGCAGGTCGCGCTCGCCGTGGACGTGACCGATGCGACCGACATTCCCGAGGGCGACCCGAAGGCCTGGGGCGAGGCCAAGCTCGGCGGCGGCCCGACGATCAACCGGGGCTCGACCATCAACCCGAAGGTCTTCGACCTGCTGGTCGAGAGCGCCGAGGACGAAGGCATCGCCTACGACGTCAACGTCTCGTCCGGGGAGACCTCCACCGACATGGACGCGGCCTACGCGAGCCGCGCGGGCATCGCGACAGGGCTCGTCTCGATCGCGACCCGCTACATCCACACGCCGACGGAGCTCGTCTCGCTCGACGACGTCGAGGCCGCGGCACGGCTGGTCGCCGCTTTCGCCCGGCGGCTCGAGCCCGGGCTCGACTTCACTCGCTAGGGTCCGGGGGATGTCCCGCTCCGTGATCGTCTCGGCCGTTCGCACGCCATTCGGCAGGCTCGGCGGCGCGCTCGTGGACTACGAGGCACCCGAGCTCGGAGCGATCGCGATCCGGGCGGCGCTGGAGCGCGCCGGGATCGAGAACGGGGAGGTCGAGTACGCGATCATGGGCCAGGTCCTCCAGGGCGGGGCGGGCCAGGCGCCCTCCCGGCAGGCCACCGTCGGCGCCGGCCTCCCGGTCGAGCTGCCTTCGGATACGATCAACAAGGTCTGCGCCTCCTCGATCCGCGCGGTCGAGATCGCAGACCAGATGATCCGCGCGGGCGACGTGCAGGTGGTCGTCGCGGGCGGAATGGAGTCGATGTCGAACGCGCCGTACGTGCTCAAGAAGGCGCGCTTCGGCTACCGGCTCGGCGACGGCACGCTGATCGACCTGATGACCCACGACGGGCTGACCTCGACCTTCGACAACAAGCACATGGTCGAGCAGGCCTCGTTCGTCTCGCGCGAGCTCGGGATCTCGCGCGAGGATCAGGATCTGTGGGCGCTGCGCTCCCACGAGCGCGCGGTGAAGGCGATCGACGAAGGCCGCTTCGAGTCGGAGATCGTTCCGGTCGGCGAAACGGCGGTCGACGAGGGGCCCCGGCGCGACACCTCGATCGAGAAACTCGCGCGTCTCAAGCCGGTGTTCGACCCGGAGGGGACCACCACCGCGGGCAACGCGCCCGGGGTCAACGACGGCGCCGGCGCGCTCGTCGTGACGAGCGAAGAGTTCGCGAAGCGCCGAGGACTCGAGGTGCTGGCGACGATCGTCGCGCAGGGCTACGTCGCGGACGAGTTCGCCTACCTTGCGCGGACGCCGGCGAAGGCGGGCGCGATCGCGCTGGAGAAGGCGGGGAAGACGATCGACGACGTCGAACGCGTCGAGCTGAACGAGGCCTTCTCGTCGGTCGTGCTCAACTCGACGAAGCTGCTCGGAGCCGACCCGGAGACGGTCAACGTGAACGGCGGCGCCGTGGCGCTGGGCCACCCGATCGGCGCGTCGGGCGCCCGGATCCTCGCGACGATGATCCACGAGCTCCGTCGCAACGGCGGCGGCCTGGGGCTCGCCGCCATCTGCTCGGGCGGCGGCCAGGGCGATGCGATCCTGCTCGAGGTCTGAGCACGTGCAGATCGAGGGGCGCGTCGGAGCCGAGTTGGCCGGCAGCGTCTCCAGGTACTGCGGCTTCCGCGAGGAGACGCCGTCGCCGGTGGTGCGGCACGAAGGCCCCGGCTACCACGTCGTCGTGATCGTCAGCTTCGGCGAGGAGTGGCTGATCGACGGCGAGCGGCTGCGCTCCTTCGTCGGCGGCCTTCGCGACCGGCAGGTCACGACCCGGCACGAAGGGCGGTCGTTCGGAATCCACATCGACCTCGTCCCGCCTGCTGCGCACCGGCTCTTCGGGCTGCCGCTGCGGGACCTCGCCTACCGTCAGCTGCCCCTCGAGGACGTTCTCGACGAGCCCTTCCTCGTCGAGCGGCTGCACGACGCAGGGACCTGGGCCGCGCGCTTCCGCTTGCTCGACTCGCTGCTCGCGAGGCGCCTTCGCCACGCGCCGCCGCCTTCTCCCCAGGTCCTCTGGGCGTGGCGGCGGCTCGTGGGCGCGAGGGGAGACATCCGCGTGGGCTCGCTGGCGGAGGAGCTCGGGTGGAGCCGGAAGCGGCTCGTCACCCGCTTCGGCGAGGAGATCGGGCTGCCGCCCAAGGCGATCGCCCGCGTTCTTCGCTTCGAGCGGGCCCGCGCGCTTGCCGAGGCCGCGACGCGGCCCGACTGGGCGCGCATCGCCGTCGAGTCCGGCTACTACGACCAGTCGCACCTGATCAACGACTTCCGCGCCTTCAGCGGGCGAACGCCGGGAACGTTTTTCCAAGACGGCGCGGCGACGGCGGCCTAACCTCCGGCCGATGACACAGCAGATCACGCCGTACCTCCTGTACGAGGACGGCGAAGCGGCAATCGAGTTCGTGGTCGAGGCCTTCGGGTTTCGCGAGGTCGACCGGACGATCGGAGGAGCCGGCGGGATGCACGTCGAGCTCGAGATCTCCCCCGGCGGGCGCATCTACCTCGGCCAGCCTCCGGCCGGCTTCGAGAACCCCGCGACGGTCGGCCGGACGAGCCTGCTCTACGTCCTCGTCGAGGACGTGGATGCCCACTTCGAGCGAGCACAGTCCGCGGGCGCGGCGATTCTCGAGGAGCCGAACGACCTGCCCCACGGCCACCGCCGCTACGGGTGCTCCGACCCCCAGGGGCACGAGTGGTACTTCGCACAGATCCTCGGCAACTGAGACGCCGCTAGAACTCCACTAAGCTCGCGGCGTGCGGTTCGAGCGCGTCCTCGTCGTCGGCGCCGGCCAGATGGGCGGTGGGATCGCGCAGGTCGTCGCCGCGTCCGGGCGCGGGGTCTCGCTGCACGACGCCGCTCCCGGGGCGGTCGAGCGCGGGCTCGAGACGATGCGCAAGAGCCTCGCCAAGCTCGCCGAGAAGGGCGGTCCCGATCCGGACGAGGTGCTCGCGCGGGTGAAGCCGGTCGACGACCTCGTCGCCGCCGACCTGATGGTCGAGGCGGTGGTCGAGGACGCAGCCGTCAAGGAGGACGTCTTCCGGCGAGCCGACGAGGTGCTTCCGGCGAACGCGGTGCTCGCGTCGAACACGTCCTCGATCCCGATCAGCTCGCTGGCGGCTGCCACGAGCCGTCCGGACCGGGTGATCGGGATGCACTTCTTCAACCCGGTGCCGGTGCTGAAGCTCGTCGAGGTCGTCCGCGGTCGCGAGACGTCGGACGAGACGGCGGACGCGATCACCGAGCTCGCGCGTGAGCTCGGCAAGACGCCGGCCGTCGCGAACGACTTCCCCGGCTTCGTCTCGAACCGGATCCTGATGCCCTACATCAACGAGGCGGTCTGGGCTTTGCACGACGGCGTCGCGGAGGCCGAGGCGATCGACACGATCGCCAAACTGGGCTTTGCGCACCCGATGGGGCCGCTCGCGCTGGCCGACCTGATCGGCCTCGACACGTGTGTCGCGATCATGGAAGTGCTCCGCGACGGGCTCGGCGATGACCGCTACGAGCCCTGCCCGCTGCTGAGAAAGTTGGTGAGTGCAGGGAAGTTGGGGCGCAAGTCTGGCGGGGGCTTTTACATCTATTCGTAAAGACCGATAGGTCTAAGCGAATACCGCAACACCGAGCTCCCCAAGGAGGTTCCCGCTTGCGCCTCTTGCTGGTGGATGATGACGAAGGCCTACGGGCGCTGCTGCGCACGACGTTCGAGGCCGTCGACGTCGAGGTCGACGAAGCCTCCGACGTGATCTCGGCGCGGGAGCGGATCGCCGACGTCCGGCCGGATGCGATCGTGCTCGACGTGCGAATGCCCGGGATGGACGGGGCGGCCTTCTGCGCGGAGCTCAAGAGCGCGCCCGAGACGCGCGACGTGTCGGTCGTCCTGCTCACGGGCTCCGACATGACCGACGAGGCGAGGGCGCAGGAGGTCGGCGCGGACGCGCTCGTCCTCAAGCCGTTCAGCCCGCTGGAGCTGCTCGCGGTGGTCGAGCGCGTGTCGGCCGGCCTGCACGCGACGCCGTTCCGCGCGAGCCGCACGAAGCGCCCGGACGAGCAGCTCTTGCTCTACGCGCGCGACCTCCGCCACCTGCTGGAGATCGAGCGCGGCCAGCGACGGCTCCTGCAGGCCGCCTACCACGAGACCGTGACGGCGCTCGCCGGCGCACTCGAATCGAAGGACAGCGGCACAGGAGAGCACTCGCAGCGGGTGCACCGCTACGCGCTGGAGCTCGCGCAGGTGGTTGCTCCCGAGATCGTCGACGACGAGAGCATCGTCTACGGCTTCATGCTCCACGACGTCGGGAAGATCGGGATCCCCGACCGGATCCTCCAGAAGCCGGGGCCGCTGACGGGGCCCGAACGGCGGCTGATGGAGACCCACACGGTGCTCGGCGAGCAGCTCCTGCGCGGGGTCTCGTTCCTGCAGGGCAGAGGCCTCGAGGTCGTCCGTTCCCACCACGAGCGCTGGGACGGGCTGGGCTATCCGGACGGTCGAATGGGCGAGGAGATCCCGATCCCCGCGCGGATCTTCGCGGTCGCCGACGCGCTCGACGCGATGACGAGCGATCGTCCGTATCGCAAGGCGCTGAGCTGGGCCGCGGCCGGAAGAGAGCTCGTCGCGCAGGCGGGCAAGCAGTTCGACCGCTCGGTGGTCGAGGCCTTCCGCACGCGTGACCGGACGCTCCGCCGCATCCGCCGGGAGCTTGCTGAGCGTCCTCTCGTCGCCCGCGTGGTCTAGGCCGTCGAGGACGGTGGCGTCGGCGTCGCCGTCTGGTGCCAGAGCACGATCTTCCCGTTCACGACACGGAAGATCGCGGTTGCCCGCTGGCCGGGGCCGTCGCACCGGCTGTCGCTGCGGTCGCCGAGCTCGAAGGTCGCGGTGGCCGTGTGATCGGTGCTCTTGATCGAGACGATCCGGCCGGAGCACGGCAGCTCGCGGTTCCACTCGACGGCCTCCGCGTGGGTTCGCAGGGTGACGACGCGATCACCCTGCACGATCTCCGCGCCGGGCGCGAAGAGGTTGGCGGCGCCCTGGTTGTCCTCGCTGTTCAGCGCCTGGCTCCAGGCCCGCACGACGCTCTCCGTCGAGGGCGGGTTCGAGCCGCAGCCGGCAGTCGCCGCGGCGACCGCGGCGACGAGCAGGACTCGTGCCTTCACGCGAGAGCCTCGCGAACGAGCTGCTGGAAATGTGCGAGCAGGCGCTCGCTTTCCGGCATCAGCCGGCCTTCCTCGAGCAGCCCCGAGCGGACGCCCGCCTGGACGGACTCGACGAGAGCGCGGTCCTCGCGCCCGACCTGGTCGTCGAAGGCGAGCAGCTCCTCCACCTCGGCGTCGGGGACGTCTTCGGGGAAGAAGTAGTCGAGGAAGCCACGGGTTCGCTCCGGCCCGGCCGGCGTGACCGGGCCGACCGCGAGGTTGGGCGGCCCCGGCAGCGCGTAGACCTTCGTCACCGGCCAGAGCCAGTGGAACTGCCCCTCTACCGGGCCGTCGCCGCGCTTCGTGGGCCCGAACTGGCTCGAGCCGAGCCCGTGCGTCTCGAGCCTGTAGGCGCTCGGCGAGACGTCGACCACGGCGCTGAAGCCGGGATGTGCGACCGCGCAGTGGTAGCACTCGAGGTAGTTCTCGACCGCGATCTTCCAGTTGCACGCGAGGTCGAACTCGCTGCGGCGGCGAAGGCGAAGGCGGTCGAGCTCGATTCCGCCCGAGGCAAGAAGCTCCGGGACCGGCCCGAGCGTCTCGGCCAGCGGCGGCGCATCCCGGTCCGCGTGCACGAAGAGCAGGGGCCCCCAGCTCTCGACCGCGAGCTCGCGCAACGCGATTCCGTCGGCGTCGAAGTCGGGCTCTTCGCGCGCCCGTGGTGCCGCGCGCAGGGCACCGTCGAGCCCATAGGTCCATGCGTGGTAGCGGCACTGCAACGTCTCGCGGTTGCCTCTGCCGTCGACGAGGATCGAGCCGCGGTGGCGGCAGACGTTGAGCAGGGCGTGCAACTCGCCCGCGCGGTCGCGCGTGACGACCACGGGGACGTCGCCGACGCTGCAGGTGAAGTAGTCGCCCGGCTCGGCCGCGTGCTCGGCGGGTCCAGCGTACTGCCAGCCGCGCCGGAAGATGCGGTCTTGCTCTTGCCGCAGCAGCTCGGGATCGGAGTACCAGCTCCACGGCAGCGTGCCCTGCGCGGTCCCGGAAGCCAAACCGGGCACGACTCTACAGGGCGGATTGGTGGCCAGCGCAGGGCATTCAGCGCGACCTTACAAGCCGCCCTCAGCGGCTCCCGCACTCACCCGAGGACGGCGGGCGCGGAGCGCTTCCTTCCTGCGGGTCACAGCGTGGCCCGGGTGATGCGGTCACCCGCAGGTGGCAAGTTCGTGTCCATGGCCGCATCTATGTTGAGGCCGGGTGGCCTTCTCCGCGGCTGGGCGACTCCAAGCCACCCAGGAGGAGAGGGAGAGAAACCACCCGGCTACCCTTCGTGTTCTCACGGTCGCGCCGTTCTCATGCTTGGCGGTTTGATTGACGAGTCAATCGGACACCACTCGGCCGAGGCGGGTCTTGGGGGAGAGCCCGCTTCAGGCGGCCCCCTGTGGCTGCCCTGGACGTACCATGACGCCTTGGGGCAGGGGCCGCACATCTTCCCCGAAGGCGACGCGCGATACCTCCGTCGAAGTTCCGAGAAACGGTGCAATCATGCGCCTGGCCGCCGAGCTGAGCTGTAGGCGGGCGCGACTATACTCGCGGCCCGATGATCTTCGACCTCTCGGCGGACCAGCGGGAAATCCAGTCGCTGGCGCGGGAGTTCGCCCAGGCGGAGATCGAGCCCAACGCGTCGGCGTGGGACCGCGCACACGGCTTTCCGCGCGACCTTTTCGGGAAGCTCGCCGAGCTCGGTTTCCTCGGCGTGTGCATCCCGGAGGAGTACGGCGGGGCGGGGGCGGACTTCCTCTCGTACATCCTCGTGCTCGAGGAGCTCTCGCGGGCGGACGCGGGCGTGGGCGTGACGGTGGCGGTGCACACCAGTGCCGTCACGTTGCCGATCCTCACCTTCGGGACGGACGAGCAGCGCAGCCGCTTCGTGCCGCCGCTCTCGCGCGGCGAGGCGATCGGCGCATTCGCGCTGACCGAGCCGGAGGCCGGCTCCGACGCGGGCTCGCTCCGAACGGCTGCCGTGCCGGCGGGCGAGGGCTGGTCGATCACCGGCACGAAGCAATGGATCACGAACGGGGGCTTTGGCGGGACGGTGCTGCTCTTCGCGCGCACCGATCCCGACGTCGCCGGGGCGAAGGGCGTGTCGGCGTTCATCCTCGACGGCGGGCAGGTGCGGGTGACGCGCGAGGAGGAGAAGCTCGGCCTGAACTCGTCCTCGACGGTCGACCTGGCGCTCGAAGACGCCCGCGTCGGGCGCGACCGGCTGCTGCACGAGGAGGGCAAGGGCTTCACGGTGGCGATGACGACGCTCGACGGCGGGCGCATCGGCATCGCCGCCCAGGCGCTCGGGATCGCGCAGGCCGCGTACGACGTGGCGCGCGAGTACGCGCTCGAGCGGCGGCAATTCGGCAAGCCGATCGCGGAGTTCCAGGCGATCCAGTGGAAGCTCGCCGACATGGCGACCGAGATCGACGCGGCGCGGCTGCTCGTCTACCGGGCGGCCTGGCTGAAGCAGGAGGGGCGCCCGCACACTGAGGAGGGGGCGAAGGCGAAGCTGTTCGCCTCCGAGACGGCCCGGCGGCAGACGGCCGAGGCGATCCAGGTGCTCGGCGGCTACGGCTACACGAAGGAGTTCCCTGTCGAGCGCTACTACCGAGACGCGAAGATCACCGAGATCTACGAGGGAACGAGCGAGATCCAGCGCCTCGTCATTGCGCGCTCGATTCTGGGCCTCCGCGAGCGGCAGCTCGCCCAGGGATGACCTTGATGTTCACCCGCGCCACGCCGGTTCCCACCACCCCCGCCCACCAACAGCCTATGTCCGAAAATGTCACGTGTCCGTCACGGGTCCGTGCCGAAAGAGTCACGACGGCGGGCCCGGGCCGATGAGCCCCCGCGAGCGCGACGAGCCGGTGCGGCTGACGAGGATCTACACCCGCGGCGGCGACGCCGGCGAGACGAGCCTCGGCGACGGGTCGCGGGTCTCGAAGCTCGATCCTCGCGTCGCCGCCTACGGCGCAGTGGACGAGCTCAACGCGCACGTCGGCCTCGTGCTCGCGCTCGACGAGCTCGATCCCGAGCAGCGCGGCCAGCTCGAGCAGATCCAGAACGACCTCTTCGACGTCGGCGCCGATCTCTCCGTTCCCTTCGACTCCGGCGACGGGCGGCTTCGCGTGGCGCAGGCCCAGATCGACGAGCTCGAGCGGCTCTGCGACGTGCACAACGCGGCGTTGCCGGAGCTCAAGAGCTTCGTCCTCCCCGGCGGGAGCGAGCTCGCGGCGCGCCTCCACGCCGCCCGGACGATTTGTCGCCGTGCCGAGCTCGCCACCCTCGAGGCAGCCGCGCAGACGACGATTGACCCCCTCGTGCCGGTATACCTGAACCGGCTCTCCGACCTGCTCTTCATCCTCGCGCGGTCGGCGAATCGCGGCGGCGGCGAGCCGCTGTGGAAGCCCGGCGGGCCTAGCTGACGGGAACGATCGCGCCGGCCAGCACGAGCTTGCGCGCCGTGTCGCTCGAGGGCGCGAACACCTCGACTTGATCGTTCTCGCCCTCGTGGCCGAGATAGGCGCGATGCGAGTCTCCCGCCGCGAACACGACGAGCTCGCCGTGATCGAGACCGACCCATGTCGCGCCTTCCCGATTCGCCGCCCGCTTCAGGTCCGCGAACGACCGCGCGCCGGGATAGGTGCCGACTGTGAGGAACTCCGGCCGCGGATCACCCGCCGCGACGCCGTCGGGGAGGTAGCGGACGAAGATCCGCCCGGAGGTCGTCGTGGTCAGCTCGTAGCGGAAGCCGCGCCTCGGCCCGGCCCAGTAGACCGGGTGGCCGAGCGAGGCCGCGAGTCGCTGGAGCTGTGGCTGCGAGACGAGCGCCGGGATGCCTTCTGCCGTCGGGGCAGAGGGAGACCCGTCGCCTCGGAGCAAGAGCCACGCCACCGCGACAGCCGCGCCGGCGAGCGCAAGGCCGAGCAGGAGGAGGCGAAGATCGGAACGGTGCGGGTGGACATCGCCCGTGCCGCGCGAATCGGTCTCGGACACCGGCTTCCGGGGCTCCTGCCAGACGAGCCGGCCGGCCGCGCTCTCCACCCCGTCGAGGATCGAACGAATCTCCTGATTCATCCCTTTGCCTCCTAGGGCAGCGGAATGACGATGATCGTCCTGTTGGCGAACGTCCCGGTACCGGCGCTCACACTGTACTTCGCGGTGAAGGTCGTGCTCCCCGCGGTCAGCCCGGTGACGAAGAAGGTCGCGCTGGATTGGGTCATCGGGTGCTGAGAGCCTCCGTTGAGGAGACTCAGCGCCTGGGTGTCGGCCGCAGCGCGCGTCGTCGCGCCTGAGATCGCGAAGCCCATGTTGCTCTGGGCGGAGTTCGCGCTGTTCGTCTCCGACGCCGTCACGGTCACGATCGCCTTGCCCGAGGCGCCGATGGTCACGGTCACCGCCGGTCCCACCGTGGTCAGATCCGCGTAGGTCGTGCTCGTCGTCGTCTGAGAGGCCGCCACTGTTACGCCGTCGGCCCCGACCGGACCGGTCGCGCCCTTGGCACCCGTTGCACCCTTGGCGCCGGTCGCACCCTTGGAACCGGTGACGCCCTTCGCGCCGGTCGCACCCTTGTAGCCGGTCGGACCCCTTGCGCCCGTGGGACCCTTGGTGCCGGTGGCGCCCTTCGCGCCGGACGCGCCCTTGGAGCCGGTCACGCCCTTCGCGCCAGTCGCACCCTTGGCGCCGGTCGGTCCCTGCGCGCCCGCCGGGCCGGCAACGCCCTGAGCACCGGTTGCACCCTTGGCGCCGGTCGCACCCTTGGAACCGGTGACGCCCTTCGCGCCGGTCGCACCCTTGGCGCCGGTCGGTCCCTGCGCGCCGGCCGGGCCGGCAACGCCCTGAGCACCCGTTGCTCCCTTGGCGCCGGTCGCGCCCTTGGCACCGGTCGCGCCCTTGGCACCGGTCACGCCCTTGGCACCGGTTGCGCCCTTGGCACCGGTCACGCCCTTGGCACCCGTTGCGCCCTTGTCACCGGTCGCGCCCTTGGCG
>Ga0307319_10000157_pt1 | contig 21493 bp, 19 predicted proteins | sample ER_DNA_368_FD_194491 | JGI IMG/M metagenome (GOLD analysis project Ga0307319, IMG submission 194491) | Bulk soil microbial communities from the East River watershed near Crested Butte, Colorado, United States - ER_DNA_368 | ecosystem: Environmental > Terrestrial > Soil > Floodplain | place...
AGGGACTCCGTCGCGACGAGCGGCGCGACCACGCTCACGCGACCGCGGTAGTAGGCCTCGAAGAGCGCCGCATAGGAGAGGCCGAAGAAGACGCCCGCGGGCAGGAAGGCGCGCAGCGCGGCGGAATAGCCACGCGCCCACGATCCGCGCCGCGTGAGGGCGAGGTACAGGGCAACCGTCGCGGCGCCCGCGAGCAGGGAGACCGGCGCGGAGACAAGCGCGCGGACATCGGTGTCCTTCGCAATCGAGCGCAGGACGTTGTCACGGATCGCGAAGAGCACAGTCGCCGCGACCGCGAACAGGACCCCGAGGCGCCGGAAGTCCTCCGGCCGCACGCGCTCGTTCGCGAGCGCGATGCCCCCGGCGACGATCAACGCCGCGCCGGCGAGCAGCGATCCGCGAACGGGCTCGCGCAGGACCGCGAGGGCGATGGCGACCGCGACGAGGGGTGCGGTGCCCATCAGCACCGACGTCCGGGCAGCGCCTGCCTCTCTCACCGCGCGCACGAACAGGATCTGGGACAGGCCCGGCGCGAGCGCTCCCGCGATCAGAAACGGCCAGACCTCCGCCAGGTCCAGGCTGCCCGCCGTGGCAAGGCCGATGGCCGACGTGACCACGAGTGCGACCGAGGACATCGCAAGCGCGCCTAGCTCCGGGTCGTCGGACCGGCGCAGCGCGAACCGGACCGCGACCGACATCGCGCCGAAGAGCGCCGCCGAGGCGCACGCGAGGAGAACCGCCCCCACTCAGGCGGTGCTGTGGATCGGCCCGCTTCGCTCGACGAGCCGCCCACCCGAGCGCCCGGCGCGCACGGCCAGTACCTCGGCGAGGATCGAGACGGCGGTCTCTGCGGGCGAGTACGCGCCGAGGTCGAGCCCCGCAGGCCCCGCGATTCGTTCGAGGTCGTCCTCGCCGAGACCGGCCTCCAGCAGCCGCTCGCGCCGTCGTTCCTGCGTGCGGCGGGAACCGATCGCCCCCACGTAGAAGGCGTCGCTCCGGAGCGCCGTGGAGAGCGCCGGGACGTCGAGCCGCTCCTCGTGCGTGAGCACGACCACCGCGGTGTCCGCGCCGGGAGCCAGCCGCCGGAGCGCCTCGTCCGGCCACGCGGCGACGAGCTCGTCGGGACTCGGCAGCCGCTCGCGCGTCACCAGCCCGGCCCGCGGGTCGGCCACGGCGGTGCGCCAGCCGAGGGCCTTCGCGGCGTGGCAGAGCTCCTCGGCGGTGTCGGTCGCCCCGACCACCAGCAGCCGCGGCGCCGGCCCGAGCACCTCCGCGAAGACTCTCTCGCCGTCGAGCTCGAGCACGCGGCTCGGCCCTGGGTCGATCGCCTCCGGCTCTACGATCCGCCGCTCCCCCGCTCTCTCGCCCTCGAGCACCGTCAGCACAACCGCGGGCTCGTACGGATCGGGCAGCTCGCCCTCGAAGCGCTCGACGAAAACGTCGATCTCCCCGCCGCACGGGAGCCCGACCGACCAGGCCTGGTCGTCGTCGATCCCGTAGGTCAGGAGCCGCGGCGCGCCGTCGGCGATCACTTCCGCTCCCTGCACCGCAACGTCGCTCTCGACGCAGCCTCCCGAGACAGAGCCGAGCAGCTCCCCGCCCTCCGAGACGCCGAGCTTGGAGCCCACCGGCCTCGGCGCGGAGCGGCGGGTGGCCACGACGGTCGCCAGCGCGACCCGCTCTCCACGGGCACGCCAGCGCGCGATTCGGTCGCCGAGCTCGGTCACGGCCCAAGCCTAGCCGCGCGTACCTCTCACGAACATGCGAAGACCGCTCGCGCAGAGCGGTCTTCGCGTCCGTGCAAGGCGGCTAGGCCGCGGCGTCCGGAAAGGCGGGCGGGCCTTGCCGGTCGAAGGCGGGCGGGCCGTGCCGGTCGAAACCGCGCATGCCGAAGCCGCGGTGCTCGCGGAAACGGGCGCGCAGCTTGCCGTTGACCAGGTCGTCGATGCGGCTCTCGAGGCCTTGAAGGGCACGCTGCTCTTCGGCCTTCGTCAACCGGCCGGCCTTGACGGCCGCGTCGAGCTTGTCGGTGACGTCCTTCACGAGCGCGGACTTGAGGCCGTCGACCGACTTGTTCTCCGCCTTGGCGATCTCGGCGAGTGTCTTGCCGGCTCCGATGCGGGTGCGGAGCTGGGCCTCGGTCAGGCCGAGGTAGCTCGCCGCGGCGTCGAGCCCGTGGAAGAACGGGTGCACGCCCGGGAAGCCCCGGCCCAACGCGGGCGGCCCGAAGAGCGGGAAGTCGTCGGACTGGATTCGCTGCTTGAGCTGCTCGCCCTCGGCCTTGGTCAGCCGCCCGTCCTTGACGGCTGCGTCGATCCGGTCGCTGAGCGCCTTCTTGATCGCGGCACTGAGCTTGCTCGGGGACACGCCGAGGTTCTTGGCGGCGTCGTTCACGATCGCCTTGCTCTCCTCGCTCGGCGACTCGCGCGTGAGCTTCGTCGCCGCGAGGCCGGCTCCGGTGCCTCCGACCACCACCGCGGCCGCGGCGCCCGCGAGCACCTTCCGTCTCATCGCCATTCGCGCTCCTTTCGTGTCGTGAGCCGAGTCAAGCAGCCGAACCTGAGAGCCCGGTGAAAACTCCCTAAGAATTCACGGGTGAGGACGGCGATCGCGAAAGCCCGCCGCGACCGCCGCGACTGCCGTCTGCTTGCGCAGGCGGGCGCGTCGGCGGGCTTCCGCGATCCGGGGAGGGGATCGTCCAGCTCAGCCGCGCTTGACGAGCCGGCCCAGGAGCCCGCGGCGGGCCCACTGATCCGAGGCCGCCTCGTGCTCGGCCGGCGTTCGCGGCACCGAGCTCGCGGACAGCATCCGCGGCTCCGGGTGGGTCTTCGTCGTTTTCGTTCTCATCACGGTCTCCTTTGGGCTCGGGATCGGATTCAGGCAGAGAACCAGCCGGCCCTGAGAGACGCCTGAGAGCGGCGTGTGAAGCGCCTAAGTGTCAGGGCGGTCGGGGCGGCCGTTCAGACGAAGGCGCATCAGCGTCCCGCCGCCTTGGGCGCGCTCGACGACCACGGAGCCGCCGTTGGCCTCGGCGACCTGCTTCACGATCGCGAGGCCGAGCCCGGAGCCCGGCATCCCCCTCGCGGCGCGCGAACGGTAGAAGCGGTCGAAGACGAACGGCAGGTCTTCCTCGGCGATTCCGGGGCCGTGATCCCGCACAGCCACCTCGCCGTCACGCACGACCACCTCGACCACCGCCCCCGGCGGGCTCCACTTCGCCGCGTTGTCGAGCAGGTTCGCCACCGCGCGCTCGATCGTGGAGGGCGCGCCGTGGACGAACGTCTCGTGCAGGTCGGTGGTGAACTCCACGCTCGGGCGATTCCTGCGCGCACGCTCGACGGCGCCCGCGGCGAGGAGATCGAGGCGCACGTCCTCCGGCCGCTCCTGTGGCTCGCCGCGGGTCTCGCGGGCGAGCTCGATCAGTTCTCCGATCAGCGCCGTCATCTCGCCCACCTGCTCGACCACGTCCTCCAGAAGCCGCTCGCGGTCCTCTGCCGGCAGCTCGTTCCCGCGCGCGAGAACCTCGATGTTCGTGCGCAGGCTCGTCAGCGGCGTCCGCAGCTCGTGTGACGCGTCCGCCACGAGCTGCCGCTGCGCCCGGCTCGAGTCCTCGAGCGCCGCGAGCATGGTGTTGAAGCTCGCGGCGAGGCGCCCGAGCTCGTCCTGGCCGGTCAGCTCGATTCGCTGTGAGAGGTCGCGCGTCTCCGTCACCGACTCGGTCGTCTCCATGAGGCGCCGCACGGGCGTCACCGCCGCGCGCGAGACCAGCAGGCCGAGCGCCGCCGCGACCCCGATTCCGCCCACCGCGATGATGATCATGAAGATCGTGATCCGGTGCAGCGTGCGGTTGACCTCGGTGAGCGGCCGAGCGATCTGTACGGCGAACGGTGTCGCCGGGATCGTCAGCACGCGGTACTCCACGTCCCGGAATCGCTTATCGCTGAAGTACTCGCTGTGCTCACCTCTCGCTGTCTCGCGGTCTCGAGCGTCAACCGGCAAGGTGTAGGTGACCGTGGGCTGGCCGAAGGGCGGACCACTGATGGGGACCGCCTGCACGAAGTCGCTTTGCACGCCCGGCGGCGCACCGGGGATCACGAGGTAGCCGTCCACGATGCGAGGACGAGGACCGGTCGTGATCTCGTGCGCGCGGCTCTGCAACGTCCGGTCGACCTCGCCCAGGAGCTCGTCGTGGACGACCAGGAAGACCACGATCGAGGCCGCGATCACGGCGATGCCGACCGCGGCCGCGGCGACCAGCGCCAGCCGGGTGCGGAAGCTCATCCCTCGCGCAGCGCGTAGCCGACGCCGCGCACCGTGTGGATCAGCCTCGGTCTGCCGCCGACCTCGGTCTTGCGCCGCAGGTAGCCGATGTAGACGTCGAGCGAGTTCGACGCGAAGCCGAAGTCGTAGCCCCAGACGCGCTCGAAGATCAGCGACCGCGTCAGCACCTGGCGCGGGTTGAGCAGGAACAGCTCCAGGAGCGAGAACTCCGTCCGCGTGAGCTCGATCTTGTCCCCGCCGCGCCGCACCTCGCGCGTGCCGGGCTCGAGCTCGAGGTCGGCGAAGCGGAGCGCCTGGCCCGAGCCGTCGCTCGTTCGCCTCAGGAGCGCCCGCACGCGCGCGAGCAGCTCCTCCAGCGCGAACGGCTTCGTCAGGTAGTCGTCGGCGCCGGCGTCGAGCCCCTCCACGCGATCCTCGACCTGCGTCCGCGCGGTCAGCATCAGGATCGGGAGCTTGCTGCCGTTCCGACGGACCGTGCGCGAGACCTCGAGCCCGTCGACGCCGGGCATGAGCACGTCGAGCACCATCGCGTCGGGCTCGGGCTCGGACCTGAGCCGCTCGAGCGCCTGGGCCCCGTCATCGGCGAGCTCGATCTCGTAGCCCTCAAGCTCGAGCGCGCGGCGGAGCGACTCACGGACCGCCCGCTCGTCGTCGACGACCAGAATCTTCACGTGCCCATTGTTGCGTCAGAAATTGAGAGCTGCGTGAGAGTTCCCTGCACGGAGCGGGTCTCTTAGGAAGTTCTTAACCGGCGTTCATCGTCGTCTTAGACCCGACTGGTCGAATTGCAAGCGTCATCGACAAAAAGGGATCCCCCATCCCTCTGTGCATGCGACGGGCCCCGCTCCTGCGGGGCCCTTTCGTTTCTTACGGACTTCTTAGCGAGGTCTCATCCGGGTCTTAGAGGGTAGTGATCTGATGCAACCGCCAACGACGAAAGGAACCTCCCCGATGCCCCGTCGCCTGCACAAGACTCAAGTCGTGTCTCTCCTAGCAGTGGCCTGCCTCGGCGCAGGCGGCGGGGCTGTCGCGTACGCGACGCTTTCGGACGGGAACACCGTCGTCAAGCAGGTGACCGTGCGCCAGTCGGAGCCGATCGCGAGCTCCTCGGCGCCGCTCTCCGTGAACCAGATTTACCGGCGCGCCTACCGCGGGGTCGTCGAGATCACGGTCACGACCCCCGCCGCCGCCTCGCCGTTCGGCGGCGGAAGTGGCTCTTCCAAGGCTCAGGGCTCCGGATGGGTCTACGACTCGAGCGGCCACATCGTCACGAACGACCATGTGGTCGACGGCGCGAGCTCGATCTCGGTGCTCTTCTGGAACGGCAAGACCTATTCGGCCACCGTGGTCGGCACGGACAAGTCGACCGACCTCGCGGTGATCAAGGTGAATGCACCGTCCGCAGAGCTGCACCCGCTCTCGGTCGGCGACTCCGCAGCGCTGCAGGTCGGCGACGGCGTCGTCGCGATCGGTAGCCCCTTCGGTCTCGAGGAGACGGTCACGAGCGGGATCGTCAGCGCGCTCCACCGCGCGATCGAGGCCCCGAACAACTTCACGATCAACGACTCCATCCAGACCGACGCCGCCATCAACCACGGCAACTCCGGCGGCCCGCTGCTGAACTCGCAGGGCAAGGTCGTCGGCGTCAACGCGCAGATCCGCAGCGACTCCGGCGGGAACGAGGGCGTCGGCTTCGCCATCCCCTCCAACACGGTGCGGTTGATCGCCACGCAGCTGATCTCGACCGGCAAGGCGGTCCACGCCTACCTCGGAGTCTCGATCGACTCGACGGCCTCGACAGCCAAGATCGCCGAAGTGAAGCCGGCGACCCCGGCCGCCCAGGCGGGCCTGAAGGCTGGCGACGTCGTGACCGCAGTCGACGGGGCGAGCATCGCCTCCGGCGACGACCTGACGCGCGCGATCGACTCGCACAAGCCCGGCGACACGATCAGCCTGAAGTACCGCCGCGGCGGCAGCGAGCATTCCGTCGACCTGAAGCTCGCGACCCGTCCTTCGTAGCGCGGGCCTGAGCATTCGCGGGGAGCGCCAAGCTCGGGCTCCCCCGTGAATCCATGCCGGCGAATGGACTAGAGTCACCGCGTGGCCAGGGTCTCGGCGCAGGAGCTGGCCGAGCTTGCTGCGTGCTCGCCCGAATACGTGGAGCGGCTGGCGGATCTCGGTTTCCTCGGGCCGCGTGAAGACGACGGGTTGTTCGCCTCTTCCGACGTCCACGCCGTCCGCTTGATGGGCACCTTCGAAGAGGCAGGAATCTCGTTGGAGGACGTCGCCCGTGGCGTCGCGGCGGGAGAGCTGTCCTTCCCCCTGGGGCTCTTCCTGCCAGAGCCCGCCCGGATGTCGGGTACCTACGCGGAGCTCGCGGAGAGGCTTGGACGGTCGCCCGAGCTGTTGCGGCGCCTCAGCGGTGAGCTCGGGCTGCCGCCGCGTGCCGACGACCGCGTGCGCGACGAAGACGCGGAGATCCTCTCTCTGCTCGTGACGAAGCTCGACCTGGCGGACGACGATGAGCTCTCACGCTTCTCCCGACTCTACGGCGGCACCGTGCAGCGAATGGTCGTCTCGGGACTGCAGTTCTTCGACCGTGCCGTTCAGCAGCGCGTCGCCTCCTTCGAGCTCCCGAACGAGGAGCGCGACCGGCTCGTGTACCAGCGCGCCGCCGGCTTCACGGAGCTCGTCAGCAGCATCGTTCCATGGCTCCAGCGGCGGCACCGCGAGCGCTCCGTGATCGAGTACGTCGTCGGCGTGACCGAGGGGTTCATGGAAGAGCGAGGAATCATGCCGCGGCAACCCCGGCGGCCGCCCGCGATTGCCTTCCTGGATCTCACGGGCTATACCGCGCTCGCGGAAGAGGAGGGCGACGAGGCCGCGGCCGAGCTTGCCGCAAGCCTCGCGAGTGTCGTGCAGGAGGCTGCGCAGGCGCATCGCGGTAGACCGGTGAAATGGCTGGGCGACGGCGTCATGTTCCACTTCGCCGACCCCGGCAGCGCCATCCTCAGCGGTCTCGACCTGGTCGAGCAGACCGAGAGCGAAATCTCGGTCCCGGCGCGAGTGGGCATCAATGCGGGCGCCGTGATCGCCCAGGAGGGCGACTACTTCGGCAAAACGGTCAACATCGCGGCCAGAATCGCCGATTACGCACGCCCGCACGAGGTACTGGTGAGCGAGGACGCCAGGCGAGGCGCCGGGGTCGATGAGGTCGAGTTCGAGCTCATCGGGGACGTGCCGCTCAAGGGTGTATCGCAGGCGGTGCGACTCCATAGGGCCATCCGCGTACCGAGCTGAAGACGGCGGTACTCTTTTTCGAGTGCCCCCGTAGCTCAGTGGAAGAGCAGCGGTTTCCTAAACCGCGTGCGCAAGTTCGATTCTTGCCGGGGGCATCCTCGTAACGAATCGAAGCAAACTTTGACGAGCTCGTGGCGGCTGGGGGGATCGCCGTTGAAGTGCCGATCAGGTTCCGCGCACGGAAGGCCGATGCAGCGGGACGCACTGTCGACCTGGGAAGCAAGTCGAGGAGATTCTCCAGCGCGTGGAGGCAATCGCGCAGGAAGCACGTCGCTTACGTCGGTTGGCGGTAGCTACTGCTGTTGCTGCTCAAGAGTTTTCACGGCAAGGGGCGGGTCTGACCACGAACTCGAAGACTGCATCGATTCGGCTGACGCTCTATGCTCGCGGCGTGCAGCAGACGCGCACCGGCGCGGAGAGCCAGACGAAGTTCCTCCTCGAGGAATCGCAGCTGCCGCGGCGCTGGTACAACATCGTCGCCGACATGCCCACCCCGCCGCAGCCGGTGCTGCATCCCGGCACCGGGCAGCCGATCGGACCGGACGATCTCGCACCACTCTTCCCGATGGCGCTGATCGGCCAGGAGGTGAGCGAGGAGCCGGAGATCGAGATTCCGGAGGAAATCCTGAAGATCTACAGCCTGTGGCGCCCGACGCCGCTCTATCGCGCGCGCCGGCTCGAGGAGGCGATCGGGACGCGCTCGCGCATGTTCTACAAGTACGAGGGCGTCAGTCCACCGGGGAGCCACAAGCCGAACACGGCGGTCGCGCAGGCCTATTACAACAAGCAGGAAGGGCGAACGCGGCTCTCGACAGAAACCGGCGCAGGCCAGTGGGGGAGCGCCCTCGCGTTCGCCTGCAGGCTGATCGGGCTCGAGTGCAAGGTCTACATGGTTCGCGTCTCGTACGAGCAGAAGCCGGCGCGGCGCTCGATGATCAAGGCGTGGGGCGCGGAGATCGTGCCAAGCCCTTCCGAGGAGACGAACGCCGGCCGGGCGATCCGCGCGGAGCACCCCGACTCGCCCGGCAGCCTTGGCATCGCGATCTCGGAGGCGGTCGAGGATGCGGCCGCCCGCGACGACACCGCCTACTCGCTCGGAAGCGTCCTCAATCACGTGCTCCTCCACCAGACCGTGATCGGCCAGGAGGCACTGGCGCAGATGGAGCTCGCGGGCGCGGCCCCCGACGTCGTGATCGGCTGCGTCGGCGGCGGATCGAACTTCGCCGGCCTTGCGTTCCCATACCTGCGCGAGAAGATCGCCGGGCGCGAGATCGATGTCCTCGCCTGCGAGCCTGCGGCCTGCCCGACCCTGACGCGTGGACTGTTCGCGTACGACTTCGGCGACACGAGCAAGCTCACCCCGCTGGTGCCGATGCACACGCTCGGGCACGATTTCGTCCCCGCCCCGATCCACGCAGGCGGGCTGCGCTACCACGGCGTCGCCCCGCTGATCTCGCAGCTTGTCCGCGACGGGCTTGTCCGCGCCGAGGCATACCTCCAGAACGATGTGTTCGCCTCGGCCGTCCTCTTCGCCGGGAGCGAGGGGATCCTGCCGGCGCCCGAGGCAGCGCACGCGATTCACGGAGCACTTCAGGTGGCAAAGGGCGCCGACGAGGCGGGCGACGAGCGCACGATCCTCTTCAACCTTTCCGGCCACGGCCATTTCGACATGGCCGCCTACGACAACTACTTCGCCGGCAAGCTCGAGGATGTCGCCCTCGACGAGGACGAGATGGGCCGAGCGCTGCACGCGATCGAGGGCTTGCCGACCCCGGCTTAGCGATCCGACTTAGGGCATGCGGCCGACTCGGACTGCACGCAGCCACCCCAGGCCGCCCCGCCTGCGGTCGTCTACGAGACCGGCGTCTTTGCCACGACGCTCGACTGACTCAGACGAAGGGCCGGCGCCGCGGCGGCACCGGGCCTTCCTTCGACTTCTCGTCGAGGCTCACGAGGGATTCGGGTTCTGGGTTCCGCTCAGCCGATCCGGTACCAGTCGTAGCCAAGCGGCTCGAGACGCAGTTGTTGGCGGCCGGCCTTGCCGCGATGCTCGCCGTCGCCGTGAAGGCTGCGCAATCTCTCGCCGCCGGAGAGCCCAAGATCGAGACTGATCTCACGCGGCTCGTCGGCGAAATTGTGAACGCAGAGCACGGCGGAGCCCCGCCGGGTATAGAGAATCGCAAGCACCTCGCGGTTACGGGTGGGCAGGATCCGCCACTCACCCGAGCCGATCTCGGGGCATTCCTTTCGAATCCGGATCATCTTGATCATCCAGCGCAGCAGCGATGTTGGACGACGAAGCTGCTCCTCGACATTGACCGCGTCGAAGCCGTACGGGCCCTTGTCCACAACCGGACGGACGAGCCGGCGCGCGCTCGAGAAGCCTGCGTTGGGTCCATCCGTCCACTGCATCGGCGTTCGGATCGCGTCGCGTTCTTTGAGGCGTAGGTTCTCGCCCATCCCGATCTCCTCTCCGTAGCGCACCACCGGCGTACCCGGCAGGGAGAAGAGCAGGCTGTAGGCGAGCTCCAGGCGGCGCTGGTCACCGAGCATCGGCGCCAGCCGGCGACGGATCCCGCGGCCGTAGAGCTGCATCGACGGATCCGGCGCGAAGCGGGCGAAGACAGCGTTGCGCTGGCCGGCCTGCAGCCGGCCGAGGTCGAGCTCGTCGTGATTTCGAAGAAAATGCGCCCACTGAGCGCCAGCGGGAATGGTGCGCGTGGCAGTCAGCGCGGAGGCGAGCGGGCGCGCATCGCCGGTCGCGAGCGATGCGAACAGATGCTGGTTGACCCAGAAGTTGAACATCATGTGGAGCCCGTCGCCGTCGGCGAAGTAGTGCTCGTCGTCGCGCGGCACGACATTCGCCTCGCCGAGCAGAATCGCGTCACCGCGGCGCCACTGCACGACGTCCCTCAGCTCGCGCAGATATTCGAACCGCAGCTGCGGCCTCCCGCCGTCCGGCCGCGGCTTCTCGATGAGGAACGGAACGGCATCGACGCGGAAGCCGGACACGCCGAGCCGGAGCCAGTAACTGACGATGCGATAGATCTCCTCGCGGACACGAGGGTTCTCGAGATTCAGGTCGGGCTCGAAGTCGAAGAAGCGGTGGAAGTACCACGACCGCGTCTTCCGCTCGTACGACCACGTCGAGGCCTGCACGCCTGGAAACACCACGCCTGAGCGGACGGCGCGCGGGCGCTTGCGCGACCACACGTACCAGTCACGGTACGGCGACTTCACGCCGTCCCTCGCGCTCTGGAACCACGGATGACGGCCTGAGGTGTGGTTCACGACCAGGTCGAGGAGCACGCGGATGCCGCGGCCATCCGCCTCGGCGAGGAACTCGGCGAAGTCGCCGCTCGACCCGAGTCGTCGATCGATTCCGTAGTAGTCGGTGATGTCGTAGCCGTCGTCGCGGTTCGGCGACGGTTGCGTCGGCGCGAGCCAGAGAACATCGACGCCGAGGCTCTCGAGGTAGTCGAGCCGATCCCGGAGCCCGCTGAAGTCGCCGACTCCGTCCCCGTTTCCGTCCATGAACGCCTCGACCGAGAGGCTGTAGAAGACGGCATTCCGATACCAAGCCTCCATCCCGGGCCTTATGCCCAGCGAGGGCCGGATGTTCACGCAACATTGGGACGCGACGACCCGCGGCCGCTTCTACGCTCGCAGGCACAGCGTTTCCTGAACCGCGTGCGCAAGTTCGATTCTTGCGGGGGGCATCTCACGACTTGCGACCTTTGAGCTGGACGTCCCGACCGCGCCGCTCGTAGCGAAGCTACGTTTGAAACAATCCTGGTGCCGCGCCCTACGGCTTGGGTTCAGTGGGCTCGACAAGAGCACCAGGGGTCAGAAGGGGAGACATTTGCAGAGCCGACCTACCAGCTCGGCAAGGAGGGTTCCATGAGAAGACTCATCCCAGCTACAGCCTTCCTGGTCGTTCTGGTCGGCATCGTCGCCGGCCAGAATGCACTCGGATTAGGAGGGTCCACACCGACGACACCCTCGGCTAAGACGCCTCTGTGGGTCACTCACGTGGCGCGCTACCCGGGCGGCATCTCGGGCGGCGTGCGCGCGGTATACGCCGCCCAAGGTCAGAACGCCGCGCCGCGGGCCGCAGCGCCGGCACAGGCACCCACCGCCTCTGCCGGCGCCAGATCGAACGACGGCGGTGCCAACGTCCAGATGAACGACGACAGCTACCCACCGATGCCCCAGAACGAGACCGCGGTCGCGTACAACGTGATCAACCCGAAGGTCGCGGTCGCGGCGGCGAACGACTACGTCAGCGGTGGCGTCGTGGTGATGCGGACGTCGGACAGCGGCCGACACTGGGCGAGCACGCGGATCAGCCCGCAGTTCGCCGGCACCAGAGACTTCTGCAGCGGTGGCGACCCGGGGGTCGCGTACAGCCGGCGAGACCGCGCGTTCTACATCTCACAGCTGTGCTTCTTCCGTGCGCTGCCGTTCTCCGAGGTGCAGGTCTACAAGTCCGTCGACAACGGCCAGACCTGGACGCCCGGCCGCCAGGCTGCGCGTGCCGCCTCCAACTTCGACTATGCGACGGGCGCGGTCGACGACTCGATCTTCAACGACAAGGAGCTCATCGCCGTCGACAACACCCCGAGTAGCCCGCACTACGGCCGGATCTACGTCACCTACACCAAGTTCCACATCCAGCCGGACGGATTCAGCGACTACTGCCCGATCCAGCTTTCCTACACGGACACGATCCCCACCACTAACCCGGCGCTGTCGACCTGGTCGCACACCGCCATTCAGCCCGACAACCCCGGCGGTGACGGCACCGGCTCCTCGGCGAACCAGTTCAGCGACCCGGTCGTCGAGAAGAACGGCACGCTCGATGTCGGGTTCGTCTCCGAGAATTGCAACGACTCCTTCGACCCGCACCTGCTCTTCCAGAGGTCGACCAATGGCGGGCAGACGTTCCTCCCCAGCGCCGTGCAGATCGACAAGCCGGGGCAGTACGCTGACTTCCAGGACGCGGCAAACGACGACACGCTGCCGCCGACGGCCTTCCGTGCGCCGAACACCCCGTCCCTGGCCTACAGCCCGCGCACCAACAGGCTCCTGTTCGTCTACCAGAACAACATCAACCGGCCGGTCTCCCAGGCCGACATCTCCTACCAGACCTCCAGCGACGGTGGGCTGCACTGGTCGAACTCGAGGTTTCTCTCAACCGCTTCCGGCCGGCCAGCCCGCAACGACCAGTTCTTCCCGTGGGCCGCAGCGGATCAGGCCGGGCGCTTCTACGTGATCTGGTTCGACCGCCGGCGCGACCCCGCCAACGTGCGAATCAACACGTGGCAGGCGGTGTCACGAAACGACGCGGCGAGCTTCACCAGCGCCAAGATCAGCACCCGGGACTGGGACCCCAACCAGGGGTTCTTCACCAGTGGCGCCTTCATCGGAGACTACAACGGGCTCGCGGCCAGCACCGACGCCGTGTACGCGGTGTGGACCGACGGGCGCAACAGTGCCATCGGCGAGACCGGCCTCGGCGAGACGGACATCTTCACCAAGGTCCAGAAAAACCCGTAGCCGGCACTTTCGTAAGCAGTCGTGGCCCGGGCCCACGCCCGGGCCACGATCCTCATTTGAATCCCTTAGGGATAATGCGCTCCGTGGAGCGGCTGGTCGTCACCCTGAAGCTCCGCAAGGGGACGGAGGACCGGGCGGCGAAGCTGATCGCTGCGGGCCCGCCGTTCGACCCGGCGGATCTCGGCCTCGCGCGGCACGCGGTCTATCTCGGCAACGACCTCGTGATCTTCGCGTTCGAGGGGGAGAACGTCGAGGAGCGCGTTCGTGTAGTCATCAACGATCCAGTTCGCTCCGCAGCGTTCGCGGCCTGGATGCCGCTCCTCGCCGGCCGCCCCGCGCTCGCCCACGAGGTCTACTACTGGGAAGCGGACGACCACTCAGGCTAAGGTCGCGGCCTGATTGTTTCTCTCCACGTTGCCACCGGTGCGGCCGGTGGCGCGCTGATCAAGTCGAGACTCGGCTCGCTGCCGCTCGGGCTGCTGCTCCACCTTGCCGGCGATCGAGTGCCGCACGAGGACATCCCCGACCGCCGCTTCGAGATCGCCTCGGGCATCGCCGGAGTGGTGCTCCTCGCCGCAATGCGCGGACCGCTCGATCCCGCCGTCAGCGGGGCGCTCGCCGCGTCAGCTCCCGACCTCGAGCATGTCCTTCGCTTCCCGCGCCCGGGAGGGCGCAAGCTCTTCCCCAGCCACCGCCTCCGCGGCTGGCACCGCGGCGGCGGCATATCGGCGCCGGCCCAGCTCGTCCTCGCCGGGTTCCTAATCGGCCTGCTTCTTCGGCGAACCTAGAGCGCCTACCAGCCGACCCCATCCGGTCGCGAGGGGACGAGCGTCGCGTCCTCGGCCTCGACGACCGGCCCCACCACGCCGGCGGCTTGGGCTTCCTGCGCTGCGTTCCGTAAGTTCCCCATGACCTCGCGGAGGTTCTCCTCCAGCGCGCGGCGCTGGCGCTCCTTTCGCGCCACTGCCTGTCGAAGCTGCTCGTTCGCCTGCAGCGCCTGATCGAGCCGCGTCTGTAGCTCGTGCTGATAGATCTGCGTGTTGTGCGCTTCGGCCTCGAGGCCGGCGCTGAGCTTGCCCAGCTCGCGCTCGGCGGTTTGTGCCCGTCGCCGCGCATGTCCGAGCTCTTGGCGAAGCTCCTCAGCCTTCGTGTCGGCGCGGGAACGAAGGTCGGTTTCCCGCGCGAGCTCGGCGTTCGACCGCGCCAGGGCCTTCGCAAGCGAGTCGACCTCCGTCGCGAGCAGCGCGAGCTCGCCGGCAAGATTCCGCTCCTTCATCGGTCGCCTCTTCGACCTTCACGGGCGTGTACCTTCTCGCGCTTAGCGTCCGGGCTGCCGGGGTATGCAGATTGCGCGGCAGGGGCTGACTGCGGCCACCTGGTAACCGAGCTCCGGGCGGCTCTGGAGCTTCGAGTGCCCGGTCCCCTCTGCCGCTCTCTTTCTCGCGGGACGCCGACGCCCGCGACTCACTGCGGTTCGGGAACGCCTCCCACGGTGGAGGTGTCCACGACGCCCGCCCGCTGGAGCTCCCTGACGGACGTTTCTCCTCCCGGCCAGCGGATGAAGCCGCAAGCGAAGCAGAGGAGCGCGTCGGCGTGACTCATCGTGATCGCGGCGGCTTGCAGACAGCGCGGACATGCGTCGAGCTCGTCCGCGGCGAACCAGTCCTGAAGGTCGTGGAGTTCCAACTCGATCCACTGTCAGGCTGCCGCGGCGGCGCGTCTACTGAACTAAGCGCTGGTCTTCGCCCGTCGGGACGGCCAAAACGAGGCCCGGGTGCTCCAAAAGGGTCAGCCGAGCTCGTCGACGAGCTCGGCGCCGCGCCTGTCGATCTCGTCTCGCAGCCGGCGAACCTCGTCGAGCGGCCGGTGCTTCGGGTCCGGCAGGTCCCAGCCGATGTAGCGCTTGCCCGGGATCACCGGGCACGCGTCGTCGCACGTCGCGACCACCACGTCGGCCCACTCGATCTTCTCCTGGTCGAGTGCGCTCGGTACGTGATCCGACGCGTCGACTCCAACTTCTCGCAACGCCTCGATCACTTGCGGGTGCGCCCGGTCGCCTGGCTGGGACCCAGCCGAGCGCGCGGCGTGTCGGTCGCCGGCAGCACGCCTGAACAGGCGCTCGGCCATCACCGACCGGCCGCTGTTTGCGACGCACACGAACAGGACGTTCACGCGGGCACGCTCAGCAGCAGCCCGCACTCGCCGCCGGAGTGACCACGGGAAGTCCCCGCGGCCCCGGATCAGTCGTCTTGACCGCCTTGATGATCGCTCCGTGCATGCCGTCGGCGACCTCGTGGGTGAACTCCACCTCGATGTTCTCGAACCCGGCTGCCCGCAGCCCTGCCTCGTATTCCGACTTGGACAGCGCACCGGCGATGCAGCCGACGTACGAGCCGCGCTGGGCGCGCTCGTCCACCGAGAGGCGATCCTCCGCCACGACGTCGGAGACCCCGACGCGCCCGCCCGGCCGGAGGACGCGGGCGATCTCCGTCAGCACCGCCGCCTTGTCGGTCGAGAGATTGATAACGCAGTTCGAGATCACGACGTCGACCGAGTCGGCGGGGAGCGGGACGTCCTCGATCACGCCCTTCAGGAAGATCGCGTTGGCGACCCCTGCGTCGGCAGCGTTCTTCCGAGCGAGCGCCAGCATCTCGTCCGTCATGTCGAGCCCGAAGGCACGTCCGGTCGGGCCGACCCGCTTCGCGGAGAGGATCACGTCGATCCCACCGCCGGACCCGAGGTCGAGCACCGTCTCGCCCTCCTCCAGATCGGCAACCGCGGTCGGGTTCCCGCAACCGAACGATGCAAGCGCGGCCGCGTCCGGCAGCTCGCCCCGCTGCTCGGCGTCGTAGAGCGCCTCTCCGAACTTCGTCGCGTCGCTCTCACCGTCAGCGCAGCACGAGCCACTCCCGCAGCCGCCTCCGCCTGAACGTTCCGTGACTGCGCGAGCCGACTCGGCGTACCGCCGCCGGACCTCCTCGCGCAGCTCACTCGCCGTCGGCGTCATCAGCAGCACACTCCTTTCAGATCAGCGACCGCCGCGAGCTTCTCGACGGCGTCGGGCTTCAACGAGAAGTAGGCCCACTTCCCACGTTGCTCCCGCCGGACGAGCCCGGCGTCGAGCAACTTCTTCATGTGGTGAGAAACCGTCGGCTGCGACAGACCGAGCGGCTCCATGAGGTTGCAGATGCACACCGGCTCGTCGCTCGTCGCGAGCAGGTTGACCACGCGAACACGCGCGGGATCGCCGAGGGCCTTGAACAGCCCGGCGGTGGCGGTGGCCTCCTCGTCGCTCAGGGCGGCAGCTCCGAGCGGCGCACAACAGGCGACGGCTTCGACAGTCACGCTCATGAGAGAGAGCATCTCGCTTCCATTGACGGGCATCAATGTATCGACGCTTGTCGATACCGTCAAGAGACTGCGGCGCGAGCGCGGCTGGGCCACGGAGAGGGAGCCGGGGCGACGCTGAAGGGCTGCAGCTCCCCTTCCGCGCTTTCCCCGGAGGAGGGAGATCCACGGGGAGTCGGCCCCGGCTCGTTCTTCGGTATCGGACGCCGGGACGACTTTTGTTAGGCCGAACCTGCGGCTCTGGAGACGAGGTCGGCAGTCTGCTCAGGCGAGAGGACGTCGGTGTTGACGACGACGTCGTAGTGCGTCGGCAGCTCGTCGTCGACCTCGTAGAAGCGCTTGAGGTAGTCGCGTCTCCCCGCATCCGCGTCCTTGACGGCGCGTGCGGCCTGCTTCTCCTCCATCCCCTTCACGCCACCGAGGCGTCGTGCCCGCGTGTCGGGGGAGGCAGTGACGAGGACCCGGAGCGTCTCCGGCCCGCGGGGCAGCGCGTGCGAGGCGGCATGCGCGACGATCACCACGTTGCCGCGCGCGGCCGTCTGCTCGATCGTCTCGCGGATCAGGGCGCGCACGTCGTCGCTGTCCAGCTCCTCGCCGGCCACCAGCGGGGCGCTGCCGCCTATGGCCCAGGCCTCGCCCCCGCCGTGCGCCATCGCGTCGAGCAGCCGGACGGCGAGCGACTTGCGCCGCTCCTCGTCGGCGACGTCGGCCGGATCGATCTTCCCTCTGGCCGCCGCCCGGGCGACGATGTCCTCGTCGACGTAGAGGAAGCCGAGGCGCTCGGCGACGACTCGTCCGACCTCTTCGCCTCCCGCACCCGTCGCGTGCGAGATGCAGACCACCTTGCACGACACGGTTCCCGACGCTAAAGCGCGGCGCGATTCGCGTCAAGAACCCGAGTTACGGGCGGCCGCGAGCCTGGATTCGGTAGACGGTGCCACGGCCCCAGTCGGCGACCAGCAGGCCGCCCCGGTGGTCGACCAGCAGTGCAAGCGGGTGCGCGAACCCGGACGCGAACACGCTCACGCGCCGGGCCGTTCCGTTCGGCCGCAGCTCCACCCTGACGACCCGCCGGCCGAAGTGCGCGTGCAGGTACTCGCCCCATTCCGCAACGAAGAGGTTCCCGCGGTAGCCGCGTGGGAACGCGCGCCCGGTGTAGAAGGCGATCCCGTCCGCGGACGAGTGCGGCTCGAGGTAGGCCGACGGCCTGGTCACGCCCCGGCAATGCCCACTCAGGCGCAGCGTTCTCGCGTTCGGCCAGCAACCGGGCCAGCCGTAGAACGCTCCGCGACGGACGGCGGCGACCATCTCGGCCGGCTCGGGGTCGCGCGCCGTGCCGATCTCGTCCTGGCCGTTCACCGTCGCGTAGAGGCGGCCCGTGCCGGGCTGGAAGGCGAGGCCGTACGGATTGCGCAGCCCGCGGGCGTAGACGCGCAGGTTGCTGCCGTCGGGACGCAACGAGAGGATCGTGGCGCTTCGGGCGCTGCGCTCCCGGCACGCGTCGCAGGTCGAGCCGCTGCCCCAGTAGAGCCGCCCGTCCCGACCGAGCACGACGTTGTCCTGCTGGTGGCGCCCGAACGGGAGGCCTTTGACGACGACGTGCCGACCGACGAGCCGCCCGCCGCGCAGGGTCAACCGCTCGAGGCGGCCCTGCTCGGAGACGAACAGCGTGCGCCCGCGCCACGCGAGCCCGAGCGGCGTGCGCAGGCCGCGGACGAGCACCTGCGGGCGCTTCGTGCCCCGGCGGATCGCGACGAGCGTGCCGCCGGTCTGGGTGGCGTAGATCCGGTTGTCGGGACCGTAGGCCATCGCCGTCGGCTGCGAAAGCCCGGTCGCAAACGTCTCGACCCTGAAGCCCGCCGGGACCTGGATCCCGACCGGCACGCCGGCCGCGGGGACGGCGAGCGCGGCCGCCGCCACGATGGTCGCGCCGAGCGTCCTCAAGCGAGCTCGCGCGCAGCCTCGTCGAAGACCGCCGTATGGGTGTCGACGTCGGCCTCGGTGGTCGCCGGCGACATGAGAGCCATGTTGTGGAACGGCGTCAGCAGGATCCCGCGGTTGAGCGCGTAGAGGTGGATCAGGCGGTCGAGCTCCGGATCGCCCCCGGCCGCCGCCTCGCTGCCGTTACGCGGCCGCTCCTGCCGGAAGAGGTACTCGACGCGGCACCCGAGCCTGGTCACGTGCCACGGCAGGCCGTGGCGCTCGATCGCCTCGGCCACTCCGGATTCGAAGCGCTCGCCGAGGACGATCATCCGCTCGAAGGCCTCGTCGGTGAGCACCTCGGCGAGGGTGGCGCGAGTGGCGGCCAGCGAGAGCACGTTCGCGGCGACGGTGCCACCGATGCCGTTGACGTCGGCCCGCTCGTCGGTCGGAAGCATCGCCTCGAGCCGATCGGCGACCTCGGCGGAGAACCCGTACGCCGCCGCCGGGATCCCGGCCGCGATCGGCTTCCCGATCGTGAGCAGGTCGGGCTCGAGCCCGTGCGCGGCGGTGTAGCCGCCAGGGCCGGCGCAGATCGTGTGCGTCTCGTCGATGATCAGGAGCGTTCCCGCCGCGCGCGTCGCCTCCCGCAGCGCCTCGTGGAAGCCCGGCTCCGGGAGCACGATGCCGATGTTCGTGAGCGCGGGCTCGGTCAGGACGCAGGCGACGTCCCCGTGCGCGAGCTCGCGCTCCAGCGCCTCGGCGTCGTTCCACTCGACGACCCGCGTCGTCTCCGCGAGCGCGACGGGCGGCCCGGCGTTGCCCTCACGCGCGACCACCGAGGCACCTGCGAGCGTCGCGAAGGTCTCGTCGACCGAGCCGTGGTAGCACCAGTTGAAGACGAGGATCTTCGGGCGGCCGGTGAGCTCGCGCGCAAGACGGATCGCGAAGCGGTTCGCATCGGTCGCGGTGAGCGCGAACTGCCAGCGCGCGAGGCCGAAGCGCCGCGTCAGCTCGCCGGCCACCCAGAGCGCGTCCTCGCTCGGCAGCATCAGCGTGATTCCGCGCGCGGCCTGCTCGGTGACCGCGCGCACGGTCGGCCCGGGCGAGTGGCCGGTCATCGCGGCGGTGTCGCCTAGGCAGAAGTCGACGTATTCATGGCCGTCCACGTCCGTGAAACGCGCGCCTTGCGCTTCGGCCGCGAAAACCGGAAAGCCGCCGGGCCAGCGCACCATCCAGGGCATCGGAACGCCGGAGAGCAGTGACTCGTGCGCACGGTCGGCGAGCTCGCGCGAGCGCGGGTGCTCTCGGTCGAAGCGCTCGAGCTCGCGTGCGAGCAGCTCGTCGACGCTCACCGGCGGACCGCGATCAGGGCTCCAGCGCTCACAGCCATCCAGCCTGCCAGGTAGAGGAACGCTGCGCGCGGGGAAACGAGCGTCCAGAGCCCGCCGGCGACGACGGAGGCGGCGAGGTTGCCGAAGCTCTGGATCGCGGCCAGCGCGCCGAACGCCGAGCCGAGCAGGTGAGCCGGCGCGAGCAGCGCGACGGCCGCGCTCTGGGCCGTTTCGACTGCGCCCTTCCCGATCCCGGCGAGCACGAACAGCACTCCGAGCAGTCCGAGTGCGGGGCCGGCGAGCGCGAAGCCGAGGTAAGCGACGACGACGGCGAGCACGCCGACCACGAGTACCGTCGTCGTGCCGCGCCGATCGGTCGAGTGACCCGCGGCCAAGCTCGTCGCCATCGCTGCCGCGTTGTAGGCCGCGTAGAGCACCACCGCGAGCTTCACGGCGGAGTCGTGGCCGTGCCCGGGCGAGAGCAGGTTCGTGGCACGCAGAATCAGGAGGGTCGCGGCGGCGTTGCCGAGCTCGAACGCGGTCACCGCGCCGAGCAGCCGCCCGAGCCGCCCGCGCAGCACCGGGCGCAGCCGGATCCGAAGCGGCGGACGCTCCTGACGCTCGGGCCTCGGCGCGGCGCGGACTGCGAAGAAGATCGCCACCGCAGCGAGCAGCCCGGGCACGACCGACAGCAGGATCGCGTGCCGGACGCCGACGAGTGAGACGAGTGCGAGCGCGAGCAGCGGCCCGGCGATCGCGCCGGCGTTGTCCATCGCGCGCTCGAATCCGTAGGCGCGGCCGTAGGCCTCGGGCGGGACGACGTCGGTCAGCAGCGCGTTGCGCGACGGCGTCCGCAGGCCGCGCGAGAGCCACGCGCCCGTGCGCAGGACACCGACCTGCCACACGGCTCCAGCCGCCCCGATCAGCGCGCTCAGGATCGCCGTAGCCGTGTACCCACCTACCGCGGTTGCGCGGCGCCGCTGCGGATCGTCGGCGAGCGCACCGCCGGCGAGCTGCGCCGCTCCCGCGGCGCCGTCGGCGATGCCCTCGATCGTCCCGAGCGCCGCCGCGGGCGCCCCGAGCGTCGTCGTCAGGAGCGCGGGTAAGAGCGAGGTCGGAACCTCGTGGCCGACGTCCGAGAGGAAGCTCGCGCCGCCGATCCCTGCGACGCCGCGGTTCAGCCAGCGAGGATGCACGCCGCCTCGTGCCCTTGCCCAGAGCCGGCGGGCTCGAGGGCGGGATCGATCTCGCGGCACTCGGCGATCGCGATCGGGCAGCGGGGATGGAAGCGACAGCCGGGCGGGATTCGCACTGCGTCGGGCGCCTCGCCCGTCAGGATCTGCGGCCTGGTGCGGTCGCGCGGATCGCGGCGCGGCACGACCGAGAGGAGCGCCTTCGTGTACGGGTGCTGCGGGTCGCCGACGAGCGCCGCCGCGGGCCCCTGCTCGACGATCCGGCCGAGGTACATGACGGCGATGCGGTCGGCGAAGCGCGCCGCGGTCGAGAGGTCATGCGTGATCATGAGGACGCCGAGCCCGCCCTCGCGCAGCCGGTCGAGCAACGCGAGCACGCCGGCGCGCACCGAGACGTCGAGCATCGAGACCGGCTCGTCGGCGACGAGCAGCTCCGGCCCGAGCACGATGCTCGCCGCGATCGCGACGCGCTGCCGCTGGCCGCCCGAAAGCTCGTGCGGGTAGCGGCCGAGAAAGAGCTCCGGCGGGGTCAGCTCGACGCGGACGAGGGCGTCCCGC
>Ga0307319_10000165_pt1 | contig 20847 bp, 25 predicted proteins | sample ER_DNA_368_FD_194491 | JGI IMG/M metagenome (GOLD analysis project Ga0307319, IMG submission 194491) | Bulk soil microbial communities from the East River watershed near Crested Butte, Colorado, United States - ER_DNA_368 | ecosystem: Environmental > Terrestrial > Soil > Floodplain | place...
GGATTGAGGTTGCGCTGCACCTGAAGCTGCCCGGCGAGCTGTCGCTCGACGACGCGCATGCGGTTGCATCGAGCGTCGAGCAGGCGATCTCGCGCGCGGTGCCGGAGGTGTCCTCCGTTCAGACTCATCTCGAGCCGCTCCGCGAGCCCGGCGCCGGCCGGACTCCGGCACCGGGCGAGGTGGAGGCCGACAAGAAGGCGGTTCTCCGGATCGTCAAGGAGCGGACCGGCGGGAGCCCGCGCGAGCTCCGGTTCCTGCAAACCGACGAGGGTCTCGTCGCTCTCCTCACGCTCGGGGTCGATGCCTCGAGGCCCCTTGCGGACGCGCACGCGTTGGCCAGCGAGATCGAGCAGGAGATCCGCCGGGCCGCGCCGGGGGTCGCCGACGTGATCGTCCACACGGAGCCGAGCCTTGACGTTCAGAGTTAGCTGCGCGTGACGCGAACGCGGTAACCCGCGCGATTCGAGCCGAGCACCTCGACCGTCAGGCCCGCTGCGCGGTTCTGGAAGTGGGCGTCCTCGCCGGCTGCGCGGTCAAAGGGCGCGTTGTAGAGGGCCCCACAGCTCTCCACGAGATCGGGATTACGGTCGCGCTGGGCAGGCTGCACCCGGATTGGCCCGGCGCCCGAATGGACGAGAGCGTCCACGCTGTAGATGAGCACGCCTTCTTCACAGAGTCGTGCGTCCTGGCCCGAACGCCGCCGGGCCTCGATCACGAACGCAGTCGAAGGGCCGGTCGGGACCACGACGGCTTTGAGCCCACTCGCGGTCGCGGCCGGGCTGATCGTCGCGGTCACCTCGCCGGCGCCGTGCAGACAAGTCAGCTGGCCCTGGTCGATCCAGCCGAGCTTCCATTTGTGCCAGGCGAGGAAGTGGGCACCCGTGTTCGTCGAGCCCATGGTGTCCCAGTCGCCTGTGAATCGGAACAGCCGTGAATAATCGGTGGCCGTTCCGTCGTACAGATCCGGCAGGCCCAGCAGGTGGCCGGTTTCGTGGATGACCACGTTGGAGCCGTAGCGCGGGGGAGAGACCTCGCGCACGTCCTCGCCGAACGTGGCCGAGTGGCGTACCTCGACTCCGTCCACCGAGATGCCGTCTCCGGGCATCGCGTGGAAGGCGGGAGAGCGCTGAAGCGCCGATCCGCGTGCCGCGACGACGTAGACGATCCGGTAGCGGGAGAAATCGACGTCCGCGTCCGCGGCTGCGATCGCGTCTGCGACGTAGTCCTTGTGCTCCGCGAAGGTGAGGCCGTTCTGGATTCCGTAGTCACGGGAGCCGCGCGCCATCCGGAACCAGCGATGGACCGGCGTCACGTCGAGCGTCGCCCGTCCATTGGAAGCCTCCGCATACCACGCGCGCGCGTTGGGCACGAGCTTGTTGTGCAGCTGGGCGGTCGACTCGGTGGCGCGGACGTCGGAGAAGTCGACGAAGATCATCACGGCCGAGAGGTCGGTCCCGGCTGCGAGTGGGAGCTCGGATGCGGCTGTCCCCTCGCTCATCTCCGGTCCGGAGAGCCCGGCGAGTGACGGAGCGCACGGCGCCGGCACGGGGTCGAACTGTCCGTCGGCGACCGCCCTTGCGTGCCCGCCGACCGGCGTCCTGGCGCGGCGTACCGCGTTCAGCAGGATGCGCTGCCGCCGTGTGAGGCGAGGCCTGCGCGGGCTCAGCAGAAGCGGAGACTCAACGTGCTCGTGAGCCTCGGTCCCGGCGGCGGAAACAGGGGTGCTCGAACCGGGCGCGAGCGCCGCGGCCGCGAGGAACGCGGCTGCGGAGGCGAGTGCGCAGGTCAGAGCGGTCGACCAGGGCCGGAGGGTCACCGTTAGTTCGCATCGGGCCTCGTCCAGGGCCCAGCGACCCTCGGCCGAGGGTCACTCGGGCTGGGCACCCCTTTTGAGGGATACGGGCTTGCGGCGATGCGCGGCTATCCTTCGGCCATGCCGACCTATCAGCGGCGCGGCGACGTCCCGCGCAAGCGCCACATTCAGTTTCGGGACAACGGAACCCTGCTCACCGAGGAGGTCATGGGCCTCGAAGGGTTCTCCGGGAACGAGTCGATCCTGTACCACCTGATCTCGCCGTGCCGGGTTAAGGAGCTGGGCGCTTTCGAGCCGATCAAGCGCGAGGAGTGGGTGCCCGACGCCCATGCGCACCGGCATATGAAGACGATGGGCCTAGAGCCTGAGGGGGACGCGCTCTCCGGGCGGCGCCTGCTGATGTGGAACCAGGACGTGGAGATCTCTCTGTGCCGGCCCGCAGAGACGATGGAGTGCTACTTCCGGAACGGCGAGGGCGACGAGGTGATCTTCGTCCACGAGGGCACCGGAACACTCGAGACGATCTTCGGCGACGTGCCCTACCGCGAGGGCGACTACATCGTCATTCCGCGGGGGACGACGTACCGCTTCGTCCCGGAGGGGCCGCAGCGCTACCTGGTCTTCGAGTCGGAAGGGCTCATCGAGATCCCACGCCGTTACCGAAACCAGTACGGGCAGCTACTCGAGCACGCGCCCTACTACCACCGCGACATTCATCCGCCGACCGAGCTGAAGACGCATCGCGATCGCGACGACTACGAGCTGAAGGTGCGCGTGCGCGACGGCTACCAGACGTACGTCATCGACTACCACCCGTTCGACGTCGTGGGCTGGGACGGCTACGTGTATCCGTGGACGTTCAACATCAACGACTTCGAGCCGATCACGGGTCGCATCCACATGCCGCCGCCGTCACACCAGACCTTCGCCGGCCGGAACTTCGTCATCTGCTCGTTCTGCCCGCGCAAGCTCGACTTCGACCCGCTTGCGATCCCGATTCCGTACCACCACTCGAACCTGAACTCGGAGGAGATGATCTATTACGTCTCCGGGAACTTCGGCTCGCGGCGAGGAATCGAGGTCGGTTCCGTGACGCTGCACCCGTCCGGGATACCGCACGGACCGCACCCGGGCCTGGCGGAGAAGTCGATCGGGCTGACGGAGACGCACGAGCTGGCGGTGATGTGCGACACGTTCCACCCGCTGAAGCTGACGAAGCTGGCGAAGGAGCTCGACGAGCCGGATTACGCGTACTCATGGTACGAGGAGCCGGGCGAGTCGCAGACGTACGACCAGGACCCCGCGGGGGCGACGTCGCACCTCTGAGGCGGGCGGGCAGGCTCGGCGGCGGCTTTCCTCTTAGGCACAGCCCACCTCCTCCCCGTCGCGATCGTACTGAGGAAATCCGCGCCCATGGGTAACGGACGAGCGCCGGAAACCGAACAGGGCCGCTCGATCGTGATCGACTTCGACGGCACGATCACGGAGGACGACCTCCTCGACGAGATCGCGCGGCTCTTCGGCGACCCGGCCGTCTACCAAGAGGTGGAAGACGGGCTCGATGCAGGCACGATGACGCTCCGCGAGGTCATCACCCGCGAATTCGCCCCCGTGACCGCCCCGCTGGAGGAGGTCGTCGACTGGGTGCTCGATCGCGTGCGCATCCGGCCGGGGTTCGGGGACTTCGTCCGCTCGGCTCAGGGCAAGGGCTGGGGCGTCCACGTTGTCTCGAGCGGTTTCGAGGAGCTGATCGCCCCGGTGCTCGAGCGGGAGGGCGTCGACGTCGAGCTGCACGCCAACCGCGTCGATGCTCGACCTGAAGGCTGGGTCGTCGACTGGCGCTACCCGGACGGCTGCGACGAGTGCCATGAGTCGTGCAAGCGATCGCTGCTGCCTTCCGGCTTCGTGGTCTACATCGGCGACGGCTACTCCGATCGGTGCGCCGCCCTCGCCTCGGATCGTGTCTTCGCGACGCGGGGCCTCGCGACGTACCTCGCCGATCGCGGTGCCCCGTTTGAGCTTTTCGAGGACTTCCGATCCATCTCCCAGACGCTCGCTGACGAGATGGTTACGCCCTCCTCGTAGCGTTCACGGCCGTCGCTAGCGTTGCGGGCGTGGCTCTGATCCGCCTCCCGGACCCCTACGACTTCGAGCTTTCGACCGCCCGCTACCGAGCCTTCGGCCCGGACAAGGCGAACCTCTGGCACGACGGAGGCCTTCACCGGGTGATCGACGGAAGCGAAGTGCGGATCGTCGAGGCGCCCGGAGGCGTAGACGCCGAGCCTCTCGAGCCGGCCGCCGAGCCGGTCCTGCGGAAGCTCCTCGGGTCGGCCTTCGACCTCGATCCGTTCTACGCGTTCGGCGAGCTGGATGCCGTCCTCGGCCCGATCGTCGCTCAGCTACGCGGGTTGCGGCCGCCGATCGCCGTCGAGCCGTTCGAGACCCTCGTCACGTCGATCACCGCGCAGCAGGTCTCGCTCTTTGCCGCTTTCGCCGTCCGCAACCGGCTGATCGAGCAATTCGGCGCTCGAGCCCGCGAGGCGTACGCGTTTCCGACGCGCGAGCGAATGGCTCTTGCCGACCCCGACGAGCTGACGCCGCTCGGCTTCTCGCGCCGCAAGGCGGAGTACGTCGTCGGCATCGCGCGCAGCGAGCTCGACCTGCACGGCCTGGCGGCCCTGTCCGACGACGAGGTCAAGGCGGAGCTCACGGCGTTGACCGGGATCGGTGAGTGGACCGCCGACTGGTTCCTCGCCCGGCACCTCGCGCGTCCCCGGGCCTGGCCGGCCGGCGACCTCGGCGTGCGGAAGGCCGTCTCGGCTTTCTATGGTGACGGGCGAAACCTGACGACCGAGGAGGTACGCACGATGGGCGAACGCTTCGATCCGTTTCAGAACCTGACAGCGCACTACCTCCTTGCCGCGCTGGCAGGTGGAGCGGCCACGTGATCGTTCGCGAGGCCGCCGAAGTCGATTTCCCCGCCGTCCGTGACCTCGTCGCGGCGTATCAGGACGAGCTCTGGCGCAGGCCGTTTCCGCCGCCGGCGTTGCCGGACGAGTGGCTGACGAACGGCCGACTTCTCATCGCGGAGCGTGATGGAAAGGTCGTCGGAGTAGCACGCGGGGACATGCGCCACGGCCTTGGGCGAATCAGCTTCGTCTACCTCATACCCGAGCATCGTCGGCATGGTCTCGGCAGCGCGCTCGTCCGGGACCTCCTCGGTTTCTTCCGCGAGCAGGGCGCCGAGCACGTCACGCTCGGCGTTGACACGTCGAACGAGCAGGGCGCTGCCGTCTGGCGCCGACTGGGGTTCACCGAGTACTCGCGAGAGATGTCGGCCGACCTCGCCGCGCTCGAGCGCCGCCTCGGAGAGACCTCGACGGACCAGTCGTTCGGCTCGGTCCATGTTCAGACCGATGACCAGAGGACGGTCGCTGCCGCAGTGGAGCGCTTCGTCCCGCGTCTCTTCCGCTCGGAGGCAACCGTCGTCTCGATGCCACGCAACGGATGGGTCGCGCTCTACAACGACGTCGCCTCGCGGGAGCCCGAACGGCTGCGCCGTCTCGGGTCCGAGCTCTCGCACATCACGGGCGGGGTGGTCCTCGCGCTCGGTGTGGAGGAGGATGCCGTCGTCCGCTCCCTAGCCTTCGAGCGTGGTCGGCTCATGGATGAGTACCTCTCCGTGCCGAACCACTACGGAACGCTGCCGCCCGGGGACGCCGTCGCACTTCGCATCAACGCGCGGGTGCTCGCCCGGCTGACCGGCGCATCGATGGAGGCGATCCGGAGGGCGGCGCCGGCGGGGGACTCCGTAGCGGCGCTGCCGCCTGCGGCCGAGCAACTCGAAGAGCTCGCGAGCATCCTCGGCATCGAGGGAGTCGGTCTGGGCGCCGACGAGGCGAGCCAGGTCGAAGGAGCGATTACGGTCGAGCATCCGTGAAGGTCGTCCTCCTGCACGCATTTCCGCTCGACGAGCGGATGTGGGCGCCGCAGCGCCCGGTTCTCGAGGGCCACGACGTGGTGGCGCCGAATCTCTACGAGCTCGGTGGCAACTCGATCGACGGCTGGGCCGAACGCATCCTGGAGGATGCTCAGGGCGAGCTCTTCGCGGTGGGATCGTCGATGGGCGGCTACGTGGGGCTGGCACTTGCCCGGCAGGCGCCCGAACGGGTGCGCGGGCTGCTGCTGGCGGGATCGCGCGCCGGAGCGGACTCGGACGAACGCAAAGCAGCGCGCAACGAGGGGATTCGCACGCTCCGCGAAGACGGAATCGAAGCCTGGCAAAGCCAGGCGCCCGCGCCACCTCCGCCGGAACGGACCGTTGAGGAACTGGTGCGGGCGACGGAGGCATTGCGGGACCGGCGAGACGCGACAGAGGTGGTCAAGGCGTTCGGGGGCCCGTTGGCCTTCGTGGTCGGCGACCGCGACGATTTTCTGCCGGTGGCCGAGGCCGAGGAGCTCGCCGCGGCGGCTCCGGACGGGCGGCTCTACGTCCTCGAGGACACGGGGCACTTCTCGAGCATCGAGCGCCCCAAGCGCTTCAACGAGATCCTGATCGAGCAGCTGCAGGCGGCCCAGTAACGGGAGCGCCTCGCTTCTCGAGCAGGCTTCGAAGCATCTCCGCGTTGGTCGGCGCCTGCGCCAGCTCGCGGCCGCCAACGCGGCTGTAGTTGTTGTTGTTGAACAGCACGTAGGCCTGCTCGGCCTTCTCCGCCAGCTCGCGTAGCGGGTCGACCCACTCCTCGAGCTCTTCCTCCGAATAGAGGTAGTCGAAGCGCGCCGCCGCGCTCTTGCCGCGGACGTTCCAGGTGTCCGCATTGCGTCCGTGGAACCGCACGTAGGTGATCGGGCTCGTGAGCGCGAGCACGGTGATCGGCACGTTCTTCGCCTCGACCTTCGGCGCGTCGACGACGACGTGCGTCATGCCGTGCTGCTCGAGGAATGCGAGCGTCGCGTCGCGCTGATCCTCCTCGTACCAGGCGCGGTGCCGGAACTCCACGAGCATCTCGTACCCCTCCATCTGCTCCCGGGCAAACTCGAGGTAGTCGAGCGACGACGCCTTCGGCACCACGTACGGCGGGAACTGAAAGAGGATCCCGCCGAGCTTTCCCGCGACGCGCAGGGGCTCGAGCGCTTCACGAAAACGCCGGAAGATCTCAGCGCGGAACTCGCGTGAAGGTCGCTCGACTCGCCCGCGATGGTCGAGCGGTGCTTCGCCGCGCAGGTCTGGCGGCAGCTGCTCCGCCTTGACGGGGTGCCGCGTCATGACGCCGAACGCCTTCACGTGCATGACGAATCCCTCGGGCGTTCGCTCGGCCCAGCGACCGACCATCTCGTCTGCGGGCAGCCGATAGTACGTCGAGTCGACCTCGACGGTGTCGAAGTGCTCCGCGTAGTAGTGGAGGCGCTCGCCCGCAGACGTCCCCTTCGGATACCAGTGCTTCGAGAGCGCCTCGTCCGCCCACGAGCAGGTGCCGATGCGGACCTTCGCCGCCACGTCACGAGGATACGAGTTAGCCGCGCGGGAAGCGCGAGCTGATGATGCTGCTACGTGCGTAGAGCGCAGCGTAGGTCGCCGAAACGCACCCACTCGGTACGCGAGGCGGTGGCCTCTGGCAGTGCCCGAAAGACTCCGCGTTCGCAAACGGCGTGTCTACTCGGGCCTGGTAGTACTGGATCCGGGTCCGTTTGCCGACCCTCGGCCGGCGAATGGTGAACGTCGCGTCGCTCCTGACGGTGGCCCTGGCAACTCGCTTCAGTCTCCGCGCACTCGGGCCTGCCCAGATCTCGACAATTCTCGGGACCGCGTTCCCGGGCAGCTCGACCTTGCCGGTGAGCGTGACCACACGACCTTTGCGCTTGGCCTTCAGCGTGAGTCGGACAGGCAGGGGCACGACGGCGCGAGCCTCGACGGTGCCGGCGTCATTCGGGGTTGCGGTGCTCGGGAAGTAGGGCGTGAACGTGGCGCTCCAGAGGCGCGCTGCGCGGGCGGCCGGATTCGTGAAGACGTTGCGAATCTCGAAGATCGTCGTGAGGAACTCGAATTTCGACGGCGTATCGGCTGCAGCGGCCAGGCAGAGCCTGATGTGAGCCGAGACGCCCGCCTCGTTCGTGACATCGTCGACGTAGACCGGGACGCGTACCGGATTACCGACCACCGTCACGTTCAGCAGCCACACCGCCGTGTGCAGCCCCTGCGCCTTGAGGCACTGGTTGTTCGGCGGGGCGGTGAAGTCGGCCGGATTCGCCACGACCACCTGGCCGGTTAGGTCGACCTCTGCATTGCCCGAGCCGCGCACGATGGCCGTGGCCGCGACGTCGCCGATGACCGTTCCAGGCGGGGCGACGAGGCGCTCGTCGTAGCCCGCGGGGATGGAGATGTCGACGAACGCCGTTGCCTCGTGGTCACGGCTCTGGGAGAAGCCGATCACGAGGGAGGTCGGGGAGCGCAGCGTCTGACGCTCGCCGGCGATGAGCAGGTTCGGGACGTATGCCGACCACGCCGCATTCGCAAAAACGAGCGCCAAGAGGCTCGCGCAGGCGACCAGCGTCAGGCGGATTGAAATTCGCATAGAGAGAAGATCCCTTTCTTGCTCGGAGCGCTTCTTCCTCGGAAATCTCATCGGCACATGTGGCCGAGCCCTAGAATCGCGAACGTGGATCCCCGGCCCGTCGGCGTCTTCGACTCGGGCATGGGCGGACTCACCGTCCTGCACGAGTGTCTCGTGACTCTGCCGCACGAGGACTTCGTCTATCTCGGAGACGGAGCTCGGCTGCCGTACGGGCCACGCCCGCTCGACGAGATCCGCCGCTTCGCGGGTGAGATCGCCGGCTATCTCGAGCGCGAGGGCATGAAGCTGATCGTCGCGGCCTGCAACTCGGCGACCGCAGCGGCGCTGCCCGAGTTGCAGGAGCGCCTCGAAGTGCCGATCGTCGGCGTGATCACGCCTGAGGCGCACGCGGCCGTCCAGACGACGCGTAACCGGCGCATCGGCCTGCTCGCGACGGAGGCGACCGTCGAAGCCGGGCGCTACGAGGAGCTCGTCCGCACTCTCGATGCCGGTGCGCGCGTGTTCCCGGTCGCCTGCCCGCGCCTCGTGCCTCTGATCGAGAGCGAGGAACCCTTCGGCGCGGCGACCACGGAGGCCGTGCGCGAGTACGCGCAGCCGCTGAAGGAGGCCGAAGTGGACACGGTCATCCTCGGCTGCACCCACTACCCGCTGATCCGCCCGATCCTCCAACGCGTGTTCGGGCGCGGCGTGAGGCTCGTGTTCTCCGCCGAGGAGACCGCGCGCGAGGTCGCGGAGACGCTCGAGCGCAAGGGCATCGAGAACGACCCCGCCCGCGAGGGGGTTGCACGTTTTCTGACGACCGGCGATCCCGCCCTCTTCAAGACCCTCGGCGAGCGGTTTCTGCAGCTGCCGATCACCGAGGTCGATCGGGTGTCCCTCGCCGAGCTCGAAGCAGCAGCAGCTTGAGTCGCGTCGACGGCCGCCGCCCGGACGAGCTCCGGCCGCTGGAGATCCAGCCCGACTTCCTCGAGCAGCCGCACGGCTCGGCGCTCATTTCCTGCGGCAAGACGCGTGTTCTCTGCACGGCATCGATCGACGAAGGCGTGCCCCGCTGGCTGAAGGGCTCGGGCCGAGGCTGGCTGACGGCCGAGTACTCGTTGCTGCCCGCGTCGACCGGCCAGCGAACCCAACGCGAGGCGAGCACCGGCAAGCAGAAGGGCCGGACGGTCGAGATCCAGCGCCTGATCGGGCGGGCGTTGCGCCCCGTTACGGATCTGGAGGCGCTCGGCGAGCGAACGCTGTGGGTCGACTGCGACGTGCTGCAGGCCGACGGCGGCACGCGCTGCGCGGCAATCTCCGGGGCCTACGTCGCCGCACGTCGCGCCCTGGATCGCTTCGGTCTCGGCAAGACGCTCACAGATTCCGTGGGTGCGGTGTCAGCCGGGATCGTCGCGGGCGAGCCGCTGCTCGACCTGGACTACGTCGAGGACTCGGCCGCCGAGGTCGACGTCAACGTCGTCATGGCCGGCGACGGCCGTCTGATCGAGGTTCAGGCGACCGCCGAGCGGGCACCGCTGACGCGCGACCAGCTCGACGAGCTGCTCGACATGTCGGCGCGCGGGATCGAGGAGATCGAGCGGGCGCAGGCCGCAGCCGTGGAAGCGATCCGTGCCTGAGCTCTCGACACTCGACGTTCTCCTGCGCCTGGGGCTCGCGGCCCTGCTCACCGGAGCGATCGGCGCCGAGCGAGAGCTGCGCGAGCGCTCTGCCGGCCTTCGCACCTACATGGTCGTCGGTGTCGGCTCTGCTCTCTTCACGCTCGTCTCGGCCTATGCGTGGTCTGACTTCGTGCAGAGCGGCGAGGTGCGCATCGACCCGACGCGGATCGCCGCCCAGATCGTCACCGGCGTCGGGTTCCTCGGCGCCGGCGCGATCCTGCGCCAGGGCCTCTCCGTGCGGGGACTGACTACGGCGGCGGGTTTGTGGGCCGCAGCGGCGATCGGAATGGCGGCCGCCGCCGGCTTCTGGGTCGCCGCGGTGGCGACGACCGCGATCGTGATGCTCGCGTTGGCTCCGCTCCGCGTGCTCGAGGGACATCTGGTGCGCTTCGGCGGCGATCTCGGCACGCTCGAGGTTCGTCTCACGCACGATGGCACCGTCGGGCCGGTGGTCGATCTGCTGGATCCAGTGGGCGTGACCATCCAGAGCATCGAGTTCGAGGAGACCGGCGAGGGCCGCTGGGCGCGAATCGAGGTCGAGTTACCCTCGAAGGAGAAGGCGGCAGACCTGCTGGGCCAGGTTGCGGAGCTGCCCGCGGTCGAGGGCGCCAAGTGGAGCGGCTGAAAGCCCGGCTCGCCTCGCAGAACGCGCACAAGCTGGCGGAGCTCCGAGATGCGCTCCCGGAGTGGGAGCTCGAGCTCCTCGAGGCCGAGGAGTTTCCGCCGGAAGCGGGAGACACCTACTACGAGAACGCCCTGGCAAAGGCCCGTTTCGGGCGGAAAGTCGGCCCGGAAGACGCGTGGGCCCTCGGCGAGGACTCTGGAATCGAGGTCGCCCGGCTCGGCGGCGCGCCCGGCCTGAAGTCGGCGAGGTGGGCAGGAGGCGCGCACGTGGAACGGGTGCTCGAGGCACTCGACGGAGTGGAGCGCGAGGACCGGGGCGCGCGGTACGTCTGCGAGCTCGTAGCGCTGTCGCCTGACGGCGAGGAGCTTCGCGGCACGGGCGTCCTCGAAGGCCGGATCGCCGCAGAGCCGCGCGGCGAGCAGGGCTTCGGCTTCGACCCGGTCTTCATCCCCGAGAGCGAGGAGCGGACCGTCGCCGAGCTCGGCGACGCCTGGAAGGCGCAGAACTCACATCGCGCCCGAGCCGCCCGTGCGCTGTCCTAGGCGAGGCCCGCGGCTTCCTCGATGTCGGCCGGTTGATGCCGTCTCGCGACCCACCAGTTGATCTCGGCGCCGAAGACGATCACGTTCGAGATCAGGTAGAGCCAGACGAGGAGGATCGCGGGCGCTCCGAACGCCTGCAGCGCGATCACGTCCTTCGAGAGCCACAGGTAGAGCGGCAGGATCTGGAAGCTCGCCTCCAGTGCGATCGTCGCTACGAGCGTGCCCGGCAGTACCTCCCTGAAGGTCAGCTTCTCGTTCGTCAGCAGGTAGTAGACGGAAAAGAGGAAGACGAAGACGAAGAGCGTCGAGATCACGATCGTCAGCACGAGAGCGACATAGGAGTTCCCGAAGACGTCCCCGGCGAAGCGCTCGAGGACCGCCACGCCGACGGAGCCGATGAGCAGACCGAGGAAGAGCGTGATCAGCGAGCCGACGAGAAACAGCAACGCGAGCGCCTTGCCGTGGAAGAAGGAGCGGTTCGGCTTCCCGTAAACGACGTTGAACGCCGACTCGAGCACGCTGAACAGCGAGAGCGAGCCCCACAGGACGAACACCCCGCCCACGATTCCGAGCGCCGTCGCGTTGTCCTGGATCTGCTCGACGACGCGGACGATGCTGTCGACCGACGTCTCGGGGAAGGTCTTGTTCAGCTCGGTGACGAGGAAGCTCGACTCGTCGGCCCGCCCGAAGAGGCCGAGCATCGCGAGCGCGAGGAACAGAAGCGGCACGAACGAGAGCAGCGCGAAGTAGGCGATCATCGCCGCGAGGTGGGTCCCGCGGTCGTTGAAGAACTTGGCGAACAGTTCTCGCATGCGCACATTTTCGACGCGGTGTTAGCTTCTCGGCGTGGCGATCGCCGAAAAAGCCCTAGCCGAGCTGACCGACATCTCCTCGCAGGTGCGGGCTGCAGTGCTCTTCGACAGTGGCGGGAAGGTGCTCGCTTCGACACTTCCTGCCGAGCGCGCCGAAGGATTTGCCGTCGCGGCAAGGCTCCTCTGGGAGCAGGCCGAGGTCGTTCGTGGCGAGGACGCGGCGAAGCTGACGCAGCTGGAAGCGGCCACGAAGAACGGCAGCGTCTTCGTCGTGCGAGAGGCAGAGCAGACGCTCGCCGCCGTCACGTCGCCCGAGCCGACGGCGGGCCTCGTGTTCTACGACCTGAGGTCGGCGCTTCGTGCCGCCGCCGAGAAGCCGAAGAAGCGAAGGGCCCCCGCCAAGAAAACGACGCCGAAAACGAAGCCGAAAGCGAAGCCCAGTGGATCGTCGTAGCGCTCTCGTGTTCGGCGCAGCGATCGGGACGCTCCTCGGCATCGGCCTCTACGGCCGATTCTTGCGCGAAGACCAGCGGGTCGACCTCTACTTCGAGGATGGTTCCATGGTGTCGCTCGCCGGCGGATCGCCGGAGGCGGCAGTTGTGATCCCGTACGCGCGCGAGGCGCTGCGGGCCGCGCAGTGAAGCGCGACGAGCTCGCCGCCGGGATCCGCGAGGCCTCCTACCTCGAGGGCGACTTCGTGCTTCGTTCCGGCCGCCGTTCGAGCTACTACCTCGACAAGTACCGCTTCGAAACGAGGCCGGAGCTGCTGCAGCCGCTCGGCGAGCAGCTGGCTGCGCTCGTGGCCGAGCACGAGCCGGATGCCGTACGCCTGGCGGCCCCCGAGCTGGGCGCAGTCGCCCTCGCTGCCGCGACGTCGCTCGTCTCCGGCCTGCCGTTCGTGATCGTCCGCAAGGAGGCCAAGGAGTACGGCACCGCGAACCGCCTGGAAGGCTCCTTCGAACCCGGTGAACGGGTCTGTCTGATCGAGGACGTCGTCACCTCCGGAGGGGCCGCGGTCGCCGCGATCGAGGCTCTTCGGGAGGCCGGTCTCGAGTGCCGAACGGTCGTCTGCGTAGTCGACCGCGAAGAGGGCGGAGCGGACGGCCTCGCGCGCCGCGCGACCCGCTTGGTTGCGCTCTTTCGGGCAGGACAGCTGGCTTCGACGCCGAAAAGTGCCGCAAAACCGCATGGTTGAGCCGAAACGGGCAGCCTGTTAGGGTCTTGCCCTGGCTCAACCATCCAAAGGGAGGAGAGGTACGTGACAAAGCAGGAGTTCGTTGACAAGGTGGCCTCTAGGGCAAACCTGTCGAGGCGCGACGCGGCTGCCGCAGTCGACGCGTTCCTCGACTCGATCACCGACGCGCTGAAGGGTGGCGACGACGTCGCCTTCACCGGGTTCGGGAAGTTCACGACGCAGTTCCGGAAGGCGCGACAGGGCGTCAACCCGCGCAATCCCAGCCAGAAGGTGCAGATTCCAGCATCGACCGTTCCGAAGTTCTCCGCAGGTAGCCAGCTGAAGACGGCGGTCAAGTCCGGTGGCGCCAGCCGCGGAGACGGCGGCGGCGGAAACGGCGGCGGCGGGTTCTAGCCGCCCCCGAACGCAGGTTTCACGCGAGGGCCGCGCTGAGCGCGGCCCTCGTCCGTTCTCCGAGGCTCTTAGTAGGCTGAAACCTCGATGGCGGCGAACCTCGAAGCGGCGAAACGCGTCGAGGCGACGACGTTCGGCGACCGGCTCGCCGAGGCTATCGATCGCAAGCGAACTCAGCTCGTCGTCGGGCTCGACCCGCAGCGCGACCTCCTTCCCGTCGAGCTGGCCGGCGATGCCCACCAGGGTCGGGATCACACTGCCGACGCGTTCGTCCGCTTCTGCAACGGGATCGTCGATGCGGTCGCGCCCTACGCGGTAGCGGTCAAGCCGCAGCTCGCGTTCTTCGAGGCGCTGGGGGCCGATGGCATGCGCGCCCTGGAAGAGGTGTGCGCTTACGCGCGACAGGCGGGCCTGCTCGTCATCGCCGACGGCAAGCGCGGCGACATCGGCTCGACGGCCCGCGCGTACGCGGCCGCGTACCTCGAGGGTACGCCGCCTCTCGCCGATGCGCTGACGGTCAACCCGTACCTCGGCCGCGACTCCCTCGAGCCGCTCCTCGGTGCCTGCCGCCGTCACGGGGCAGGCGTCTTCTGTCTCGTCAAGACGTCGAACGAGGGTGGCGAGATCCAGGATCTGAAGCTCTCCGACGGCCGGCCCCTCTGGCAGCACGTGGCGAAGCTCGTCGCGGAGTGGGGCGAGGACCTGGTCGGCGAGCGGGGGCTCTCGAGCGTAGGGGCCGTCGTGGGCGCAACGCATCCGCGTGCCGTCGGCGAGGCACGGCGCCTTTTGCCCCAGTCGATCCTGCTGCTTCCAGGCGTTGGGGCCCAGGGCGCTTCCCCCGGAGACGTCGCGCGCGCCTTCACGAGTGGCCCGGCCAGCGCGCTCGTCGCGGCCTCGCGCTCGGTCATCTACGCCTTCCGGTCGGCGTCAGAGACCGACTGGCGCTCGGCCGCGGCCGCGGAGGCAGCGCGGCTGAAGAGTGAGATCTGGGCCGCGGCGGGCTGGTGAACGCCGTTAACTGGCGCGCAGAGGCGCGACGCTACGCCGTGCCGGTGCTGCTTCTGATCTTCGTGACCGTCGGCGCACTGATCGTCCGCGGTGCGCTCGACGACTCCAGGCCGGCCGCCCGAGCGGAGCCGGCGCCACCCGGCCCGGCGAGAGTCCGCGTCAAGCGCGCGGCCGTGAAGTTCCATCTCGTCGAGTCGGGCGACACGCTCGGCGGGATCGCGGAGCGGTACGGCACGACGGTCGCGCGTCTCGAGGATCTCAACCCGAGCGTCGACGCCGGTGGCCTCCGCGTGGGCCAGCAGATTCGGCTGCCTGTACCGACCCGGTAGTTTGCCCCGTGTGAAGCTCAGGCTTCTCGGTCTCGCGGTCTTCCTCTCGCTCACTCCTTCGGCGCTAGCTGCCGGCCCGAGCGTGCAGGCGCGCGCCTATCTCGTCGCCGACGGGCGCGACGGGCACGTCCTGGCGTCCGAGGCTTCCCGCCAGAAGCTCCCGATCGCCAGCCTCACCAAGCTGATGACCGTGCTCGTGACGCTCGAGAGCGCGAAGCCCACCGACATCGTGACGGTGTCGCCGCTGGCTGCCTCGATCGGCGAGTCGTCCATCAATCTCCGTGCCGGGGAGCGGATCACCGTCCACGACCTGATCGAGGCGTCGCTCATTCAGAGCGCCAATGACGCTGCGTGGGCGCTCGCGTACCACGTGGGCCAGGGGGATGCGGGCCGCTTCGTGCGTGTCATGAACATCCGCGCCCGACAGTGGGGGCTCGCCGACACCCACTTCGTCCGGCCCGACGGCCTCGACGTCTTCGGCCACGTCTCGAGCGCGCGAGACGTGACCGAACTGGCACGCATCGCCATGCGCAAGCAACTCATCCGCTCGCTCGTCGACGAGCAGACGGAGACGATCTCGGGCGGCCGCCGGCTGCACACGTGGAACGATCTGCTGGGCGACTTCCCCGGGCTCGTCGGCGTCAAGACCGGCCATACCCGCGCCGCGGGCTGGTCGCAGGTCGCAGCCGCTCGCGGGACGGGCGTGACCGTGTACGCAACCCTGCTCGGGGGGCCGACGCGCGCGCAGCGAAACGCCGACCTCGCCACGCTTCTGCGCTTCGGCCTCGAACAGTTCCGGCTCGTCCAGCTCGTCCGGCCCGGAAGCATCTACGCACAGGCAGACCTGCCCTACGGACAGGGCCGGCTCGACCTCGTCGCGCAGCGGCCGCTTCGGTACTCCGCGCGCGTCGACCAGCACTTCGTCGAGCGCATCGTTGCTCCGACTGCCGTCGACCTGCCCGTCCAGAAGGGGGACCCACTCGGTGAGGTGCGCGTCTTCGACGGGGGACGGCTCGTCGCCAGCGCGCCGCTCGTGGCAGCGCGCTCGGTTGAGAGCCCGGGACCTCTGAAGCGCGTGCGGTGGTATTCAGGGGAGACCGGCCGCAACGTTTGGAGCTGGCTCTCGTGATAGTGACCGTTACTCTCAACGCCGCGCTCGACCGCACGCTGACCGTGCCCAACTTCCAACGCGGCCAGCGCCACCGGGCAAGCGCAGGCCTCACCCTCGCGGGCGGCACCGGGATCAACATCGCCCGGGCGCTGAAGCTCCTCGACATCCCCGTCGTCGCCACCGGGCTGGCGGGAGGCAGGATCGGCGAGCGCATCATCGAGGACCTGACCGGCGAGGCGATCCTGAACGACTTCGTGCGCATCGCGGCCGAGTCCCGCACGTCCACCGCCGTCGTCGACCCGACCGCGTCCGCGTATACCGAGGTCTACGAATGGGGCCCACAGGTCGAGGCAGAGGAGCTCGAGCTGCTGCGCGAGAAGATCCACTACCTCGCGCGGGGTGCCGACACGGTGGTGTTCGCCGGCTCCCTGCCGCGCGGTGTCTCCGAGGACTTCTACGCCGAGGCGATCCGCGACCTCAACAAGCGCAAGGTCGAAACGGTGCTCGACTCCGAGGGCGAGCCTCTGCGGCTGGGCGCAGGCGCAGAGCCGATGCTCGTTTCGCCGAACCAGCGTGAGGCCGAAAGCCTCGCCGGCCAGGAGTTCCACGACGACCAGGACTTCACGCAGGCCCTCGACGACATTCACGAGCTCGGCGCGCGGAACGTGTTGATCACGCAGGAGTCCGGGTGCTTCGCACTGCTGAAAGAGGATCGGGAGCTAAAGAGACTGAGGGCAGTCGCGCCGCGAATCGAGGCTGCGTCGACGGTCGGATCGGGGGACGTGCTGCTCGCCGGTTTCCTCGCTGCTCGCTTCGCGGGCAAGCCTCTGGACGAGGCGCTGCGGAGCGCGGTCGGCGCGGGAGCCGCCTCGACGCTCGAGATCGGAGCCGGCCGCTTCGACCCGCGGGAGGCGACCCGCCTGGCGAGTGCGGTCGAGGTCGCCGAGCTGGAGCCGGTCGCGTCCTGAGGAGGTGGTACGATCGACTGCCACTTGAAAGGCACAGGCACAAACGTTTTTTCCGGCCCAGGCGACGTACCGAGCCTGGGTTTTTTACATCTTGAGGGGGTCCGGTGGACGTAGAGATCGGTCGCGGCAAGAAAGCGCGCCAGGGCTACGGGTTCGACGACATCGCGATCGTGCCCAGCCGTCGCACGCGCGACCCGCAGGACGTCGACATCGGCTGGAAGCTGGGCCCGCACCTGCTCGAGCTCCCGCTCATCGGCTCGGCCATGGACGGTGTCGTCTCGCCGGCGACGGCGATCCAGCTCGGCAAGCTCGGCGGCCTCGGAGTGCTCAACCTCGAGGGGATCTACACCCGCTACGAGAATCCTGACGCCGAGCTCGAGCGGATCGCCAAGCTGCCGAAGGAGAAGGCGACGCGAGGCCTCCAGGAGATCTACGCGCGCCCCGTCGAGCAAAGGCTGATCGCAGAGCGCATCGAGGAGATCAAGCGCGCGGGCGTGCTCGTCGCCGGCTCACTCACGCCGCAGAAGGTGCGCGACCACTTCGACCTCGCGCTCGAGGCCGGCCTCGACATCCTGGTCATCCAGGGCACGGTCGTCTCGGCGGAGCACGTGTCGTCGAACGGGTCGGCGCTCAATCTCAAGGAGTTCATCGCGGACCTGCCGATCCCGACACTCGTTGGCGGCTGCGCCTCGTACCAGACCGCGCTGCACCTGATGCGCACGGGAGCCGAGGGCGTCCTCGTCGGCGTCGGCCCCGGCCATGCATGCACGACGCGCGGCGTTCTCGGCGTCGGAGTGCCACAGGCGACGGCCATCTCCGATGCGGCTGCGGCGCGGGTCCAGCACCTGCTCGAGACCGGCAAGTACGTGAACGTGATCGCCGACGGCGGCATGCGCACGGGCGGCGACATCGCGAAGGCGGTCGCGTGCGGCGCTGATGCGGTCATGGTCGGCTCTCCCCTCTCGCGCGCCAAGGAAGCTCCCGGCCGCGGGTATCACTGGGGAATGGCGACCTTCCACCCGACGCTCCCGCGCGGCGCACGCGTCCAGACCGAGCAGGTGGCGTCGCTCGACGAGATCGTCGTCGGCCCCGCGCGTGAGAACGACGGGACACTGAACCTGATGGGCGCTCTCCGGACCTCGATGGCGACGTGCGGCTACGAGTCGATCCACGATTTCCAGAAGGCCGAGGTAATGCTCGCGCCGTCGATCAAGAGCGAGGGCAAGATCCTGCAACAGGCTCAGAAAATCGGGATGGGATGAACGTCGTCCCGCTCCCCGCCGCCGAGCCGGCCGCCGAAGAGCGGCCGGTGCTCGTTCTGGACCTCGGCGGCCAGTACTCGCAACTGATCGCCAGGCGCGTACGCGAGTGCCGGGTCTACTCCGAGCTCGTCCACCACTCGATCTCTCCCGAAGCGGTGCGGGCCAGAAACCCGCTGGCGCTCGTCCTCTCCGGTGGCCCGGCCTCGGTCTACGCAGAGGGTGCTCCCAGGATCGACCCGAAGATATTCGAGCTCGGAATCCCGACCCTCGGCATCTGTTACGGCATGCAGCTGATGGCGCAGGACCTCGGCGGGCGAGTCGAGCGAACCGGCGTCTCGGAGTTCGGCAAAACGGACGTCAAGTCCGAAGAGGGTGCGCTCTTCACGAACCTTCCGTCCGAGCAGGTGGCTTGGATGAGCCACCGGGACTCGGTGACCGCGCCGCCCGAGGGCGCGCGAGTCGTGGCGTCGTCGCCCTCGACTCCGATCGCAGCCTTCGAGGATCCGGACCGCGGCCTCTACGGCGTCCAATTCCACCCGGAGGTCGTGCACACCCCCTACGGCAACGACCTCTTGAAGAACTTCCTCTACACGGTGGCCGACGCGCCGCCAACCTGGACAGCGGCCGCAGTGATCGAGGAGCAGGTCGAGCGCATCAGGGCCCAAGTCGGGAGCCAGCGCGTGCTCTGCGCGCTGTCCGGCGGTGTCGACTCCGCCGTGGCGGCCCTCCTCGTCTACAAGGCGATCGGCGACCAGCTGACGTGCGTCTTCGTCGACCACGGACTGCTGCGGAAGGACGAGGCCATCCAGGTCGTCGAGACGTTCGGGAACCACTTCCACGTCCCGCTCGTGCACATCGACGCGGAGGAGCGCTTCCTCGCGCGCCTCGAGGGTGTCACCGACCCCGAGGACAAGCGGCGCGCGATCGGCGAGGAGTTCATCCGTGTCTTCGAGGAGGAGTCCGAGAAGCTCGGCCAGGTCAAATACCTCGTCCAGGGCACGCTGTACTCCGACGTGATCGAGTCGGGCGGGGGCGGTGACGGCGTCGCCGCGATCATCAAGTCCCACCACAACGTGGGCGGCCTGCCCGAGGAGATGGACCTCGAGCTCGTCGAGCCGCTGCGGATGCTCTTCAAAGACGAGGTGCGGCGCGTCGGCGAGGAGCTCGGGCTACCGGAGCGGATGGTCTGGCGCCAGCCCTTCCCCGGGCCGGGGCTTGCGATCCGGATCATCGGCGACGTCACGGAGGAACGGCTCGAGATCCTGCGCGAGGCCGACTCGATCCTGCAGGAGGAGATCCGCCGCGCCGGTCTCTACCGGGACCTGTGGCAGAGCTTCGCCGTCCTGCCGGCGATCCGCTCCGTGGGCGTCCAGGGCGACGAGCGCACGTACGCCTATCCGATCGTGATTCGCGCTGTCACGTCTGAAGACGCGATGACCGCCGACTGGGCCCGCCTGCCCTATGACCTGCTGGAGACGATCTCCAGCCGGATCATCAACGAGATCCCGGCGGTCAACCGCGTGGCGCTCGACATCTCGTCGAAGCCGCCGAGCACGATCGAGTGGGAATAGCGCGTCTATTAGCGCGGCCGTGATCTACAAGTTCCTTGGCATGTGGGTGCTCCGCCGGGCCTTCCGGTTGCTGACGGCCGACGACGCGGGGCCGCTCCGGGCTCGCTTGACGAAGGAGGGCAAGCGGATCCTGATCGGCGCGGCGATCACGCTGGCGCTGATCGTCGTCGCGGTCATCGTGCTGATCGCGCTCCTGATCGCGCTCGTCACCTAGGCAGACGCGCCCGGCCGCGCTGAGGCGGACGGGCGCGGACGTCGTCGTCGTTACGGCGTCGTGGTCGCCGGCGCGCAGACGATGTAGACCGTCATATTCTGGGCGGTGCTGGACGTGGCCGCGGCTTAGAATCGGCGTCGTGGGCCCCTCCTCGTTCGTCGAGCGGCTCGCCGCAGCTCGGATCGGCGAGACGTTCAATCAGTACGCGCACGCACCGGCGCTCTGCGATCGACTGGCCGCCTACCTCGTGCACCGCATGGAGGCGCCGATCCTGCTGGCCGGCGAGGCCGCCGGGTACCGCGGCGCCCGGGTCAGCGGGCTGCCGTTCACGTCCGAGCGGCAGCTCACCGGCCAGGGGCCGGCCGAGGCGACGGCCACGATCGTGCACCGCGTGCTCGCCGAGCTCGGGCTCGAAGAGCATGTGCTCCTGTGGAACGTCGTTCCGACCCATCCGCACCGCCGCGGTGAGCCGCACTCGAACCGGCCGCCCACGCGTGCGGAGGTCGTGGGCGCCAGAGGATTCGTGGACGAGCTGGCACGCAACCGCCGAGTGGTGTCTGTCGGCCGGCTGGCCGAGGCCTCGCTGGGCGCGCCGTACGTGAGGCATCCGTCGCACGGTGGAGCCGTGGCGTTCCGGGAGGGCCTTGCCCGGCTCGTCTGACCTGCCGGTCCGGCGAAACACGATCCTGCTGGCCGCGGTCACGGCCGTGAACCTGACCGTGCTCCAGCTGGTCGCGGCGGTCGCGTCGCTCACATTCGTGCTCGTGACCGGCT
>Ga0307319_10000168_pt1 | contig 20603 bp, 19 predicted proteins | sample ER_DNA_368_FD_194491 | JGI IMG/M metagenome (GOLD analysis project Ga0307319, IMG submission 194491) | Bulk soil microbial communities from the East River watershed near Crested Butte, Colorado, United States - ER_DNA_368 | ecosystem: Environmental > Terrestrial > Soil > Floodplain | place...
GCCAGGCGGACGCGTACCGCTGGCCGGCGCCGGCTTGAGCTGGCGCGGGGGAGGGGATCATGGGGAACCGGGAGGTTTCCCAAAGGGAGATTCTCGGCGAAGCCAAGGCGATCCTGGAAGAAGAAGGGGGCTCGTGGGGGAAACATGGTTCCCCCCACGCGACGGAGCCGAAGGCGGAGGAGGCGCGCGTCTGATCGAGCGCTGGGGGCTGACCCTGGGCGAGCCGTTCGAGGGCGGCGTCGCCTCGGTCGTGGTGGCGCCGGCCGTGACGGCGGAGGGCGAGGACGTCGTGTTGAAGGTGCAGGAGCCGCACCGGGAGAGCGAGCACGAGGCGGCGGCACTCGAGCTCTGGGGCGGCGAGGGCGCGATCCGGCTGCTCGACCACGACCCCGAGAAGCACGCGCTCCTGCTCGAGCGTTGTGTCCCGGGAACACCGCTCGCCGCGGCAGGAGCGGACGCGGCGATGGACGTCTTCGTCGAGCTCCTGCCGCGTCTCTGGAAGCCGGCCGGCGCGCCGTTCCGGCCCCTCGCGGAGGAGGCGGCCTGGTGGCTCGAGTCGCTCGAGGCAACATGGGAGCGGGCGGGCCGTCCGTTCGAGCGGCGGCTGCTGGACGCGGCGCTCGGCGCGCTGCGAGAGCTCCCGCCGACCCAAGGTGAGCAGGTGCTGCTCCACCAGGATTTGCACGGCGAGAACGTCCTCGCCGCGCAGCGGGAGCCGTGGCTCGCGATCGACCCGAAGCCGCTCGCCGGCGAGCGCGAGTTCGGGCTTGCGCCGATCATTCGCTCGTTCGAGCTCGGACACTCGCGGGACGAGGTGGTGGGACGCCTCGACCGCCTCGGCTCCGAGCTCGGCCTCGACCGCGAGCGGGCCCGTGGCTGGGCAATCGGCCAGACCATCGCGTGGGCCTTCAACAGCACGTACCAGGAAACCCACGTCGAGACGGCGCGCTGGCTGCTAGAAGCAGCCTGATGACGACTGTGCGGGCGGTTCTCTTCGACGTTGACTTCACCATCGCGAGGCCGGGGCCGGAGCTCGGGCCGGAGGGCTATCGAAGGCTCGGCGAGCGCTTCGGGCTCGACCTCGACCCGTCGCGCTACAAGCAGGCGCGCGAGCGGGCGGTCGAGGGGATCCGGCGACACCCGGAGCTCGAGCACGACGAGGAGATCTGGGTCGCCTTCACCGAGCGGATCATCCGCGGGATGGGCGGCGAGGCCGACTCCGCCTACGAGTGCGCGGTCGCGATGACGAAGGCGTGGGAGCACGCGGAGCATTTCGAGCTCTACGAGGACGCGCCGCCCGTGCTCGACGAGCTTCGCGCGCAGGGGCTGAAGCTCGGGCTCGTCTCGAACACGGGTCGGAACCTCGACGAGTTCATCGCGCACCACCGACTCGACGTCGACGCGGCGCTCGGCTCCGGCGCGTTCGGCCGCACGAAGCCGCATCCGACGATCTTCCGCGCAGTGCTCGACCGCCTCGGGGTCGAGCCGGCCGACGCTGCGATGGTCGGCGACTCGCCGGAGGACGACGTCGAGGGCGCGCGGGCGGCGGGAATCGGCGCGGCCTTTCTCCTCGACCGCGACGATCGCTACCCGGAGCTCGACCACCGGCTGCCGGACCTCTACGCGCTCCCGGCGGCGTTAGGCCTCCGTGTTGACCGCGGTTAGGATCGAGGCGTGCCTGGCTGGCTCATCTGGGCGATCGTCGCGCTGGCGCTGGCCGTGGGCGAGATCTTCACTCCGGGGCTGTTCTTTCTGGGCCCGGTCGCGCTCGCGGCGCTCGCGGCGATGATCGTCGCCCTCGTGGGAGGCGGTGGGGTGGTGCAGCTGATCGTGTTCATCGCCGGCTCGGTCGCGTCGGTGGGCCTGATTCGGCCGATCGCCAAAGCGCACCTGCGCATGCCGGCGGCGGTCCGTACGGGCACCGAGGCCCTCACGGGCGCCAAGGCGGTCGTTCTCCGGAGGGTCGATGCCGACGGCGGCCTCGTCCGCATCGGCGGCGAGGAGTGGACGGCGCGCGCGTACATGGAGGGGCAGGTGTACGAACCGGGAGACCGGGTCGAAGTGGTCAAGATCGAGGGCGCAACCGCGCTCGTCTACCAATGAGGCGTCGCTTGCGACGCCGACTCAGGAGGCGCGGGCGTTGCTCGTGCCTCCCTCTGATGACCGGTCGAACCGCCGAAGGCCGGCGAAGTCGCTGAAAGGGGTACTAGATGGTCGCGCTCATCGTGTTGGTCGTCGTGGCGTTCGTGGTGATCCTGACGCTGTGGAGGACGGTTCGGATCGTGCCGCAAGCGCAGGCCGGCCTCGTCGAGCGGCTCGGCCGCTACCAGCGCACGCTCAACGCCGGGGTCACGCTCCTGGTCCCGTTCGTCGATCGGCTCAGGCCGTTGATCGACCTGCGCGAGCAGGTGGTCTCGTTCCAGCCGCAGTCCGTGATCACGGAGGACAACCTCGTCGTCAACATCGACACCGTCCTCTACTTCCAGATCACCGACCCGAAGGCGGCGACCTACGAGGTCCAGAACTACATCCAGGCGATCGAGCAGCTGACCGTGACGACGGTGCGAAACGTGATCGGCGGGATGGAGCTCGAGGAGTCCTTGACCTCCCGTGACCAGATCAACGCGCAGCTGCGCGGCGTGCTCGACGAGGCGACCGGCAAGTGGGGCATCCGCGTCAACCGGGTCGAGCTGAAGGCGATCGACCCGCCCGGAACGATCAAGGACGCGATGGAGAAGCAAATGCGGGCTGATCGGGACAAGCGCGCGGCGATCCTCACGGCCGAGGGCGTCAAGCAGGCGCAGATCCTGACCGCGGAGGGCGAGAAGCAGAGCGCGATCCTGCGGGCCGAGGGACAGCGGCAGGCGCTCGCGCTCCAGGCCGAGGGCCAGTCGAAGGCGATCGAGACCGTCTTCCGCGCGATCCACGAGGGCGACGCCGACCCCAAGCTGCTCGCGTACCAGTACCTGCAGATGCTCCCGCAGATCGCGCAGGGGGAGTCGAACAAGGTCTGGATCATCCCGAGCGAGTTCACGCAGGCGCTCGGGCAGCTCCGCGAGGTGCTCCCGCAGCGCAACGTGGGCGACAAGGGCTAGCGGGCGAGCCGGGCGGCGGCCTCCTCGAGGGTCGCGACGGGGCCGACGCTCACGTCCTCGCCCTCGAAGAGCGCGAGCCACGCTGCGAGCGGCTTCGCGGCGAAAGCCTCCGCGAGCTCGTCCGCGAGCGGCTCCTGGTCGGGCTCCCACTGGCGCTCGGCCAGCTCGGGGTGGCCGAGCAGCTCACACAGGCGGCGGAAGAACTTCGGCTCCAGCGCCGCGACAGTCAGGTGCCGGCCGTCGGCGGTCGCGTAGATGCGGTAGCAGGCGAGGCCGCCGGTCAGCAGGCGCGGGAAGGGCTCGCCGCCGAGACGGTGGGCCGCGAGCTCGTGGGCGCCGTGCGTCAGGGAGATCACGAGGCGCTGGCCGCTCCCGGTGCGCTCCCGCTCGAGCAGCGCGGCGAGGATCTGCGCGACCGCCCGCAGGGCCCCGCCGGCGAGGTCGGCGACCTGTACGGGCGGCATCGCCGGCGCCGTGTCGGCGAGCAGGCCCGCCCAGCCCTGGTAGTTGAGGTCGTGGCCGGCCCTGAGGTCGTTCACCCCGAAACCCGTGAACGAGCAGTAGACGACGCGGTCCGGCAGGTCGGCGGGGCCGATCCCCAGCCGCTCGACCACGCCGGGGCGGAAGCTCTCGAGCACCACGTCGGCCTCGGCGCAGAGCTCGCGTCCGGCCTCCGGGTCGGCCTTCAGGTCCAGCTCGACGGACTCCTTTCCGGCGTTCAGCGCCTCGTGCCAGGCCGGGGCGAGCTCTCGCAGGGGGTCGCCGCCTGGCGCCTCGAGCCGCACGACGCGGGCGCCCAGGCGCAACAGCTCGCGGCTCGCGAAGGGCCCTGGCAAGTAGCGCGTCAGGTCGACGACGAGCAGGCCCGCGAGCGGTTGCACCGGGGCGAAGCTACTACACTCCGCCGAGGTGCCTGACCGGTCGAACGCGCAGGAGGAGAAGCGCCGCCTGCTGCTGGACGCGGCGGTGCGGGTCTTCGCGCGCAAGGGCTACCACGCGAGCCGAGTCGGCGACATCGCCGAGGAGGCCGGTGTCGCCTACGGCCTGCTGTACCACTACTTCGACTCGAAGGAGGACGTGCTGCTCACCGTCTTCCGCGAGACCTGGCGCGCGCTGATCGCGACGATCAAGAGCGTCGAGCAGGCCGGCGACGCGCCGAGGGAGCAGCTGCGAAAGGTCGCCGAGATCCTGCTCCGCTCGTGGCAGCGCGATCCCGAGCTCGTGCGGGTGCTCGTGCTCGAGGTGACGCGGAGCCCGCATCTCCCTGGCGAGATGGACGAGATCGCGGCGTCGTTCGCGGCGATCCAGGAGATCGTCGAGCGCGGGCAGGCTGACGGGTCGATTCGGCCCGACCTCGACGCGCGGCTGGCGAGCTACGTCTTCTACGGGGCGGTCGAGGAGCTGCTGACCGGATGGGTGCTCGGGCGGTTGCCCGACTCCGACGAGGACGTGGCGCGCGCGGAGCGCACGCTCGTCGCGATCGTCACCGGCGGCCTCGCCCCAGAGCTCGCGACGGCCGGGGCGTAGGTGGCCACCACGTCGGCAACCGACGCCCTGGTCGGGCTGCCAGGGGTCAGGAGGCGCGTCTTCTGGGCCCTGGGGCTGGGCGCGTTCGGCCTTGCCTTCTCGCTGACGACGACCGCCGCGTACCTGCCGCCGCTCCTGCACCGGTTCACGGACTCCGGAGTCCTGATCGGGGTCGTGCTCGGCGCCGAGGGCATCTTCGCGCTGACGCTCTCGCCGGTGATCGGGCCCTGGAGCGACACGTTCCACACGCCGATGGGCCGGCGGCGGCCGTTCATGCTCGTGGCGGTCTTCCCGATCGGGTTCTGCCTGCTGCTGATGCCGTTCATGCCGAACCTCTGGACGACGGTCGTGATCGTCATGTCGTTCTTCTTCGCGTACTACCTGTACGAGACGCCGTACCGCGGCCTCTATCCGGATGTGCTCCCTGCGGAGACGTTCGGGCGTTCGCAGAGCGTCCAGCACATCCAGCGCGGGATCGCGATCGGCATCGCGCTCGTGGGCGGCGGCCTGCTGTTCAAGGTCTGGCGGCCGGCTCCATTCGTGCTGGCGGCGATCCTCACGACCACTGCGTGCGGGCTGACGATCCTGCTCGTGCGCGAGGACGGCGGTCACGGGAGGGTCTTCGAGGGATTCGTCGCCTACATCAAGCGGAGTTGGCGCATCTTCTGGGCCGACGGCGACGTCCGCCGCTTCCTGCTCGCGAACTCCGCGTGGGAGGGGACGTTCGCAGCGGCGCGCACCTTCGTCGTCCTCTACATCATCGACGGGCTGCATCAGTCGAAGGTGATGTCGTCGGCGGTGCTCGGGGCGGTCGCAACGGGGTACGTGATCGCGGCGATCTTCGCGGGCCGGCTAGGGGACCGTTTCGGGCTCGCGCGGGTCATCTTCTTCGCATCGTTCGTCTACGGGGCCGGCTACCTGGTGGGCGGCCTCGCGCAGCGCTGGCACGACTGGTACTTCCCGCTGATCATTCTCGTCTCGATCGCGGGCGGGACCGTGATGACGCTCGCCTGGGGGCTGCTGTACAAGATCGTCCCCGTCGAGCACCGGGGAGCGGTCTCGGGTCTGGCCACGACGACGAAGGGCATCGGGCTGCTCGTGGGCGCTCCGGTCGCGGGGCTCGCCATCGACCTGGCACGGCCGTACCTGCAAGCGACCAACGGCTACCAGGTTCTCTGGCCGATCTGCGGGCTGCCGATCCTCGCCGCGATCCCGCTGCTCGTTCGGCTGATGGAGATCGAGCCGCGGACGAGAGTCGAGGGCGAGGTGCCGGTCGTCTGAGCGTAGGCTGACCGGGTGGATGCGACCGAGGTCGTACGGCGAGCGGGCGAGGCGGACCTTCGACTCGTGCGCTTCCTCTGGTGCGGCAACGACGGCACGGTGCGCGCGAAGGCGAGCGCCGTGGGCGGGCTCGAGGATCGCCTCCGCACGGGCATCGGGCTGACGGTCGCGATGCAGGCGATGAACGGGCTCGACCAGCTCCAGCCGGTCGAGGGGATGGGGCCGGTCGGCGAGATCCGGCTCGTTCCGGACCCGGAGACGTTCCGGGTGCTCCCGTACGCGCCGAACCTGGGCGCGATGCTGGTCGACCACGTCCAGCTCGACGGCGAGCCGGCGCCGGTGTGCCAGCGCTCGTTCCTGAAGCGGATGGAAGGCCGGCTCGCCGAGCGCGACGCGAAGCTCGAGGTCGCGTTCGAGAACGAGTTCTCGCTCGCGACGGTGGTGAACGACCGGTTCGTCCCCATCGACTCCGGCCTCTGCTTCTCGACGATCAGCGCCACGGCTGCGCAGGACTACGTCGACGAGCTCGCGGCCGCGCTCGACGAGCAGGGCATCGGGCTCGAGCAGTACTACTCGGAGCTCGGCCACGGCCAGCACGAGATCTCGACCCCGCATGCTCCGGCGCTCAGGGCGGCCGACGAGCAGCTGCTCGTGCGGGAGACGATTCGCGGGGTCGCGGCGAGGCACGGCCTCGTCGCGTCGCTGGCGCCGAAGCCGTGGCCCGAGAACGCCGGCAACGGCGCCCACATCCACTTCTCGCTCTGGGACCTCGAAGGGGCGCGCAACCGCTTCCACGACGGCTCCGCAACGGACCACCTCTCGGGCGAGGCCCGTTCCTTCATCGCCGGCGTGCTCGAGCACCTGCCGGCGCTGTGTGGTTTGACGGCGCCGAGCTTCAACTCGTACCGCCGGATCGTCCCGCAGTACTGGGCGGGGGCCTACGTCTGCTGGGGGCACGACAATCGGGAGGCGTCGGTGCGGGTGCCGTCCGTCTTCTCCGGCATGGAGGAGTCGTCGACGAACGTCGAGCTGAAGGCGGCCGACGCGAGCTCGAATCCCTACCTCTCGCTCGGCGGCCTGATCGCGGCGGGGCTCGACGGCCTCGAGCGCGGGCTCGAGCCGCCCGAGCCGGTCGAGGTCGACCCGGCGACGCTGAGCGAGCAGGAGCGGGAGCGCCTCGCGATCGTGGAGATGCCGGCGACCCAGGCGGACGCGCTCGACGCACTCGCCGCCGACGACGTCCTCACCGGAGCGCTCGGTCCGGTGCTGGCGGAGTCCTACCTGGCCGTTCGCCGCTCGGAGTGGGCGGCGTATTCCGAGGGAGACGAGGCATTCGAGCAGCAGGGCCACTTCTCGAAGTACTGAGCGGCGTCGCGGTCGTCGACCACCACGCGCACGGCGTGTACCTCGACCGGCCGACGCTCGACGAGTTCCGCGGTCGGTTCTCCGAGAGCACCGACCCGCGACAGTGGCCGCACGTCGCGAGCGGGGCCACCTACCGTCGCGCGCTCGGCGAGCTCGCGGCCTTCTTCGGCTGCGAACCTGTCGAAGCGGCGGTCTACGAGCATCGGCTGGCCGCCGAGCCGGAGGAGTACGCGGCCGCCCTGCTGCGCGCGACGAACACCGAGCTCCTGCTCGTCGACGACGGCTACCCGCCGCCGGGGGAGGCGACGGCGTGGCGGCAGCTGGGTGAGCTCGCCGCCTGCGACGCGCGGCCGGTGATGCGAATCGAGCGCGTGGCGGAGGAAGGCGTCGAGGCGGTCCGGGAGCAGGTCGCGACGGCGCGCGAGAGCGGCTTCGCCGGCCTGAAGACGATCGCGGCGTACCGCACCGGCCTCGAGCGCGAGCGCATAGACGCGTCCGTGCTCGCGGCGCTGGAAGCGAACGAGGCGACGGCCGCTCCCTTGCCGGTGCAGGTCCACTGCGGCTTCGGCGACTCCGACCTCTCACTGCCGAGCGCCGATCCGGCTCACCTCAAGCCGCTGCTCGAGCACTTCGGTGAGACGCAGTTCGTGCTCCTTCACTGCTACCCGTTCGTGCGTGAGGCGGGCTGGCTCGTGCACGTCTACGGCAACGTCTGGTTCGACCTCTCGCTCACGATCCCGCTCGTGGCGCGGCCGCTCGAGATGCTCCGCGAGGCGCTCGAGCTCGCTCCGGTGTCGAAGCTCCTCTACGCCTCCGACGCCGCGCGGACTCCGGAGCTCTACTACGTCGCCGCGAAGTGGTGGCGCGAGACGCTGGCGGAGGTGCTGCCCGAGCTCTATGGCGACGACGCGGAATGGGCTGCCCGGCGCGTCCTCCGCGAGAACGCGCTCGAGCTCTACGGCTGAGGCCCGAGCCTCCGGGAGGCGCGGCCGGGGCCGAGGAGCTAGCCGGTCGCGATCACGAGCTGTGGCTTGTGGATCGACTCGCGGCTCCCGAGGCTGAGGTTCGTCGTGCTGGTGGTCGAGAGGCCGAGGTTGAGCGCGCCTCCGGCCGCAGCCTGCACAAGCCGGGTGACATCGACGCTCGTCCACGTTCCCGCGCCCACGGGCCCGGAGGAGCCGGTCGGGCTCGTGTCCCAGCTCGTCGGCTGGTTCTCCCAGTCGATGGTCGACTCGTCCCAGCTCGTGTCGTCGACGCCGAACACGTCGTAGCCGATCGACTGCGTCGAGTTGCCCCAGATCCTGAGCGTCGCGCTGCTCACCGCGCCCGCGAGCGAGGAGAGGTCGAAGCGAACGTACGACTTCCGAATCCCGTTCCCGTCGACATAGAACGCGAGTGAATGTCCGAAGTTCGTGGTCGGGCTCACGGAGGTGACGAACGCGTCGGCTGCCGGAATGAGCGTGATCGTCTGGGGCGGCGGCGGTGAGGCAGGGGCGAACGCAACGCGAACCGCGGCGGTCGCGCCCGCCTGCAGGACCTTGAGGTAGAGACCGTTGGTGGCGGCGTCGTAGAACCACGTCGAGCCCGTCGCGGAGTCGAAGTCCGCCAGCGAGCCGGCCTCGCTCACGGCAGCGCCGTCGACCTCGACCCCCGTCGGCGAAGCGGCGCTCGTGCCGCGGAGCTCGACGAGCGAGCCCGCCGGGTCGGTGAGGCCGAGCGAGAGCGCGTCCGCCGTGGCGTCCCACGCCGTCGAGGTCACGCCTTCCGAGGCGATCCGCGTGTAGTCATGGCCGCTCGGAGTCGTGATCCGGTGGACGTGGTAGCTGATGTGGGCGGGCAGCCCGGCCACGTCCGCGAAGAGAATCGGCTCGCTGAGCCCGCGCAAGGTACCGCTCGAGCTCCGGACCTCGGCTCGGACGTAGGACGCAACGCCACCCAGCGGAACGGGGTTCGTGGCGTCGTAGGCCGCCGAGGAGGTCGGGTCGGACGCAAGCACAGACGTCGTGCTCGCACTCCCGTCGTTGGCGAGCCATCTCACGACGTCGCCGGAGCGCAGCCCGCCTCCGATCGCGACGTGCGCGGGGATCGTCGTCCGCGCCGGCGACACGTAGACCGGGTACCGGGCCGGGTACGGCTCCTGGGAGGCGGGGTCGAGATTCAGCGAGAAGCCGCCAACGAAGGACGACTGACCCATGTACGCGCGTCCTTCGAAGATCGAGTGCATGAGCTCATCGAAGGTCAGCGCCGGCGCCGAGACGAAGGTGACCTGGCTGCCGAGGGTCCAGCGGCCGATGTGGTTGTCGCCGCCCCATGTGCCGACGACCGGCTTGCCGTTCCGGAGAATGGCGTCCCAGTCGTTGATCATGTTCTGCTGGCGCACTTCGAGCAGGTCGGCTCCCTCCGCATCGGTGCTGATCGCGGCCGCGTCGGTGACGCCCCCGTCGACGCCCGGATGGTTGAGCTGCGCCGGGTAGCCGGTCTGCTGCGTCGGGAGGATGCCGTCGATGCCGTCGCGATACGAGGTGAACTGCGCCGGCGTGGTGATGCCGAAGTTGAACCGATTCGCATGCTTGTTGACGCCCATCTCGACCGACGGGAAGATCCGGAAGCTCGGGGTGTCGTAGCTGCCGATGACGTCGTTGCGCTCCACGAACTCGTCTTCAGAAGACGAGGTCGCGTCGATCGAGTAACTGTCGAAGTAGGCGTCTGCCGTGCCGCCCTGGGCGACAGACGACAGCTTGAGGTCGCTGAGCCCGTTGTACGCGAGCGGCTGGTCGGCCGGCGGGAGGTCGGCGAGCTTGCTGCGCACGTCCACCGTGCACGAGATCCACGCGCCCAGCTCGAAGGGCCTGTCGCAGTAGCCCGAGTCGAGGTCGTAGGCGAGGACGTGGGCCGACCCGTAGAACGAGGCCGGCGGCGGGGCGCCGAAATAGAAGACGAGCACCGTCGACTTCCCCGGCGAGACCGCCCCGGCGGTCGTCGTGTAGCCGACGGGGTTGTTGGCCGGGCTTTTGACCGTCGGATCGCCGCCGACGGCGGCGGAGACGTACAGCCCCGAGCCCGCGTCGAGCTGATTCGGACGGACCTTGAACCTGAGGATTGCGTCCGAGGTACCTGTACGGAAGTTGGGGCCGCGCTTCGTCCAGACGAAGGTCTCGCCGGCCGTGCCGGAGGTGCTCGCGAGGTGGAGCGAGGACGTCCCGCTCGCAACCGGGCTCGTCACGAGCTGGTTCGTGCCCGCGCTGAGCGAGCCCGTCGTCGCGCTCGTCCAGCGTCGGTACGAATCCTCGAAGAACATGTGATTCGCCGTCATGCCGCTGATCGGGAAGTTGCTGCCGAGGTTGTGGTCGGTGAGGAAGATCGCGTTGAACCCGTTCGCCTTAGCGGACGTGCTGATGACGCCGAGATCCGGGAAGGCATCGGCGCTGACGACCGAGTGAACGTGAAAATCGGCCTTGTACCACTGCCAGGACGCCGTTGCGAACGAACGCTCGGTCGCCCCTCCGAGCAGAAGCCCGAGGGAGACGGCGATGGCGGTGACGAGAAGCGGAACCCGAGACACGTGACCCCCCACGGTCGTGGATGCGGACGCGGCCATCCAAGGTACGACGGTCTGCCGAAGGTGTCTGCTGTGCTTCCGGGGGGTTTGCTGCCTTTAGCGCATCTGCGCGAGGGCTGGAGCCCAGGCCGCGATCGGCGAGACGTCGCCGTCGCCGTTCAGCCGCCGGTAGCCGAGGGCGTGCTCGGCCTGCATCAGCTTGTGGATCTGCGTCGTACCCTCGTAGATGATCGGCGCGCGCGCGTTGCGGAAGTAGCGCTCGATCCCGTATTCCGCCGAGTACCCGTACGCGCCGTGCACCTGGATCGCAAGGTGGGCCGCCCGGAACGCCGACTCCGTGGCGTGCCATTTGGCCAGCGACGTCTCGCGAGTGTTCCGCACGCCCTCGTTCTTCAGCCACGCCGCCTGCATCACGAGCAGCTTCGACGTCTCGTAGCCGAGCACCATCTCCGCGATCATGTCCTGGACGAACTGGTACTTGCCGATCGGCTGCCCGAACGTCTCCCGCTCGCGCGCGTACTCGACCGACCGCTCGAGGCACGCTCGCACGACCCCGCACGCGCCCGCCGCCACCGTGAAGCGCCCCTGGTCGAGCCCGTACATCGCGACCTCGAACCCCTGGCCCTCCTCGCCGACGAGGTTCTCGGCCGGCACCTCGACGTTCTCGAAGAACAGCTCGCCGGTCGAGCCGGCCCAGACGCCCAGCTTGTGCTCGGTCTCTCGCGTCGAGACCCCCGGCCACTCGCGCTCGACGACGAACGCCGAGATGCCCTTGTGCTTCGCGTCCGGATCGGTCTTCGCGAACACGAGCTGGTGGTCGGCGACGGTCGCGTACGAGATCCAGTTCTTCTGGCCGTTCAGCACGTAGCCGTCGCCCTCGCGCCGGGCCGTCGTCCGCATCGCCGCGACGTCGGACCCCGCGGCCGGCTCCGTGAGCCCGAAGCACGCGAGCTTCTCGCCCTTGGCCTGCGGCACGAGGTACCGCTGCTTCTGCTCCTCGGACGCGTAGCGCAGCAGCGCGAGCGAGTTCAGCCCGACGTGCACCGAGATCAGCGTCCGGAAGGCCGCCTCGCCGCGCTCGATCTCCTCGCAGGCCAGCGCCTCCGCTACAAAGTCCAGCCCGGCGCCACCGTACTCTTCCGGGATCACGATCCCCAGCAGCCCGAGCTCGGCCATCCCCTCGATCACGCCCATGTCGAGGTGGTGGTTGATGTCGTTCTCGATCGCGTTCGGCAGCACCCGCTCGTCCACGAACGAGCGGACGGTGTCCTGAATCAGGCGCTGCTCCGGAGAAAGCTCGAAGTCCACCGGCCAAGTGTACGGACGCGACAACGCGAAGACCCTCATTGACCCGTACCTGCTGGTGCCAGGGCTGGTGGTCGGGCTCACCGTCGCCGCGCTCGCGGCCGATGCCGGCGGCTACGACTCGACCAGCTGGGGCTGGAGCACGATCGCCCTGCTGCTCGTGGTCGGAACCTCCCTGGTGCTGGGAGGCCGCCGGCTCGCTCCGCTCGAGTGGGCCTTGCCCGGCTTCATCGCGGCGCTGACGGCCTGGGTCTGGTTCTCGCTCGCCTGGTCGGCTGACGTGTCCGAGACCGTGCACGAGGGGGAGAGGATGCTCCTCTATCTCGCCGGGACGCTCTCGCTCCTGCTGCTCGGCCGCCGCTCGCGCGTCGAAGCCCTGCTCGTCTCGCTCGCAAGCGCGATCACGGCGATCTGCTTCTACGCGCTGGCCGTGCGGATGTTCGACCCCGGCAGCGGCGCCTACCAGGTGGACTCGGCCGACCCGCAGGCCGGCTTCAGGCTCGCGCGCCCACTCGGCTACGCGAACGCCCTGGCCATCCTCGCGGTCATCGGGATCCTGCTCTCGCTCGGGCTCGCCGTTCGCGGCCGCACGCTTCTGATTCGAGCGCTCGGATCATCGGCTCTCGTGATCCTCGGCCCGACGCTCTACTTCACCTACGGGCGCGGTGCGTGGCTCGGACTCGGGGCCGGTTTCGTGGCGCTCCTAGCGAGCGAGCGCGGACGGGTGGAAGCGCTCGGGCGGGCGCTGGCCTACGCGGTCGCACCTGCAGTCGCCGTTGCGCTCGCCACGCGGACGCATCCGCTTACGAGCGATCCGGGGTCCGTCGCGGCCGCAAGGCACGACGGGCGCCTCTTGGCCGTCGCGATCGTGGTGCTCGCCGTCGCCGCAGCGTTCGTCCCGGTGGCGCTCGACCGCTTGCAGCGGCGAATCGTCCTCCCCCCGTCATGGCGGCGGCGGTCCGTGCTGGCCCTCGCGCTGATCGCGGTCGCGATCGTCGTCGTCGCTCTCGCAAGCGCCGGCGGGCCGCAGGCCGCGGTCCGCCGCGCCTACCACGCCTTCAACGCGCCCGCTCCGCTCGTCAAGACCGACACGAAAAAGCGGCTCTTCAGCCTCTCCGGCAGCAACCGCTCCGACTACTGGCGGGTTGCGTGGCGGGAGGCGGAGGATCATCCATGGCTCGGCGGTGGCGCCGGGAGCTACCAACGCTTCTGGCTGCGCCACCGAAGCGCTGACCTTCCGGTGCGAGACGCCCACAGTCTCTACCTGGAGACGCTCGCCGAGCTCGGGCCGCTCGGGCTTGCGCTCCTGCTCTGCGCGCTCGCCGCGCCGCTCGCCGCCGTCGGCGCGGCTCGCCGGAGCCCGCTCGCAGCCGCGGCCCTCGGAGCGTACGTCGCGTTCCTCGTGCACGCCGGCATCGACTGGGACTGGGAGATGCCGGCTGTGACCCTGGCGGCGCTGGTCTGCGGAATCGCCCTCCTGCTCGCCGCGCGAGGCGCGGAGACGCGCCCGCTCGGCCGCACGCCGCGCGCGGTCGGCGTCGGCCTCGCCGCCCTTCTCGGCGCGGTCGCGCTCGTCGGGTTCGCGGGCAACCGAGCGGAGACCTCCGCCGCCGATGCGCTCGATGCGTCCCACCTCCACCAGGCGGCGGCCGAGGCAAGGCACGCACGGCGCTGGGAGCCCTGGTCCGCCGAGCCGTGGCGCCTGCTGGGCGAGTCGCAGCTCCAGGCCGGCGAGGTCGGGCCGGCGCGGGCGAGCTTCCTCCGCGGCCTCGAGAAGGACCGGGGGAGCTGGGAGCTCTGGCTCGACCTCGCCCTCGCCCGCCGGGACGACCAGCGGCGGGACGCGCTGACACAGGTGGCGAGGCTGAACCCGCTCAGCCCGGAGCTTCGCCAGCTGCGCGGGTCTTCCTGAGCGCGGCCGACGCAGAGCGCAAGGTTGCCGCCCCACCAGGATCAACTTCGGCGACTCACGTGAGCAATCGACCCCCAGGGGGCCAGCCCATGGAACAACTCAGGAAGTCGAGACGCGCGCGCATTGCGGCCGTCGTCGCGACCGCTCTCGCGGTCGGCGCGTTTGCGTCCTTGGCTGCCACCGGGTACGCGGCGCGGCTCGTCGCGTTCACGCATACCTCGCCGCAAGCCGCTCAGTACCCGAACTCGAAGGTGACGATCTGTCACCACACCCACTCGCAGAAGAACCCGTTCGTGACGATCACCGTCTCCGTGCACGCGCTGCCGGCGCACCAGAAGCACGGCGACACCGTGGGGCCCTGCTCGGAAGAGCCTCCGACGACTCCGGCGCTCCCGGCCAAGCAGAAGAAGATGCACAAGGCTCATCCGTCGAAGCCCAAGGGCGACAAGAGCCGGCTGCACGCCCACGGAAAGCCCGCGAAGACGAAGCCCGCCGCGAGCAACCACGGCCAGGGCAACAGCGCCCAGGTCCACGGCAAGGGACAGGCCCAGGGCAAGGGCCACGACCCCGCCAAGACTCACGGCAAGAGCCAGGGCCACGGCCAGGGCAAGGGGCACGACCCTGCCAAGACGCACGGCCAGGGTCAGGGCCACGGCCAGGGTGGAAAAGGCCAGGGTCACGGCCAGGGTCAGGGCGGCACGCACGGCAACAACTCAGGGGGCGGAAAGGGCAACGGCCACAAGCCCTAGCGGCATCCGTCGTTCGAGCATCGCTGAGAGAGCCCCGGCAGGGGCTCTCTCGTTAAGGTCGGCACGTGCCTACGGCCGGGAGCTACGCCCGCTTCGCCGAGCTCCCGCTCGAGGTCGAGAGCTACGAGCTCGAGCGGCTGGAGCAGCCGGTCACCCGCGGCTTCACGCGCGTCACCACGGTCGTGCACCTGCGCGGCGGTGGCCACGAGGGGCTGGGCGAGGACGTGACCTGGTACACCGAGCACCACGACCGCGAGCAGGCCGCCGGCGCGGTGTTGCCGCTCGCCCGCTCCTGGAGCCTCGAGTCCTTCTCGGACGCGCTCGACATGCCGGACCCGCACCGCCGCTGGGCCTACGAGAGCGCCGCGCTCGACCTCGCGCTGCGCCAGGAGGGCTCCACGCTCGCCGATGCCGTCGCGCGGGAGCCGCGTCCCGTGGCGTTCGTGATCTCTCCGGGCCTCGGTGAGCCGCCAACGAGCCGCGTCGTCCGCCGCTGGCTCGAGCTCGACCCGGGCCACCGCTTCAAGCTCGACCCCGCGGGCGACTGGACCGACGCGCTGATCCACGACCTTGCCGAGACGCACGCGGTCGTCACCGCAGACCTGAAGGCCTACTACGGGACACCGCAGGATCCGCCGCCGGACGCCGATCTCTACCGGCGGGTCGCGGACGGCTTCCCCGAGGCGTACCTCGAAGACCCGGCGCTGACCGACGAGACCGAGCCGGTGCTCGAGGCGCATCGCGACCGCGTCACCTGGGACGCGCCGATCCACTCGGTCGCCGACGTCGAGGCGCTCGCGTTCCGGCCGCGGACCCTCAACTCGAAGCCGTCGCGCTTCGGCCGGCTGCGCGAGCTGCTCGCCTTCTACGACCACTGCGAGGCGAACGGGATCGGCCTCTACGGCGGCAGCATGTTCGAGCTCGGCCCCGGCCGCGGGCAGATCCAGTACCTCGCGTCCCTCTTCCACCCGGACGGCCCGAACGACGTCGCCCCGAGCGCGTACAACGATCCCGAGCCGAGGCCCGGACTGCCGGGGAGCCCGCTCCAGCCGGCGCCCGAGGCTTTGGGGTTCCGCTGGAGAGATCCCGGCGCTAATCTTTGACTGATCAGTCAATCAATGAGGCGGGGACATGGCTAGCACAGAGGCAATCGCCGCCGGTGTCTCCTTCGCGCTGACCGACGAGCAGCGCGCGCTGCGGGAGCTCGCGCACGAGTTCGCGGAGAAGGAGATCCGCCCGAGGGCCGCCGAGTACGACGAGGATCAGACCCACCCGGCCGACGTGATCGCGAAGGCGCACGAGGTCGGGCTGATGAACCCGCACGTCCCGGAGGAGCTCGGCGGGGCCGGGCTCGGCGGGCTCGAAGGCGCGCTGATCGGCGAGGAGCTCTGCTGGGGCTGCTCCGGGATCGCGACGGCGATCGTCGCGAACATCCTCGGCGCCCTGCCGATGATGTTCGCCGGCACCGAGGAGCAGCGGCGCGAGTGGTTGCCGCCGCTCCTGGAGGAGCCGATTCTCTGCTCGTTCGCGCTCACCGAGCCGAACGCGGGCTCCGACGTCTCGGGGATCCGCACCACCGCCGTGCGACACGGCGACGAGTACGTCCTCAACGGCTCGAAGATGTTCATCACGAACGCCGGCCAGGCCTCGTGGTACGTCGTCTTCGCCTCGACCGACCCGAGCGCCGGCCGCCGCGGCCTCACGGCCTTCATCGTCCCGCGCGACGCTCCGGGGGTGACGATCGAGAAGCACCTCGACAAGATGGGCCAGCGCGCGACCGACACCTCGGCGATCGCCTTCCAGGACGTGACCGTGCCCAAGGCGAACCGGCTCGGCGAAGAGGGCCGGGGGTTCAAGATCGCGATGCAGACCCTCGACCACACGCGGCCCGGAACGGCGGCCGGCGCGGTTGGGGTCGCGCGCGCGGCCTTCGAGCACGCGGTCGAGTACTCGCGCGAACGGGTCCAGTTCGGGCAGCCGATCGCCATGAACCAGGGCGTCAACTTCCTCATCGCCGACATGGCCGCCGAGATCGAGGCGGCTCGGCTGTTGGTCTGGCAAGCAGCCTGGCTCCTCGACCAGGGCGAGCGGGCGACGCTGCAATCGTCCTATGCGAAGCGATTCGCGGCCGACACGGCGATGAAGGTCACGACCGACGCCGTCCAGATCTTCGGCGGCTACGGCTACATCAAGGAGTACCCGGTCGAGAAGCTGATGCGCGACGCCAAGCTGTTCCAGATCTACGAGGGGACCTCGCAGATCCAGCGCTTGGTGATTGCGCGAGAGATCTTCTTGCCGCGGACAGACCCCTAACGTGTCGACCGGTCATTTCAGACGGACGCCCGGCAGAGCCGTGCGTCCTGAGAACGGCACCGCAAGCGGCGCCTCTGTACCGCGCGACGCGTGACGATTGAGCTCGACCTTTCGGGGCGGGTGGCGCTCGTCACCGGGAGCTCGCGCGGGCTGGGCCGCGCGGATGCGCTGGCGCTGGCGCGGGCGGGCGCGGACGTCGTGCTCGCCGACATCCAGCTCGAGTCCGATACCGGGGCGGAGGCCGAGGCATACGGGCCGCTGGCCCAGGCGGCGCGGGCCCAGGGGCTCGTCTACACCGAGCAGACCGCCGAAGAGATCCGCTCGCTCGGACGCCGCGCGCTCGCGGTGCGCTGCGACGTGACCGATCGCGCCCAGGTCGCCGCCGCCGTCGAAAGCGCACGAGCGGAGCTCGGACCGGTCGACATCCTCGTCGCCAACGCCGGCACGCTCGACCACATCGCTCGCTTCGAGGATCAGTCCCCTGAGCTCTGGGAGCGCGACCTGCGCGTGAACCTGACCGGCGTCTTCAACTGCGCCAAGGCCGTCTGGCCGGGGATGGTCGACCGCGGCTGGGGACGGATCGTGACCATGGCCTCGGTCGCGGGCACGCTGGGCGGCTTCGGCCAGGCGAGCTATGCCGCGACGAAGGCGGGCGTGATCGGCCTGACGAAGACGCTGGCGCTCGAAGGCGCGCGCCACGGCATCACCGCGAACGCGATCGTGGCCGGGCTCATCGGCACCGAGGCCTTCGGCTTCGGCAACCCGGAGCTGAACGAGCGGATGGTGCGGCGCACCGCGCTCCGTCGCGCGGGCGAGCCGGACGAGGTCGCGAACGTCGTCGCCTTCCTCTGCTCCGACCTCGCGTCCTACGTGACGGGCACCGCGCTCCAGGTGAGCGGCGGCATCGAGCTCTTCACCTTTTAGAAGGAGGGCTTGGCGAAACGACGGCTGTGCCGCCGGAACACGCTGCACGCCACCCGCGTCCGCCCTAGTTACACAGTCGCACCCGTAGCCTCGCGTGATCCGAGGACGCGTAGCGTGTGCGTCCTTGCCTCGGAACGAGCATCGCGCCCCGGCGACGAGCGACGTTCCGCCAATCCCTCCCGACGGCCCCGCTACACTCTTGAGCTTGCGCGCCGAGGCAGGGACTGGAGCGGTGGGGGTCCGCAGCCGGCGTCGCAGTCGCTCCAGGGCGCTGCTCGTTCAGCGGCTGGCGGCGCTGGCGATCGTCGCTGCGGTCGGCGGCGTGCTGCTCGGACTCGTCTTCGCCGGCTCGCCGAACCGGATCGCGGCCGGGGTGCGGATCGAGGGAGTCAACGTCGGCGGCCTGACCGCCTCCGAGGCGCGCGCCAAGCTCGAGCGCCGAGCCGCGGCGAAGGCCCGGGTTCCGGTGGTCTTCACCGCCGGCGGCCACGAGTGGCGGCTGCGGCCTGTCACCCTCGGTGTGGAGACCGACTGGGACGCGGCGGCGAGGCTCGCGCTCAACGAGGGCGACGGTCTCGGCCCGATCCGGGGCTTTCGCCGGATCGGCGTGCGTGTCCTCGGCGCGAACGTCTCTCCGCCGACTCGCGTGCTCGAGCACGCGCTCGCCTTCGAGCTCGACCGCATGAGCCGCGTCGTCGATCGCCCCCATCGCGACGCAGCGCTCGGCCTCCGTGGGTTGCAGACGGCGGTGGTCCCCGAGCGAGCCGGGCGCGTGCTCGATCGCAACGCGGCGGGCGACGCGATCGTCCACGCCCTCGCCGGCTTCCGGCGTGGCCGCGTCGCGCTCCCGGTGCGGGTCGACCACCCCAAGGTTCGCGCAGCCGACCTCGGCCCGGTCGCAGCGAGGGTACGGAAGGCGCTGGCACGGCCGGTGCGGATGAAGCTCGGCATGGCGTCCTGGTGGCTTCCGAAGCGCCAGCTCGCCTCGATCCTGAAGCTGCCACGCGGCGGCACGAAGGCGCTCTCGGTCGGCGGCCCGGGTGCCGCGCGCTACTTCGCCCGACTCGGACGCGGGATCGACAAGCCCGCGCGCGACGCGACCTTCCGGGTGCTCGAGAGCGGCCGCGTCGTCGTCGTGCCCGCGCGCCCAGGGCGTGTGGTCGCCGCGCGTCCCACCGGCCGCAACGTCCTCGCCGCGGCGCTGTCCCCGGGCACGCGAACCGCCCGCGTCGTCGTGAGCCTCGAGCATCCGAACCGCACGACCGCGCAGGCCCGCGCGATGGGCATCACCACGCGCGTCGGGCGCTACGAGACGATCTACGGCGGCGACCCGAACCGCATTCACAACGTCCAGCTCGTCGCGCGCCTGATCGACGGGAAGCTGATCGCCCCCGGCGCGACCTTCTCGTTCAACCACGCGACGGGCGCGCGCACCGCCGACAAGGGCTTCCGGGAGGCGCCGGTGATCATCAACGGCGAGCTCACGACCGGGCTCGGCGGCGGCGTCTGCCAGGTCTCGACCACGGTCTTCAACGCCGCCTACGAGGCGGGCCTGAAGATCACCGACCGGACCAACCACGCCCTCTACATCAGCCACTACCCGCAGGGGCGCGACGCGACCGTCAACTACCCGGACGTCGACCTCAAGTTCGTCAACGACACGTCGCGGTGGCTGCTGCTGCGCACGTTTGTAGGCTCGTACTCGCTCACCGTCGACCTCTACGGCGCGCCGCTCCACCGCCGCGTCGTCAGCGAGACTCGCCCGCTCGTCGAGACGGGAGCGCCGCCGCTGCAGCGAAACCCGGACCCGGCCCTCTTCGTGGGCTCGACGATGGTCGAGGAGTACGGCGAGCCGTCACGGTCGACGAGCGTGCGGCGACGCGTCTACACGGGAACGGGCGCGCTGCTCTACGACAACACCTGGTACTCGACCTACCGGGGCGAGGCGCGGGTGGTGCACGTCGGCACGAAGCCGAGGCCGAAGCCGAAGCGGAAGGGGCCGACGGGGCCAAGCGGGCCGAGCGGCCCGACGGGCGCGACCGGCCTCAGCTCTCGGTAGCGGCGATCTCGTCGGCGAGCCAGGCCGGGACGCGCGTCGGCCGGTGGGTGACGGCGTCCACGCAGGCGTGGCGGGTCCAGCCGTCGGCGATCGGTTGGCCATCGCGCACGACGGCGTAGTCGAAGCGGAAGCGCGCCCCGCGAAGATCGCCGCAGCGCACGCGGATCTTCAGCCGGTCGTCGAACCGCGCGGGAGCGAGGTAGCGGAGGTGCGACTCGATCGTCAACGCCTCCACTCCCTCCGCACGCAGGCCTGGGTAGCCATCCCGGAAGCGCGCGAGGTAGTCGATGCGCGCGAGCTCGAACCAGACGAGGTAGACGGAGTTGTGCGCGATCCCCTGCGCGTCGGTCTCCGCGAAGCGCACGCGGACGTCGGTCTCGAAGCGGAACTCCACCTCGCGAACTCTCTACGATCGGCGACCGTGAGCGCGCACGACCTCGCCGAGTTGATTCGCCGGCGCCAGCCGTGTGTGGTGCTGACCGGAGCCGGAGTCTCGACCGAGAGCGGGATTCCG
>Ga0307319_10000175_pt1 | contig 20214 bp, 27 predicted proteins | sample ER_DNA_368_FD_194491 | JGI IMG/M metagenome (GOLD analysis project Ga0307319, IMG submission 194491) | Bulk soil microbial communities from the East River watershed near Crested Butte, Colorado, United States - ER_DNA_368 | ecosystem: Environmental > Terrestrial > Soil > Floodplain | place...
ACAGCCCTTAGGATCTGCAGGCGTCAGGAGACGCCGATGCGCTCGGCGAGCTCGCGTGAAATCGCGTGCTCGCTGCCTTCGACGACCACCGTGAGGGGGCCGCCGAAGGGCTCCGACTTACGCATCGTCACGCGCTGGCCGGGGACGAGCGTCAGGACGGCGAGGTAGCGCAGGAGGTCCGCGTCGCCGTCCGGGACGCGGCGCACGGTTGCTTCCTCGCCCGGCTCGAGGACGTCGAGTGAGCGGAGGTCCTGCAGGGCGACGTTGAGGCGTGCGTCCGGGATGGGGTCGCCGTGCGGGTCGTGCGTGGGGTAGCCGAGCTGTTCGTCGATCCGCGCTTCGAGCTTCTCCGAGATGACGTGCTCGAGCCGGTCGGCCTCGTCGTGCACCTCGTCGATCGGGACGCCGAGCGTCTCAGCGAGGTACTGCTCGAGGAGACGGTGGTGGCGGATGACCTCGAGGGCGATCCTCGTGCCGGCATCCGAGAGCTCGACTCCTCGGTAAGGCGCGTGGTTGGCGAGCCCGAGCACCGCGAGCTTCTTGACCATGGAGGTAACCGAGGACGGGGCGACGCCCATCTCCTTGGCGATCGCCGTGGTCGTCGCGCGCTGCCCGGACGACTGAAGCTTGTAGATCACCTTCAGGTAGTCCTGGATCGCGACCGAGAGCTCAGGTTTAGGCACGTCTCAATTTTAGGCGAGTAAGATGAGACCATGCTGGAACGGGTCACGACCAAGGCTCTGCCGCTCGCGAACCGTTACGCGGAGCAGGCTCCGATGGCGGCGACATGCTGCAACGCCTGCCGGACGTGCGTGCAGACGAACGCGCTCGCTGCGGTGGCTGCCGGCGGTCTCTGGCTCCTGTCCTTCGCGGGCCGCTTGGTCAAGCGTTCGGGCTGACGGCACCCGGCACACGGGGACGGCCACGTTGTTACCCTCGCTCCCTTGCTCATCCGACTGGGGCATAGTCCGGACCCGGACGACGCGTTCATGTTCTGGGGTCTCAGCGCAGGAGTCGTCGATACCGGCGACTTCTCGTTCGAGCACGTCCTCGAGGACATCCAGACCCTGAACGAGTGGGCTCTCGAGGGCCGTCTCGAGGTGACCGCGATTTCCCTGCACGCCTATCCGTTCGTGCAGGACCGCTACGCCATCCTTCCGCACGGCGCGAGCATGGGCTCGGGCTATGGGCCGATCGTCGTCTCGAACGAGCCGCTGACCCGGGACGACCTCAAGGAGATCGAGATCGCCGTGCCGGGCCGGATGACGACGGCGTTCCTCGTCCTGCGCATGTTCCTCGGCGGCGACTACCGCTTCCGCGAGGTTCCCTTCGACGAGATCATCGACGAGGTGAAGTCCGGCGGCGCCCAGGCAGGCCTCCTGATCCACGAAGGCCAACTCACGTACGAGTCGCACGGGCTCCACAACGTGGTCGACCTCGGCGAGTGGTGGCTGCTCGAGACGGGCCTGCCGCTTCCGCTCGGGATCAACGTCGCGCGCCGCGACCTCGGCGACGACATGCTCCACGACCTCTCCGAGGTACTCCGCGCGTCGATCGCCGCCGGCCTCGAGTCGCGCGAGGAGGCGCTTTCCTACGCCCTCCAGTACGGACGCGGCCTCGACCGGCGCCTGGCCGACCGCTTCGTCGGCATGTACGTGAACCGGCTCACGGAGGACTACGGCGACGAGGGCCGCGAGGCCGTCGGCGAGCTCCTCCGCCGCGGCGAACAGATCGGCGCGTTCGCGCAGCCTGTCCGCGTCGATTTCGTGAGCTAGGCCGCCGCTAAGCTGGCCTCGTGGCTGAGGCAGTCATCCTTTCCGCGGTCCGGACGCCCATCGGGCGCTACGGAGGCGCGCTTTCGGACGTGCGGCCGGACGACCTCGCCGCTCTCGTCATCGAGGAGGCCGTGGAGCGGGCAGGCGTCCCGCCGGCGGAGATAGAGGACGTCTACTTCGGCGCGGCTAACCAGGCCGGGGAGGACAATCGCAACGTCGCGCGCATGGGCGCGCTGCTCGCGGGGCTTCCCCAGAGCGTCGCCGGCGTCACTGTGAACCGCCTCTGCGCTTCGGGGCTCTCGGCGGTCGTCGGCGCTGCGCATGCAATTCGGGCGGGAGACGGCGAGCTCTTCGTCGCCGGCGGCGTCGAGTCCATGTCGCGCGCGCCGCGCGTCACGGCGAAGCCGGAGTACGGCGACGGCACGACCTGGGACACGACGCTCGGCTGGCGCTTCCCGAATCCGCGCATGGAGGAGATGTTTCCGCTCGAGTCGATGGGCGAGACCGGCGAGAACGTGGCCGAGCGCTACGGGATCACCCGAGAGGATCAGGACGCCTTCGCACTTCAGAGCCACCGTCGCTGGGCGGCCGCCCAGGAGGCCGGGCGCTTCGCCGACGAGCTCGTCCCCGTCGGCGAGATCGGCCGCGACGAGCACCCTCGGCCGGACACGAGCCTCGAGAAGCTCGCGACGCTGAAACCGGCCTTCAGGGAGGGCGGGACGATCACGGCCGGGAACGCAAGCGGGATCAACGACGGGGCGGCTGCGCTCGTCATCGCGAGCGAGATGAAGGCGCGCGAGCTCGGCGTCGAGCCGCTCAGTCGCTTCGTTGCGAGCGCCGTCGCCGGCGTGGATCCCCGCTATATGGGGGTCGGGCCGGTCCCCGCCGTGCAGAAGCTTCTGGCCCGCGCGGGGATCGACGCCGCCGACCTCGACCTGGTGGAGCTGAACGAGGCCTTCGCGTCACAGAGCCTGCAGGTGATCCGCGAGCTCGGGCTCGACCCCGAGCGCGTGAACGTGAACGGTGGCGCGATCGCGCTCGGCCATCCACTGGGCATGAGCGGCGCGCGCCTCGTCGTCAGCCTGCTGCACGAGCTGCGCCGCCGCGAGGGACGCTACGGGCTGGCTACGCTCTGCGTCGGCGTCGGCCAGGGCCAGGCGGCCATCTTCGAACGAGATGGAGGGAACTGATGGCGATCGCGACCAAGGACTATGGCCTCTTCATCGGGGGAGAGACCGTCGAGGCAGACGAGACACGCGAGCTTCAGGAGCCTGCGACCGGGGCGGCACTGGGCCGCGCCGGGATGGCCTCGCCCGCCGACGTCGACCGCGCCGTCGAGGAGGCCCGAGCCGCGCTGGAAGGGCCGTGGGGGAAGACGCCACCGAACGAACGCTCGCGCCTCATCCATGCCCTCGCCGACGCGATCGTCGCCAACCGCAAGGAGCTGACGGAGCTCGAGACCCGCAACGTCGGCAAGGCGGTCACGTCCGTGAAGGGGGAGGTCGCCGTCTCGGCCGAGTACTTCCGCTGGTACGCGTCCGCGACCGCGACCATCGCCGGCCGCGCCGTGCCGATGGGCGGCTCCGTCCTCACCTACACGCTGAAGGAGCCCGTCGGCGTCGTCGCGCAGATCGTTCCCTGGAACTACCCGTTCATGATGACCTCGTGGAAGCTCGCGCCGGCCCTTGCCGCCGGCTGCACGGTCGTCCTCAAGCCGGACCCGGCCACGCCGCTCAGCGCACTCCGCCTCGCCGAGCTCGCCGTGGAGGTCGGCATCCCGGCCGGCGTGATCAACGTCGTCCCGGGTGACGGCCCGACCACGGGCTCGCATCTCGTCACGCACACGGGCATCGACAAGGTCGCGTTCACGGGCTCGACGAGGACGGGCTCCGAGATCATGCGGCTCTGCGCGGAGCCTGTGAAGCGCGTCTCGCTCGAGCTCGGCGGTAAAAGTCCGAACATCTTCTTCGCGGATGCCGACCTCGACGCCGCGATCCCGAGCTCGGTCTACGCGATCTACTACGCGGCCGGCCAGAGCTGCGACGCGCGCTCGCGCGTCTTCGTCGAGAAGACGCTCTACGACGAGGTCGTCAACCGCTTCGCCGCGACGGCCGGGCGGATGAAGACGGGCGACCCGCTCGACGAGGAGACGCAGATGGGCTCCCTCATCTCGCAGGCGCACCGCGACAAGGTGCACGGCTTCGTCGAGGCGGGGCGCGAGGAGGGCGTCGAGGTCGTCACCGGGGGGCATCCGCTCGACGGCGACGGCGCCTTTTACCCGGCGACGGTGCTCTCGAAGGTCGACAACACGATGAGCGTCGCGCAGGAGGAGATCTTCGGGCCCGTCGTCTCGGTCATCCCGTTCGAGGACGAGGCCGAAGCGGTCAGGCTCGCGAACGACGTCCGGTACGGCCTTGTTGCAACGGTCTGGACGGGCGATCCCGCCCGCGGCCACCGGCTGGCGCGCCAGATCAAGGCGGGCACGATCGGGATCAACTGCCCGAACACCGCGTTCCCGGGCCTTCCCTTCGGCGGGTACAAGCAGTCGGGCTTCGGGCGCGAGAATGCGCTCGAGACTCTGGAGATGTACCTGGAGACGAAGAGCGTTCTCACGTGGACGGGCGCGAAGCCCGTGAACCCATGGGGCCTCTAGCCCGCGCCGGCCTCCTGCTCTGCCTGCTGGTGGCCGCGGGTTGCGGGTCGAGCACGGGCGGCGGTGACGCGGCCGAGCCGCCGTCCCAGCCGCGCTACGACCTCCAGATCACCTACTGGCCCGAAGGCAAGGACGGCGAGAGCCGCACGGCGACGCTGACCTGTGACCCCAACGGCGGCACTCACCCCGATCCGGGGAGAGCTTGCGCCGCGCTCGACGCCCATCCGGAGGCGCTCCACCCGGTTCCAGGGGACACGGCTTGCACCGAGATCTACGGAGGCGACCAGGTGGCCAGGATCGAAGGACCCGGACTGACTGCGAACTTCAACCGCGCGAATGGCTGCGAGATCGCGCGGTGGGATGCGCTTGCGCCCGTGCTCGAGCTCCCGGGTTAGCGCTTCAACACGAGCACCGCTCCGCCCGCGAGAAGCATGAGGCCGACGATCCGTGCCGCCGTGAGCGGGATCTTGTCGAGCCCGAAGAGGCCGAGGTAGTCGATCACAACGCCCATCGCGAGCTGCCCTGCGATGAGGAGGCCGATCGTCGCGAAGGTCCCGATGCGCGGCGCCGTGAAAGTGATCGTGAGGATGACGACCGCGCCCATGACGCCGTTGAGCCAGAGCCATGCCGGCTCGCGGAACCCGGCCACGACGCCGCCGAACCCCTGGCGCGTGACGAGCACGATGGAGCAGACAATCAACGCCGCGCCGAGCGAGCCGAAGGCTGTCGCCTCGAGGACGCCGATCCGCTTGCCAAATGCGCCGCTGACGGCCACCTGAACCGAACCGGCCACACCGGCCACGAGGGAGAGGAAGATGGCGACGCCGCTCGCGGACACGGCGGCGAGCATAACCCGGCCGTTTCCGCCACGGGGGCCGAAGAAAGGCATTTCCAGCAGTTGTAAACTCCGCGAATGTCGCTGCAAGAGCGGAACGCGACCGAGAAGGTCCTGGACGCGCGGGAACGCTACGTCGCCGCGGGCGTGTCCACTCCGCCGCTCGTGGTCGCCCGCGCCGAGGGCGTGCGCATCGAGGACGTCGACGGCAAGACCTACATCGACTTCGCCGGCGGGCTCGGCTGCCAGAACACCGGCCACGGCCTGCCCGCGGTGGTCTCCGCCATCCACGAGCAGGCCGACCGCTACCTCCACCAGTGCTTCATGGTCGGGATGTACGAGCCGTACGTGGAGGTCTGCCGACGCCTCGCGGAGCTCTCGCCGTGTCGCGGCGAGCAGCAGAAGAGCATCCTCCTGAACTCGGGCGCGGAGGCCGTGGAGAACGCCGTCAAGATCGCGCGTGCCGCGACCGGGCGGCCCGCGGTCGTCGTCTTCGACCGCGCCTTCCACGGCCGCACGCTCCTGACCATGACGATGACGAGCAAGGTGGTCCCCTACAAGCGCGGGTTCGGGCCGTTCGCGCCCGAGGTCTACCGCGCGCCGGCGCCGTATCCGTACCGGGGTGTGACGACCGGGGACGCGATCCACGAGCTCGAGACCCTCTTCAAGGCCGACGTCGACCCGCAGTCCGTCGCCTGCGTCGTGCTCGAGCCGGTCCAGGGCGAAGGCGGCTTCGTGGACATGCCGCTCGACTTTCCCCCGCGGCTGCAGGAGCTCTGCCAGCGGCACGGGATCCTCTACGTGGACGACGAGGTGCAGGCCGGAGTGGGACGTACGGGGCCGGTCTGGGCGATCGAGCACTACGAAGTCGAGCCCGATCTACTCGTGTCCGGCAAGTCGCTCGGCGGCGGCCTTCCGCTGGCGGGCGTCACAGGGCCGGCGGAGATCGTCGACGCCGTCCCGGCCGGCGGCCTCGGCGGCACCTTCGGCGGGAACCCGCTCGCCTGCGCGGCGGCGCTGGCCGTTCTGGACGAGGTCTCGAGCGAGGACTTCCGCCGGCGCGCCGACGAGGTCGGTGAGCGGATCCGGGCGGGCCTCGAGGCGATTGCGGGCCGCGTCGACTCCGTCGGGGAGGTCCGGGGGCTCGGCGCGATGCTCGCGATCGAGCTCGTGGAGGACCGTGGGACGAAGGCGCCGGCCGGCGCGCTGGCGAGCGCCACGACTGCGGCCGCCCGCGAGCGCGGGCTCATCCTCCTTTCGTGCGGCCTCTACGGCAACGTCATCCGAATTCTCGTCCCGCTCGTCGTATCCGACGAGGATCTCGACCGAGGCCTCGAGCTCCTGGAGGAAGCGCTTGTCGAGGCGGGCACGAGAGCGGCCTAGCGAAGCTTCCGCTTCGTCACGTTCCCACATCCCGGTGTATTTCGCTCAGCGGCTTTCGCGCGAATCGGGAATCCTTCGCAGGCGATGATCAAAGCGTTCGTCCTCTACGAGCAGGAGCCGGACCCTGCCCGCTACAAGCAGCACGCCGAGCTCTGCAGCCGGGTCGAGGGCGGCACCTTCCGCCACGGCAAGGTCTTCGGCGCGCCGACGGGCCAGCGTTACGGGTACTACGCGGAGTGGGAGTTCCCCGACATGGAGACCTTCAACGCGGCCGCGCGGACCGACGAGTTCGCGGCCACGGGGCGCGACGCCGCCGAGATGGGCATCCCCTTCCACGTCCACTTCGCCGAGGTCGAATGACGGAACCGGACCGGCCGACCCCGGTCGACCCCGCGGAGCTCGGTTTCGAGGCGATCGTCTACGAGAAGACGCCGCCCCGGGCGACGATCACGCTCAACCGCCCTGAGGTCCTGAACGCCTTCGACTTCCGGATGCTGCGCGAGATCGCCCGCGCGTGCGAGGACGCCTCCTGGGACGACGAGATCCGCGTCGTCGTCGTCACCGGCGCGGGGCGCGCCTTCTGCGTCGGCGCCGACCTCAAATCCTGGAGCGAGGACTACCTCGGCAAGCCGGGCGAGTACTGGAAGTGGTTCGGTGCCTTCAAGGACATGCACGACCGGCTACGAGAGGTCGGCAAGCCGACGCTCGCACGCATCAATGGGATCGCAGTCGGCGGCGGTAACGAGCTCCAGATGGCGTGCGACCTCGCGGTCATGGCCGACGATGCCTTCATCCGCCACGTCGGCCCCGAGCACGGCTCCGTTCCGGCGGGCGGCGCGACGCAGTGGCTCCCGATCATGGTCGGCGACCGCCGCGCCCGCGAGATCCTCCTTCTCTGCGAGGAGATTCCGGCGGCCAAGGCGGCAGAGTGGGGCCTCGTCAACTCGGCCGTGCCACGGGACGGGCTCGACGCCGAGGTCGACCGCCTCGTCGAGAGCCTGACCGCCAAGCTGCCGCAGACCGTCCGCTACACGAAGCAGCAGCTCAATTTCTGGCGCGACCTCTCCTGGCACGAGACCGTCAACCATGCGCGCGACTGGCTTGCGCTGTCGATGGCGACGGACGAGCCTCGCGAGGCGATGGAGAAGTTCCTCTCCCGGAAGAAAGACGATGACTGAGGAGTTCCAGGGTCTCGAGACCGAGTGGGCGGGGATCGTCCAGAGGCAGGACAAGGCCGCCGCCGAGCGGTTCCTCGCCGACGATTACGTGCTCACGAGCGTCGGCGGCGTCTCGCGCCACATGCCGCGGGAGAACTGGATCGCTTCGCTTCCCAGCATCGAGACCGAGCTTTTGGAGGCCGACGTCGAGGACGGCCGGACCTACGGAGACGTCGCGATCGTGAAGGCCCGGCTCCGGTGGCTGGCGCGCACCGAAGGGCGCAGCCTGAACGGCACGTATGCCGTGACGGACGTGTTCACCAACGACCAAGGGCGCTGGAGGGCGTCCTGGCGGATTTCGGTCCGCCTCACCGACCGGTGACCGTCCTCCTCGAGCGCGAGGAGCCCATCGCCGTCGTCCGGCTGAACCGGCCGGAGGCCCTGAACGCGCTCTCGAACCAGCTCATGTCCGAGCTCGTCGGCGCGCTCGAGAACCTCGACGACGACGAGACGGTCCGCTGCATCGTCATCGCCGGCGACGAGAAGGCCTTTGCCTCGGGCGCGGACATCGGCGAGCTCTCCGACTCGGCGCCGCTCGAGCTCTACTTCGGCGGGCGCATCGACAAGTGGGACGCGATCCGCTCCGTGCGGACCCCGATCGTGGCCGCCGTATCCGGCTACTGCCTCGGCGGCGGGTGCGAGCTGGCTATGGCGTGCGACCTCATCGTCGCCTCGGAGACCTCCCAGTTCGGACAGCCGGAGACGAACCTCGGCGTCCTCCCCGGTGCCGGCGGGACGCAACGCATGACCAGGGCGATCGGGAAGTCGAAGGCGATGGACGTCATCCTCACGGGCCGTTTCCTCACCGCGCGGGAGGCGGAGGCGGCAGGCCTGGTCGCGCGGGTGGTCGCCGCCGAGGCGTGGCTCGACGAGGCGAAGCGGGTAGCACAGGCGATCGCGGCGAAGAGCCCCGTCGGCGTGCGGCTCGCGAAGGAGGCGGTCAACCAGGCGTTCGAGACGAACCTCCGAGCCGGGCTCGACGCCGAGCGCAAGGCGTTCCACCTCGCGGTTTCCTCCGAGGATGCTCAGGAGGGGATGAAGGCGTTCCTCGAGAAGCGCAAGCCGGAGATCAAGGGGAAGTAACTAGACCTCGAGCTCGATCGGCACGAGCTCCACGCGTGAACGCTTTCCGTCGCGCACGGTCTCGAGCGCCACGGATTCGCCGATCAGCTCGCCCGCCATCAGACGCTGGAGGTCGTCCACTCCTGCCACGGCAACACCGTTCAGCTCGACGATCAGGTCCTCGGCGCGGAGGCCGGCTCCCGCGGCCGGGCTGCCCTCGACCACTTCGACGATCTCGACGCCGGTCTCGCGGCCGAGCTCGCGGGCGAGTCGCGGAGGAAGGGGACGTGGGCCGCCGGCGATGCCGAGATAGGCGCGGCGGAAGCGGCCCTCGCTCATGAGCGGGCCGATGATCTTTCTTGTCGTCTCGTTGATGGGGACGGCGAGCCCGAGGCCGACTCCTGCGACGGCAGTGTTGATTCCGACCACGTGGCCGTGTCCGTCCGCCAGCGCTCCTCCGGAGTTGCCCGGATTGAGTGCCGCGTCGGTCTGAATGACGTTCTCCACGATTCGCCCGGCGGCGCGAGAGCGAACCGGCAGAGAGCGGTCGAGAGCGGACACCACGCCCGCGGTCACCGAGCCTGCAAAGCCGTGTGGGTTTCCGATCGCGACGACGAGCTGGCCGACGCGGAGGTTTTCCGCGTCTCCGAGCACCGCCGGCGTGAAGCCGTTTCCTTCGGCCCGCAGCACGGCGAGGTCCGAGAGCGGGTCCGTCCCGACGACCTCGACGCCGACCTCTGAGCCGTCCACGAAGGAGGCGCGGACACCCGCGGTGCCGCTCGCAACCACGTGCGCGGAGGTGAGCATGAAGCCGTCGGGCGTGACGACCACGCCGCTTCCGCCCCCGTCCATACGCCGGCCGCCGCGAACCCGGCGCGAGACACGGAGATTGGCGACGGAGGGAGAAAGGCGCTCCGCGACGGCGATGACGGCCCGGGAGTACGCGTCGAGGACGTCCTCTTCCTCATGGGCTCCAGTAGAGGAGATAAACGTAAGATCCACCACCGTTCCAAGCTAGCAGCGGCGGGGAGGTCTACCGAGTGGCCGAGGTCGAGACGCAGCGCGACGGAGGCGTGATGACGATCACGCTCAACCGGCCGGATGTCCTGAACGCGTTCGACCGGGCAATGCAGGACGGCTTTCGTGCGGCGCTCAAGGAGGCGGGCGATCCGGAGGTGCGCGCAGTCGTCTTGACCGGCGCTGGTCGCGGCTTCTGCGTCGGCCAGGACCTGAAGGAGTTCCATGAGGGTGCGGGCGACATCGGCGAGCGTCTCCGCTCGACCTACAACCGCAACGTCCTCTCGCTCCGCTCGCTCGAGAAGCCCGTCATCGCAGCGGTGAACGGGCCGGCGGCAGGTGCCGGCCTCGCGCTTGCGGCCGCGTGCGACATCCGCCTGGCTGCGGACACCGCGGTGTTAGTTCCCGCGTTCGTCACCATCGGTCTCGTCCCGGACACGGGCGCGAGCTTCTTCCTCTCGCGTCTCCTCGGCTACGGGCGCGCCTTCGAGTGGCTCGCTTCAGGCAAGCAGTTGACTGCCGGCGACGCGCACGCGTGGGGCTTCGTCACCGAGGTCGTGGAGTCCGGCAAGCTGGCCGAGCGGGCGGCCTCCGTCGCCGGCGAGCTCGCGGCACTGCCGACGCGGGCGATCGGGATGACGAAGCGCCTGCTCGACCGGGCTCCCGACGCGACCCTGGACGAGCAGCTCGAGCTCGAGGCGCAGCTTCAGGCCGCGGCAGCGTCGAGCGAGGACTTCGCCGAGGGCGTCGCTGCCTTCCTCGAGAAGCGCGAGCCCCGCTTTACGGGGCGGTAAACCCGCGGCTCAACCTTTACAGGAGTCCAGCCCGAGCTGCGTCGCGATCTGATCGGCCTTCTTGCTGGCCGCATTGCCCTCGTCGAGCGCCTTCTGCACGGCTGCCTGGTCGCCGTCCTTCGCAGCTTGCGAGAGGTCGTTGGCCGCAGCCTTCGTGTTGTTCGAAGCCTCGATCATGGCGTCGAACTCGGTTTGCATGTCGGCCGGCGGGCTGAGCGCGGCGATTTCGGCGACTTCCTTGTTCAGGATCGCGAGCGCCTGCTCGACCAGGTCGGGGATCTCCTCGACGCTCGAGGGGGTACCGATTGCATCGAGCTGCTTCTGGTACTTCGCGCAGATCGCATTCGCCTGGCTTTCGAACTCCTCCCTGGACAGGCGCGTGTCGCTCCCACCCCCGCCGCAACCGGCCGCGAGCAGGACGAGGACGCCCACCAGGCCTGCAACTAAGCCCCGCATCGCGCCGAGTCTAGCCGGGCTCGCGGTCGAGCAACTCGACGTGGAGGTCGGCGTCGAGGGCGTTCGCGATGCGAAGAAGCGTGTCGATCCGGGGAGGCCGCCCGCCGCTCTCGAGTCGGGCGATCGCCGACTGGGTCGTGCCCACGAGCTCGGCGAGATCGGCCTGCGAGAGCCCGCGCTCTTTCCGGCGATCCGTGACCTGCCCGGCGATCTGCGCGAAGAGCCAGCCCTCCTCAGCGCCGGCCAGCCGCGCTCGGATCCGCTCCACGGGTTGACTCATATCTCAATCATGCTATACATAGCAGTAGTGCGATACCGGCGAAGCATAGCGATTGGAAGTGCGGCCCTCTACCTCGGGTCGCTTATCGCCTTCATCGCCTACTGGTGGCACGAACTCGATTCGGACGCCAACTTCTACGGAGCGCTCGTTGCACTCCTCGCCGTTCAGTTCGTGACGGGCTTCGCCATTGGTCGTTGGCGTGCTCTCTTTCTCCTACCCCTGCTTCCGCTGATCTCGATCCCCGTGCCGGTACCCGCGGATGCGTACGAGCCGCTTCCGCTTTGGTTCGTGCTGCTCGCCTACATCGGACCGGTCGCCGCCGTGCTCATGTTTGCGGGCATCGGTGCCCGCAAGCTCTGGAATGGTCGGCGATCACCGGTGGTCGAATGACGATGCGGCTGGCGCGTCGCGACATCCCGGTTCTGATCCTCGTCGGCGCCCTTGCCATGGCAACGGTCTGGATGGCGCTGATCGACGTCGAGGCCGCCTCACCGGACGGCCACTGGATACCAGTTCAGATCGTGTTTCTCGCCGTTCTGCTCATCCCGCTCGCCGCCGTCTGGCAGCTCGTCTCCGGGAAGCCAACGGCACTGTTCGCCCTTCTCGCACCGCTGGTGGGTGCGTTTCTCGTCGCCAACTACTACGCGTTCGACGTGTACGACGGGCCTCCGTACTATCGAAACTCAGAGGCCGGCGACATGCCCGCGCTGGCCATCTACCTCGGGACTCTAGGGGCGCTTGCCACAGGCTTCTTGACCTGGGTTCGCAGGCGATTCGGGGTGGTGCTGACCGTGCCCGTGTGCCTCGGCTGCGCCGTGCTCGTCTTTTTCTCGCACGTCTTCCACTGAGGCCGGCGCCTCAGAGCGTCTTGAACTGCTCGAACGGCTGGCGGCAGGCGTTGCAGTAGCGGATCGAGCGGCACGGGGTCGGGCCGAACAAGTTGTCGAGCCGCGTGTCGGTCGAGCCGCAATACGGGCACGGATGCGTTCCCGTCTGGATCTGCACCAGCGTGGCGGGCGCCCTGCCCGACGGAGGCGCGAAGCCGGAGTCGCTGAGCTTGCGGTGCCCTTCCTCGGTGATCCAGTCGCTCGACCAGCCTTCGCTCAGGACCTCGACGTCCGGCTCGGCGCCGAGCTCGCGGATCCGTTCCGCCATCTGGTCCCGCATGACCTCGAGCGCCGGGCAGCCGAGGAAGGTCGGCGTGAAGCCGACGTGCACGCGCTCGCCGTCCACCTCGACGTCGCGGACGACCCCAAGGTCGACGAGCGAGAGGACCGGAATCTCCGGATCTGGGATCTCGGCGAGCGCCTCCCACACGCGCTCGGCGGTCACCATGAGGCCCCCGGCACCGAGCGGCGCACCATCGTCATCTCCTCCCAGAGCGGCCGAAGGCCATCGGTATGTCCGCTGCGCTCGATCGCCTCGCTCTCGTCCCGTTCGACCGCCTCACAGAAGAGGGACCGTTGCTCCTCGGGTAGGACGCCGAGCGCGTACGGCCAGAGCTCGTCGACGGCCTCGCGGAACTTGGGCTCGTCGCGCAGGCGCTCGGCCCACATCTCGGCGTGTATGCGGTGATATGTCTCTTCGCGGTCGATCTTCTCCGCGAGGCCCGCCACCTTCCGGTCGACCGAGTTCAGCAAGACCTGAATCCGGATTCGGTCGGCGGTCTCGTAGAGCCAGTGGCGGGCGATGGTCCGCGCCCAGTCGTCCGCCATGCGCATCTCGACGAGCGGGGCGCACAGGTACTCGTCGGGCTCGCGGTCGAAGGCGAGCGAGTCCGCATCCGTCTCCAGCTCGTTCGCGGCGAGCTCGTACCAGGCCCGCGCGTGGCCGATCTCAGTCTGCGCGATCGACGAGAAGGCCACGTCCTCCTCGAGGAACGGCGCAATGCCGGTCCATTCGGAGTTGCGCCAGCCGAGGATGAGCTCGTCGTCAGCCAGCCGGAGAAGTTCCTGCGCGTTCACGTGCCTCCTTCAGCTTCACCTTGAGGGAGTAGCCGTCCACCCGGCGATAGTCGCGGTCGAAGACTTCGGCGACGTACGGCTCCCGAACCTCCTCGACGGACTCGCGCGGGACGATCCAGAGCGCGAACGACTCGCCGCGGCGGCCGTAGAACTCACGCGCGTAGGCCTCGGCGAAGACCAGATTAGGCGCCTCGAGTGAGCCGCCGTGCTGAAAGGGCTGCCCCTCCCGCTCCTGGCGGAAGACCTCCCAGATCACGCCGCGTCTGCGAGCACCGCGCGCCGCACCCACGCGGTCTCCTCGTGCGAGGCCTGGCGGAAGCCGAGCCGGCGCTCGGTCTCGGGCCCGTGGCCGGTGACGACCCACTTGAGCTCGTCCCAGTCGGGCTCGGAGTAGGCCCAGACACCGTCCTTCCCTTTGCGGAGATTCGGGTCGGGCACGGTGAGTCCGAGCTCCCAGATCTGAGGCACGTAGCCGTCGAGGAACTGCTGGCGCGCCTCCTCGTTCCCCTGGCTCTTGATCCGCCAGCGGAACATCGGGTCGTCGTCGGCCGGGATCGGGTTTCCGTGGAACTGCATGAGCGGCCCCCACCACCTGTTCAGGGCCTCCTGCACGAGCTCCCGCTGCTCGTCGGTCCCGTTCATCATCGTGAGGATCACGTCGCGCCCGTGGAGGATGTGGAACGACTCCTCCCAGCAGATCTTCTTCATGATCCGCGCGTACGGGGCGTAGGAGCATTTGAGGAGCGCCTTCTGGGAGATGATCGCCGCGGCGTCGACGAGCCACGCGATCACGCCCACGTCGCCCCAGGTCTTCGTCGGGTAGTGGAAGACGTTGTGGAACTTCGTCTTGCCCGCGACGAGGTCGTCGAGGCAGGCCTCGCGCGGCTTCCCGAGATCCTCGACGACGCGGTAGATCAGCTGGGCATGGCCGACCTCGTCCTGCACCTTGGAGGTCAGGGCGAGCTTCCGCTGCAGGGTCGGCGCGCGCAGGATCCATTCGCGTTCGGGGAGAACGCCCATGAGTTCCGAGTTGCCGTGCATCTCGATGAACTTGACGAGCGCCTTGCGGTAGTCCTCCGGCATCGCATCGCCGGCCTCGACCTGGCCCCCGTTCTGGACGTACGCTTCGAATTCGGCTTCGGTCATACCCAAACGATCGTTAGGGTAACGGTACACGATGTCACGGAAAGAAGAGCTTTCCCGCCAGGCGGCGCGCCTATTCGCCGAGAAGGGCTACCACGGCACATCGATCGGCGACCTCGCCGATTCGATGGGCGTGCAGAAGGGCTCGCTCTACGCCCACATCGAGGGCAAGGAGGACCTGCTCTACGAGACGATGCGCGGGGGCGCGGCCGCGTTCCACGGCGCTCTCGATTCGGTGCCGGACGACGCTCCGCCTGCCGAAAAGGTGCGGCTTGCTCTCCGCGCGCACCTGCGAGTCGTGTCGGAGCAGCTCGACGTCGCGACGGTGTTCGTCCAGGAATGGAAGTACCTCGAGGGAGAGCGGCTCGAGGAAATCGTTTCCGAGCGGCGCCGCTACGAGGAGCGGATCCGCGAGCTCTTCCGCGAAGGCCGAGACCTCGGCGAGCTCCGCGCCGACCTCGACGTGACCGCGGCCGCGCTCGCGTTCCTCTCGGCGGCGAACTGGGCCTACACCTGGCTCGCCCCGGGCGCTGACACAAACGCGCTCGCGGATCGTTTCTACACTCTTTTCCTCGACGGATTTCGGGGCTACTCGACGCCGACGTAAGCTCGGGCCGTGCCGCGCGCCGTTCTCATCGTCAACCCGAACGCCTCGGGCGTGACTCCGGATCTCACCGTGGCCGTCGAGGACGTTCTTGGGGCGTCGGGAGAGTTGGAGACCATCCTCACCGAGCGGCCCCTCCACGCCGCGCAGATCGCCGAGGCGGTGAGCCGCGGGGATGTTCAGCGCATCTATGTCTTCTCGGGAGACGGTGGCTTCAACGAAGTCGTCAACGGCCTCGAGGCCGATCTTCCGGTCGGGTTCATCCCCGGAGGCTCGACGAGCGTCTTCCCGCGCGCCCTCGGCATGCCGCGCGACCCGGTCGCTGCAGCTCGTGCGCTTGTGGCCTCGCCCGCCGAGCGGCGCATCTCGCTCGGCCGGGTCAACGGCAGGCGCTTCACCTTCAGCGGTGGCCTCGGGATCGACGCAGAGCTCGTCCGCCGCATTGACGCGCTCGGCCGAGCCAGCGGCAAGCGGGCGAACGACCTCGCCTTCGCCCGGACCCTTGCGGGGATCTTCACCGAGAGTCGTGCGCGCTTCGCGCCGGCCATGGAGGTGGAAGGGCTCGGCCGCGTCGCCTTCGCGCTCGTCGCCAACGGCCATCCGTACAGCTACGTCGGCCGGATCCCCCTTCGCATCGCGCCGAAGGCGAAGTTCGAGCTCGGGCTCGACCTCGTCGCCCCACGGGAGATCAATGCGAGGAGGCTGCCCCAGGTCGCCGCCTGGGCCCTCGCCGGGAAGGGGCAGCAGCGTTCTCCACACGTCCTCTACGTGCACGACGCGGACGAGCTAGTCGTGCGCGCGGACCGGCCGATGCCGCTCCAGGTGGACGGCGAGGACCTCGGAGACGTGGAGGAGGCGCACTTCGAAGCGGAGCGCTCGGCGCTCAGGGTGCTCGTGCCGGAATAATCCCGGCATGGCCCAGGTGGTTCCCGCCGAAGGGGACATGCGGAGGGTGATCGGGGACGGGGAAGCTCAGCCGGACGGAGAGGTCGACGGCCTCACCGACCAGGATCTGCTCGAGCTCTACCGTGCGATGGTGCTGCTGCGGACCTACGACGAGCGCTCCGTCGTCTACCACCGCCAGGGCCGCATCGGGACGTACGCGATCTTCTGGGGGCACGAGGGAATGCAGGCGGGCTCGTTCCACGCGCTCGACCGCGGCGACTGGATCTTCCCGTCCTACCGCGAGTCCGCGATCGGCCTCCTGCGCGGCATGCCGCCCGAGACGGTGCTCGCCTGGTGGCGAGGCCATCCCGCAGGCTGGTGGGACCCGCGCGAGTATGGCGTCGCCTCCATCGCGGTGCCGATCGCGACCCACGTGCCGCACGCTGTCGGGTTCGCCTGGGGGAAGAAGCTCCGCGGCGAGCCCGCGTGCGCGATCGCGTACTTCGGCGACGGGGCGACCTCGGAAGGCGCCTTCCACGAAGGCGCGAACTTCGCTGGCGTGATGCGGGCGCCGGTGGTTCTTTTCTGCAACAACAACGGCTGGGCGATCTCGACGCCGGTCGAGGCCCAGACCCGCGCCGCGACCCTCGCCGACAAGGCGGCCGGGTACGGAATGCCGGGATTACGCGTGGACGGCGGCGACGTGCTCGCCGTCTACGAGGCGACGCGCGAGGCAGTCGCCCGCGCGCGGGCGGGAGAGGGGCCGACCCTCATCGAGGCGGTCACCTACCGCTGCGCGCCGCACGCGACCGCGGACGACCCGAGCGCCTACATCGACCCCGAGCGGGTCGAGGCCGAGCGCGCCAACGAGTGCGTCGGCCGGTACGAGCGCTACCTGCGTCGGCTGGGGCTCCTCGGCGACGATCTCGTCGAGTCGATCGCCGCCGACGCGAAGGAGGCCATGCGGGCAGGAATCGCCGCCGCGGAGGCCCTACCCGAGCCCGATCCCGACCTGGTGACGAGGAACGCCTATGCCGAGTAGGACGCTGGTCGAGGCGGTGAACGATGCGCTCCACGTCGAGATGGGGCGCGACGAGAGCGTCATGGTCATGGGCGAGGACGTCGGCCGCGCAGGCGGAGTCTTTCGGGCGACAGCCGGTCTGCTCGACCGCTTCGGCCCGGACCGCTGCGTCGACACGCCGCTCGCCGAGGCCGGGATCCTCGGGACCGCGGTCGGCCTCTCGATGGCCGGTTGGCGGCCGGTCTGCGAGATGCAGTACGAGTCCTTCAGCTACCCCTGCCTCGACCAGCTCATCTGCCACGTCGGCCGTTACCGCTGGCGGACGAACGGGGCCATGGAGTTCCCGATCACGATCCGCATGCCGACGGGCGGCGGCGTCAAGGCGCCGGAGCTCCACGAGGATTCGCCCGAGACCTACTACGTGCACACCCCGGGGATCAAGGTCGCGATCCCGTCGACGCCCTCCGACGCGAAGGGCCTCCTGGCGGCGGCGATCCGCTCACCGGACCCAGTCGTCCTCATGGAGCCGAAGGTGCTCTACCGCAGCCCGCGCGAGGACGTGCCCGACGGCGAGCACATCGTGCCGCTCGGCAAGGCGCGCATTGCACGCGAGGGCGACGACGTCACGCTCATCGCCTACGGCGGCATGGTCTCCGTCGCCGAGCAGGCTGCGGACGAGCTCGAGGCGAGGGCGGAGGTGGTCGACGTCCGCACGCTCAAGCCGCTCGACGAAGAGACGCTCCTCGCCTCGGTCGCCAAGACCGGGCGGGCGGTGATCGTGCAGGAGGCGCCGCGCGTCGCCGGCTTCGGCGCAGAGATCGCGGCGCTGCTCGCGGAGAAGGCGATCCTCGACCTGCGCGGTCCCATCCTTCGGGTGACGGGCTACGACGTCCCGTTTCCGTTCTGGTCGATCGAGGACGAGCACATCCCCTCGCCCGCGCGGGTCGTCGAGGCCGCCGAGAAGCTCCTCGGCTTCTGATGGCCTACGAGTTCAAGCTTCCCGACCTGGGCGAGGGCGTACGCGAGGGCGAGATCGCCCGTTGGCTCGTCGAGGTCGGGCAGGAGGTCGCCGAGGACGACCCGCTCGTCGAGATCCAGACCGACAAGACGACCGTCGAGATCCCCTCGCCCGCTGCGGGCAAGGTCGCGCAGATCCTCGTCGGCGAGGGCGAGCTCGTCCCGGTCGGCACTCCTTTGGTCCTGATCGGCTCGGACGGCGAGACGCCCGCTCCCCCTCCCGAGAAGGTGCAGGCGACCCCGCTCGTCAGGCGAATCGCAGAGGAGCTCGGCGTCGAACTGGGCACGATCAGGGGCACCGGCCCCGGCGGGCGCATCACCGAGGACGATGTGCGCGGGACGGCAGGCCCGGCCGAAGGGGAGCGGCGCGAGCCGCTGCGAGGCATCCGTCGCCAGATCGCCGAGCACCTGACCCGCTCGCACCGCGAGGTGCCTTCGGTCACGGTCGTCGAGGAGTGCGACTTCACGGCGCTCTCGCAGGCACGCGGCGAGCGCCCCTACTTGCCTTACCTGCTCGCGGCGGCCGTCGAAGGGCTGAAGGCCTACCCGGAGCTCAACGCGACTCTCGCCGGGAACGAGATCGTCTACTGGGAGCGCTATGACATCGGGCTTGCCGTGCAGACCGAGGAGGGGCTCGTCGTCCCAGTCCTGCGCGCGGCCGACGACAAGTCTCTCGACGAGCTCGGAGCCGAGGCGGCGCGCCTGGCCGAGGGCGCCCGTGGGGGGACGCTGCCCGCCGAGGAGCTTCGCGGCTCCACGTTCACGGTCACGAGCGCGGGGCGGCTCGGCGGGCTCTTCGCGACGCCGCTCGTCAACCATCCCGAGGTCGCGATTCTCGGCCTTCACCGCATCGGCTCGCGTGCCGCCGTCGTGGACGGACAGGTGGTGCCCCGCGAGCTCGGCTGGCTCTCCTGCACGTTCGACCATCGTGTGGTCGACGGCGCGCGAGCGAGCGAGTTCCTCCTCACGGTCATCGAGCGCCTCCAGTCCGCCTGAATCCGTTTCCGCTGCGATCGCGTAGGTCCGGCAAAGGTCTTTCACCGCAGCAGCGGGAAGGGAGGCAGGCATGCACAGAGGGATTCGGCTCTGGGTCGCAGCGACCGTAGCGCTGCTCGTCGCGACCGGGGTCGCCATCGCCGCCGTCTCGATGAACTTCAACTCGCCGATGGAGGGCGCGCAAGAGGCACCGGTGCCGAGGGACACACAGGCGCGCGGGAACGCCGTCTACAAGCTCTCGGCCGATGGCACGCGCGTCCAGTACAAGGTCATCGTCGCGAACATCGAGAACGTCTTCATGGCCCACATCCACATGGCGCCACGAGGAGTCTCCGGCCCCATCGTCGTGTGGCTCTACCCGAGCACCACGCCGGGCATCATGGCGCCGCTCGGCGGGGGCCGGATCGACGGCGTGATCGTTCAGGGATCGTTCGGGGCGTCCGACCTGGTCGGTCCTCTTGCTGGCCGTCCGCTCTCCGAGCTCGTCGATCTCATGCGGAGCGGAGGCGTGTATACGAACGTCCACACGAACGACGGCGACCTGGTCGTGAACGAGGGCCCGGGCGACTTCCCCGCGGGCGAGATCCGCGGTCAGATCAAGGAGAACGGGCCCAGCTGAGGAGCTGAGCCCGAAGCGCGTAGATCAGAAGAGATCGCGCTCCGGGCTCGGGCCGAGGGGCGGCGGGGAGAGGGAGGGGCGTGACCCGCCGCCCTAGGGTCCGCTAGGCGACTGCGGGTTCGGCCTCCTGCGGGTCGAGATAGGGGGCGAGCATGCGCTCGATCTGGGGGGCGCTCACCCGTCCTTCCAAGCGCTCGACGGGCCGCCGGTCCTTCAAGAGGACGAGCGTCGGAACCTGTGTGACGCTGAGCCGCTCAACCCACTCGGGCGATGTGGCGACGTCGATTCGGGAGATCCGCAGGCGCTCTCGCTCCTTGCGGGCGAGGTGGGCGAGAAGGCTCTCCATCCGCCGTGCGGGCCCGGACGTCTCCTGGGTGAAGAAGAGCAACGTGGGGGTGGGGGTGGTCTGAGGCAAGAGCGCTCCGGTTCCGGGTGCTGGAAGGATTTCCCTCCTCATGAGCAGGAGAAACCCCGGAGTTGGGTATTGAGGCGG
>Ga0307319_10000176_pt1 | contig 20088 bp, 9 predicted proteins | sample ER_DNA_368_FD_194491 | JGI IMG/M metagenome (GOLD analysis project Ga0307319, IMG submission 194491) | Bulk soil microbial communities from the East River watershed near Crested Butte, Colorado, United States - ER_DNA_368 | ecosystem: Environmental > Terrestrial > Soil > Floodplain | place: USA...
ACCGCGATGGTGACAGGCGCAAGCAACTGGGACGCGGGCAGCCAGGAGGAGCCCAGCAGCCGCACCCCCACCGTGTCGGGAAGTGCCAGCAGGGCCGCGCCCCAGGCGAACGCGCCGCCGGCCGCCAGGCCGCCCAGCTGCAGGCAGAAACGGCCGAGCCGGCGCGGCGACCAGCGGCCCAGGTCACTGGCGGCGGGCGCGAGGATCGTGACGATCGCAACGACGACCGCGGTAGGAGGCACCAGCAGCAACTCGGCGGCCCAGAGAGCGCCGGCGGCGGCCAGGCCGCTCATCGCGGCCAGCCCGGCCAGCCGGAGCTGGCTGCCGCCGCCGAGGCTGAGGCTGTCGGTGAAGGAGCGGGCGGCCACCTCGCGATGGGGTCGCACCCAGTCGAACACCCAGGTCACTCGCGGCACCAGCCTGGCCTGGACGGCGCCGGCGACCGCGGCCAGCGTCGCCGACCCGCCCCACGCCATGGTGACCCAGCCGACGCTGATGTGGCCGGTGATGGTCGCGACCGCCACGGCGGCCAGCAGCGCCAACGCCCATACCAGGTCGTTGGCGAGGGCCTGCGCTCCCCTGCCAGCGGCGAGGAACGTGGATCGCCAGCTGTCCTGGAGCAGGAGGCCGGGCAGGGTGAGCCCTAACCCGAACAGGGCCGCGCCCGTCGAGCCAGAGAGCGGTAGGCTGGCCAGGATGCTGCCGGCACCGGCGACCGCGCCGACCACCACGGCCGTCCCGGTGGCGCTGGTCACCGCCCAGCGCCAGGCGCCGACGTCCCCGCCGCTGTGCCAGGCCGGCAGCGGGGCGGTGGCCAGGGCACGCGAGGCGGCGAGCACCAGCAGGTAGACGGCGAACGCGATGCTGAAGGCGCCGAGCTCCTTGACCCCGACGGACCGGGCGACCTGGAGCCCGACGGCGAGGGTCAGCAGGTTCCACAGCGCCAGGTCGGCCAGTTCCCACCCCCGCCGCTTGGCCAGGTTCCCGGCCCGGGCCATCGCTGCCGCCGGCGGCAGCAGCAGGCGTGAGGGAATGCCGGCGCCGGCCGGCGCCGGCACGGTCGGCGCCGGGATCCGCTGCGGCACCCTGGTGGCGGCGGCGCCGAGCCCCACCATCGCGAACAGCCAGATGCCGACGTGCGGGCCCTCCAGCGAGGGGTCGAAGTAGGCCCCTATCAGGACCGCCGGCACGGCCGCCAGCAGCCAGACGACGAGGGCCGTGGCCGGGTCCCGGACGCCCCTGGGCCGCCGACGGATCCGGCGGAGCAGCTGGGTGGTCCAGGTCAGCCAGAGCAGTAGCCACAGCGCGAACCCGGGGAAGCCGACGCGGGCCAGGATGGTCAGGTGGGAGTTGTGGACGCTGCGCAGCGGCTGGGCGTCGGGGCCGCGGTTTGTGTTGCCGACGTCGACCTCGTACCGCTCGGGCAGGATTTCACCGAAGCCGAGCCCGGTGAGCCAAGCCTTGGAGCTCAGCAGGTCATTCAGCACCTGGGTCCAGAAGCCCTCGCGCCACTCCACCGTACCGGTCAAGTCCTCGTCGGACGCGTCCCCAGTCAGGCTGGCCAGGTTGGCCGTCAGCTGCTGGACCGAGATGTCGCGCCGTTCTCCCTCGATCCGGAGGTTGAGGGTCATCGCCAGCGCCAGCACCACCAGCAGTCCGCAGGTGCACGACAGCGCGATCCGCCGCCGCCTACCCGACGGGAGGAAGACGAGGGTGATAGTGAGCGCGGCCACCGCGGACAGGAATCCCCCGCGGCTCTGGGAGCCGGCGACCAGGAGCGCCAGCAGGCCGACGACGGAGATCAGCGCCACCCCGCTCCGCGCCGGGCGGGCGCCGACCAACCGGTCGATCCCCAGCCACAGGAATGCCAGCCCGATCCCGATGTGCACCGCGTAGTCGTTGGGACGGAAGGCGTTGATCGGAGTACTGGTGCCGGGGACCGAGATGGAGGCGAGCGAGTCGATCTGGCTCAGGGCCACCGTGACCGGTGCCCACACGAAGAACCACGGCAACACACGCCGATACCAGCGCAGCAGGCGGGGCACGAAGGTCGGCTCGCGCACCGCCGCCGCCGCCACCAGGAAGGCGAGCAGGCCGTAGTACCAGATAGAGGAGTCGCGGACCGCGTCGATGTGGTATCGGGGCAGGTCGACACCCAGCCTGACGGCGCAGAGGGCCATGAAGGCGAGCAGCGCCCTGAGGACCGGGGAGGTCTGCAGCAGGTGGTACCAGGGCGACCGGACCTGCAGGACCTCGGCGATGCCGATCGCCAGGACGATCTCGCCCACGAAGACTGGAGTGCCTGGCACGTGGAGGTAGGCGAACGGCTTGTTGAAGAACAGGTAGCCGCACAGCAGCAACGCCAGCGCCGGCGTGAACCAGCGGAACTGCCGCGGCTGCAGCAACGAGGCCGGCCGCGGGAAGGAGTGGACGGGCCCAGCAGCCCTGCGCTGCCCAACGGGCGCTTGCAGCGTGGTCGATCCCGTTGCCGTCTCGAACGCTCGAGCCACTGGTCGAGCTCCCCCTGGCGTCGTCGTCCTGGCCGGTTGGGCGAAGCCAGGGCGTCAATCTTACCGTACCGTCGGCCGGCAACAGTCTCCCGGACGCTACGTCACAGTAACTACTAGGGAATATGCACTGGCGAGGTTGACACGTCCGCTGGCGCGTGACGAGACTGCAAGCACATCCTCATCGGCCCGATCGTGGCCAATGTGGCAACCGTTCAAAAGAGGCGACCGGGGGGCGTAATTGAGCGGGCTGCGGTTCGGGCCGATTCTTCGACTTCGTCACGTCGCCCAGCGGGCGGGCTGGGGTGTGGCCGACCAGGGCCTCAACAGCCTCACGAACTTCGCCATCGGCGTGTATGTCGCCCGCGAGCTCGGACCGGCCGACTTCGGCGCGTTCAGCCTCGCCTTCGCCACTTACCTGTTCGCCCTCAACGCCTCCCGGGGACTGGGCACCGACCCGCTTGTCGTGCGCTTCAGCGGCGCCCCCACCGGCTCGTGGCGCCAGGCCGCCGCGGCCGCCACCGGCACGGCGGCACTCGTCGGGGTGGTCGTCGGTGCCGGCTGCGTCCTCGCCGCCGTGGTGCTCGGCAACACGCTCGGGAGTGCCTTTCTCGCTCTCGGGGTCCTGTTACCGGGCCTGCTGCTGCAGGACAGCTGGCGGTTCGTGTTCTTCGCCGCCCGGCGCGGCAGGGACGCATTCCTCAACGACCTCGTGTGGGCGTGCTTTCTCGGGCCGTTCATCGCCGCGGTGATGCTCTCCGGCCATGTGCAGGTGCAGTGGTTCGTCCTCGCCTGGGGCGGCGCCGCCCTGGCCGCCGGCCTGGTCGGCGCGGCCCAGGCTCACGTTCTGCCCCGGCTGTCGCTGGTCGGCCGGTGGTACCACGCCCACCGGGACCTGGGTGTCAGGTATCTCAGCGAGAACCTGAGCTTTAGCGGTGCGACTCAGCTCCGCTCGTACGGCCTGAGCGCCATCGCCGGGCTGGCCACGGTCGGCGCGCTGCGCGCCGCGGAGCTACTGCTCGGACCGGTCAACCTGGTCATCATGGGGATCGGGAGCCTGGTGGCGATCCCGGAGGCGGCCCGGCTGGCAAAGCACGACCTTTCGCGGCTGCGGCGGTTCGTGGTGGGGCTGGGGATCCTGCTGGGCGCCGCCGCCGCGCTCTGGGGCCTGGTTGTCGGGCTTCTGCCGGACTGGTTCGGAGAGCGGTTGCTAGGCCCCACCTGGCAGCCGGCCGCGGCCCTGGTGCTGCCGATCACCGTGATGACCGCGTTGCTGGGCGTGTGGTCCGCGGCCTGGACGGGCCTTCGGGCAATGGGCGCCGCACGCAGGAGCCTCCGTGCGCAGTTGTTTGGCGCCTCGGCCTTCCTCGTCGGCTCGCTGGCCGGGGCGGTGCTCGACGGCGCCTACGGCGCCGCCTGGGGCAGCGCCGCCGGTAACCTGGTTGCCGCGTGCATCTGGTGGCGGCAGTTCCAGCTGGCCACGCGCGAGCGCGAGCTTGCCCGGCCGGCCGACGCGCTCGAGCCCCGGCCGGTCAGCCAGACGTAAACGTCGACGAGACGTCCTGGTCGAAGCGCTGCCGCCACCTGGTCGGGTCCCACTCCGTCCCCTGCCAGGCGAACACTTCGGCTGCCGACGAACCCAGCCGATAGGTGTTGTCGTGGAACCGGATGTTGCGACCATAGGAGGCGGCCGACCCGGTGTCGTCGACCTGGCCGATCAGTTGGTCCGTCGACAACGTCACCTGGTTGTCGTGCACGTCGATGTTGCGGATCAGATGGGCCCCGTGCGGCGACGGCCAGTCGTCGCGCCGCTGCTGCACCAGCACGATGGCGTTCTGGTTGCCGGCCAGCCAGTTGCCGTGGATCTCGACGTCGGGCGACGCCGCCACGCGGATCCCGGCGCCGCCCCAGCCAGGCAGCGGCTCGGCGCGGCCGTTGTCGGTTACCCGGTTGTCGCGGATCACCGCCCGGTAGCTGATCTCGTGGAAGATGCCGTGACTGGTGTTGGCGTGCACCACGTTGCGCTCGATGGTGGTCCCGATGTTGTTGATGTCGGTCCACAGGCCCGGGCCCGTGTTGTGGTGGACGTCGTTGGCGCGGACGACCAGGCCGTCGGTGCGGGCGAACTTGGTGCCGCCCGCCTCCCACAGCGGCGAGAAGCCTTCGGTGTTGTTGTGGTCGATCTCGTTGCCTTCCACGAGCTGGCCGTCGCCAGTGCCGAGCAGGCCCAGCTGGCCGTTGTGGTGGATGTGGTTGCCGACCACCAACCCACCGGTGGCGTGGATGCCGGTGCCGTGGTTGGCCCGGACCTCGTTGCCCCCGATCGTCCAGCCGCCGCCGTCGGACTGGACGGCGCCCCGCTGCGCCGGGTTGGCGAAGTGCTCGACGACGAACCCCTCGACGGTGACGTCCCTGGCGCGGCCGGCGATCGCCGCCGGCGCCCGCGCCACCTCGACCATCCGGCCGTCCGGCTCGTCACCGATCCAGATCCGGTCGTTGCCGTAGTCGGCCCAGACCTGGCCCGGGCCGACCAGCCCGCGGGACGCGACCCGTCGCAGCGGCCGCCCGTCCAGGTAGACGGTCTCGTTGTCCTGGCACAGGCGGCCCCGGTCGCACTCGCCGTGCGGGGCCGGCTCGGCCGGCAGCCCACCGCTGGCCCACCACAGGCGGCCGTCGCGCCGCCAGCCGTCCAGCCGCACCGAACCGGTGAGCACGGCACCCTGGGCGGCCAGGAGGCGCTGGCCGTCGGCGGGCTGCAGCGGTGCCGTCAGCCGGTAGGTGCCGGCGGCGAAGCACACGGTCGCCCCGCCGGGGGCGGCCTCGAGCGTGCGCTGCAGGTCGTCGCCTGGGCGGACCTGGGTCCCGCGGCAGGCCGGCGCACCGGCGGCGACCGGTGCGCCGCCGGACGGCGTCAGGCGGGTCATGAGGGTCACGGCAAGCAGCCCGAGGATCGCGGCCGCCGCCACGGCGACCGCCGCGGCGAGCCAGCTGCGTATCGGGTGCCCCCTCAGACCCATGAACCGATTCTACGGTCATCAGGCGAGGCACGTGGTCCAACCTCGCGGTATACCGGAAGCTGGAGGTTGGACACATGTGTGGACTAGCAGGATTTCTGGACATCGATCACCGCCACCGCCGCGACGACATGCTCGACCAGGTCACCGCCATGACCAGGACCTTGGCCCATCGCGGGCCCGACGACGAGGGGACCTGGGTCGACCCGGCCGCCGGCGTGGCCCTGGGCAGCCGACGGCTGGCCATCATCGACGTATCGCCGGACGGGCACCAGCCGATGCGCTCGGCGTCGGGCCGCTACGCCATCGCCTACAACGGCGAGGTCTACAACGCCCAGGTGATGGCCCGCGACCTCGAGGCCGAGGGGCGCGCGCCGGCCTGGCGCGGGCACTCCGACACCGAGATCATGCTGGCCGCGGTCGAGGCCTGGGGGCTGGAACAAGCCCTGGAGCGGTTCAACGGCATCTACGCCTTCGCCCTCTGGGACGGCCAGGAACGGGAGCTGCACCTGGTCCGGGACCGCCTGGGGGTCAAGCCGCTGTACGTGAACCAGGCCGGCGACACCGTGCTGTTCGGGTCCGAGCTGCGAGCCCTGCGGGCCCATCCCGACTTCAGGGCCGGGCTGGACCGCGAATGGATCGACCGCTACCTGCGCGGCACCCGAACTCGCACCACCCGTACCATTTACGAGGGGGTCCGCAGCGTCCAGCCGGGCACCTACCTGACCTTCCAGGCCGGTCACGAGCCCAAGGAACGGGTCTACTGGTCGGCGGTGGAGCAGGCCGAGCGTGGCCACCGCGAGCCGTTCGGTGGCGACGAGACCGAGGCCGTCGACGCCCTGCACGCCCTGCTGCGCGAGTCGGTGCGGATGCAGCTGGTGAGCGACGTCCCCCTCGGGGTGCTGCTCTCGGGCGGGATCGACTCGGCCACGGTGCTGGCCCTTGCCCAGGCCGAGAGCGACCGCACCGTGCGCAGCTTCTCCATCGGGTTCCCCGAGGCCGGGCTGGACGAGGCGCCCCACGCCCGGGCCATCGCCGCCCACGTCGGCTCGGATCACACCGAGCTGTACGTGACCCCCGAGGACATGCTGGAGCTGATCCCCTCCCTGGGCCAGCTGAGCGACCAGCCGATCTCGGACCCGTCGTACGTCTCCAACTACTTCGCCTACCGTCTGGCCAGAGAGCATGTCACGGTCGCCCTGACCGGCGACGGGGGCGACGAGGTGTTCGGCGGCTACCATCGGCACCGCTGGCTGCCGCGGGTCTGGCGGGGCGTCGGCTGGACCCCGGCCGGCCTGCGCGCCCAGGGGGCGCGGGCGCTCAACGCCGTCTCCCCCACCACCTGGGATCGCGTGTTCGGGGTGCTGGAGCCGGCCATCCCGGGCCGTCTGCGGGAACGGACCCCGGGGGCCAAGATCCAGCGGCTGGCCCGGTGGATGGCGTGTGCGACTCCGGAGGAGATGTACGGGGTGCTCGCCTCGCGCTGGGACGATGACAGCGAGCTGGTGGCCGGCTACGACCGCTCGGCGGCGCTGGAGCCGTTCCGGCTCCAGCAGCTGGACGGCGACTTCCGGCTGGTCGAGCAGATGCTCGCCCACGAGCTGCTGACGTATCTGCCCGACGGCCAGCTGACCAAGGTCGATCGGGCCAGCATGGCCGTGAGCGTCGAGGCCCGGGTGCCGATCCTGGACCACCGGGTGGTCGAGCTCGCCCTGCGGCTGCCGCCGGCGCTCAAGGTCCGCGGCGAGACCGGCAAGTACGTGCTGCGCAAGGTCTTGCACCACCACGTGCCCGAGGCGCTGTTCCAGCGCCCCAAGATGGGCTTCCACCTACCGCTCAGCCGCTGGCTGGCCGGCCCGTTGCGGGACTGGGTGGAGGACCTGCTCGACGAGGACCGGCTGCGCCGCCAAGGCGTGCTCAACCCGGCCACCATCCGGGCCTCCTGGTCCGAGCACCTCTCCCAGCAACGCGACCGGTCCGACCACCTCTGGACGGTGCTGATGCTCCAGTCGTGGCTGGACGCCAACCATGCTGGCTGACGCCCGCGAGCTGCCCCGGGAAACCACCGAGACGGCCGACCTCTGCATCATCGGCGCCGGGGTCGCCGGGGTCAGCATCGCCCGCCAGCTGATCGACGGTCCCGCCCGGGTGCTGCTGCTGGAGAGCGGCGGCCTCGGCTTCACCAAGTCATTGCGGTCGCTGCCCACGGTGCTCTCGCGGCACCTGCGGGGCGAGCAGAGCCTGGCCGCCGGCCGCAACGCCGGCCAGTTCTACTACCCCCTGCGCTTCACCCGGGCCCGGACCCTCGGCGGCTCCTCGCGGGCCTGGGCCAGCCACGGGCTCCAGGCGGCCCCGCTGGACGCGATCGACTTCGAGGAACGCGACGGCCTCCCCGACCATGGCTGGCCCTTCGGCCGCGACAAGCTCGAGCCCTACTACGAGCTGGCCCAGCGGGAATGCAACCTGGGGCCGTTCGAGTACGACGTCGACCCCTGGCAGGCGTGGGGGCTAGGCCGGCCGCTGCCGCTGGACGAGGACCGGGTCCGCTCCACCATGTTCCAGTTCGGGCTGGACAGTGCCTTCAACCGCCAGGAGGCCGAGCTCGCCGCCGCCAGCAACGTCCAGCTACTACTGCACGCCACCGTGACCAGGATCGCGCTCGACCGCCACGGCCGAGTCGACCACCTCCAGTGCGCCACCCTTGGTGGCAACCACTTCAAGGTCAGGGCCGGCACCTTCGTGCTGGCCGCCGGTGCCATCGAGACCGCCCGGCTGCTGCTGGTCTCCGACGATGTCCAGCCAGGAGGCATCGGCAACGAGCACGACCTGGTCGGCCGGTACTTCATGGAGCACCCCGACGTCGAGGGCGGCGTGCTCATCCCCGACCCGGACCTGGATCCCGAGACCTTCCGGCTGTACCTGACCCAGGAGATCGGCCAGCACCTCAACGCCCACGCCATGCTGCGCCTCAGCGACGACCTGCTTCGCAAGGAGCAGTTGCTCAACTCGGTGACGCGGCTGCGGCCGACCCACCGCTCGGCCCTGGACGAGGCTGTCCGCTCGGCCCGGACCGTGCGTCGGTCGCTGCACCACGGCGTGCCGACCGCCGGCCTGGCCACCCACAGCCTCCGGGCCGTCCGCGGGGCGCCGACCATCGTGCGGCACGGCTCGGCCAAGCGGTCGGCCCCGCCAGACGCCTACGGGCTCGACATCATGGCCGAGCAGGCGCCCAACCCCGAGTCACGGGTGCGGCTCGGCCACCGCCGGGACCGGCTGGGCATGCCGACCACGGTGCTGGACTGGCGCCTCGGGGAGCGGGACTGGGCGTCGATCCGTCGGACGGTAGAGCTGCTCGGCGAGAGCCTCCGCCAGGCCGGGATCGGCGAGGTTGTCCCGACGCTCCCCGAGAGCTCGCCACCGCCGCCGGTCTACGGCAACTGGCACCACCTGGGGACGACCCGGATGCACCGGGACCCGGCCCACGGGGTTGTCGACGAGCGCTGCCGGGTCCACGGCGTCGCCAACCTCTACATCAGCGGCGGGTCGGTCCTGCCGACCGGCGGCTACGCCAACCCCACGCTGACCATCGCCGCCCTGGCCCTGCGGCTGGCCGACCACCTGCGCTAGGACGCCTCGCAGGCCGTCGACTGGACGGTGTTGCCGCTGAAGCTGATGTCGCGCGTCCCCAGGTTGGCGCCGTTGTCGGCGATCACCCCGGTGGCCTGGTGGCCGGCGGCGCAGATCCGGTTGTCGTGGACGTGGTAGCCGTCCAGCAGGTGGGCCGGCGGGGTCGAGTCGGTGCGGGTCTGCTGGGTGCCGGTGATGCCGTTGTAGTTCCCGGACAGCCGGTTGCCGTAGACCTCGACATTGAAGCTGGAGGCGACCGTGATCCCGCCGGCCCAGTACCAGCCGCGGCCGCCGAGCCCATTGCCGTAGACCTGGTTGTTGCGGATGACGGCGTCCTGGCTGATCTCGTAGAAGATGCCCTCTTCGCGATTGTTCTCGATCAGGTTGTGCTCGATCAGGGCGTCGCGGGCGTTGATGTCGGCCCACAGGCCCCGGCAGTCGTTGTCGTGCACGCGGGCGTTGCGGATGGTGACCTTGCCGACGTCCCACTTCATGCCGCCGGACTCCCAGTCGCAGCTCTCGTGCAGGGTGTGGTTCCGGGCCAGCTCCGGCCCGTCGAGGGTGGCCGAGTCGTTGTCGAGGCCGTCGAGCACCAGCCCGGTGGCCGCGTTGCCGCCGATGCCGAGCTGGTCGTTGTCGTTGTAGTGACCGCCGAGGATCTTCATGTTGTCGGCGGCCATCAGCCCGGCCCAGTAGTTGTGGACCGCCGAGACATTGCGCAGCACCCAGCCGCTGGCCGCGCGATCCGGGTGGATGGCCCCGCCCTGGCGGCCATTGTCGTAGTTCTGCACGGTGATCGAGTCCAGGGTGACGTTGGTCACCCGGCCCGAGAACGCCGTCCGCAGGCTGCGGCCGCCGTCCAGGACCGCGCCCGGCTCGCCGCAGAAGGTGTCGCCCGACTTGGGCTGGACGCTGAAGTTGCGGCTGTGGGTGCCGGCCTTGACCAGGTAGGTGGTGCCGGCGCCGTGGGCGGCGACCACCCGCTGGGCGTCGTCGCCGGGGCCGATGGGCACACCGCCGCTGGCCACGCACCGGGACGGGGCCGCGGCTGGCGGGCCTGTGGTGGGCGGCGCTGTGGTGGTGGTCGGCGGGGCCGTGGTGGTGGTCGTGGCCGCCGTGGTGGTGGTCGGCCGGGCGGTGGTGGTCGGCCGGGCGGTGGTCGTCGTCGGGCGCGCGGCCGCCTGGGCGGGGCCGCCGAAGAATGGGTCGCGGGCGAAGTCGACGAAGCCCTGCATGGAGACGGTCGACGTGTCGGGCCGCCAGTCGCAGCGGCCGCCTTGGTCGAGGTAGACGACGGCCCGGACCCGCGGCATGGACCGGGCCAGGGCGCCGGCGGCGTCCCGGAACCAGGCCCGCTTGCGGGCCGGATCGGCGGCGTCCTCGACGCTGCCGGTCCCGGCGATCATCAGCGGCTTGGCCCTGGCCGACCCCCACACGTAGAAGGCCTGGAAGATGGCTGCGAAGTCCCGCCAGCCGAACTGGCCGTTGCAGCCGTTCCAGTTGAAGCCGTCGGCGCCGACCCAGTCGACGTAGCCGTCGCCGGGCCAGTAGCGGTCGACGCCGCCGCGGGCGCCGGCGAACCCGTCGGCGGTGGGCGACCAGACCCAGAAGGCCTGGACGCCCTGGGCGTCGAACAGGTCGTGGACGTGCCGCCAGGCGGCCACGAAGGCCGGACCCGACCCGGTGTCGGCTCGGCGGGCCCAGCCGTCCATGCCCCAGGCGTAGCGCAGCAGCACTGGCTGGCCGAGCCCGGCGACGCCTCGGGCCAGCGACCGAAGGTAGGCGTCGTGGCGGCCGGCGGCCACGGCCCGCGAGCTCGCCCCCCGGCCGAAGGAGATCATCGGGGTCCGGCCGGCGGCCAGGTTGGCCGCGGGCAGGTCCCCGAGGGCCGCGCCCCAGGGCACGAAGCTGTGGCCGATGCTCAGCTTGCGGCCGATCGCCGCCTCCAGCCGGCCGTCGGCCGCCTGCTGGGCGGCGGTGGTGACGGCGCGGGAGCCGGCGCCGAGCAGGGCCGGGGCCGAGGTCGGGGGGGCGGCCCGGTCGAGGGCCTTGGCCGAGAGGGTGAGCCCGCCGAGCAGGGCGAGCACCAAGGCGACCGCGGTGGCGGGTTGGCGCAAGGGCCGGGGGCCGGGGGCGGCGTGGCGGGGACCGCGTCGGGAACGCATGCGATCGCCTCCGAAGCGCCGTCTGGGAAGACGGCGCCGTGTTCGGCGGTTGCTGGACCGGTGGGGGCTCGACCTGCCTGGGGGAGCAGATCGGGCCGCTATGGGGGGAACGATGGCTGGGAAGGCCACCGCAGGAACGGGCTAAAGAGCTATCAGTTCCGCCGACATTCCGTCAAATCGGCTACGGAGGCCGCCGAGTCACCCTTGGGGGGTGGTCGTCTCCCGGGCCCGCTTGCCCGGCGCCGGCTGGGCATCGAGCTCGAGCACCCGCGGCTCCCCGTCGGGCCAGAGCCGGTCGTAGGCGGCCAGCAGCACCGGGGCGGAGTGCTCCCAGGCCAGCACCGAGCGCACCCGCTCCTGGCCGACCCGCCCCATCTCCCGACGGCGGTCCGGGTCGTCCAGCAGCTCGGCGATTCGGCGGGCTAGGTCGCCCTCGCGGTTGGGGGTGGCGAAGAGTGCCGCCTGGCCGGCCGACACGCGGTTCTCGGTCAGGTCATAGCCGACCACCGGCAGCCTGAAGAACAGGTACTCCATGATCTTGTTCATGGTGCTCCTGTCCGACCAGGGGTTCTTCGGGTCGGGATCCACCCCGACGTCGGCCGAGGACAAGATGCGGCACAGGTCGTCGTCGCTCACCCGACCGGTGAAGGTGCACAGATCGCTGACGCCGAGCTCCTCGGCGTAGGCCTTGATGCTCGGCTGGTGGGGCCCGCCGCCGACCAGGACGCAGTGGACGTCGTCGCGGCCCAGCTCGTCGCGGAGCAGCTTGACCGCCCGGACCAGGTGGTCGACGCCGTCCTGCTTGCAGATCTCGCCCAGGTAGACGAGCAGATGGCGCTTGCCCTTGCGCCAGGCCGGATCGGGAGGGTAGAGGGTGAGGCGCTCCAGGTCCGGGCCGGAGCGGACCACATAGACGTTCTCGGGGGCCACCCCACCCCGCTCGACGGCGACGCGCTTGTGGCTCTCGTTGGTGGTGACGACCAGGTCGGCGGCCCGGAAGGTCATCCGCTCGAGGAAGCGCAGCCCGGCCACGGTCCTGCCGCCGGCTGAGCCGAACTTGGCCTCATACATCTCGGGCGACAGGTCGTGGTGGTCGAACAGAAAACGCTTGCCGAACCGCTTCCAGAACCGGGCCAGCGGCCAGTAGGTCTCTGGCGGGTTGCAGACGTGGAGGACGTCGAAGCCGCGGCCGGCCACCACGACCCGGACGGTCTTCATAGCCGTACGAAGAAAGCACCAGGAGAACTCGGCCAGGAACCCGAGCGCGCCCTGGGCGTCCACCGGTAGCCCGTACCGGTAGATGTGGACGTCTTCGAGCACCTCGAAGGAGCGGTTGAAGCCCTTGGCTTTGGGGCAGATGACGCTGACCTTGTAGCCGGCCTTGGCCAGGGTAGTCGCTTCCAGCCACACCCGCCGGTCGAAAGGGACCGGCAGATTCTGGACGACGATCAGGACCCGGCGGGGCCTACCAGCAGATGCCATCGTATTCGTTCCCGTCACTGCGCCGGTCGACGATCCGGACCAGGTCGACGACCCGTTGGCCCGGCCGCGGGTGCTCGGCGAGCGCCTGGAACGCCGGGTCGCGGTTGCCGATCACCACCGTGCCGGCATGGTCGAGGACCTCGTCGATGCTGGCCACCATCAGGTCGGAGATATGCGGGATCTGGTCGAGGATGTAGCTCTTGTTGGCCCCCACCAGCTTGGCCAGGCTGACGTTGGCGTCGTAGATGCGGACGTCGTAGCCCTTGCCGATGAGGCGCTCCACGACCTCGACCATGGGGCTCTCGCGCAGGTCGTCGGTGCCCGCCTTGAAAGCCAGGCCCAGCACCCCCACCCGGCGCGAGCCGGCGTCGGCGACCAGCTGGAACGCCCGGTCGAGCTGCTGGGTGTTACTGGGCAGGATGGCATTCAGCACCGGGAGGTCGAGGTCGAGGCCGCGGCCCCGGTGACGCAGGGCCCGCACGTCCTTGGGCAGGCAGGAGCCGCCGAAGGCGAACCCGGGGCGCAGGTACACCGGGGAAAGGTTCAGCTTGGTGTCGGCGCAGAGGATGTCCATGACCCGATGGCCGTCCAGCCCCTGGGCCTTGGCCAGGCTGCCGATCTCGTTGGCGAAGGTCACCTTGAGGGCGTGCCAGGCGTTGTCGGCGTACTTGACCATCTCGGCCAGTTCCAGGTCGGTCTGGATCAGGGGCGCCCCGGGGCGTGACGCCACCGGCGCCACCAGCTGCTGGACCTGCGGGTCGGCCGCGCCCACGACCACCTTGGGCGGCTCGTGAAAGTCGCGGATCGCGGTGCCCTCGCGCAGGAATTCGGGGTGGACGCCGACCGCCACCGGCCGGCCGGCGGCGCGTTCCAGATCGGGCAGCACCACCTGGCGGGTGGTGCCGGGCAGCACGGTGCTGCGGATCACCACCACGAAGTCGGTCTGCTGGCGGCCGATGGCCTGGCCGATGTCGTCGGCCACTCGGCGCAGGTAGGCGAGGTCGAGGCTGCCGTTGCTCTTGCTGGGGGTGCCGACGCAGACCAAGCCCAGTTCGGTGCCGGCGACCGCCTCGTCGCAGTCGGTGGTGGCCCGCAGGCGTCCGCTGCGCACGCCCTCCTCGATGAGCTCGCCGAGGCCGGCTTCGATCACGGGTGCCCGGCCTTGGTTCAGAAGGTCGACCTTGACCGGGTTGGTGTCGACGCCGATCACCGTGTGGCCGTCCGCGGCCAGGCAGGAGGCCGAGACGGCGCCGACGTAGCCGAGGCCGAAGACGCTGATCCTCATGATGTGCTCCCAGGGTGGTCGAGCTGCAGAATGGTCACCAGGCTCTGGCCGCCGCCGACTCGGCCGCTGCCAAGCAGCGTGACCGCCGGCACCCGGACGTCGAAGGCCGGCGAGTACCAGCCGGCCGGTGGGTCGGTCTGGCCGTGCAGGCGCCGCCAGCTCAACCCGGCGGGGAGCGCCAGCGTGGCCCGGCCGGGGCCGTGGTCGCCCTGCCACTCCAGGGTCGCCTGGCGGGCATGCAGGGTACAGGCGACCTCAGGCCCGAGGTGGAAGGCCAGGCGGCAGTCGTGGGTGCCGCCGTTGTCGAGCCGGTCCTCGATGACCAGCTGCCGCGCCTCCCGGTCCAGCCGGACGGCGCGGCGGTGGACGGCGGGCGGGCGCAGGCGCCGGTAGCCGTGGTGGGCGGCTCGCCATTCGGCTACCGGGCCGCCGTCCAGGCCCGTGGCATGTTCCAGCTCGACACGGGCGTGCCGCGTCCAAAGGTGCACGCCGGCGGCGACGGACTGGTCGACCCCGCCGACCTGGAGGGTGTTGTGGGCCAACGTGGAGCGGAAGTAGGCGCGCCAGGCCGGCTCCGCGCCGTAGCAGTAGGTGCCCGGGTCAGCGAGCAGCTCCACCCCGCCCACCCGCACCTCGACGGCGAGGGCGTCGGCGTGGGCGTGGGCGGCGATCGACAGGTACCCGTGCGGGCCGTGATCGGCTCGACACCAGAGCTCGTCGGGCCGGCCGGTCTCGTCGCGCAGCAGTGCCGTGCCGGCGTCAGGGAACAGCGACGGCCGCTGGGCGGGCCGGGCGGCCACCGGGAGCGGCCGGGTGGCGAGCCTGCTCCACAGGGCGGTGCGCACGTCGGCTCGGGGCACGGCTGGCCACCAGGGCGCCGGCCCGAACAGCGCGGCGCCGGTGGCCAGCAGCGACGCCCAGCGGTCGTAGCCCGGCCCGTCAAGCAGCAGGCCGTGGCCATCGTCGGCGTCGCCCTGGCGGGGCGGCCGCAGGCGCACGTCAACCATCGCGGCCAGGGCGTCAGCCATCCGGGTCAGGGCCTCCCAGACCCGGTCATCGAGCGGATGGCCGGCTGCCTCGCCCTCGAGCGCGGCGGCCAGGCCCAGCTCGAGCACGAAGCCGTGGTACTCGGTGGCCAGCTCCCGGTTGAGGCCGTCGGCGAAGGTCTGGCGGGTCAGCTCGCGCCGGAGCGCGGCGGCGGCCGCCTGACGCCAGGCGCCGCTCTCGCCGAACCAGGGGAAGGCGCAGCTGGCGGCGAACTGTCCGGCCAGCTCGGCCAGGATGTGGTTGTTGGCCGACGACCCTCGGCTCGGCAGGCCGGCGAGCCATTCCTGATGGTGGCGGAGTTGCTGCAGGAACACCCGGTTGCCCTCGAACAGCGGCCCCGCCCCGGCCCAGCCGTCCAGTAGCCGGCGGATCCACACCCAGGACAGCAGCCGCACGCCCAACTCGATGCCGCTGGTCCAGTGGATGCCCGACAGGAACGGGTTGGCCGCCCACCAGGAGCGCAGCTGGGCGGCGGCGGCCTCGGCGTAGCGCTCGTCACCGCCGAGATGGTAGGCGGCCGCGAGCACCGTCAGGTGCTGGTGGCGCGACGGCTCCCACACGTACTTGACGTTGCCGACCACGGCCGGGTCGCGGTGGTCGACGTCGAAGCAGTAGGCGTCCTCGGGCGCGCGCCGGCCGGTGCTGGGGTCGAGGAACCAGTCCGGCGCCGGCGCCATGTCGTGGCGCTCGTGGGCGAACACCGGCCAGCGGCCGGCGAGCAGCCCCTCGGCGGCCTCCTTGAGGCGGATGCGGGCGTCCTCGGACACCTCGCTGCCGCCCGGGAGGGGAACGGCGAAGGGCGGGCAGGCGGCCGGCACCAGAGTCGGGTCGTCGGCGGCGGCGACCACCTGCCGCCCGCGCCAGCGGCGCCTGGTCAGCTCATCGCGGGCTCGTCCGGCCATCTCCGCCGGGGACATGCTGGCCAGCCGGCGCGCGTACCAGCGCAGGTTCATCCGGCCGCGCCTCCGTCGGCGGTGTGGCCGGGCTCCAGCCGGGCGGGCCCCGCCCCCGGCGCCACCGGCTCCAGGCGGCGGCTGGCCAGGCTGCGGCGGGCCGCGAAGGTGGCCCGGGATGTCGCCACCAATGACGCCAGCGGGATCGGCATGGCCCGTGCCTCCGCGACGGCCCGCACGAAGGCGTCCAGCTCCTGCTTCTGGCCCTTGTCGATGCCCGTGCGCGAGCGGCGGACCTGCCGGCGGCCGCCGCGCCACAGCTCGGTGCGCTGGAAGTTGTGCAGCCGGACCACCTGCTTGTCCCCGGTGACCTGGAACAGCTCCTTGGGCGCCCGGGGGTCGCCGGAGGTCTGGTAGGCGACGGTGGCCACCGACCCGTCGGGGTAGAGCAGGGTGCTGGCGGCGTCGTCCGGTTCCCCGGTGCCGGCGGTGAACACGGCCACCGGGTCCTGGTCGAGCCACCAGGAGATGGTGTCGACGAAATGGCAGCCCTCCCCGACCAGGCGCGAACCCTCCTCGGGATGGGCATACCAGCTGCCGGCCTCCAGCTGGCCAGCGTTGACGTCGTAGCGGACCTGCACCGGCCCGCTGCGGACCCCGACAGCGCGCTTGAGGTCGACCAGCAGCGGCGCGAACCGGCGGTTGAAGCCGACCATCAGGCGGTCGTTGCCGCTCTCCTCGACCGCGGCCAGGATCGCCTCCAGCTGGTCGGCGTCGACCGCCAGCGGCTTCTCGACGAACACCGCCTTCCCGGCGCGCAGGGCCTCGCACACCATGGCCGCATGCGCGTGGTGGCGGGTGGCGATCAGCACGGCGCCGATCGACTCGTCGGCCAGCAGACCGCGGTGGTCGGCGGAACAGCGCTCGAAGCCGAACTTGCGCTGAGCGTTGGCCGCCGACAACCCGGTCGCGGTGGCCACCTCGACCAACCGCACGTCGTCGCGGTCGCGTAGGTGCGGCAGGAGCATGCTGGTGGCGTAGTTGCCAGCGCCGATCACGCCCAGCCTGACCACCGGCTGGGCGGCCGGTCGGGACGCACTGCGGGTGGGCGGCGCGACGGTGGCCGGCCGCCGCGGCGTCGCTCCGTTTCCGGAGTAGCGGAACACCATGCCGACGCCAGTCTGCTCACCCTGCTGGATGCGCTCGTAGGCGTCGACAGCGCCCTCGAACGGCAGGACCGCCGACACCAGCGGGTCAAGGTCGAGCCGACCCTCCGCCACCAGGTCGAGGAAGCAGGCCAGGTTGCGCCGCTCGGTCCAACGCACGTAGCCGATCGGGTAGTCAACCCCGCCCTCCTCGTAGCTCGGGTCGTAGCGGCCGGGCCCGTAGGAGCGCGAGAAGCGGACCTCCAGCTCCTTGGCGTAGTACTCGTTCCATGGCAGGTCCAGCCGGCATTTGCCGATGTCGACGACCCGGGCCCGGTCGCGAGCCAGCTCGGCGGCGAGCTCGACCGGCTGATTGGTCCCGCCGCCAGCGGTCAGGAAGATGTGGTCGGCGCCCGCGCCGTCGGTGAGCGCGGCCAGCGTCTCCAGGGCCGGGCCGCGGGTGGCCGGTTCGGGCGGGCTGCAGGCGGCCGCGCCCAGTCGCTCCGCCAGCCGGCACCGCTCGACCGATGGGTCAAGGCCGACCACGTTGACCCCGGCCGCCCGGAGGATCTGGACCAGGAGCTGGCCGACCAGGCCGAGGCCGATGACCAGGGCGGTCTCCCCCAGCCGCGCTTCGGACTGCCGGTAGCCCTGCATGGCGATGGCGCCGACGGTGGTGAAGGCGGCGTGCTCGCCGCGGGCCCCGTCGGGCACGGGCACGCAGAGGTTGCGGGGGACCCAGTTGTACTCAGCGTGGAGGGCGTAGAGGTTGCCGGCGCAGGCGACCCGCTGCCCAACGGAGAACTCCTCCGCGCCCGCCCCGACCTCGACGACCTCCCCGCACAACGAGTAGCCGAGCGGGGTGAAGGAGTCGAGTCGGTCGCTCACCTTCTGGTAGGTGGCCCGCACACCCTGCTGGGACACCGACTGCAGGACCTTCTTCACCTGGTCGGGCCGGGCGCGCGCCTTGCCGAGCAACGATAGCTTGCTCTCGTTGATCTTCATCATCTCGGTACCGGTGGAGATGAGCGAGAACTGCGTGCGCACCAGCACACCACCCGGGCGCGCGGCCGGCACGGGGACGTCGAGCAAGGCCAGCTCGCCGGACTTGTAGTTCTGGGCGATCTGCTTCATCAGTCCCGGCCCTGCTGCCCGTACCAGACCTCGAGCGTCAGCAGCTGCCAGATCTCCTTGGACCGGTCGGCGGCGCCGCGGCGGTCGTCGTCGATCATCGTCCGCACCATCTGCTTGTCCAACAGCCCCGAGGTCACCAGGGTTCCTCCAGCCACCAGGTCCTCCACCATGTCGACGAGGTCGCGCCGGATCCAGGCCCGCAGCGGCGCGCTGAACAGTCCCTTGGGGCGGTAGACAATCTCCCGGGGCAGCCAGGCCTCGGCCGCCTGCTTCAGGATCGCCTTGCGCTCCCGGCCGACGATCTTGGCGCTGCCGGGAATGGCGAACGCGGCCGCGGCTACCTCCTTGTCCACGTAGGGCACGCGGACCTCGGTGGAGGCGGCCATGCTGGCCCGGTCGGTGTAGGCGAGGTTGAGCCCGCTGAGGAACAGGCGCATGTCGGTGTAGCACATCCGGTTGACCTGGTCGTCGGCCGGCCCCTCCGAGTAGACGGACGCGTGCTCGTCGACCAGCTGGTCGACCCGGGGCCACAGCTCGGGGTCGAGCAGCCCGTGCAGATCGGCGACGTCGTAGTGGGTGTAGCTGCGCCGGAACGCCGCCTCCTCGGGCAGGTCGGCGAAGGCGATGAAGCGCTTGGCCCAGCGTGCCGCCCGATAGCCGCGGCGCCGGCCGGCCACCGGCAGCCGGTTGACCATCGGTGCGACTGCATGGTGGCGCAGGACACCTGGCAAGCGCCGGTACTTGGAGGCCAGCAGGCAGGCGTAGTGCTTGCGGTAGCCGCCGAACAGCTCGTCTGCGCCCATGCCGGACAGCAGCACCTTCACGCCGGCGTCCCGGGCGGCCAGGCAGATCAGGTAGGCGTTGATGGCTGCCGCGTCGCCGATCGGCTCGTCCAGGGTATGGACCATCCGGGGAAGCAGGTCGGCCACGTCAGGGGCGATCTCAACCTCATGCAGCCGCAGGCCGTGCTGTCCGGCCAGCTTGCGGGCATACGAGAGGTCGTCCGGCATCGCCTCCAACCGCCGGTCCTCCTGACGGAACGAGATCGTGTAGCAGTCGATGTCCCGGTTCTGGCGAGCGGCCAGGACGGTAAGCAGGCTGGAGTCGAGCCCGCCGGACAGGAACGTGGAGATCGGCACGTCGGCCACCAGATGCGCGGCGACCGAGTCCTCCAGCACCCGGCGCAGGCTCTCCACGTCGACCTGACGGCTGGACGGCGCGGCCAGCTCGGTGCGCGGGTCGAACCAGCGCTCCAGCCGCTGGCGGCCGTCCGGGCCGACCTGCAGATAGCAGCCGGCCGGCAGCTTGTGCACCCCTTCGTAGACGCAGTGATCCTCGGGAATCCAGTAGTACATCAGGGAGGCGACGATCGCGGTCAGGTCGACCGGTGGACGGTCGCCGAGCAGGGGCCGCAGCCCCTTCAGCTCCGACGCGAAGGCGATGCCGCCGTCCCGCAAGGTGTAGAAGAGCGGCTTGATGCCGAATTGGTCCCGGGCCAGAGTGAGCGTGCCGGTGCGCTCGTCGAACAACGCGAAGGCGAACATGCCGCGCAGGCGGCGGAGGCTGGCGGGACCCCAGCGGCGCCACGCCTCCAGCAGCACCTCGGTGTCGGAGTTGGTGCGAAAGGCGGTCCCGGCGGCGCGCAGCTCGGTCTGGAGCTCCCGGTAGTTGTAGATCTCGCCGCCGAACACCAGCACCAGCCCGTCCTTGACGAACGGCTGGTTGGCCGCTGCCGACAGATCGATGATCGACAGACGGCGGTGCCCGAGCCGTATCCGATGCGCGTCGT
>Ga0307319_10000182_pt1 | contig 19823 bp, 18 predicted proteins | sample ER_DNA_368_FD_194491 | JGI IMG/M metagenome (GOLD analysis project Ga0307319, IMG submission 194491) | Bulk soil microbial communities from the East River watershed near Crested Butte, Colorado, United States - ER_DNA_368 | ecosystem: Environmental > Terrestrial > Soil > Floodplain | place...
AGCGGAGCGTCGGGAGACCGAGGCACTGCCGGTCGTCGCGCACGCCGCGGACCCCGCGCAGCAGGCTTAGCATCCCGCCCGTGGCAGCGCGCCGCGACTTCACGCGCGAGTCGCTTGCCGCCGGCGTGCGTGCCGGCGACAGGCGAGCCCTCGCCCGAGCGATCACCCTGGTCGAGAACTCCGAGCCGCTCGCCTACGACGTCGTCCGCGACCTCTACCCGGAGACCGGCCGCGCCCACGTCGTCGGCGTGACCGGCCCGCCCGGGGTCGGCAAGTCGAGCCTGATCAGCAGCCTCGTCCGACACGTGCGCGAACAGGACCACTCGGTCGGCGTGATCACCGTCGACCCGTCGAGCCCGTTCTCTCAGGGCGCGCTACTGGGCGACCGGATCCGCCTCGTCGACCACTTCCTCGATCCGGAGGTCTTCATTCGCTCGATGGGCAGCCGCGGCCACCTCGGCGGCCTCGCGGAGGCGAGCCTGCAGGCGATGCTCGTGCTCGACGCGGCCGGCAAGGAGCTCGTCTTCCTGGAGACCGTCGGCACCGGCCAGGGCGAGGTCGAGGTGATCGGGATCGCCGACACCGTCGTGCTGGTGCTCATGCCCGGCTCGGGGGACTCGATCCAGGCGCTGAAGGCCGGGATCATGGAGATCCCCGACGTGATCGCCGTCAACAAGATGGACCATCCCGCCGCGAAGACGATGCTGAACGAGGTTCGCTCGATCCTCTCGCTCGACAAGGAGGCCGCGTGGAAGCCGCCGATCGTGCTCACCGAGGCGGTGCGCGGCGAGAACGTGCCGGAGCTCTGGGAGAAGGTCGAGGAGCACCGCGCATTTCTCGAGGATGAGGGCCTGCTCGAGCAGCGGCGGCGCGAGAATCTCGCGGGCGAGGTGTTCGCGGTCGCCTCCGCGCGGGCGAAGGCGCACCTCGAGCAGGCTGTTGCCGGCGACGCGGAGCTCCGGAGGCTGCTCGACGAGGTCCAGAGCCGAAAGCTGGACCCGCTCACCGCAGTCCGGGAGATACTGAGCAAGGTGTTCAAGGTCCCGGGAAGCTGACGACGATGGCCACCAAGACGGCACCGAGCCTGAACGAGATCAAGGAGGCGCGGGCGCGGCTGGAGGGCGTGGCGCGCGTGACGCCGGTCTACGGATCGGAGACCCTCTCGCGGCGCGTCGGGCGGGAGATCGTGCTGAAGGCGGAGAACCTCCAGCGCACGGGCTCGTTCAAGATCCGCGGCGCCGTGAACAAGATCGCGACGCTCTCCGAGCCGGAGAAGCGCGCGGGCGTCGTCGCGGCGAGCGCGGGCAACCACGGCCAGGCGGTGGCGTGGGCCGCGCGCGAGGAGGGCGCGAAGGCGACGGTCTTCATGCCGCAGGACGCGCCGATGGCGAAGGTCGAGCCGACGAAGAACTACGGCGCCAAGGCGGAGCTCGTCGGCGCCGCCTTCGAGGATTCGCTCGTCGCCGCGCGCAACTTCGCTGAGGAGACCGGCGCGACCTTCGTTCACCCCTACGAGGACGAGAAGGTGATCGCCGGCCAGGGCACGATCGGGCTCGAGCTCGCGGATCAGGTGCCGCAGGCCGAGACCGTCGTCATCCCGGTGGGCGGCGGCGGCCTCGCGTCCGGGATCGCGCTGGCACTGCGCGCGGCCAGGCCGGGCATCCGCATCGTGGGCGTGCAGGCGGGGCTCAAGGGACCGACGATCGCCGACGGGATCGCCGTCAAGGAGGTCGGCGAGCAGACGGGCCGGATCCTGGAGGACGTCCTCGACGATCTGGTCAGCGTCAGCGACGACGAGATCTGCCAGGCGATCCTGCTGCTGCTCGAGCGGTCGAAGCTCGTGGTCGAGGGCGCGGGCGCGGTCGGCGTCGCGGCGCTGCTTTCCGGCAAGGCGGGCGGCGCGGGCCCGGCGGTGGCGATCCTCTCCGGCGGGAACATCGACCCGACCGTGCTCATCTCCGTGATGCGGCACGGCCTGACCACCTCGGGCCGCTACCTGGTCGTGCGCAGCCGCCTCCACGACCGGCCCGGCGAGCTGATCAAACTGCTGTCGCTCGTCGCGCGGGAGCGGGGCAACGTCGTCTCGGTCGAGCACCACCGCGAGGGCATGGACATGCCGGTGAACGAGAGCGAGGTCGAGCTGACGCTCGCGATGCGCGACGAGCACCACTGCGCCGTCTTGCTCGAGACGCTGCGCAGCCTCGGCTACACCGTCGAACGGCTGAGGTAGCCGTGCCGGCCTGCCCACAGTGCGGCCGCGAGAACGCGGACGACGCGAGCTTCTGCTCGGGCTGCGGCACGCGGCTGGAGGCCGGCCGGACGGCGGCCCGCGAGGAGCGCAAGGTCGTCTCGATCCTCTTCGCCGACCTCGTTGGCTTCACCTCGCAGGCCGAGCGGCTCGACCCCGAGGACGTGCGGGCGACGCTGTCGCCCTACTATGCGCAGCTCCGCTCGGAGCTCGAGCGTCACGGAGGCACGGTCGAGAAGTTCATCGGCGACGCCGTGATGGCGGTCTTCGGCGCACCGGTCGCGCACGAGGACGACCCCGAGCGCGCGGTGCGGGCCGGCCTCGCAATCCGCGACGCGATCGTCGAGGACGGGCGGCTGCAGGTGCGCGTCGCGGTGACGACCGGCGAGGCGCTCGTGACGCTGGATGCCACTCCCGCCGAGGGCGAGGGAATGGTCGCCGGCGACGTCGTCAACACGGCCGCCCGCCTTCAGAGCGCAGCCCCGGTGAACGGGGTCCTCGTCGACGAGACGACGTACCGCGCGACGCGCCAATGGATCGACTACGGGGAGGCCGAGCCCGTGCAGGCGAAGGGGAAGGCCGCGCCGGTGGGCGTCTGGGAGGCGCGTGAGGCACGGTCGCGCTTCGGCGTGGACGTCGTGCAGGCCGGTGCTGCGTTCGTCGGTCGCCGGCGCGAGCTCGACTTCCTCACGGACGCTCTCGCTCGTGCGCGCGAGGAGCGGGCTCCGCAGCTCGTCACGCTGGTGGGCGTCCCCGGGATCGGCAAGAGCAGGCTCGTCTACGAGCTCTCGTGCGTTGCGGACGCCGAGGAGGAGTTGATCTTCTGGCGCCAGGGCCGGTCGCTCCCGTACGGCGAGGGCGTCACGTACTGGGCGCTCGCCGAGATGGCGAAGGCGCATGCCGGCATCCTCGACACCGATGCACCCGCGGAGGCGGAGCGGAAGCTCGCCGAGACGGTCGCGGGCCTGGAGGTCGAGAGCCCCCAGTTGCTGGTGGAGAACCTCCGGCCGCTGGTCGGGCTGGGCTCGGACCGCGAGGGAGGCGGCGACCGCCCCGAACGGTTCGCGGCGTGGCGGCAGTTCCTGGAGGGGCTGGCGGACGAGCGCCCGACCGTGCTCGTCTTCGAGGATCTCCACTGGGCCGACGACGACCTGCTCGACTTCGTCGACCACCTCGTCGACTGGAGCTCCGGCGTGCCGCTGCTCGTGGTCTGCACCGCCCGGCCGGAGCTGCTCGAGCGGCGGCCGGGTTGGGGCGGCGGAAAGCCGAACGCGCTGACGATCTCGATCTCGCCGCTCTCCGAGGAGGAGACGGCGCGTCTGCTCGGCGCGCTGCTCGAGCGGGCCGTCCTTCCCGCGGAGGTCCAGACGACCCTGCTCGCTCGGGCCGGCGGAAACCCGCTCTACGCGGAGCAGTTCGCGCGGCTGCTCGTCGAAGTCGGCGACCACGAGGAGCTCCCGCTGCCCGAGAACGTGCAGGGGATCATCGCCGCCCGCCTCGACGGACTGCCGGCCGGCGAGAAGCAGCTCCTGCAGGACGCCGCCGTGCTCGGGAAGGTCTTCTGGCTCGGCGCGGCATGCGGCGTCGGCGGCGTCGAGCGGTCCGAAGGAGAGGCGCGGTTGCACGCGCTCGAGCGCAAGGAGTTCGTGCGCCGGGAACGGCGCTCGTCCGTCGGCGGCGAGGAGGAGTACGCGTTCCGGCACCTGCTCGTCCGCGACGTCGCCTACGGCCAGATCCCGCGGAACGGCCGGGCCGAGCGCCACGAGCGGGCGGCGGCCTGGATCGACTCACTCGGCCGGCCGGAGGACCACGCGGAGATGCTCGCCCACCACTGCCTGGAGGCCCTCGCCTTGCGCCGCGTAACCGGTGCAGAGGCGCCGCCGGAGCTCGTCACCCGGGCCCGGCTGGCGGCTCGGGACGCGGGCGACCGCGCGTTCGCCCTCGGCGCGTTCCCTGCAGCGGCGCGCCTGTACGAGGCGGCTCTGGAGCTGTGGCCGCGCGACGACGAGGAGCGTCCCAAGTTGCTGCTGGCCTACGCGAGCAGTCGCGTCGACGACCTCGCGCTCGACGATGCCGTGCTCACCGACGCGACCGAGGGCCTGCTGCGGGCCGGCGAGGTCGAGGCGGCGGCCGAGGCACAGGCCCGTCTCGCCGGGGTGTGGCTCAATCGTGGCGACCGCGACCGGGCGCTGACCTATCTCGAGCGCAGCCGCGAGCTCGTCGAGCAGCGCGGACCCTCACCCGAAAAGGCGTTCGTGCTCCAGGAGCTCGCGCGGGCGTGGATGATGGCCGACGACTTCGAGCGGGCGATCGCGCTCGCCTCTGAGTCATTGCGGCTGGCAGAGACGCTGGGGCTTGCAGCCACGCGGTCGAGGAACCTCAACACCATCGGCGTCTCCCGCGTCGTCGGCGGCGACCCCGGCGGGCTCCAGGATCTCGAGCAGGCGATGGCCGTCGGCGCGTCCGTCCACTCGTACGAGGAGGTCTCCGCGGCAGCGAACCTCACCTGGATGAACGTCCTGCTGGGCGACATTCGCCGTGCCGGCGAGCTCCACGAGCGGGGAAGAAGTCTCGCCCGGCGGCTCGGGGTGACGAGCTTCATCCTCTGGCAGGAGGCGGAGCATGTCTTCCACTGCCACTGGGAGGGGCGCTGGGACGAGGCGCTCGCCACCGTCACGGACTACCTGGAACGGATCGACAAGGCGTCGGGTCACTACATGGAGGGCGCCTGCCGGAACATCCTGTCCGCGATCCTGCTCGCGCGGGGCCAGGAAGAGGCTGCGCTCGCCGAGGCGCGCCGCGCCACATCGGTTTCGCGCCCGGTGAAGGATCCGCAGACGCTCAACCCGTCGCTGGCATACGAGGCGCACGCCTCCCTGGCGCTCGGAGAGCGCGCCGCCGCGAGCGCGCTCGCGGACGAGCTCGTCGAGGCCTGGCGCGCGACGGGCATCCGGCAGCCGCACGAGCTCGCGGTAGCGCCGTGGGTTTTTCGAGAGCTCGGCCGAGCCGACGAGGTGCTCGCTGCGCTCGAAGAGGAGGCGAGAGGCGCAACGCCGTGGCACGAGGCGGCGCGGCGCGTCGCCTCTGACGATCTCTCCGGCGCTGCCGAGGTCTTCGCGGAGATCGGCTCGCTGCCGGACGAGGGCTACGCACGGCTGAAAGCTGCCGAGCAGCGCGCCCGCGCGGGCGACCGGGCGGAGGCGGACCGGCAGCTCAGGCTCGCGCTCCCGGTGTTCGCGCAGCTCGGAGCGACGGCCTGGGCTGCCGAGGGCGAAGCCCTGCTCGCCGAATCAGCCTGAGCCGCAGCGGCGGAACGCCGTGAGCGTGTTGCCGCGCTTCTGCCAGTCGCCGACGCCGCCCTCGAGCACGGGCCGCGCGCGGATGCCCTCGGCGGCGAGCACGCTTGCGGCCACGCCAGCACGGGCCCCGCTGGAGCAGATCGTGATCACCGGCCGCCCGTTCGCGAGCTCGTCGCGGTATGCGCGCACGAGCCGGTAGGGGATGTGCCGGCTCCCCGGGATGTAGCCCTCGTCGCGCTCGTCCTTCTCCCGCACGTCGAGGACGTCGACGGCGTCCTGGTCGAGCAGCGTCTCGAGCTCGTCGATGCCGACCGGCTCGAGCCGCTCCGGCGTGGCAAGGTCGAGCACGTAGCCCGCGACCTCGAGCAGCCCGACCGCGTAGAGCCGCGCGGCCGCCCGCTCTGCATCCTCGCGGGAGGAGGCATGGACGGTGACCGGCTGGTCGTGATCGAGCACGAAGCCTGCCTTGGTGCCCACCGAGCCGCCGTCGAGCGGGACATTGACCGCGCCGGGCGAGTGCCCTGCGACGTAGTCGCCCGCAGGCCGGACGTCGAGGAGCTGCCCTCGCACGGCGTCGAGCTCGGCGAGCGGCTGCCGTGCCGCCAGGAAGGGCCCGCGGTTCAGCGCCACGACGCGCTCGACCGTCGGCGGCCGGGGTGCGGCGATCGAGGCGGAGTGGGCGACGAACTCCTGGACGTCTGAGATCGAGAGCGCGTGGTTCGTCCGTCGCTCGGAACCGATCGTCGAGGTCCGGTCCCTGCTGAGCCCCGCGCCGCAGAGGGAACCCCCCGTGTGGCCGGGATCGACCTCGGTCTCGTCCGGGAGCTCGGTCAGCCGTTGCAGCGAGTGGAAGAGCCCCTCGGCACCCTCGGTCGCCTCGATCGCGAGGTCCGGCCGCGCCGCGTCGCCGATCAGCAGCGAGTCGCCGGTCAGCAGGTGCCCGTCGACGAGGAAGCAGCAGTGCTCGGGGCGGTGGCCAGGGGTGTGCAGGACGTGGATCGGGATCGAGCCCACGCGGAGCTCGTCGCCGTCTTCGAGCGGCTCGCAGGGGTACTCCGCCTCCGCGAGCTTGTGGATGGCGACCGGGACGTCGTGCTCCAGCGCGAGCCGTCCGTGTCCCGAGAGGTGGTCGGCATGGTTGTGCGTCTCGAGCACCCGTACGATCCGGACGCCGTTGCGCTCGGCCTCCTCGAGGCACGGCTCGATCGCGTACGCAGGGTCGACGACCACGGCCTCGCCGGCCGCCTCGTCGCCGATCAGGTAGGACGCGCAGCCGAGGTCGTCGTCCACGAGCTGCCGAAAGAGCACTTCCGCTGACCGTACCAGCGCTCGCCGCTAGCTTTCTTGAAGTAGGAGCGTTTCCGCGGGGCGTCGAGAATTTAGGGAGCTCTCACCGCGCAACCCCGGACAGCGGCCCGACCTGACGGACCCGACTGTCCAGAAGGCGAGCACACCGCCTGGCTGTGCGGCTCTCGCGCTAGCGTTCTCGAAGTGTCGAGACGCATGCAGCGTGGGCTGCTGGTCGCCGGCGCCGTCGCGCTCGCGGCGCTCGTCGCGGGCGTCGCGGTGCTCGCGGGGATCGGCTCCGGCCACGGGTCGGCCGTGGGTAGCTCGTCCCTGTCGGTCGGGGTCGTGGCGCCACCCGCGCCGCCACGCGGGGCGCTGGTGCTTGCCGGGGAGTCCGGGGAGCGAGCGGTTGCCCTCGCCGTGCTCCCTAGGCGTCTGACGGCGACGGTGCTCGGGGGCGACGGCAGTCCGCTGTCGGGGCTGACGCTTTCGTTCCGCGCCGGCTCGCGGGTCGTGCGGGCACGACCGTGCGGGCACGGCTGCTACACGGCACGGGCGCCGCGGGCGGCGCGGGAGGAGGTGCGGCCCGGCGGGAGCCCACCGGTCGTCTTCCGCGTCCCGGCTACGACGCGCCCGGCCGCGGCGATCGTCGCCCGCGCGGCCCGCGTGACCCGGGCTCTGCGGAGCCTCGTTTACGTCGAGTCCCTCCGCTCGGGGCCGACCGGCGGGATCGTCACGACGTGGCGCATGAAGGCGCCGGACGAGGTCCAGTACGGCATCCGCGGCGGCGCGTCGGCGGTGGTGCTCGGAGAGCGCCGCTGGGATCGCGACCATCCCGGCGAAGCCTGGCGCCGCTCGCAGCAGCTTCCGCCCTTGCGCGTCCCGCAGCCGGCCTGGGGCTCCGTCGCGACCAACGTGCACGTGCTCTCCGAGGCCAGCGTCGGGGGCCGACGGGTGTGGGTCGTCTCCTTCGCGAACCCGACCGTACCGGCGTGGTTCACCGCGTGGATCGACCGCGAGACCTACCGCACGGTTCGGCTGCGCATGACCGCGGCGGGGCACTTCATGCTCCACCGCTACCTCGAGTTCGACCGGCCCTTGAGGATCCGCCCGCCTAGATAGTCCGGCGCACGGCGTCGATCACGATCACCCAGGCGACCGCGGCCGCGGCGACGCCGACGAGCGCGATCAGCAGCCGCACTCTCATCCGCCCGCCTTGTCGAGCAGCGTGACGACGAACGGCTTGCCGCCCGGGGGCGTCACCTCGAACTGCAGCGCCCAGTGACCGACCATCACGAGCGCCGGCGCCGACTTCGAGAAGACACCCGGCCGCAGCTCGCGGAAGCGGTAGCTCTGCTCGCCCATCTCCATGTCGAGCATGTCGAAGCGCGTCACCACCTCGGCGCCGCGAACGGGCGCGCCGCCGCGGGTCAGCGAGACGGAGAACGCGTTCTCCACCGCGGCGCGGTTCGGCGTCACCTGGACGCGGACGCGGTACGGGGCCTTCGCGATCACCGTGGCGACCGGGCCCGGCCCGACGCGGGCGGCGATGTCCTGCACGCGGGCGAGCGCGCTCGAGGGCGGCGGGAGGCTCGCCAGCACGCCCGCGGCGAAGAGCGCGGCCGCGACGAACAGGATCTCGCCCTGCACGAGGCGGCGCAGGAGCAGCGGCGCGGCGGCATTGCCGGCCTGGAGCCGCGGCTTCGTCCGTGCGAGGTTGACCGCCGCCAGCAGCAGCGCGGCCGACAGCAGCCCGAGCTTCCAGAGCAGCGCGTGCCCGTACGAGGTCTGCCAGAGCGTCGCGAGTGTCGGCAGCTCGAGCAGCGACTGGCCGATCCCCGTGCCGATCAGGAGCAGCACCGAGCAGAAGGCGACCGCGGAGAAGCGCGGGACGACCAGCGCGAGTGCCGCCGCGCGGCCCTCGCGGCCGACCGAGAGCCAGAAGACGACGAGCCCGATCAAGCCGCCGAGCCAGACCCCGGCCGCCGCCAGATGCGCAGCGTCGAGCGGCAGCGAGAGCCCTCGTGGCGATTTCTGCCCGGCGTGACCGGCGAGCGCGGGAAGCAACAGGGTCGCGGCGCCGGTCGCGAGAGCCGCGGGGAGCGCGAGCAGCTCGACCACCGACCGCCGTTCCCGCTCCGGCCGGTCGACCGCGAACGCCGCGGCCGCCGCTACCGCGAACAGTGCGAGCACGAGCTCGAGGTCGAGGAAGTCGCGGCCGAACCCGGACGAGCGTGCCGCGGGAACGATGTCGCCGAGGTCCCAGACCGAGCGCAGCGTGAACTGCGCGGTGGCGAGCAGGACGTAGACCGGGATCGCCACGAGCCCGACCGCGACCGCCCCGCCGAACGCGATCGTGAGCGGCCGGAGCGAGCAGCCGGGAACCGCCCGAACAACCGGCCGTGCCACGATCGCCCGCAGCACGAACAGCCCGAGGGCGCTCAGGGCCGAGAGGAAGACCACCCACCGCGCGATCAGCAGGCGCGTGGTCGTCGCCGTCTCGCTCAGGGACGGCACCCGGAACTGCGGCGGCGGGCCTGGGTTCGGCCCGACCGCGAACGTGAACGCGCCGCGCACCGGATGCCCGTCTGCCGAGATCACTCGCCAGAAGACCAGGTACCAGCCTTCGGGCACGCGACGAAGCGGCGTCACGAGCGTTTGGGGCGCACTGGGCACGGCGGCCGGCTTCCCGCTCGTCACCTGGCGCCCCTGGGCGTCGGTCACCGAGACGATCGTGAAGCGCGGCTCGACGGGCTCGCTGTAGGTGAGCCGCACCTCTGGGGGCGCGCGGTTGATCGTGCGGCTCGGCTCGGGCGTCGTCCGCAGCAGCGCCGCGTGCGCCCAGGCGGCGGCGGGCAGCGCGAGTGCCGCCGCCACCACGAGCGCGAGCAGCCCGGCGCGCTTCACGCCAGCGGCCGGCCCTTCGTCGCCAGCCCCAGGATTCCGAGCAGCACGCCGATCGCACCGACGATCAGGGCGACGATCGCCAGCGTCGAGCTCGAGCTGCCGCCCAACGACGAGACGCCCTCGACGCGAGGGGCCGGCGTGTCGGAGCTCTCGGACCCGCTCCAGTCGACGACCTTGCCGTTCGAGTACGTCTGACGCACGGGAACTGAGTAGCTCTTGCTCGAGTCGAGGCTCCCGTTGAAGCGGAAGACGGCGTCCTCGTCGGTGGGCACCTTTCCTCCGGTCCAGGTCACCTTCTCGATCACGCGCTCTTCCCCGGAGCCTGTGGCCTGCTCCTCCCGCTTCCAGCCGGGGCTGGGCTCGAAGGAGTCGATCGCTAGGCCGTCGGGCACGGTCAGCTCGATGTCGGTCGTCGTCGCGCCCTCCTCTTCGGTCGGGACGGAGAGCGTGAACTGCTGGGAGTCCTTCGCCTTCGCGACCGGCGGGCTCACGATCGCGTGCGCGGACGCCCTGCCCGCGAGAACGAGCGTCGCAACGGCCGCGATCGCGGCCAGCAAGGCAAGTCTCATGGTTCTCCTTTCGCTTAGCTTGATCGGGGCTAAGCGGGGAGCGGGGGCGCTCGAGGCCGCGGACGGCGGGCCGCCGGCCGCGAGACGAGGGCGACGTGCCAAGCGGCTCGAACCTTCGGTGGGGCGGCCGCGAGTCGGGCGCGCCGAAGCTCCCGCACGACCGCGCGCATCCAGCCGAGCAGGTGCGCAGCCGACTCGGCGAGCGCCGCCGTGGCCAGCGCGAGCGCCGCGAGCAGCGGAATCGCGTTCCGGTGCACCGGCCCGACCAGGCAGGAGAGCCCGTGGAAGCCGAGCCCGGCCCGCCAGTGCAGGTACGACTCGAAGAGCGCGAAGGCGAGCGAGCTCGTGACGTAGAGCAGGGCGGTACGGACGCCCATCCGGCGGAGCCGCAGCGTGGGAGCGACCCGCTCCGGATGGAGCCGCTGCCGCTCGCGGACGCCCAGCGCCGCGAGCCAGACGACTAGCGTCGAGGCGAGCGCCGCGAGCCCGAGCGAGACGAGCGCCACGACGACGAGCCGTGGGCCTCCCGCCGAGCCTTCGAACCGGTTCGCGAGCGGGCTGGGCGCGAGCGCGTAGGCGAGCCAGCGCGCCGTGAGGACGAGCAGCCCGACTGCGGCAGGCCAGAGCAGGAGTCGTCCTCTCATCGCACCCGAAGCCGCGGCGTCGCTTGCGATGCACCCGGATTGGCCGACAGTGGCGAAGTGGCGTTCAACGAACCAGCAGGGTAAAGGGCGCGGTCACGACGCGCCCGCGGTCCCGGAACTGCAGGAAGAGGCGCCACGTCCCGGCGATCGGAAGCAGCACGCCGACATGGAGCTGGCCAGGCCCCGCGGGCCGGCCCACGACGCTCGCCCCGCCGAGCACGCTCGTGCAGCCCGGCGTCGAGGGGCCGCACACGTGCGTGTGGAAGTAGTCGAGGGAGCCCACCCGGAAGAAGATGGCGTGTGCCAGCGCGCCGTACCAGGGCCGGAAGTGGACCGGCTTGCCGCTCGGGTCGAGAATCGTGGCCGTCAGCGTCGTCGCCTGGATCGGGTGGATCAGGGCGGGAGCGCGGAGGCTGATGCGGTAGCCGGCGACCTTGTCGCTCGGCACGAAGGGCGGCAGCGCCTTCGGACGGTACGGGCCCTGCACGCGCAGGTCGGCGTGGAGCTGGAAGTTCCGGAGTGCGCCCTTGATCGCCGGATACGCATCGACGAGCACGCGGTAGGGGCCGGGGGAGGGAAAATCGATCGCCTGCGTGATGCGGCCGCCCGGACCGATCGGCGGATGCCGGTGGATGATCACGCCGAGGTCGCGGCGGACGACGATCAGGTGCACCCCGGTGTGCGGCCCGGGGCCTCGCCGGTACGAGGTCAAGGGCTTCCCGGAGGGCTGGCGGATCGTGAAGGTCAACCGGGTGATTCCGGCCTCCGCGATTCGCACCGGCTGAAAGCCCGAGAGCCCGAACGTGCGCGCAGGCGCGATCGTGGGAGCGTTGGGAAGAGACGAGGACGAGCAGCCGACGAGGAGCGCGGCAGCGCAACACACGAGGAGAAGGCGCCCCATCTGCAGGCAGGATCACGATGGGTAGGAGGGCGTGTCAACCGTTAACCTGATCCGGCGGTGCCGATCGCCCACCTGTCCGCTTCCTGGGAGACGCCGCCGACGGTCCTGATCGGCGCGGGGCTCGCAGTCGTCCTGTTCGCGCAGGCCTTCGTCCGCCTCCGCCGCCGCAGGCCCGACCACGCGCCGTGGAACCGGGCGCTGCTCTTCGCCGCGGGCCTTGCGCTGCTCGTCCTGCCGCTCGCCTCTCCGCTCGACCACGTCGGCGACGAGGAGCTGCTCTCTGCGCACATGCTCCAGCACGTCCTGATCGGCGATGCGGCGGCCGCCCTGCTCGTGGTCGCCGTCCGCGGCCCGCTGCTCTTCTTCCTGCTTCCCCCGCCGGTGCTGCGGCCGCTCGCCTCGTTCCGGCCGCTGCGCGCGTTCCTGTCCGTGCTCCTGCGCCCGCTTGTCAGCTTCGGCCTCTGGGCCGTCGCGTTCGCCGGCTGGCACGTGCCCGCCGCCTACGACTACGCCGCCGCGCATCCGCTCGTCCACGACCTCGAGCATCTGAGCTTCGTGGTCGCCGGGACGCTCGCCTGGACGCAGCTCGTCGACCCGGCGCGGCATGGGCGGCTGAGGCGGCCCCAGCGGGTGCTCTTCGCGCTCGGGATGCTCGCGGTCTCGCAGCCGCTCGTGGACGTCCTGCTCTTCACGACGGGCCCCGTCTATCCCCGGTACGGCGGCGCGGACGGGCTCTCCGCGCTGACCGACCAGCGGCTCGCCGGTGTCGTGATGATGACCGAGCAGCTGCTCTCGCTCGGTCTCTGTGTCGCGCTCCTGCTCCGGCCCTACGTCAGGCGGGAGCGGGTCCGCCCGCCGGCGCTTTCGCACGGCTCGCGATGAGCGCGCCAGCCTCGACGTCGTTCAGCTTCGAGCCGCTGTTCCTCGTGCTCGCGGCCGCCGCGGTCTACGGCTACGTGCGCCTCGCGCGGACGGTGGAGCGGCCGTCGGGCTTCCGGGCCGTGCTGTTCGGGCTCGGCATCGCGTTGATCGCGGTGTCGCTCAACTCGCCGCTCGAGACGATCGCGATCCACTACCTGCTCGTCGTCCACCTGCTGCAAAACGTGATGGTCGCCGACTGGGCGCCGCCGTTGCTCGTGCTCGGACTGACGCCGTCGATGCGCGAGGCCGTCGCCGGCCGCGGGGGTCGCTGGCTCCGGATCCTCACGCGCCCGCGCGTGGCCCTGCCGCTGTGGCTCGCGATCTGGTACGGCGTGCACCTGCCCGGGTTCTACGACTACGCGCTCCGCCACCCGTGGCTGCTGAACGTCGAGCACGGGCTGCTGATCTTCGCCGGTCTCGTCTTCTGGTGGCCCGTCTTCTCCGAGCTCCCGCAGCGGCTCTCGAGCGCGGTGCGGCTCGTGTACCTCGGTGCGGCGTACGTCGGCTCGGCCTTCCTCTCGCTCGCGCTGATCTTCTCGGCGAGCGCGTTCTACGGCTTCTACGAGGCGGCACCGCGACTCTGGGGCCTTTCGGCCGAGAAGGACCAGAACCTCGGCGGGATCCTGATGAACGGCGAGCAGATGATCGTCTTCTTCGCCGCCTTGTCGTACTTCCTGATGCGCCTGCTCTCCGAGGAAGAGGAGGCGCAACGGGCGCTCGAGAGCTGATGCGGCGCGCGCTTCTGGCGGCGGCCGTCCTCGCCTTGTTGACGGCAGCGGGGGCGCGCGCGAACGGCGACCCCGCGAGCGACGTCCTGATCACGCAGCAGGTCTTCCTCCCGGCCGAGGCGCCGATCCCCGCCTCGGACGCCGAGGAGCTCCAGAAGACGGTCGCAGACGCGAACCAGCGTGGCTTCAGGATCCGCGTCGCCCTGATTGCGTTCACGGGAGACCTCGGCACCGCGGTCAGCCTGTGGAAGCACCCGCAGAGCTACGCGCAGTTCCTCGGCAGCGAGCTCGCGTTCGTCTACACGAACCGGCTGCTGATCGCGATGCCCTCGGGATTCGGGTTCGACCGCGGCACCAAGCCCGTGGCGAAGGAGCGGCGCGTGCTCGCCCGCGTGCCCGCGGGGAAGACGCCGGCCGAGCTCGCCCGCTCGACGACCGCGGCCGTCCGCGCGCTCGCCGCGGCCGACGGGATCGCGCTGCCGAAGTACTCGAGCGGGAGCAACGAGTGGCGTGACCGCCTGATCATCGTCGCGGCGGGCGTCCTCGTCCTGCTGATCATCTTCGTTCCGGGACGGTGGCTCAGGCGAAGTCGGGCCAGGCCCGCCCAGCCCGAGCAGTGATTGCCTCAGAGGCCGAGGTGGCGGGCGATCACCATGCGCTGCACCTCGTTCGTGCCCTCACCGATCTCGAGGATCTTCTGGTCGCGGTACAGGCGGGCGATCGGCGACTCCTCCATGAACCCGTAGCCGCCGTGGATCTGGAGCGCCGCGTTGGCCACACGGTGTGAGAGCTCGCCGGTGTAGAGCTTGGCCATCGCAGCCTCCTTCGCGAACGCGCGGCCCTCGTCCTTGAGCCACGCCGCCTTGTAGGTGAGGGCGCGGCCGGCCTCGATCTCCACCGCCATGTCGGCGAGGGTGAACTGGACGGCCTGAAACCTCGCGATCGGCCGGCCGAACTGCTCCCGCTCCTTCGCGTAGGCCACCGCGAGGTCGTAGCAACCCTGCGCGAGCCCGACGCCCATCGCGGCGACGGAGATCCGCCCGCCGTCGAGGATCTCCAGGAACTGCGCGAAGCCCTTCCCGCGCTCGCCGAGCAGGTTCCCCTCCGGCACGGCGCAGTCGCGAAAGGAGAGCTCGCGCGTGTCGGAGGCGCGCCAGCCGAGCTTGTCCATCGGCGGCGAGATCTCGTAGCCCGGAGTGCCGTTTGGGACGATCAGGTTCGAGATCTCGTCGTCGCCGGTGCGCGCGGTGATCGTCACGCAGGCCGTGATGTCGGTGCCCGCGTTCGTGATGAAGATCTTCGAGCCGTTGATCACCCACTGACCGTCGCGCAGCTCGGCCGTCGTGCGCGCAGCCGCGGCGTCGGAGCCGGCGCCGGGCTCGGTCAGCCCGAAAGCCGCCAGCTTGTGCCCGGCCGCGAGCTCGGGCAGCCACTGCCGCTTCTGCTCCTCGCTGCCGAAGAGCAGGATCGGCATTGTCCCGAGCGAGGTGTGTGCCGCCATCGTGATCGCCACCGACGAGTCGATCCGCGTCAACTCCTCGACCGCGATCGCGTACGAGAGCGTGTCCGTGCCCGCGCCGCCGTACTCCTCCGGCACCGGCATCCCCATCAGCCCGAGCCCGGCGAGCTCGGCGACCAGGTCGTACGGGAAGCGGTGCTCGCGGTCGAGCTCCGCGGCCACCGGCGCGACGCGACGCTCCGCGAACTCGCGCACCGTAGAGCGAACGAGCTCGTGCTCGGGCGAGAGATCGAAGTTCACGCAGCGAGGCGGGAGGCGAGCTCGACGATGAGCCGCACGCCGTACCCGGTGCCGCCGCGCACGGTCATGTAGTCGCCGCGCGAGCGCTCGAGGAAGGCGGGGCCGGCGATGTCCGCGTGCGCCCACGGCCCTTCGCCCGCGAACTCCTCCAGGAACGCCGCCGCGAGCACCGCGCCTGCCTGGCGCAGGTCGGACGAGTTCTTCATGTCCGCGAAGACGGAATCGACGTAGCGGCGATAGCGCGGGTGCATCGGGAAAGGCCAGGCGTGGTCGCCGCTGGCCTCGCCGGCCGCGACGACCTGGTCCCGCCAGCCGTCGTCGTTGCCGAAGACGCCGGCGTAGAGGTCGCCCAGCGCGACCTCCATCGCTCCCGTCAGCGTCGCGAGGTCGAGGATGTGCGTCGCACCCTGGCCGCGCGCGTACCACAGCGCATCGGCGAGCACGAGCCGGCCTTCCGCGTCGGTGTTCGTGACCTCGATCGTCTTGCCGTTGGCCGCGGTGATGATGTCCCCGGGCCGGTAGGCGTGCCCGCTCGGCATGTTCTCGGTTGCCGCGGCGACGGTGAGCACCCGCAGGGGCAGGCCGAGCTCGGCGATCGCGCCGGTGGCCTCGATCACCGCGGCTCCGCCGGCCATGTCGCCCTTCATGTCCTCCATGTGCAGCGACGGCTTGAGCGAGATGCCGCCGGTGTCGAACGTGATCGCCTTGCCGACGAGCCCGAGGACGAGGTCGTCACGCGCAGACGAAGGCGGGTCGTAGCGCAGCACCACGAGCCGCGGTGGGTTGTCGCTCCCCTGCGCCACGGCCGCCAACGCGCCCATGCCCTGCGCGCGGATCTCGTCCGGCCCGAGCGCCTCCATCGTGACGTGCTCGACCGACGAGGCGATCTCGCCTGCCCGCTCGGCAAGCCGTTCCGGGGTCGTCTCGTTCGGCGGACTGTTGACGAGGTCGCGGGCGCGGTTCGTCCAGGCGGCCACGACCGCGGCGCGCTCAGCTGCCTCGGTAAGCCCGTCGGCCTCTCCGCAGAGGACGAGGGTCGAAAGCTTCGTCGGCGGCTCGTCCTTCTTCCAGCGGGCCGGCTCGTAGCTACCGAGGACGGTCCCCTCGATGATCGCCCGCGCCTGGTCGGCCGTCGAGAGCGGAAGCGAGGTGTCGATCGCCCACGCGATTCGCTCGGCGAACTCGCCCGCCAGGCGCGCAACGGCCGCAGCCGAGGTTCGGAGGGCGTCGGCGTCGACCTGGTCGCGCGGCCCGACTCCTGCCGCCGCGACCCGGCTCGCGTTCAGCTTCCCGTCGACGTGGACGAGACCTGCCCGACCGACCTCGTCGTGCAGCTCTCCGTCGCCGGCGAGCCTCCCGAGCAGCCCGTCGAGCGCCGAGTCGACGCGACCCGCAACGCCTTCGAGCCCGTTGCCGCCTGCGAACGGGACGGCCACGACGTCTGCATCCACCTGCTCCGGCTCGACGGCCTGCACCTCTACTTGCATCGCCGCGCGATGCTAGCCGACCTCCTTCATAACCTGCCCCCATGAAGGGGCTACACCTTTTCCGCGGCGCAGCCGATATGGCCCTCGTGGCGAGCGGCACTTCACTGCGGCATTTCCGCCCGTCCCGCTTTCGGCGGGGCCGTGGCCGCACGACCGCGGAGGAGCTCACGGCGCGCATCGGGCAGCTCGTCGCCGAGAGGCAGGAGCTTCGCGCTCGTGGCGCAAGCGAGGCCTCGCTCGAGCGGAATCGCATGCAGATCGCGCGGGCCCAGTGGGAGCTCGCACACGCGCTGATCGACCGGTACCTGCCGGAACCAGCGGCACAGACCGCCGCGTAGAGACGCCACGCTAGGCTCGGTGCCGTGCGGGCCGAGCTCGACAAGCGTGCGATGGCGGCGCTCTCCGCCGGCCACGGCGCGACGGACTTCGCCAACGGCGCGCTGCCCGCGCTGCTGCCGTTCCTGGTCGACCGCTTCGACCTCTCCTACACGCTCGCGGCGGTCGTGATCCTCGCCTCGGCGGCCTCGTCGTCGCTGATCCAGCCGCTGTTCGGCGCGTGGTCCGACCGGCGCGGAGCGATCTGGCTGCTGCCCGGGGGAGTCGCGCTCGCGGGAATCGGGATCGCCCTCGCGGCCGCGGCGCCCGCCTACTGGCTCGTGCTCCTGCTGGTGGTCGTCTCGGGGCTCGGAGTCGCCGCCTACCACCCGGAAGGGTCGAAGTTCGCTGCCTATGCGAGCGGCCGGAAGCGCGCGAGCGGGATGAGCCTCTTCTCGATCGGCGGGAACCTCGGCTTCGCGCTCGGGCCGACGGCGACGACTCCGCTCGTGCTGGCACTCGGCCTGACCGGCGGGCTGCTGCTCGCGCTGCCCGTGCTCGCGGTGGCGGGCGTGCTGTTCCTCGTTGTGCCGTTTCTCGCCGGCTTCGTGCCGGAGGACGGCGCGGCCGCAGGCGCGAACGGGGAGGACCGGCCGGGAGCGCTGGCGCTCCTCCTGGGCGTGATCGCCTTCCGCAGCGTCGCCTGGTTCGGCCTCATCACCTTCGTGCCGCTCTGGGAGGTCTCGCTCGGCCACTCGAAGGCGCACGGGAGCCACCTGCTCTCGCTGATGCTGCTCGCGGGCGGCCTGGGCACGCTCGCGGCCGGCCCGCTAGCCGACCGGCTCGGGCGGAGGCCGGTGCTGATCGCGAGCCTGCTCGCGACCGGTCCGCTGATCCTCGTCTACGTGCTCGTGGGCGGCGTGCCCGGCGCCGTCGCTCTCGCGCTCGTCGGCGTGTGCGTGATCGGCACCTTCGGCGTGACGATGGTCATGAGCCAGGAGTACCTCCCGCACCGAATCGGGATGGCGTCGGGGCTCTCGATCGGCCTCTCGATCGGCCTCGGCGGGATCGCCGCGGTCGGCCTCGGCGCGCTCGCCGACTCGGTCGACTTGCGCTCGGCGATGTACGCGGCCGCGGCCGCGCCGGTGGCAGGCCTCGCGCTCGCGGCGCTCCTGCCGTCCACGCGAACGCGCCGCGGGCTCGCAGCAGAGCCTGTCCTCTGAGGCGCCGCTTGCGGCGCCGTTCTCAGGGCGCGCGCGAGCTCGCTCGTGCGTCCGTCTGAAATGACCGGTCGACACCTGGCACCGTTCACGGCAAACGCTGTAACCTCGCGCCCGTGCCAGAGAGCCCGAGGGAGTTCTTCGAGACGCTGGAGTCGCGGGTCGACCCGTCGAAGGCGGCCGGAATGACCGCCAGCTACAAGTTCGACATCGACGGCGCGGGCTCGTGGCAGGTGGACGTCGACGACGGCAAGGTCAGCGTCAGCGAGAACGGCGGCGACGCCGATTGCACCATCTCCACCTCGGCCGAGACGTTCATGAAGATCGCCAACGGCGAGCAGAACCCCACCGCGGCCTACATGTCCGGGAAGCTGAAGGTGAAGGGCGACATTGGCCAGGCGATGAAGCTCCAGAAGCTGTTTTAGCGGCCGCACCGGCGAAGCCGGCACGGCCTCTCATGGTCGGCGTCGCAAGCGAGCGCCTTGGCCGCACCGGCGAAGCCGGCACGGCCTCTCATGGTCGGCGTCGCAAGCGAGCGCCGTGCTCATTCCTCGAGCTCGATGAGGAGGGTTCCCCCGGCGACCCGGTCGCCCTCCTGCACGTGCACGGCCCGGACGACGGCTTCGTAGGGCGAGACGACCGGGGTCTCCATCTTCATCGCCTCGAGCACGACCAGCGGCTGGCGCGGCTGCACGCGGTCGCCCTCGGCCACGAGGACTCGGATGACCGTCCCCGGCATCGGGGCGGTCAGCGCGCTCTGCTCGGCTCCGGGGCCACGGTCGGCCACGGCGTCCGGGTCCGGCGGCGCGGCCGGCGGCGGCGCGGGCAGGTTCAGCCTGAAGGCGCCGCGCCACGGGCGGTCGGGCAGGCGCAGCGGCGGAGCCGAGAGCGGGCGGTGCTCGGTCAGGAACGCTGTCGTGGTCTCGCCGGCCCGCAGCGCCGGGTGGGCGACCAGCCAGCGCAGGAACGGCAGGTTGGTCACGACTCCCTCGACCTCCGTCTCCCCGAGGGCCCCCGCGAGCCGGTCGAGCGCGTGCTCGCGGGTCGAGCCGTGGGCGATCAGCTTCGCGATCAGCGGGTCATATGACGTGCCGATCTCGTCACCCTCCTCGACGCCGGCGTCGACGCGGATTCCCGTCGGCAGCCGCAGCTGCTCGATCCTTCCAGTCTGCGGCAGAAAGGTGCGCGGGTCCTCGGCGTAGAGCCGCACCTCGACCGCGTGGCCGACGAGACGCGACTCCGCGCGCAGCGGCTCGCCCTGCGCGATGCGGATCTGCTCGGCGACGAGGTCGGCGCCGCTCACGAGCTCGGTGACCGGGTGCTCGACCTGGATGCGGCCGTTCAGCTCCAGGAACCAGAAGTCGCGGTCGTCGAGCATGAACTCGGCAGTGCCCGCGCTGCGGTAGCCGATCGCCCGGGCGAATGCGACCGCGGCCTCGCTCATGCGCGCGCGCAACTCCGGGTCGAGTGCGGGGGAGGGAGCCTCCTCGAGCACCTTCTGGTGGCGCCGCTGCACCGAGCACTCGCGCTCGCCGAGC